>Ga0183095_10082_pt1 | contig 158309 bp, 140 predicted proteins | sample BioMet4_FD_130346 | JGI IMG/M metagenome (GOLD analysis project Ga0183095, IMG submission 130346) | Microbial communities from bioreactor (seeded with sewage sludge) at LBNL, California, USA - Biofuel metagenome 4 (v2) (version 3) | ecosystem: Engineered > Bioreactor > Anaerobic > Unclassified ...
GCCGCCAGCGTTCGTCCTGAGCCAGGATCAAACTCTCCGTTTGATTCTTTTTGCTCTTTTGAACTACTCTGGTTTCTTACTCTTCACTGCTTTTTACTGGGTACTCCTCATTCAAACCAAGATGACGAGGGTCATCTCTGTCTTCCTTCAGAGTCTTTTCTTCTTTCTCTTTTTTACTTCTTCTCTCTGCCCTTTATCCATCTGTCATGGTGCAAGCACATCCCGATTCGCGAGAGTGCAATGGGTATTCTATCGATTTTATTTTTTTCTGTCAATGAAAACAGATAGTAATCTTTTTAATATTTGAAAACTGAAAGTGTGTAATCAAGAACTAATTATTTAATGTTTTATTAAATGTCTATAATGATATTGACAAATAAAAAATTTCAGATGGCTTTATCATAAAAATACCATCTGAAATTTTTTAAAAAATATTTTTTATCCTAAAAGTAAACTTTTTACTTCGTATCTTCCTCGTTGAGGTCGAGTTTCAGTGCCCCTTCTTTCAGCAACGATTCAACTGAATCTTCGGCGCTCGGGACCTCCGGTTCATCATTAGGAGTCGGTTCATCGATAAGGCCGAGACCTTCTGCAACTTTATGCAGCACATCTTTTTTGATTTCTTCCATAAGATCAAGATGTTCTGAAAGATATGCAGCTGCTCCCTCTTTGCCCTGGGCAAAAGTTTCACCTTTATAGGCGAGCCAGGATCCCCTGCGTTTAACGACTTCCCTGTCAATTGCCATGTCCACGACTGACATTGCCATAGGGACACCCTTTCCATAAACAAGTGTTGTGTGCGCTGTACGGAATGGCGGCGCCAATTTATTCTTGACGACCTTTATCCAAAGCTCATGTCCAACAACGACATCACCAGTCGTAACTTGTTTGCCACGTTTTACTTCTATTCTCACAGAACTGTAGAATTTTAGTGCGCGGCCACCTGTAGTCGTTTCTGTTGGGCCAGTGCCATAGCCCGCGTTTATTGTTGCGCGTAACTGGTTTATAAAAATTACTGTTGTGTTGCTTTTCGAAATTGCAGCAGTCAATCTTCTTAATGCATAAGACATTAATCGTGCCTGTAACCCGACTTGGTTGGCACCTTCACCCATTTTGCCATCGATTTCAGCCTGCGGTGTCAGAGCAGCGACAGAGTCAACGACTACAAGCGCAAAAGCTCCGCTGCGCACTAGCGTATCAATTATGTAAAAAGCCTGTTCACCGCTGTCCGGCTGTGACATATAGAGATTAGCAGTGTCGACACCAAGCGAAGCAGCAAGGTGAGGGTCCAGGGCATGTTCTGCATCTATGAACGCGGCAAGCCCACCTGCCTTTTGCGCTTCTGCAAGGATGTGCAAAGCTATCGTCGTTTTACCGCCACCCTCAGGGCCAAAAATTTCTACGACGCGTCCACGAGGGACACCGCCAACGCCAAGTGCGACATCCAAAGGCAATATACCAGTCGAGATAACTTCAACAGTACGCTGCACTTCATCGCCGAGGCGCATAATAGCTCCATCGCCGAATTTGCTTCTTATATCGCCAAGAGCCTGTTCAAGGACATCGTTTCTCGTCATACTTGATTTTTTTGCCATTTGTTTGCCTCCGGGGGTGGATTTATTTACTGATTGATTACCTGATTATTATAATGTATCCTTTATATTTTGAAAAGTGCTATTGGTGTATATTCGGGGCCATGCGGTAACAAACGACTTTTCATCAATATAATTTCAGTTACAGCCCAAGGATCAAGTTTTATCGGATGAGAATCGATGTCGTTTTTTACTTGCTCGGGTAACGGTGAAAAAACACTGCGTCGTCCGAGCGTAAGATGTGGAGAGTATGTTTTTTTTTCTTTTGGAATTCCAGCTCTGTTTGCAACAGATTCAACGTCAGTGAATATCTCATTCAAACGCGACGTATCTCCAGTTACGCCAGTCCATATCACTTTGGGCTTAACAAGATTGGGGAATCCCCCGCAGCCCTCAAGCGATATTTCGAACGGACCTCTGGATATGATGCTATCCATGTATTTTGCAAGCATCTTAACTGTTTCAGGCAATCTTTCGCCGCAGAATTTCAATGTAATATGTAGCGTTATTGGTTCGACCCAACGTATTTCATTAGACACTGTTTTGCGTTCATTTATCCATTCAGCAATACGTTGTCTCTGCTCATCAGGTATCGCGACACAGACAAACGTACGCAATAAGTCTCCTGCAAGCTGAGGAATACAGCATCCCATTGATCAATCCATCTCCTTCAAAACAGTTAACAAAGCTTTCTTTACAGTAGCTATTCGTATGTCTTCTCTATTTCCTGCAAATTTACACACAAACGAGTAATCCTTTGTTCTTTCCGAGCATCCAAACCACACAGTCCCGACAGGATTTTTCTTTGTTCCGCCATCAGGACCCGCTACGCCAGTAACACTGACGGCAAGGTCAGAAACATATATTTTGCGCGCACCTGACGCCATTGCTAGGGCACATTCGCTACTAACAGCACCGTATTTTTCTAATATTTCACTGCTAACACCTAGTATTTTATGCTTTGCCTCATTGCAATATGTAACGGCAGAACCTAAAAAAATATTTGACGCTCCCGAAACGGTTGTAACAGCGGCACCAATCATGCCGCCAGTACACGATTCAGCAAATGATATTGTTATTGTTCTGGCTGCTGCATTTTTTACAACTTCTTCTGCAATCTTGCGGATATCTTCGTTCATCTTCCCAAAACCCCGTATATAGCTTTTATTCCGTTCTCAAAAAACACCCAATGCAAAACACGCAGGATAAGATTTACTATAACACCGCCAAGCATATCATCCGCCATAATTCCTATCCCGCCCGGCAGTTTCTCCATTTTACTGATAGGGAATGGCTTTGTTATGTCAACGATACGAAATGTAAAAAGGGCAACAACAGCGTATGCAATACCAAGTCCCCAGCACGATATCCAATATCCTATGACCTCATCGATAACTACTTCGCCTGGATCTGTTCGTCCGCATTCCTTTTCATATTTATCCGCAGCGATTGTTCCTGCAGCGGCAACGACAGCAATCACCCACCATGGCAGCCCACCGCAAGTTATCCAGATAATGCAGGCTGCAATAGAAGCAACTGTTCCAGGCATTCTCGTATACCGGCCTAAAGTTCCAAATGTAGCGATAATGCCATACCAAGTTTTCATTTCATTGTTGAGCATCATTCCTGTTCCTCTACACCTACTAAGTCATGAGGCAAGGCTTCTTTAATTTTAACCTTAATAACATTGCCTTCTTTTACTTTTTTGTTGATGCCATGAATCTCTATTACACCGTCCACTTCCGGTGCTTCTCTGAAACTCCGTCCTTCCGCCATTCTTTCTTTGTGCGACACTTGTTCAACAAGGACATCCAGTGTTTTGCCTATAAACATTTGTTGTCTGTACAGAGAAATTTCTTCTTGTACAGACATAAGCTTTTCAAGACGCCTCTTTTTAGTGGCATCTGCGACTTGACCTTGCATCGTGGCAGCTTTTGTTCCTTCTTCGGGGTAGAAAGTAAAAGCTCCTATCCTGTCGAACTGCACTTCTTCTACAAATTTTATTAAATTCTTGAAACTTTTCTGCTGCTCTCCTGGGAAACCAACCATACAAGTTGTGCGCAGCGCAAATGATTCATCAATTGAACGTGCTGTTTTAAAAATGTCAAGCAGTTTGTTTTCGTTTATACCACGGTTCATAGCAGCTAACAATTCAGAATCCCCATGCTGTACCGGTATGTCAAGATATTTTATTATCTGTGTTCCGGAAGCAACCCTTTCAAGCAATTTCGGCGTGACCCTGTTGGGATGGAGATAAAGCAGCCGGAGCCAGATATTTTTAGGGAGAGATGATTCAAGCGCGTCTAAAAGATCAAGCAGTTTGCTTTGTCTGCTGTTATCAGTTCCATAAGCAGTAAGATCCTGTCCCACGACACAGAGCTCCTTCGCACCATTTTCAACAAGCGTCTGGGCCTCGCGTAAAATTACGCTTATCGGCAAGCTTCGGAGTTGTCCGCGAATAGATGGAATGGCACAATATGCACAATGGTTGTTACAACCTTCGCTGATCTTAAGATAACGTGTCCATTTAGGCAAAGACGGAAGTAACGTACGATATCTACCTTCAACTGGTTTTGTTCCTAAGGACTCTATCACTTTGTCCCAGTCTTCGCTGTTGGCCCAAAAATCTACTGCGGGGAATCCTTTTATAAGCTCATTACCGTATCTATTCAAAAGACAACCAACAACCCCTATTTTTTTAAGGCTGCCTTTCTTTCTCAGATCCTCAAGATCAAGCATAGCAGAGATACTTTCTTCTGCGGCTGGTCTTATGAAACCACATGTATTGACAATAGCGACATCTGCCATCTTTACATCCGGAACAATTTCATGGCCTGCATATTTTAGCTTTCCGGCAAGGCATTCTGTATCGACCTGATTCTTTGCACAGCCAAGGCTAAGACAGAATATCTTCATTTATATAAGAGTGGCGTATCTTCGCCGACAGACCTATTGAGCAGGTAAAGACTGAGTCCCTGCTGTGTAAGGCCTGCACCAATACCAAGCGACATTCTGATACGAGCCTGATACGGAGAAAGTATTCCTCCAGACATAACCCCCATCTCAAGCAGCTTCGGGAGCGATCCTTCTGCTGTGCTTGATTCCTGTACGTGCCCTAGCATACAGCGCGAAACAATAGCAACAGGTATTCTACGTCTTATGACATTACGTATATGAGCAATCCATGCTGGAGAAACATTACCGGTACCAAATCCTGCAAGAACAAGTCCCGCCATAGTTTTATCATCAGACAACATAGAGAGCATTCTCTCCCCACCGCCAAGTGAAGCCCATACAATATCCACAGGAGCTGGCATTTCAGGCCGACGTGCCAAAAACACCGGTCTTCTTATATCTCTGAAAAATTTTATATCACCATTGAGCAGTTTGCCTAGAGACCCCTTTTCAGGTGACTCAAAAGCATTATCTAAACTTGTCGGGTCGACCATTCTAACTTCCGCCGCTGCAAATAGTTCCCCGCTAGAACAGATGAGAACTCCCTTGTTATGAGCCTCATCAGATAAAGCGGCAAGGACAGAACAGCGAAGGTTAATAAGCCCCTCTTCGAGTCCAGCTCTGCCCTGGACAGTGAGATTTGCATATATAACAGGCTGTTCATGCTGCCATAAAAGGTCTGTAAGATACGCCATCTCATCCATAACCGCGCTTCCGGCAACAACTATTATTCCTTCGTACCCATCTTCGACCAATGTTTCAAACATGTTCGCCATATCCAGTGTAAATTTCATGGAATAATGGCTACTGGGCTGAGAACTCCATTCTATGATCTTGCAACATGCAGCGATATCCGGTGATAAATAGTTCAAAAGAGAATATGGGTCTGCATTTTCCTCATCTGCCGAAAAATTCCCCGCAATTACAAGAGCAAGTTTTGCCTTTTCAGGCGCGGATGGTTCCAATTAAATCCCCTCCACAATCGCAATGCATGAGAGCAACGTTCCTCTGTCGGTGCATTTTAGCGCAAAGAAACTAAGGTTACAATGATTGAGAATACATGGCAATTCAGCCAGCCCGCACATGTCACTTAGTTTTGCCAGATGTTTTGTCGGCTGAAAGCCTGTGCTTTTCTAACAGCTGTTCAAAATCAAAATCAGATTTGATTTTATCAAGTATTGTCGTGGTAACTGTGTACACATCGCGGTCTTTTGTATAGTCAGCTGGGCATACAAAGTTAACCCTACCATCAGATATGAGTTTCTCAGCATTTTTTTTCTTGATACCGTCGTGTGGCGTATACACGGCAATAGAATGTCCTCCATTTTGCTTTACCATTCTCATACATGGGATATCAGTAGTTCCGTCTCCAAAATAGATCATGTGCTTGAACGGAACAGGACGCTCGTCCTCAGGGACATATTCATTAATCAGTTTATCATCACTGACACTTGCAATGCCTTTGTTGATCTTGAATAGAAACTGCGTTTTTGTTGTATAGTCGACCGCGACAGCAGGCCAGACTGCTACACCGTCAACACTATATATAAACGAACATGCATAAATTCGTTCAAACTCCTTAGCTATTTTTGATCCTTCTATCATTTCTTTGAGACCAGAAGAGTTTATATAATGTTTTATCCTCAAATGTTTCTGCGAACCGTATTTATTGATAAGTCCAAACCATTCTTTGACGCCATTATAAAGCTCAATCTGTTTACCAAAATTTTTGAAAGATTCGGCTTTAAGAGATATATCCCTCTCGCGTGCTTCAGTAAGCATTAATTTCATATAGCAAAGCACAGGGCTCGCATCAATTTTCCTGGAATAATCATTAGACATTTTCCAAAATTCTTTTGCCTGCATTCCAAGAGCTTTTATGAAGCTGAACTCCTGCATATTCTTAGGTGATAGCGTGCCGTCAAAATCATAAATCAGCGCAACTTCCGGATACTTTCTTGTAATTGTCAAGCCAAAACCTCCTTCTTGTAAACGCTTTAATCAGCAGCTCATATTATAATATTTTTGGGTATTTAGGCACAATATAACATTTTAATAATAAAGAGCTGGAGATGTTGATAAATCTCCAGCTCTTTATATTCATAGAATAATCTTACTTTTTGCCGACCCTGCCATGTATTCTATAAATTGTCTGGCGCTTCTGCCTGAAAAGCCTCCATGCTTAAGCTCCCATTGTATTGCTCCATGTTCAAGTTCGTCGTTTGATACTTTTACCTTGTATTCTTTAGCAAGCTCATGGACAATGTTTAGGTATTCTTCCTGCTCAGGTGACATATAACGTATCATAAGACCGAAACGATCGACAAGAGACATGCGTTCTTGCATCGTTTCAGATTCATGCATGTCCTCATCTTTGTCTTCCCTGTCAGTCCATGATTCTCTCATCAAGTGGCGGCGATTTGAAGTTGCATAAATAAGAATGTTATCAGGTCGCCTTTCTAACCCACCCTCGATAAACGCCTTAAGATATTTGTATTCTATTTCAAACTGCTCAAATGACAGGTCATCCATAAAAATTATAAACTTATAATTTCTCGTTTTAATTTTATCAACTATTGTATCGAGATCTTCTATCTGATGCTTATAGACCTCTATCATTCTCAGCCCCTTATCCGCATATCCATTTAGCAGAGCCTTGATGGATGATGACTTGCCCGTTCCGCTTTCTCCATACAGCAAAACATTGTTGGCTGGGCGGCCTTCAAGGAATGCGATGGTATTATCTGCCAAAACTTTTTTTTGTTTTTCATAACCGACTAGCCCTGAGAGGAGTATATTCTCCGTGTTTGTTACAGGCACTATCTCATGCGCGCAGCTGTCCCACCGAAAAGCTTTGTTGAGCGCGAATTTTCCAACACCATAATGCTGATAGAATGACGTTAAAACATTATAAATGTCCTCGGGTGTCTTTGATATGCCTATTTTGTCAGTCAATGTCTGTATTATCTGAGATTTAGATGTAAGGCCACTCTTTGAGCGTCCGCCAAGAGGAGTGTATTTGCTGAAACGGCCGAACGCATTTACTCCGAGTGCGGAATCTATAAGTTTAAGATCGTAATATATGTAATGAGAAATAACACCTAGATCTCCAATTAGGAGTTTTTTTAGCGTGCCTTCCAACGGCAATCTACGTTCCTGCGCTAAAGAGAAGGGGTTTTCTCTTTCAGCAAACAAAACAGCAAGCCATACATGCCACACATTGCCATATATTCCTAAGGATTCAGCAGCAGAAACCATTTCGGCAACACAGTCGCAATACCAAGAGACTGTTTCCTGTTTTGCATCGGCCGCTATATTATCTACATTGTTTATCAGCCATGTGATGCATGAGAAGATGTTGTCTTCCTCTAAACAGCGCAACGGTATAAGTTCTGTTCTATTCTGATCAGTCTTCTTCATCTTCAGCTTCAGCAGCTATACCAGCTTTTATGCGTGCTTTTCTGCGAACGTCATTGTCCAATATAGTTTTGCGAATACGGACGTTGAGCGGCGTTACTTCCACCAGTTCATCGTTATTTATCCACTCAAGTGCGCTGTCGACAGTCATCGTACGCGGCACATCTAAGACAACCATCATATCCTTTGTTGCTGAACGGTAGTTTGTCTTCTGTTTGCTCTTACATGGGTTACACGGGAGATCTCTTGTGCGCGATGCTTCTCCAACGACCTGGCCATTATAAACGTCCTCACCAGGCTTTATGAAGAGCGTACCACGTGTCTGAAGGTTATCAAGAGCATAGCTTGTCGTCATACCAGTGTCCACACTGACAAGCGAACCGCGGCTGCGCGTTATTATCTCTCCAACCCAAGGGCCATAACCGACAAAACGGGACGAAAGAATTCCAAGTCCTCTTGTGTCAGTTAGGAATTCTCCTCTGTATCCTATAAGACCGCGCGTTGGTATATTGAACTCCAGGCGAAGCACTCCCGTTCCGTTGTTCTCCATGTTTTTCAGTTCGCCTTTGCGCGGCGCAAGCTTTTGTATTACTATACCCTGATACTGTTCAGGAACATCTATGATAAGTTCTTCCATAGGTTCAAGAGTTTTCCCGTTTTTATCGTGCTGTACTATAACCTCAGGTCCAGAAACACATATTTCTGATCCTTCGCGGCGTATCTCTTCGATTATTATTCCCAGGTGAAGTTCTCCTCGGCCAGATACTTTTATGCCGTCTGGGCGGCCGAGATCTTCCATGCGAAGCGCTGGGTCAGTTTTTGTTTCGCGTTCTATTCTCGCCTTAAGCTGCCTTAAAGTAATAGCATTGCCATCTCGTCCTGAAAACGGACTGGTGTTGACAAGAAAGAACATGGAAACTGTTGGTTCTTCTATATCAAGCGGCGGCAGGATTTGGTCAGATATATCAGGTGCAGTCATCGTGTCGCCAAGGTCAATATTTTCTGGGCCAGTGAACCACACTATGTCACCGGCACCTGCTTCATCTACCTCAGCACGGCTTAATCCCTGTGTAACATATAAGTGGGTACATGTTGAAGTGTCCGTTGACACAACCTCCCAGTTTGTCTGGTCGTAGTCGGTCCATCTTGTGTGTGTGCGGATGAATTTATCGCCCTTGCGAAGTGTTCCCTGAAGTATTTTCCCACATCCTATTCTGCCAAGGTACTCACTCCATGTCAGTGTACATACCTGCATGAGGAACGGTTTATCCATCTCGGCCTTAGGCGCCGGGACACGCTCGATAATAGTTTTGAATAAGGCATCCATCCCTGCCTTAGGACCTTCACTAATTTTGTCCATGTCATCAACAAGCCAGCCCTGCAGACCTGAACCAAAAAGCGTAGCAAAATCACACTGTTCTTCAGTAGCTCCAAGTTCTATAAAAAGGTCAAAAGTTTTATCCAAGGCTCCGGATGGGTCAGCGTTAGGCCTGTCAACTTTATTGACTATAACAATAGGTTTCAGCCCTAGCTTCAGTGAACGCATGAGCACATAACGTGTTTGAGGCATCGGGCCTTCATTTGCATCAACAAGCAGCAGGACAGAATCAACCATAGAAAGGACTCTTTCAACTTCACCTGAAAAGTCCGCATGGCCGGGCGTGTCAACAATATTAATTTTATAGCCGCCCCATTCTACTGTGCAGTGTTTTGCCTTTATTGTTATTCCGCGTTCACGCTCTATTGAACCGGCGTCCATTACGCGTTCTTCCACGACCTGGTTATCTCTGAAAAGGCGTGCCGCTTTGAAAATAGCGTCGATAAGTGTGGTCTTGCCGTGGTCTATATGGGCTATTATTGCTATATTTCTTATCTTAGATGCGTCCTGCATTAACATGTTCCTTTCATTTGCAAAAATTTAACAAAATACAACTACCGCTTCAATTAGCGGATAAATTAAGATTTTATCACTAATAGAATTGATGCGTCAAAATATAATTAAATGGGAAGCCGAATATATTTTGGGAAACTTGATGTTATCTCTTGCGGAAAAGGGATGTAGCTCCGTAAATAGCTGCATCTGGACCAAGTATTGAACGTTCGACCTTTAGCAGGCCGCGATATTGTCTTGGAACATACCTTTTAGCCAAGTTAGTTACTTCTGCAACAAAACCGTCTGCGAGGCTCATGCCGCCATTTAAAACTATCTTTTCAGGGTCCATAATTACCGTAATCGATGCAATACCTTTTGCTATTGCGTTAAGGACGCCGGATACGATATTTCCTGCTTGTTCATTCTTATTCCTTATACCCCAAAGCATTTTAAAGTCACCGTTAATGCCTGCCTTTTTTGCTGTATTTTCAGCTGTATCCGCAGATGCAAGCGATTCGAGATGTCCAATGCCACCGCATCCGCAATCAATCGTCTTATCAGTTATGACGATGTGCCCAGCTTCCCCTGCCATTCCGTGTGCACCAGTCAGAAGTTCGCCATTAGCAACTATGCCGCAGCCTATTCCGGAGCCCAACGTCAGCACGGCGTAATCCTTGCAGTTTTTTGCTACACCGTAAAACCCCTCGCCAAGCGCTGCACAGTTTGCATCGTTCTCTATTTTTATCTCAACGTTTTGATAACTGATTTTCCTTTTTACGCATGTCGCTAAATCGAGGTTCGAGTCGATGGCAAAATTTGGCATACCAAGCACACAGCTCCGTCCAGCATCGATAAACCCAGGAACCGCTATGCCAATATAGTGGACTTGATCATCAGGTGAAAGTTTTTTAAGGATAGATGCAATCGCATCAGTTGTTTTGTCTAAAGTTCTTGCCTTAGGAGTAGCTACGGTATGCTTTGCAAGTATACGATCGCCGTCGTCAGAATCAACGACAGCCGCAGTCATAGTATGTCCACCTAAGTCAATACCGACAGCAAGCATTTCTCAGACGTTGAACCTTATCTCTATCATATCTCCATCCTTGACGATGTATTCTTTCCCTTCAAGGCGAAGAACACCAGCTTTGCGGCATTCATCAAATGAATTGTCGTGTGCCGCATAATCATCATATGAAACAACCTGAGCACGGATAAAACCGCGAGCCAGGTCAGAGTGTATCGTGCCTGCAGCATCTACAGCATTATCGCCGTTATGCAAAGTCCAAGCACGCACTTCATCGGGACCGCTGGTAAAGAAACTGATCAGTCCAAGCACACGATATGCTTCTTCAATCAATCTTTCTCTCCCAGGTTCGGTTATATTTAAGCCTTCTGTAAATTCAGCTGCTTCATCATCAGTCAGCTCAGCTATATCCATTTCAAGACTGCCATAAAGCTTGCAAAGTTCAACGCCATGCTCAGCTGCGCGTTTCTTCAATGCGTTAATTTGCGGTATTTTCGACTCATCGTTCTGTGTTTCGTCAAGGTTTAAAACGATCAACTCTGGTTTTGAAGTAACGAATGCAAAGCTGCGAAGATGTCTTTTCTCTTCAGGTGTCATGTTTAAGCTGCGCAGTGGTTTCTCCTCCATAAGGCAGTTAAAACATTTCTCAAGCATCTCTTTTTCGGCTGCTTCTTCCGGAATAAGTTTCTTCTTGGCATTCAGTTTCCCAAGTCTATTCTCTATAACGGCATAGTCGCGAAAAATAAGTTCGTTATCAACGATATCCCAGTCACGCATTGGATCTATTCCGCCTTCTGGATGCTCAACAGCATTGTTTGAGAAACAACGAATTACCTGAATAAGAGCATCAGCATCGGCAACGAAAGACAAAAATGCATTGCCAAGCCCCTCTCCCTTGCCAGCGCCACGCGACAAACCAGCCAAGTCAACAAATTCGACTTGCGCTGGTGTTTCTTTGCGCGGCTTAAAAACTTCAACGAGGTGGTCAAATCTTTTATCAGGCACAGAAACCACAGCCCTATTAGGGTCGGTCTTGCCCCCTGCGTATGGTTTTACCTCAGCTCCTGCTCTAGTAATGACATTAAATACAGTTGATTTGCCGCTCAAAGGCAATCCAACAATCCCGCAATGCAACATAGTGTCTCTCTCCTAACTTGAAATAGTTTATTAAAACCACAAACAACAATTAATAATTACCGGCTTTAATAATAATCAGTCCTTCGGCTATTTTACTTTCGATTTCATCTATTCTCTGACGAACATCAAGCGGAATATTGCGTTTAGCTTCACGAGTCCATAAAGACAGGCTTATAGCCCCATCAGAAACTCCGACAGGGATTTTACCACTGCTCAATGAATTAGCCAGGTATTTGTCGATAATCGTTGCTATAACATAGTCACTTCGCTTCACAACGCTGGCAAGGACAACATTAGGAAAAAATATTTCCTGTTCGGAATCAACACCAATTACCCAGTAGTTTGCCTTTGCTGCCTCACGCAGTACACCAAGCCCAGACGCACCTGCTACTGAAAAGATTATATCTGCCCCACGTTTTTTGAGCTTTTCGGCTGCAGCCTGTCCCTTATCAGCATCAGAAAAATCGTCAATATATTCATAAATAGGTTTAACGCTTTTATCGATATACCGAGTGCCGGCAACAAACCCAGTGCTAAATAATTTCATAGACAAACTTGAAGGTCCTAATATTATTCCTACTTCACCACCTGGATTGACTCTGCTGAACCCTTCGCGTTTAGTCAACAATGCCGCCAGCGTCCCAGCTAAGAAACCGCCCTCTTCGTCTCGGAAAAGCACCTCTTCGACACCGGCAGCCAATGACGGTTCAAAAGTAATTATTTTAACTTTAGGATGCTTATTTACCAAATCAGGCAGAAACTTTATATATTCAGGCGTAGGGATAATGATAAGGTCAGAATTGGCAGCGGCCTCTTCTAGCAGCCGGCCGCGCAATCCCTCATCATTATTAGAGTTATATACCTTAGTTACTATGCTTTTCCTGTAATGGTCGTGCGCAAGTTTAAGCCCGTGTATACAAACATCGTTATAACCGGCATCTCCGGAACCAATTGCACCGTTAAGCATCAGTGCAATGCGTTTAGGCGCTGCCTCTGCAGTGATATCTCCCACTGAAAGCAGCAATATTGCAAACGAGAAAAGTATAAATACCTTCTTCAAGCGCATCAACCTTCATTTTTTCTCATGTCTTGACTAAGTTTACTATATTACAAATGTTTGGACAAATTCAAGCGAATATTGCGGTTAATATTTGACGAGAAAAATCACTTATGACATACTCATAAAAATAGCCTGTATGTGTACAAGGGGATAAATATATGGATCTGCTTCAGACAAATGACAATAAACAAGTTATCATTAAAGAGATCCTCGGCAATGATGAAATAATGGAACTTGAAAAACTTGGGCTATGTCTGGGAGCAGAAATAAAAAAATATTCAGGCAATCCGCTCAGTGACGTGATAACAATAGGGCTCGGAGAAAGATATTTTGCGATAACGAACGCCATGGCCCAAAAAATAATCGTTGTATATGCCGATGAAAGCTAGCAAGCAAAAGTGAAGGAAGAGTCTAAAAATCTTCTTGAACTGCATACTGCTGTTTTACTTTTCGGACTTTCGGGTCTCTTTGGAAAGCTTCTTGTTATTCCGGCTGTATTGATAACTCTTGGCAGGGTTATATTTGCAAACCTGGCGATGTGTTTATTTTTGAAGATACGACATGTGAATGTAAGATTGCGCGCTAAAAAAGATTACGCAGCACTTCTGCTGGCAGGCCTGCTTCTGGCTATCCATTGGACGACATTCTTTATGTCGGTGCAATTTTCGACTGTCGCAATCGCTGTATTGACCTACTCAACTTACCCTATTTTTGTAACATTTTTAGAACCAGTTATGTCCAAAGAAAAAATCACATTATCAAATATAATAGCTGCGTTTGTAATATTTGTCGGAGTTTTATTAATCGTTCCTGAATTTGACTTCTACAACCACGCTACGATTGGTATCGTATGCGGGCTAGCCGCAAGTATGTCTTATGCCCTTATATCCGTGCTAAACCGAAAGTACGTCAGCAATTATCCCGGGCCTGTGGTCACATTTTATGAACAAAGCACTGTTGCCGTTCTGCTTTTGCCTGCACTGTTATTTCCAAAGGACTTATCGTTCTTTAACACAGCAAACATCGCCCTCCTTTTTCTGCTAGGCACTGTATTTACCGCACTTGCACATTCGCTTTTTACATGCGGTCTTAAAACCATACGAGCGCAGACTGCAGGGATAATAGCAAGTCTTGAGTCTGTTTATGGAGTTATCGCCGCTGCTGTGTTTCTTGGAGAGATTCCAACAACCAAAGAAATAATTGGCGGCGTCATAATACTCGGCACCGCCCTTTGGATAACACTGCAGGCTAAGAAAACCGTTTAAGCAATCCCCAGAAGAATTCCTGTCAGCCTTACTGCATATGCAACAATCCAAGCTATCGCGCATTGCATAACAACTAGAACAACGGAAGCCTTGCCGCCCATTTCACGTTTTACAGTAGCCACTGCAGCGACACAAGGCGTATAAAGAAGAGTGAACACAAGAAATACAACAGCAGTAAACGGGGCAAATAACGTTTTCAGCGTACTTGTCGTTCCGCCAAGCAATACCGTAAGCGTGCTAACGACACTTTCTTTGGCAGTAAATCCTGTTATCAAAGCCGTGGATATCCTCCAGTCACTGAACCCCAACGGAGCGAATATCGGTGCTATAACACTGCCTATCAGCGCCAGCAAGCTCTGTGATGAATCCGTGACAACATTTAGTTTCATGTCAAACGTTTGCAGAAACCATATAATAATGGACGCAATAAAAATTATAGTAAAAGCACGCGTTATAAAATCCTTGGCTTTTTCCCATATCAGCTGACAAACGGTTTTAACACTTGGGAATCTGTAATTTGGAAGTTCCATTACAAATGGGACAGGCTCACCTTTAAATCCCGTACTTTTCAATATAAATGCAAAAAGAACCGCACTCACAATGCCAAGTAGATACAGACTTATCATTACAACTGCGCCATAACGCGGGAAAAAAGCTGCTGTGAAAAGCGCATATATTGGCAGTTTTGCAGAACAGCTCATAAAAGGGGTCAAGAATATTGTCATTTTCCTGTCACGTTCGGAAGGCAGTGTCCTTGTAGACATTATTGCCGGTACAGAACAACCAAATCCTATAAGCATAGGTACAAAACTGCGGCCAGACAGACCTATTTTCCGTAACGGCTTGTCCATTACGAATGCAATCCTAGCCATGTATCCTGTATCTTCAAGTATAGACAGAAAAAAGAACAATACTACAATGATGGGCAGGAAACTTAGTACGCTGCCAACACCGGCAAAGACACCGTTGATGACAAGCGAATGCACGACTTCATTAAGCCCGTAAGAAGTTAGTCCAGCATCACAGACAGATGTAAACCACCCAATCAATAAGTCCAGTATTTCTGAAAGATATGCGCCAACAACACCAAAAGTCAGCCAAAATATCAATGCCATTATGGTAACAAAGGCAGGTATTGCAGTATATTTCCCAGTTAGTATCTTATCAAAGCGAATGCTTCTTGCGTGCTCCCTGCTTTCCCTCGGTTTAACAACTGCGGCAGCACATACTTTTTCTATAAATCCAAACCGCATATCGGCTATGGCAGCCTCGCGATCTTTGCCGCTTTCACGTTCCATCTCGCTTATCATGTGCTCCAGCGTATCCTCTTCATTCTGATCGAGATGCAGCCTTTTCATGATTGGCTCATCACCTTCGACCAGTTTTGTAGCTGCAAATCTAACAGGAACTTTATAGCGGTTGGCATGATCTTCAATCAGGTGTATGACAGCATGAATGCACCTGTGCACAGATCCATCTCCTCCGACATCATCCGGGGCGCAGAAATCCATCCGCCCTGGGCGTTCACGGAAACGCGCAACGTGCATTGCGTGTTCGACCATTTCATCTATGCCTTCATTTTTTACTGCTGAAATAGGAACAACGGGTATGCCAAGAGCCGCTTCGAGCTTATTTATTCTAATCGTTCCGCCATTAGTGCTTACCTCATCCATCATATTAAGGGCAAGCACCATTGGAATATTCAGTTCTATTATCTGCATTGTAAGATAAAGATTTCGTTCTATATTCGTGGCATCAACGATGTTTATAACACCTGAAGGCCTGTTGCCAAGGAGGAAGTCTCTTGTCACCATTTCCTCACTTGTATATGGTGACATCGAATAAATTCCAGGCAAATCCGTTATCACTGCATTTGCATGGCCACGAACAATGCCGTCTTTTTTGTCCACTGTGACACCTGGAAAATTACCAACATGCTGGTTGGATCCGGTTAGCTGATTGAACAGTGTAGTTTTGCCGCTGTTCTGATTACCGATCAAAGCAAACGATATAGTTTCTCCTTCTTGAATTTCTTCACCGCTTTGTTTGATATGGTATACGCCAAGCTCTCCAAGTCCAGGGTGTGCAGTATCCGAAGCTTTCCCGTTTTCCTGGGACTTGTTGCTAAGAGCAATTATCTCTCTTATATCTATTTTTCTTGCGTCTTCCAGTCTAAGCGTTAATTCATATCCTCGGACATGCAGCTCTATTGGATCCCCCATCGGAGCCTCTTTTACAAGTGTTATTTCTGTCCCAGGTGTCAGCCCCATATCAAGGAAATGATGCCTTAGCGCTCTTTCTCCACCGACAGCTTCGATCACAGCGCTTTTGCCGATGTCAAGTTCTGCAAGCGTCAAAATATCATCTCCTAATCAGCTAAAGTTAGATACCACTAACAGTATATACTATGAACAAAATTATTCAACAAAAAATATAGAAACGATGGGTCGCAATCTCATCGTTTCTATATAAATTTCTAACATGCAGCTTATTTCTTTGTGAGCTCTAGATAGAGTTCTTCAGTTTTCCGTGTGATATCTTCGATTTTTGCGCCGTTGTTGATAGCATAAAGTACAGCCCCACCCATTCCGACGCCTTCTTTTACAAAACCTTTTTCATAATCTGCTAGGCCTTGAATTTCCGACTTTGAAAAATCAAGCTGAGCCGCGTATGTTTTGATGTTGAGCTCCCTCGCATATTTAGGGATACACCCTGTAGGATCGTTATATACGTACTTAGTAGTTGCAATAAGGATAGGGCGATTATCACCAAGATCCCGCAGGAGAGCAACGACCGCAATCATCTGCGTACCTCCAGCAAGCGTCACATCTATCTCTTGGGGCAGCGCATGAACGAATGCTGCAACAGCTATTTGCATCGGGTCACCTACCTCAGCAGCAGCCTTGAACCCGCTGCCCTTGAGTCCGCCGGTATTAATGTTCAGTCTGTTGCAGACTTCCTGCCATAACCCTTCTTTGAGTGCAATAGGGTTCACCGGATCTGCAGAAGATACTGTTCCCTCATATCCAAGTGAACGCAGAAGCATGAGTGCAGTTGTTGTGCCTCCTGGAAGCGATTCGCCTATCATAATGTGTTTAAGCGAAGGAGCCAACCCTCGTGCAAGGGCTGATGCACGAACTACTATTTCCTCAAATTCCGGGACAGCTTTACCATATCGCGGATCTCGTCCAGGAGTACTGGATATTTCTGTAAAAGGTGCTGCCGGTGCAATCGATGTGCCAGCTCTGACAGCCATAACTGGAATTTTGCCCTCAATGATTGCCGCCTTTGTAATGAGGGCTGGGGTCGGGTGTCCGTAAGGGTCTACAGGAACACAATTTATAACTCTAGGCTTATCGTAAAAAAGCAGATCAGCATCTGCCGGCGCTGTATACGGGACAGCTTCAACATCTGCGCCTGCAGATGTTACACCTGGGACCTTGCAAAGTTCAGTTTCACTTACAAATACCATAAACATTACTAATATTTCCTCCTCTGTACAAATTGCATAAAAACGTTAGAATTGCCTTTGCGCTAAATGTGAAGGCGTACTATTATTCAGCCAATGTTATAACATAGCCTGCTCTCTCTGGCAAAAACATTATTTGTAAAGGAGGTCAACCCTAATGGCAACCAAACTTGCACCGACGAGAGGTAACCTAGTTAAACTCACCAGATCAATGAAGATGGCCCAATCTGGTCATGACCTCCTGGATCAGAAACGGCAGGTACTTATGATGGAATTAGTCCGTTTTATAGGCACGGCTAAAACAATCCAGCATGATGTAGAACATATATTTAAGGATGCTTATGAGGCTCTGACCAAAGCAAATATTTCACTTGGCATAGATACTGTTGAAGACATATCGGAATCAGTACCTGAAACAACTGATATTGTCGTAAGGCTGCATTCGGTAATGGGAGTCGAAATACCGGATGTTGATCCGTTGAGCAGCGAAACAGTTCCGAGCTATTCCTTCCACGGTTCATCAGGGGCTATGGACGCAGCGTATGCGCAATTCCGCAAAGTAATGGCTTTACTGGCCCAGTTGGCAGAAGTTGAGACGAGTGTTTATCGTCTTGCAGTACAGATCCGCAAAACACACAGACGTGTTAATGCGCTTGAAAAAGTTGTAATTCCGGCTGATAATGCAGAAATACGATTTATATCAGATGTCCTTGAAGAGGGAGATCGTGAAGACTTTACTAGAATGAAAATGGCCCAGAAAAAAAGAAAGCAGGCTTGACGGGGGAAAAATAATGAGCACACTTCAGGAAGTACTTGCCGTCCTTTTGGGCGCAGAATCAGAAGCAAAACGGATAGTCGACGATTCTAAAAACGAATCTGAGAAATTTATACTGAATTCCGAAGATAAATTTGCAAAAGACCGTACGAACCAAATAGCTTCAGCGCGCAGCCAGGCCAAAGAGGTCATGGAAACCGCTCTCAATGCTGCAAAGACAGAGGCAGTCCAGATATCTGAACTCGGCAAAGAAGAGCGCAAGCGTATGCAAAAACGCTACGAAGAAAATGTTGGCCCATTAGTCGAAGTTATGGTAACCGAAATAGCTGACGGCTATAAAAAGAAAGGTTCCTAACACTTGCCAACAACTACAAAAGGCCGCGTTATAGCAATGGGCGTAAGATCACACGTCCTTTACAGTCATCTATTGTCAGCAGATGAATGCTGGACATTGCTAAACCTTAAGTCCACAGCAGAAATAACTGAATTTCTCAAGGGAACTGATGGCTACAAAGATCATCTGGCTTTGCTCATCTCTGCTACAGCGCACCGCATAGACCTTGAGAACGCAGTCCGGTCCGCGGTGCTTTCTGAGGCAGAAGTATTCCTTACATACTTGTCAGCCGGCCCGCGCAGAAAATTCTTTGCAGACTGGCTATGCTGGTTCGAATCAGAGCATCTTAAAAATATATTCCGCTGGATCAGGTCGAGGAGAGTCGACAGGGATACTATGAGAAGCAGACTATTCCATGTTCCAGGGTCGACATTACCGTATGAAAAACTCCTCAACAGCAATAATTATAGCGATCTGCTTGAAGCATTGCGCAATACTAAATATTATGCACCGCTTAGGGATGTCGTTAAACATTTAATAAAAGGCGAAGATACTTCCCTATTCTCAACAGAGCTAGCTATAGACAATTTTGTTGAAACAGAACTTTACAACGACCTGAAAAATCTGCAGGAAGATGAACGTGCAACGCTGACTCCAATTTTTGGCACTAGGATAGACCTTTTGAATCTCTGTAATTTTCACAGGTGTATGTGGTATTACAACATGATACTTGAAGAGACACTTACACGAATGCTACCAGTCAAATACAAAGTTCAGACACAGGATTTACGCGATATGGCAAAGGGGACAACATGGGAAGACCGATTTACAAGACTTGCATCAAAATTCCCTGTGTATGCAAAAATATTCACAGATGCACTTCAGCAGCCTGACGCAGAGCTTATACTTGAAACATCCATAAGACAATTTAATTATGTTCAGAGCATCCGCGCGTTCAAAAAAGGCACTCCAGGCTTTCATACAGCAATTAGCTATTTTCTTCTCAAGCTTCACGAAGTTGAAGATATAATACGTATCATTGAAGATGTCCGTTATGGGGTCGAACCGCATGTTGCGGCAAGATACCTTATTAGGCCTATCATCAGCGGAGGTGAAACCTCATGGCAGTAATGAAAATGGTAGCTCTGACCCTGATAGGGCCTAAGCATGAGATGGAACCAGTCGCACGACATATGGTGCTGACCGGTGGCTTTCAGCCAATGCCTCTCGATATGCTTGTCAACGACAGGAATGTTCGCTCTAAGGTAACTACAGAAACAGAAAACCCTTACGATGAGCTGCTGTCAAAAATCACGTCTATATGGAAAGTCTCCGGTGAGATGACACCTGAGCCTTCTCCTGTCACGCTAACAAAAGATTTCACGCTTACCTTTGCAAGGATGCGCGTGGAACAAGTGGCAAGAAGGCTTGATATATGGTCAAAACGTCGTGATGTATTGATCGATGAAGCAGAGCAACTTGATGCCGCAAAACTTTTGTTGACTGCACTTGACGGCACTAAATTTGGCCCATCTGATCTCGCTGGCAGTGAGTTCATGGATGCATTTTTTGGGCGGCTTTCAAACGAGAACTATCAGCGGCTAATCGACAGCGGCGATGAGTCAAGGTTCATAATCAATAAGCTTACTGAGGCAAAGGGCAATACGTGGGTTCTCATGCTTGCAGCGAAAGATTATTCCGAAGCTGCTAAAAAACTGCTGTCAGCGGTGTATTTCAAAGAATTTCCGCTCAAAGACATCGCCTTGCAGCTTGAAGGCGACACCCCCCTTGAACTTGTAAAAAAACGCATCCTCAATCATGAAAGGGCAATATCTGGCCTGGCAAAGGCAGCGAAAGAAATGCTGCACAGCCACCGCAACGAATATGAGCTCTTGTACTCACAGCTTTACACTATGCAGCGTGTGTACGATATCTGCAAGGGACGTGGCGAGGTAAGCGGGATGTTCGTCCTCTCTGGTTGGATACCAGAAGATACGCTGGCAGAAATAAAACAGACTGTGGCAAAAGAAGCCCCAATGACTTCAATAATGGTCGAAGAGACAAAGTCTTTATCGGGAAACGGCATAAGGATTCCAACGCTGTTGAGCAACAATAAATTTTTCCGTGCCTTCCAGGATATTGTTGCTATGTACAGCCTTCCATCCTACGGGGAACTTGACCCATCCCCTATTGTAGCACTCTCTTTCATAGTGTTTTTTGGTTTTATGTTTGGAGATATCGGGCATGGTTTGATGATTTTCCTTGGATGTATCTATGCCGTAAAACAAAGGATTATGAAACGTTCTTTGGGCTTTGTCATGAAGTGCGCTGCCGTAAGTTCGATGGTGTTCGGCGTACTCTATGGAAGTGTTTTTGGTATAGAAGGTGAAGTAAATTTATTCGGTACGCAGATAAAAATACCAGCACTCTGGCTTTCACCAATGAAAGATACCAACAGGCTGATCGTCATAGCAATATGTGTCGGCATATTGATGATAAGCCTTGGAATGATCCTCAACATGATAAAGCAGTTTATGGCTAGAGATTTCGGGCGAATGTTGTTTGATGGGCAGGGAATGGCCGGTCTCGTACTTTATTGGTCTATGGCAGCTCTTGCCGCAGTCTATCTTACAGGTGCAAAGATACCAGAAAGAGTTGCCAACATGCTCTGGGCTGGCATCGGCGTAATGATGCTGCTGATGATTTTCCGCGATGTGCTGGCGCGTTATTTGCTGCGGGACAAAACACAGGGCGAATCGATGGTACTAAACATCTTCGAGATAATGCACAACCTGATGTCGTTCCTTTCTAACACAGCATCATTTGTGCGTTTGGCAGCATTTGCCTTAAACCATGTTGGGCTTTCAATGGCAGTAATTATGCTCTCTGAGATGGTACACAGCCTTCCTGGCGGGATCGTAATGAAGGGGATCATCTTCATTATAGGGAACATCGTGATTGTCTGCCTTGAGGGATTGATAGTGTTTATACAGACACTAAGGCTCGAATATTACGAGTTCTTTGGAAAATTCTATAAAGGAGGCGGTAGTGCTTTTAAGCCAGTCAAATGGGAGAAAGAAGGCTCACGATATTCTGCGGCTTCGTCAAAATAAACCATTACAGCATATTGCGGCCACAATTTTACTTTAAATACAGTACTAAAAGGAGCGTTTAACATGTTAGGATTGATAATTTCAAGCAGTACAGTGTTGATTTTGATTTGTATGGGTTTTATTATGCAGAAAAGGCAATACAAGGGGACAAAGGCTGTTTTTTCGGTAAGCCTTGGAGTTTCTTCTTTTTTTGTCTTCTCTGGAGCCGTGCTATCCCTCACTATGGGGCCTGCATTCGCTGCAACCGGCACATCAACGGCTTACACGCTAGGATCGGGACTTGGATTTATTGCAGCTTCAGTAGCAACCAGCATTGCATGTCTTGGAGCAGGTTATGCTGTCGCCAACGTTGGCTCGGCTGCGCTCGGTCTTGTTGGTGAAAAACCTGAGATGCTTGGTACAACACTCATATATCTCGGTCTTGCAGAAGGAATCGCGATTTACGGCGTCATAGTTTCACTGCTCATACTGCAGCGCCTGTAAAAAAGAGCAACGCAATGAAAGCCTTTCTTGTGAGCGATAATCATGATTCTCTTGTAGGCATGCGCCTTGCCGGAATATCTGGCTGTTTGGTCCATACTTCGGATGAAGCGTTTGCTGCAATAGAGCGCGCTCTCAAGATGAAGGATCTCGCTATCCTAGCTATCACTGAAAGGGCTGCAGAAATGGCTCCTGATCTTATCCAACAGCTGCGCGAACGAGGAGAGCTACCGCTTGTAGTTGAGATTCCAGACAGATTCGGTACAAAACGCGGGCCTGATTTTCTGACCCGTTATGTGCAGGAAGCAATTGGGGTGAAAATGTAATGGACGAAGTTTCTAACGATAAAATAAGTAATCTGCGCGACATAATACTAAGCCGTGCGGATAGCGAGAAAAAGGAGCTTCTCGCTAAATCGCATCAGGAAGCCGATGACTGGCTTCAGAGTGAAACAGAAAAACTTGGACGTGAGACATCGCTAATAATACAGGATGCTCATAAACGTGCTGAAGACATCAGGCGCAGGCAGATACTCGCTGCCGAGCGTGACAAGTCCACTGAGACTCTCCGCTTGCAGAACCGCATCATTTCGGATGCTCTTGAACACCTCCAGGATAGACTTATACAGCTGAGAGAACGTGCTGACTATATCGATATCCTGTGTGGCATGTGTATCGATGCTGCCTCATCACTCAAAGAATCATCGCGTCTAAAGTTTCGGCTTTCAGCTGTTGATGCGAAACTTGCAGATAAAATGATTGAAAAGCTTAGCGCTCTTGACCCTAAAGTTGAATTTTTATTTGACCAGGAACCTGCCCCTATTCTTGGAGGCTGTCTTGTTCTTACAGAAGATAATCGGAGACAGGTAAATTCAGACTGGCAAAGCTTAACGCAAGAATCGGCAGACACATTAGCCGAACGTCTTTTGCCGTTGCTTTAGTGTATAGACACATGAGGAGGAATAAATTTGGAGGCTAAAACATCGGCTCCAATTAAAAAAGGCATCGTTTCCTTCGTAAACGGTCCTGTTATAAAAGCATCGGATATGCGTAATTTTGCCATGAGGGAAGTTGTTCATGTGGGGCCTAAAAAACTTATGGGCGAAATAATCAACATGGAAGACGAAGAAGCCACCATACAAGTCTATGAAGACACCGGCGGTTTAGGCATAAATACTGAGGTTACGGGTTCAGGCGAGCCTCTTTCCATTGAAGTCGGCCCTGGGTTGATAGGCAGCTTCTTTGACGGCATTGGACGTCCGCTTGATGCGCTGCTTGACCAGGAGGGCATGTACATTTCGCCGGGCACAAACGTCAACATGCTTAACAGAGATAAAGCTTGGGATGTTACCCCTGTTGCAAAGATAGGAGATTTAATAACAGGCGGGACTGTGCTTGCCACAGTCCAAGAAACCCCCATTCTTCTTCATAAAATCATGGCTCCTCCTGAGACAGAGGGGGAACTTACATGGATAGTACCAGCTGGACGCCATAAAGGCAGTGAAATCGTAGCCAAGGTCAAGGATGCATTCGGACACGAATTATCGATACCTATGATACAGCGCTGGCCTGTCAGGACACCGAGACCTTATCGTGAACGTCTGCTTCCCAATGAACCATTCGTAACTGGCCAGCGTGTCATTGATGGGCTCTTCCCCATCGCAAAGGGCGGCACAGCTTGTATTCCAGGTGGATTTGGAACAGGAAAAACTGTTACACAGCACCAGCTCGCAAAATGGGGCGATGCTCAGGTAGTTATCTATATTGGCTGCGGGGAACGCGGCAATGAGATGACCGATGTCCTAGAACAGTTTCCTGTGCTCGAGGATCCACGTTCGGGACGTCCATTAATGGAGCGCACGATACTTATCGCAAACACTTCCAACATGCCTGTCGCAGCGCGTGAAGCTTCTATTTATACAGGCATTACTATTGCCGAGTATTTTCGTGACATGGGTTATGACGTAGCTATAATGGCCGATTCTACTTCCCGTTGGGCCGAAGCACTCAGAGAACTTTCAGGGCGTCTTGAAGAAATCCCAGCTGAAGAAGGTTTTCCTGCCTATCTTCCTAGCCGGCTTGCAGAATTCTATGAACGTGCGGGACGCGTAGTGACACTCAGCGGTGAAAACGGAAGCGTAACTGTCATTGGCGCAGTATCTCCTCCAGGCGGTGACTTCACTGAACCCGTTACGCGCCACACAAAAAGATTTATACGCTGTTTCTGGGGCCTTGATAAAAATCTTGCAAACGCACGTCACTACCCCGCTATCTCGTGGACCGACTCCTACAGTGAATACGCTGATGAGGTCAACAATTGGTTCTGCCAGCAGGTGGATGCGCGTTGGGGCGATATTCGCAAGCAGGCGCGTGAGATACTCGCTGAAGATACAAAGGTACAGCAGGTGATTAAGCTTGTTGGTGAAGATGTCTTGCCTGATGACCAAAGACTCGTAGCTTTTACAGCATTCCTCATCAAAAACGGGTATCTGCAGCAAAACTCGTTTACTGACGATTCTTACTGCCCGCCTCAGAAGGGATTTAAGATATTGGAACTTATAATAGATTTTCATGATAAGGCATTACAACTTGTGCGAAAGGGAATTCCTATATCCCTCATCAAAGAAGACGAATCTGTAAACGCTATCACACATCTTCGCGAACTTTCTGCGGACGATAAAACAGGATTCGAAGAGGAACGTTCTCGCCTCGAAGCACACCTCAACAGGGTCGCTGCTGAACGCACGAAAAAAATAGGAGATGAGTAGCCGATGGCAAGCCCAGAGTATATAGGTGTCAAAGATATAGACGGACCGTTTATCCTAGTTGAGAACGTGTCTGGCGTCGGTTACGGTGAATTAGTCAATATAAGGGACAGCAAAGGCAACATCCGTCACGGGCAGGTCAAATCTCTGAGTGATAAAGCAACGTTAGTACAAGTTTATACTGGTACGAGCGATCTTATACCAAGCACAACAAAAGTCCGTTTCCTTGGCAGACCGCTTGAAGTACACCTTTCCAAATATATGCTTGGACGCACATTTAACGGGCTTGGCGAGCCACGCGATGGCTGCGGTGAAATATACGGCGGGAAAAAGGTAAATATCAACGGACTTCCGCTGAACCCTATGGCACGTCAATATCCTAAAGATTTTATCCATACGGGTATTTCAGCCATCGATACCTTGACCACTCTCATTCGCGGCCAAAAGCTGCCTATATTCTCCGGCAACGGTCTGCCCCACAATCAGCTTGCTGTTCAGATAGCGACACAGGCAAAAATTATGGGTTCAGAAGAGTTTGCCGTAGTTTTCGCCGGGATAGGGATCAAACACGACGATGCAGCTTTTTTCGAGCAGGAATTGACGACACACGGGCACAGCAACAACATCGTAACGTTCCTCAATCTTGCGGATGATCCTGTTATTGAACGTATCGCAACCCCGCGCATGGCGCTCACAACGGCAGAATATCTCGCGTACGAGTTAGGGTTGCATGTCCTTGTAATACTCACAGATATGACAAGCTACTGTGAAGCTCTGCGCGAACTTGGCGTTGCCGCTGGAGAGGTTCCAAGCCGAAAAGGATATCCAGCATATCTTTACAGCGACTTAGCATCCATCTATGAACGCGCAGGCGTTGTTCGCGGTGTTAACGGAAGCGTAACACAGATCCCGATCCTAACGATGCCCAATGATGACATAACGCACCCTATACCTGACCTCACGGGATTTATCACAGAAGGGCAGATAGTACTCTCGCGTGATCTCGACGCCAAAAACATTTATCCACCTATCGATATTCTGACCAGTCTTTCGCGACTGATGAAAGATGGCATAGGTAAAGGTTATACTCGCGATGACCATCCCAGCGTTTCAAGCCAGCTATTTGCGTCTTACAGCAGGGTACAGGAAGTCCGTGCACTTGCCGGAGTTGTCGGTGAGGATGAACTTTCCAAAAACGACAAATCCTCGCTTGAATTCGGCAAACTGTTCGAGGAAAAATTTTTAAGACAAGGCAATAACGAAGAACGTGATATAACATACTCGCTGGATATGGCGTGGGATATCCTCAGGACCTTGCCTAAGAGTGAACTCACCCGAGTATCTCTTGCTGACATAGAGGAACATATAGACAAGAAACCGGAATAATCTTATACATTGTCAGTATAAAACAGCAAAAGATGAGCAGGCAAGCCATGCTCATCTTTTTTTATTTCGTATTTGATGTTAATACGTATTATTTCAGTTCATTTATAAGCCTGCAAACGCTTTCGTATTTTTCTTTGAGGGCAGTGTACATTTCAAAAGCCTTCTCAGGTTCATTGGCACGAAAAGCAGTACACATATCTGAAGTAATTTCATAAACATATTTCATGCTAAGGTTGCCGCTGACACCCTTCAGCGCATGTGCAGCTTTGAACCCCTCATCGCTGTTCTTAGTCTCAATTGCTTTACTAAGGTCTTCAAAAGTTTTATCATCCTTGAACTTCTTTAAAAATTTTTCATATAAATCTGTGCTGCCTGCAAACCTGTTGATGCCATCACTAACATCTATACCGCCAGCATTGAATTTTTCGATGCACTCCTGATCCATTAAATCCACTCTCCTATATATATCTGTGTTACGACTTAATATCTTTCAGAACAAGAAGTGCCCTGTGGCGTCTTGTACTCTGTGTGTCGATAGCAATTGACTGAATAAGATATTTTTTGTAATCTTTTCTGCCATCTGAACATATGACGCATTCATCTGTACGATCATTCATGTCGCCAGCAAGCCTTTTCTTCTTTTCTTCATCCATCCATTTTTTTGCATTGTCACGGTCATCAGGGTGGACAAATGTATCAATAAAATATTGCGCAGCTTTCGTTATTTCGCCCCTCTGTGCAACACCTTCAAACATAAGTGCCTGAGGATATACGACACTGTATGTATCACGGTCATAATCAGCTTCGATTGCAGTGCATCCGTACGCTTTAAGCGCAGCATAATATTTAAGTTTGTCCAAACGCAATGCGCTATCTCTTATATCATCGATCATATCGTTCTGTTTTGCATCGTTATTTTTGAATTTTAGGGGCTCATCGCCGTAATTCTGTGCGACTGATTTAAACTTATCCGCGGCGGCAATGAAATATGACATAAGTTCATCAGAGAAAAGTCCGCATTCTCCGTTGGTAATCATCTTTACAGCCTGTTCATGCGTATAGGCTGGTTTGTAAACGCGTTTCGTGGTCAACGCATCATACACATCGGCTACTCCTCCGACCTGCGCACAGATAGGGATTTCATTGCCTTTGAGTCCGTCAGAATAGCCTCTGCCATCCCAGCGTTCGTGATGGTATCTGCAGATATTGTAGGCATAGCTGCTATACAGGCTGTCTTTTATCATCCCCATGCGGGTAATGACTTTTGCCCCTTCTGTAGTGTGCGTCTTCATTATCTCAAATTCTTCAGGCGTGAGACGTCCAGGTTTGTTCAATATTCCATCAGGGATTACAACCTTGCCTATGTCATGAAGTGCAGAAGCTTCGGACATTGTTCTTATCATATCTTCATTTAAGTTGTATTTTCCCGTCATCTCAACTATTTGTTCAAGAAGAGTCATCGTATATTTTCTTATGCGCAGGATGTGCTGCCCCGATTCGAGACTGCGATGTTCTATCAACGATATAAGTGTGTCTATAACCGCATCGTTTGAAGCGCGCAAACGATGTGAGAGGTCATCAGCAATGCCTTCAAGGTTAAGCTGATAGTTATAAAGGCTTGCGACATTATTAACCCGTCTTTTAACAACATTTGGGATAAAAGGTTTGCCAATCAGGTCTGATGCGCCAAGTTCAAGAACATTGTTCTCATTCTCGGAATCGTTTTCAGCCGTAATAACGATCACGGGTATCCTGGGAAGATAGCCCTCTGTGCTAAGTTTCGTCATAACTTCGAACCCATCCATTTCAGGCATAATGAGGTCTAGCAGGACAATACTTATTTCATTTGCATTCTGATGGATAATGTCTAGCGCCTGAACACCATTCGAAGCCTCAAGGATCTCATACTCAGGAGTAAAGATCTCTTTGAGGATAGCTCTGTTCATTTCTATGTCATCAACAATTAACATTACTTTTCTGTCTGGCAAAGAATATATCCTTCTTCCGCTGTAACAGATAAATACAAGAGGGTACGCTTTCGTAAGTGAGCATTATGTTACACTTTTACGACTTTGTTTAAGTATATAAGTTGAAACTTGTGATGTCAATCACAAAACATTAAGTAATGCCGCTACAACACATTCGTTTTTAAATAACATGGCCTAAAAAACGCTAAAGCTGAGATGTGCAATGAGGACAGCGTGTTGCATCATCGGCAATCTCCGTTTTGCAGTATGGGCAAAGCCTCTTGGGTTCTGCCTCAGGCTCAGTTTTTTTCAGTTTCATTGCAAAACGCACGATCAGGAATATAGCAAAGGTCTGAATTATGAAATATGTCACGGTATCAATAAAAGTTCCGTACGCGATAACTGGAATACCTGCCTGTTTAGCCTCAGCAAGAGTTTTAACATGTTGCGATGACAGGACTATAAAATGGTTCGATAAGTCTGCTTTGCCCATTGCCAGACTTAATATAGGCATAAGGATATCTGATACAAGAGATGAAATTATTTTGCCAAATGCTGCACCAATGATGACACCAACAGCCATATCCAGGACATTCCCACGCATTGCAAAATTCTTGAAATCTTTAATTATCGACATTACAAATATTCCTCCTGATTTGATCTGTCAAGTTTAGGTATAGCGCTTATTAGAGCTTTTGTGTATGGGTGCGACGGGTTGCCAAGCACATCAACTGAACTTCCCTCTTCGCATAAGCTTCCGTTTCTCATTACAATAACTCTTTTTGCTGCACGGCTAGCAAGAACAAGGTCATGTGTAACAAATATCATAGACATCCCCTTTGCCACGCGACGGTCTAAAACCTCAATTATCTCTCCGCGGGTCGATACATCCTGCATGGATGTAGGCTCATCACAAAGCAACAAATTCGGGTCAAGTATCAAAGAACGGGCAAGTTCTACCCTTTGTCTTTGACCTCCCGATAAGCCTACGGCGCGTGAAAGGAAAATCCTTTCATCATGCAGGCCGAGTTCCTCGAGCAATCGTTCAGCTTTTTCCCGCATCGCTTCTTTTGTAATCTTTTTCTCTGCTATTACGGCTGGTTCCATAACAGCAGCAATGGCAGAAAGCCCAGGCGGCAATGCTCCATATGGATCCTGTGGCACATAACCGCATCTTCTGCGTATTTCAGTTAACTCTTTGGGCAATGCTTCATTTATTTTACGCCCAAACAGCGAAACACAGCCAGAAGAAACTTTAACAAGGCCTAATAATGCGCGCAACAATGTTGTTTTGCCGCTGCCTGATTCTCCAACTACGGCAAGGGTTTCACCTGCACACAGCGATAGTGAGATATCATCAACGGCCTTATGCACCAGACCGTTTTTTGAAACGAACGACACACAGACATTGTTCGCTTCTGCAACGACTAAATTATTTTTCACTGTCTTTTTCTCCGTCACAATTGTTAGGCAGCATCATCATTGCAGCAATAAGCTTTTTTGTATATGCTTCTTTTGGGTGCAAGACCAAGTTTTTCGAATAATCCTTTTCAACTATAATACCATCCTTCATCACGAGCAACTCATCGCAAACTGACGCTGCCATTGGAAGGTCATGGGTAACAAGCAATACAGTCAGGCCCATTTCTTTTCTCAGTGTAGCAAGAAGTTTGAGTATTCCTGACTGCGTGACAACATCGAGGGCTGTTGTGGGCTCATCGGCAAGCAGCAGCGATGGGGAGCAGGCAAGCGCAAGAGCGATTGCAGCGCGCTGTTTCTGTCCGCCTGACAGTTCATGAGGATATCTGTCCCTTATGTTTGTATCCAGTCCCACAGATCCAAGCAGCGAAGATATCTTTTGCTGTGCAGGATTACCAGTGATATTCATATGAACTCTCAGGACTTCAGCTATATGACGGCCAATTGAAAGCACAGGCGTAAAAGAGTTAAGCGCTCCCTGGGGGACAAGAGAAATCTTTTTCCAGCGGATCTTCCTTAATTCAGCATCAGATAGATGTAATATATTTTCTCCGTTAAAATATATTTCTCCGCTACTGGCAGCGCCTACAGGCAAAAGACCAAGGATAGCATTTATTATCGTACTCTTACCGCTGCCTGATTCACCAACGAGGCCTGTAAAAGAACCCTTATCAAGCGAAAAAGATGCGCTGCTGACTGCATGCCGCTGCGAATCCCGATACTGTACACAAAGTTCACGTATATCAAGCATTTTTATCACCGCTAAGGCGGGGGTCTATCTGCTCTTCAAGATAGCGCCCCATATCCATAAAGATAAGACAAACTGCTACTATGCCTATACCCGGCGGCAACAAAAGCCACCACGCGCCTTCTGTAAAGGCACCAAACGAATGCGCTTCGTGCAGCATTCTTCCCCACGAGATCAGACGTGGGTCCGAAAGGCCAAGAAACGCCAGCCCGGCTTCCGAAAGTATTGCACCCGGGACACCTAGAGCAATGTTTGCCAGCATAATGGGGGCAGTTTCAGGAACAAGATGCCGCCATAAAATATACGAACGTTTTGCGCCAAGCGCTTTTAGGCTTTCTATCCACGGGCTTTCGCGCACAGTAAGCACCATTGAGCGGACAGAACGCGCTGTTCCCATCCAAGAGAATATGGACAAAATCAGGACCAGCTGCCAGAGTCCTTTGCCCCATATCCCAGCAAGCACCATGAGTATCGGCAGCGTGGGTATGGACAGCAGGACATCTACGGTACGCATTACAAGAGCGTCTGTAATCCCGCCAATGTAACCGGCCGCAAGACCAAAACCAAGCCCCAACAGACAGGCTATCAGTGTAGCCGCAATTCCAATGACAAGAGATGTCCGAATTCCATAAATCAGAAGCCACAGAACATCACGCCCGCGCTGGTCAGTACCAAGGAGTTCTTGCCTTCCTCCTGGGAGCATAAGCTTAAGCGACGCGGTGTCAGCGTTTTGTATTATAAGAGAATATTTCCCAGCGCACGGGAAAAGATGTGCGGCTCCGTTCCCGATCAACGGCACCCCGATCGATTGCTTAAACACCATGTCGCGGGCATCAATGTTTATCCAATAAACATTTTGCCCCTTAAGTGACGACAGTAAATATTTTTTCTGCGGAGTTTGCCAAATAATATTCACTTCTTTTTTTGCTTCAGCCCTTACCTGACCATTCAATGAAAATATTGCAGGAGGAAGTTTTGTCCATTCAAAGGAGACCCCTTCAGCCGTAACATTAAATTCACATGAAGCGGGGAGCTGCGTGTTCCACCATATAGGGCGCGAAAAAGGGGCTCCTACTATATCCGACGGGTAGCCGCTCATCAACATAGGAGCGAACATACCCAAAAGGCAGGTAATAATAAACGCTATAACACTGCGGCGCTTCAGAAAGTTCTTCATTCGTTGTGTCCTTCGATCCTAACCCGCGGATCAACTACGCCATAAACTATGTCGGCGAGCAGATTGCACGTTACAGTTATCAGGGCCAGAAGATAAAATGCCGCTCCCGCAGAAGGGTAATCGTTTCCTGAGACAGCCTCTAGAAGAAACGTTCCGACCCCATGGAGTGAAAATACAGATTCAGTTATGACTGCTCCGGAAACAAGCCCTGGTACAGACATCAAAAGTATTGTCAGTATCGGCGGAAGTATAGTTCGAAAAGCATGGCCGTAAACGACATCGTGTTCGGACAATCCGCGCGCTTTCGCCATTAAAACATAATCTTCGCCTAAAGCTCTCACCATCAGATTGCGTACATATAACGCCCAGCCGCCAAATCCCATGACAGTCAAAGACAGTACCGGCAAAGCCATATGCCACACGTAGTCGGCGACAACCTCAATAACTCCTGATGGCGGCGGAACAGATAAACTGCCGCGCAGAGGGAAGATCTTGAAAGTCCTTGCAAAAAGCATAAGCAGCACCAGCTGAATAAAAAAGCTAGGGAAAGAAGAGGTTACCGCGCCAGCTCTCAGCACAAGACGTTCTGTGAATTTTCCTCTGTTGAGAGCGGCTCTGATACCAAGCCATATTCCAAGTACCGCTGACAGTATCATTGAGCTGCTCATAAGGACCATCGTTGAAGGCAGACGAGAAATCAGCTCGTCCCATACCGGTCTGCGGCTGAGGAATGAAAGGCCGAAGCGGAATGTGAGCATTTGTTTGATATATATAAAGAATTGCTGCAGTATTGGTTTGTCCAATCCATATAACTGTCGAAGGCGTGCTTTTGCCTCGGGAGAGAAATTAGGGTCAATTATTGTACTTACTGCATCACCCGGCATTATGCGGAAAAGTATAAAATTAAGTACAAGCACAACCGCTAGAACAATGAGCGACGAAACTATCCTGCGCAAAAGCCATGAACGTCTCATCTTTTTATGCCAGACAGTCTGCGATAGTATGGATTTCTTTTCATCATCACATATTCTCCCGGCTTGTATTCCTCAAACATGAACGGCCCCGTGCCAACGAAACCCGATGGGCCTGTTTTGCCGTTTTTGTCGATAGGGTTCCAGTTCTGCCAATCTTTTATCTTTTTGATAATACGTTCAGGCATGCACGGCAATCCCCCGACATTATCAAGATACCAATAGCTGGTGCCGGCCATCGTAACAACAATTTTGCTATCGCCCCAAGCTGTTACTGCCTTTATATTTTTGACAGAATCGAAAAAACGCGGAATCTTGTTCTTTTTGATAAATAAAATTGTTGCTGCAATGTCTTGCGCATTAAGCGCACTCCCGTCGTTCCACTTTAGACCTGGTTTTATCCTGAATCTCAAAACAGTATGCGCCGCTCTGCCCTTGCCTTCTGTACTTACGTTCCATGATTCGGCAATACCAGGCATATCCTGAAGTGTAATAGGATTTGTATCTACCATCCCTTCGTATATCATACCAAGCACCTGCCATGAATAGGCGCTGCTTGCAACAAAAGGATTAAGGTTGCGTGGCTCATCAGCGAGGATCATGTTCATTGTCTTTTTTTTGCCGTCTTTTGGCTCAGCCATCATTATTGTCCAAATATTGTCAGCTGTCATTTTGTCAGTCCGAATGATATTTTTCCATCTCTTTGATACGGCTGCCACAGAAAACCTGCTGTAAATAGGAACAGACGGCATCAGATCCTCAAGCAAACGCTGGGATTCTATTGAGGCGATCTTCGCTTCCCGCCTGTTTTTTGCAAAACGCAGCCTTGTTAAAGCGGCATCAAGTTTCTTATCGCTGATGCCTGTCATGTTATACCCACCTGCAAAGCTCATAGAGCTGTGATAGAAGGAATACAGTGAATCTGGATTACGTCCCATACCCCAGGCCATAACGGCAAGAGAGTATTCCTTGCGGTCTATTTTTGCGATCATAGCGGAAAAATCCATTGGCTCAACTTCGACAGGGAATCCCACCGCGCGTAAAGAATCAGCTATCTGCTCTGCAAGCTCAGCCGTCGTAGGGGCCACGCGTGCAAGTGGAGTCAGCAGCTTCATTTTCGGCATCAGCTTCCCGTTTGGAGCTACTAGCATGCCTGAAACATTCCATGTATAGCCCCGTGACCTGAGCTTGGCCCGAGCAGCAGCACGGTCATAGATGTTCTTCGTGCTTTCCGGCAGAGCCCATGGCGATATTGGCGGCAGCCAGCTGTTTATTGGTTCGCAATATCCTGAGAAAATCGTTCTTACGATATTATTGCGGTCAATGGACTGCGCAGCTGCCTGGCGGACTGTTTTATCTTTCCATGGCTCAGTTTTTGTGTTAAGCAGCATAAAAAAGGCGTGAAATGCCCTGGCAAGTGAAATCGAAAGTTTTGGGTCATGGCTCAGAATATCGATGTCTGAAGGTCTTGTAATATCACTTACAATATCCAGATCGCCGTTCTCTGCTGCAAGCACTTGTGAATCCGGATTGCTTATATTGACCATGCAAAGCTTCTCTATGCGCGGTCCCCTTGCTTTCATTGGGTCGAATTTAGCTGCTGCAATGCATGGCACCACCAGCATACAGCACAAAGCACAGATACCGCATATAATAAATAATGCTTCTCTGAATACAAGATATGAACTTTTATAAGAACAATATTTTTGTAAAAATGGAAACATCGTCAGTTCTCTTCATTTTCGCTTCGGACAATTATTTCATGCGACGGGACAAATTTACCCGAAATCACATTAAGAAGCAGCCTGCCGGCAAGAACACCGGTGTCGAACGTAGGATGCAATGCTGACGCCTGTGAAAGTATGGCAAATGTCCCTGGCATCTTAAACCCCACAGAAACGGTAGGAGCCGCTATGTTGCTGGGTCTATTAGCATTGTCGCACCAAATTATTCCTTCAATATTTCTGTCTGCAAGCCGGCGGAACTCCCTTTCCGCGCGCAAAGGGTTGCCCTCCGTGCATTTGACGATAAGGTCGTAATCTGAATTTGATAACGTACGGTCAAGTCCCGTAAGAAATGAAGGCAGCCATGCAGCAGACATTTCACGAAGGACAACTCCTATAATGCCGCTTTTGCTGGTCGAAAGGTTGCGGGCATTCCGGTCAAGACGGTACTCTAACACACGTACAGCATTGATAACATTCTCACGTGTCTTTTCAGAGATGCGAGGGTCACCCTTAAGCACACGGCTGACCGTTGCTTTGTCCACTCCAGCTTTTTTTGCAACATCCTGCATGGTAACTTTTTCGCCCATGTGCGCGCCACCTTATGCAACCGTTTGTTTCTAATCATTATAATGGTTAGCACAGCATGGGTCGATAGGTAAATACTCGCTTTTCTATCCTTTCTCCTTTAAATGGCTTCACCGCATTTTATAAGAAGATCCCGCCATTTGCGTTCTATATCGTTCTGTGCGTCTTCAACAAGGTCCATACGCTCTTTCCCTTTTTTAAAGAGATGGGCATAGCGTCCCTGCACGCGCAGAAATTTCTCTAGCGGGACCTTGCTTTTGGGTTTATAAGACAAAACATATTTGCCATCCGCAACTTCATACACTGGCCAGAAACGACAGTCGGCAGCGAGTTTGCATATATCGACCTGCTGTGCAGGGTCTATTTTCCAGAAAAGCGGACAAGGCACAAGCACATTAACAAAAGCAGGGCCAGGAGTCTCAACAGCGCGTTTTACTTTTCTGATAAGGTCAAACGGGTCGTGAAGTGTTGTCTGTGCAACATAAGGTATATCATGGGCCGCAATTATTTCTGTAAGGTCCTTCGCACGCTGCAGCTTGCCTGGAATCTTGCAGCCTGCAGGTGACGTGGTCGCGTTGGCGGCAAGTGGAGTCGCGCTGCTGCGCTGTGCGCCGGTATTCATATAACCTTGATTGTTATAACAGATGTATGTAAAGTCATGGCCCCGTTCAAGCGCACCAGAGATTGACTGCAGACCTATATCATACGTCCCGCCGTCGCCGCCAAATGCTATAAATTTGATTTTCCTGCTTATCTTTCCTGCCCTGCCCAGCGCTTTATACGCTGCTTCTATTCCTGAAATACCAGCGCCAGCGTTTTCAAAAGCCACATGCATATAAGGCATGCGCCACGCGCTGTAAGGATAAACAGTTGTTGATACTTCCATACACCCAGTCGCCGCTACTACAACAACTGGATCATCGACACCCATCAATGCCTGGCGTATTGCTGTCGGAGCCCCGCAGCCTGGGCACATACGATGTCCCGCAGTAAGCGGGTTTTGTTTTTTTGTAAGTTCCTTTAAATCAATTTCTGCCATTTTCTTCATCCTTATCCAGCAGCCCAATAAAACGCACACTGCTGCCGTAATCATTATTTGCTAGAGCGTTGAACACGTCTTCAGCATTTTTCGGATAGAAGTCGCGGCCTCCAAGACCGAATATATATTCCTGAAGTGGTATGCGTTCATCCAAACCATAGAGCGCTGACTTTACTTCGGATGCCAAAGGAGCTGTGCCTCCTATGCTGGCACTGCGGTCCAGTACGGCAACGCCCTTCTTGCCCCTCACTGCATCCACAAGTTCTTCTTTGGGAAACGGTCTGAAAAAACGCACCCGCAGGCATCCGGCTTTCACGCCTTTGTCGCGCAGTTCATCGACGACATCTTTTACAACACCAGCCGCTGAAGACATAACTACGATCAAATAATCAGCATCATCAGCTCTGTATTTGTCTATGGGCGGGTACGAACGTCCAGTAAGGGCAAAGAGATTCTCAGATAGTTCATTGTAAACGCTGAATACGTGATTCATTCCTTCCATCTGGTTGCGTTTTATCTCAAAGTAGTACTCAGACATCGTGAACGAGCCATAAGAAACAGGATTATCTACATCCAACAGAGGATAATGCGCATCACGCTCACCAACAAAATTTTTGACTGCTTCATCTCCCAGGAACTCAACCGGCTCGAAGCAGTGGCTTGTGATGAATCCGTCTTGGCAGACAAAGACAGGAGTAAGAACTTCTTTGTTTTCGGCGAGACGAACTGCAAGAAGCACTGAATCATATACTTCCTGAGCATCCTCACAGTATATCTGTATCCAGCCTGAGTCGCGTTCCGGCATACTGTCGGAATGGTCACAGTGTATATTGACCGGCGCGCCCGCACAGCGATTAACTAGGCCGAAAACTATTGGCGCGCGGAACGATGCTGCGATCGGGAATATTTCGTGCATCAATGCAACGCCATTTGCGCTTGAAGCTGTCATTACACGTGCACCAGCTACCGATGCACCTACACACGCCGTTATTGCGGAATGTTCACTTTCTACCGCAACATATTCCGAATCTACCTTTCCGTTCGCAACATATTCAGCAAATTTCACCGGGATATCCGTCGAAGGCGTTATTGGGTAAGCGGCCACAACATCCGGATTTATCTGCCTCATTGCTTCTGCAAAAGCAATGTTGCCGGAGGCCATCTGTGAATGCTGTCCTGCGTTATTTTTTCTATTTGACATGTGCTCCGACATCTCCTGGGTGTTCTCCGTGTTTTACGTTTTCCTGATCATGGAAGTCCGCTTCCTGATGCATCGATATAGCTTTTACCGGGCACACACTTGCGCATATGCCGCATCCTTTGCAGAAGAACAGGTCAATACCCGCAAGCTTGCTGTTTTCATCTGTCTTTATCGACATATCAGGGCACTGCAGCCAGCACCTGAGGCAGGATATACATTTCGACTCATCAATAACGGGACGCATGCTGCGCCATAAACCGGTTTGAACATCAAGTGCGGTGGAGCCAAATGCTATCGTGCCAGGCGGCACATCCTGCCAGCTTTTAGGACTACTCACGCGAGCACCGCTTCCTCACGGCCGCGGAATATCGCACGTCTGTTGGCTTCAAGGACCTTTTCAGGAAGCTGTTTCATCTTTTTTGTAAAGTAATCGGCAAACGTTTCAACAGGGACATCTGTGAACACATGTGAAAGAGCACCGAGCAGCGGAGCGTTAGGACGGTTTTGTCCCAATTCTTCAAGGGTAATCTTTGTTGCGTCAACAGCTATGATTTTTGCTTCATCAGAAAGGTGCATCTGGCTGCGCAGCTCTCTTACATCTTCAGGCGTGTTGACCAGATAGACAGCGTCTTTTGTGCACCCTTCGGATGGGTTTGCACTCTGTACCATTGTGGGGTCAACAACAACGACCAGATTCGGATTCTGAACACTGCAGCGGCGGCGTATCGGGCTGTCCGATACTCTGTTGTATGCTCTCATCGGAGCCCCCTGACGTTCAGCTCCGTACTCTGGAAAGGCCTGAACATGCTTGCCCTCTTCGAAAAGGACTTCCGCAAGTATCGCAGACGCGCTTTTCGCCCCTTGCCCGCCGCGTCCATGCCACCTTACCTCAAGTGTCTTAGTTTTACTTGTCATTCTTATTACCTCCTAATTTATAAAAAACCTAAAAAAAGGAGCCCTTCAAAATTGAAGGGCTCCTTGCTCGCTTGATTACAAACAGCGCTAAGCGCCGATCCTGCGAGGAGGAGCCGCGTTAATAATTATAATAATGCTGCTGCAGTTCATTGCATTGAATAACATTACATGTGCCCCTTTCTCTCAAGATTGGTTGGCATATTAACACCTATTTTTTATGTTGTCAATTCTTTTTCTTAAAATTATTCCGTTTCTTATCTGTAAAACACTTTGCGTCATGCTTTTTGCATTGACTTAATGCTTGACAAAATTCAGCTAAGCCGCATAATACTTCAGCGTGGCTTTGTCCACACAGCTAATATCTAGCTGTTGCTGAAGCATGAACACCCTCCAAATATTGCGGATTGTCCGCTGGGGAATTCACAGCAATGATTGCCTTACTCGGGGTTGCGCCATTCGTAGGGTCTCATGCAACGGCGCAAATACGGCGGTTATGCCGCCCTGGGAGGAAAAACACAATAATGTCAGAAACACACACAACTTTCGCAGATTTTGATCTGCGGCCTGAACTTTTGCATGCTCTCGAGCGCAAAGGCTTCGATTCACCAATGCCTGTACAGGTCAGCGTGCTCGAAGATGAAACGCTACTCGATAACGATATCATAGTTCAGGCAAAAACAGGATCAGGCAAAACACTTGCCTTTGCGCTTCCGCTCATAAACCATATGGATCAGGACAATCTGCGTTCTCCGCAGATAATAGTCTTGTCGCCAACACGTGAACTTGCACAGCAGACTGCGCGTGAATTTTCATGGGTCGGTGCAGCATGCGGCGTTAAAGTCGCAGCTCTCGTAGGCGGAATGGATATGGAACGCCAAATACACACGCTTCGTGAAGGTGCCAATGTCATAGTTGGCACACCGGGAAGAGTTCTTGACCATATCAGACGCGGGACTTTCAAAGATGAGACAATAACAAGCGTCGTGTTGGATGAGGGCGACGATATGCTTGACATGGGCTTCCGTGATGAAATGGAAGCAATCCTTGAAACGATGCCGCATACTGAGCGCACATGGCTCTTCTCTGCCACTATGCCACCTGAGATATTGGCACTTGCAAAACGTTACCTGAATGCGCCAAGAAAAATTTCACTTGTTGCTGATATAACGACACACGAGGACATTTCACAGAGAGCATACATAATTCCTTCACGCAAACGTTTTGAAGGACTTACTAACGTGCTTATATGGGAAAACCCCAGCAGAGCGCTGCTGTTCTGCGGCACTCGCGCAGAAACACAGGAAATCGCAGACAAGCTGTGTGATATAGGATTCAGAGCAACTGCGATCCACGGTGACATGAGTCAGCGAGAGCGCAATGGCGCTCTTGCAGCACTTCGCGGCGGCCGCGTAATGATTCTTGTTGCTACCGACGTTGCGGCACGCGGGCTTGATATTGAAGGCGTAAGCCATGTTATACAGTTTGGGCTTCCGCAGAACCTTGAAGCTTTTGTACACAGAAGCGGGCGCACGGGACGCGCTGGCCACGAAGGCAGCAATCTTGTGCTGTTAACCGCACGTGAAGCGCGTCAGTTCAAGTTTATGGTGCATGACGCTAAATCTAATATGAAGATGGAATGGATCCCGGCTCCCGACGCAGCGGAAATAGAGGGACAGTCACGCCTGCGTTTTGAGAAAACCATTTTGGACAATGCCCTAGAATCAGATGATTTTAAAACATGGGCAGAAGAGATGCTTTTACGTGATGATGCTTCCCTGCTTGTAACGGGTCTTTTGGCAAAAGCATATGGAGATCAGCCGTCTGGCTACACTATCAAAGAAGATGTCCAGTTTGAAATGGACAGGGAAAAAGGCCGCAAAGACAGACAGATATCGGGACGGACTTCATCAAAAAGCGGCAGCCCCGCACATAAAGAACGTTTCCGCGGAGAAGATATGGCCGGCGGCATCGCAGTCCGTTTTGCAGAAGGGCGCTCTGACGGATGGGAAGTCGGTCCATTGCTTGGACTTATTTGCCGCAGCATAGGTATCGGCCGCGAAGATGTCGGTAACATCAAATTACGTGACGGCAGTGTTACAGTTGAGCTTTCTTCTCATGCAGCGGCATTGTTTGACGCACGTAAAGAAAGGCTTGCACGTGAAGGGCTGCACACCGCGGATATCCGTCCTGTCGAAGAGGGCAAGAAAGAACACCGCAGCCATTCAAACACATCGCGAGGCGAAGCCAAACCTTTTCACAGAGAGCGCAAAAGCAACGCTTCGCGTGAAAGGACTTATGACCGTCCTAAACGGAAACACTACGATTAAAAATTCTGATAACTTGTTGATTACTTGTTAATTCTGTTATATCATCAGAAACTATAGTAATGAAAGAGAGTTGATATTTATGGTAAACAATATAGCTCTTGCCGGCTGCGGCAACGTCGGGACCGCATTGATCGAGCTCCTCAACGAAAAGCGAGAGGAGCTAGCAGAAAAATATAGATTTGAATTCAAAGTCACCCTTATCACTGATTTGATGAAAGGCACAATCATTGACGTGAACGGACTCGACCTTGATAAAGTTATCGATGCGTTGCATTCTAAACATTCATTAGAAGGCTTCAAACAGGCTAACGGAGCATTTGAAGAGCTTCTCGAAGAAGCGCACACAATGATGCTTGCGGAAGCAACTCCTACTGACCTCAAGACAGGCGAACCAGGCCTTACACACATCAGAAGCGCTCTTGCACGCGGTATAAATGTTACCACCACAAGCAAGGGTCCCCTTGCAGTTGATTTCGGGGGTCTCTCAAAACTGGCGAAGGATTGTGGAGCTCAGTTCCGCTATGAAGGTTCTGTTATGAGCGGAACGCCACTCATAGAGATGTTAACGAATGGGATGGCTGGTTGCACGATAAGCAAGGTCGAGGGCATACTTAACGGCACGACAAATTTCATGCTTACAGAGATGTCTAACGGTCTTACATATGCCAACGCGCTTGAGGAAGCGACAAGCTTGGGTTACGCTGAAGCTGACCCGTCCGGTGACGTTGAAGGATGGGATGCCGCCGCCAAGGTTGTCATCCTTGCAAAAATAATTTATGGCAAAGATATCACTGTTGAACAGGTTGAAAGGATGGGCATCACTCAGGTTACACCTGATAAGATAAAAGAGGCGAAGGAAGCAGGTTTTGCCGTGAAGCTGATTGCCGGCCTTGAAAATGGACCATATGGCCTGCGTGCATATGTGATACCCAAGGAAATACCGCTTGAACATCCGCTTGCTTTTATCAGCGGTGCTACAAATGCAATTACGATTACAACTGATAACTTAGGTGATGTAACGCTTACTGGACCAGGGGCTGGACGCCGTGAAACCAGTCAGGCTCTTTTGACTGATTTGATAGCAATGTCATTTTAGTCTGGAAACAAAAAGTCATCATGAAACACTGCCGGATAAAATACTGGGACTGCCCGGTGTTTTATCCGGTTTTTATAAGGGAAAAATATGACAAAAGAACAAAACAGATATGATTTTATAGACGGCAATATATACCCAGCAATGGTTCGTTTCGCTGTGCCTGTCATTTTTGCGCTGCTGCTTCAGACTATGTACGGCGCGGTTGATATGCTTGTCATAGGACGTTTCTGCACAAAAGCCGACGTATCTGCTGTTTCGACTGGAACATGGGTATTGCAGATGCTGACAGTTGTTGTAATAGGTTTATCGGCAGGTACGACTATTCAGCTCGGTCAAAAAATTGGAGAAAGGAAACCAAATGTTGCAGCATGTGTAATAAGCTCCAGCGTATATTTTTTTATGACCATCGGCATTCTTGTATCTGTTGCAATGCAGTTTTTTGCAGTGCCATGCGCTGAAATAATGCAAACACCCAGAGAAGCGTTCAGCGCGACTGTGACATATATGCGGATATGTTCTGCCGGCTTCGTTTTCATTACAGCTTACAACCTGCTTGGAAGCATTTTTAAGGGAATGGGCGATTCGACTGTTCCACTCATTGCTGTTGCTATTGCATGCATTATCAATATATTCGGTGACCTGCTGCTGGTAGCCGTTTTTAACATGGGCGTAGCCGGAGCAGCTTTTGCAACAATTTTTGCGCAGGCAATAAGCGTTTTGCTGTCAGTGTTCATTATAAAAATACGCAGATCTGCGCTGGAATTTACAAGGAGCAGCAAGCGCTTCAACAAAAACATTCTATTCGCCATACTAAAAGTTGGCTCTCCAATTGCATTGCAAGACTTTCTCGTTGGAGTCTCTTTTCTGGCGATTTCTGCAATTGTCAATACCCTTGGCGTAACGGCATCTGCCGGTGTCGGTATTGCCGAAAAAATATGCGGGTTCATTATGCTTGTACCGTCTGCTTTTGCCCAAACGATAGGCGCTTTTGTAGCGCAGAATGTTGGCGCCAGAAGGATCGATCGTGCGCGTAAAGCCTTGCATTACGGAATCGTAACATCACTTGCAGTAGGCGTGTTTTTCGCATATCTGTCGTTCTTCCACGGCGACATGCTTGCTTCTGTATTTGCGAAAGGCAAAACTGAAGTAATCGCTGCCGCTGCAGACTATCTAAAAGCCTATGCAATCGACTGCCTGCTAGTGTCGTTCATGTTTTGTTTTGTTGGTTTCTTTATGGGCTGCGGAAAGACTACTTTTGTAATGTGGCAAGGCATCATCGGAGCTTTCGGGGCAAGGATACCTGTATCATATTTGATGAGCCGCATAACTCCAGTATCGCTTTTTAAAGTAGGGTTGGCTACCCCATCTTCCACCATGATCCAGATAGTTCTGTGTGTTGCATACTATATTTCAATAAAAAGGTATTTCGCTCCAGATACTGCAAAACAGTCTTAAAGATTGGCATAAATATAAAAAAGAGCCGGTCCTTTTAGACCGGCTCTTTTTTATATTTTATAAATGTTACCTTTTCAGTTCACCTGTTTTGATCTTCATGTCAAAATCTTTAGTTAAACGCCACAACTCTTTACTCAGCAGGAGCAGTCCGATAAGGTTAGGTATGGCCATAAGTCCGTTAAGTGTATCGGAAAGGTCCCAAAGGCTGTTCAGCACACCTGCACCACCCCATCCGCCTACAACGATGAGAGCGAGCCAGACGATTTTAAACGGAAACACAAGGAAATGACGTCCTTTGCAGAGGTAGACAAGGGCTGTCTCAGCATACCAGTACCAGCCGAGTATGGTCGAAAGCGCAAAGAGTGAAAGTCCAACTGCAAGAATAACATTCCCTGTTCCACCAAGAACTGTTGTGAATGCTTTAAGCGTTAGTTGTGCTCCGTTAAGCAACCGCCCTTCTGTACTTGTAAGAACGCCTGTTGTCAGAATTGTAGTCGCGGTCATTGTGCAGATAACGATAGTATCCATGAACACTTCAAAAATGCCATAAAGTCCCTGGCGGCATGGATGGTCGACCTGTGCTGTGCAGTGGACCATAGGAGCGGAACCAAGTCCAGCTTCGTTTGAGAAAACACCGCGTGCGATGCCCTTTGTTATCGCAACTTTAACGCCCCATCCGGCAAGAGCTCCTGGCAGCGCCATCGGGTCACCAAATGCCCCCTGTATAGCCATGCTGACTGCGGCAGGTATAGCGCTGGCATGTGAAGCTATAACGATAAGTGCACCAATGATGTAAAAAACAGCCATAAACGGAACGAGATATATCGTGACTGTTGAAATGCTCTTAAGTCCGCCCCAAACGACAAGGCCAACAACGAATGCTATCGCTATTGCTGTGTAGATATGTGGGATATTGAAAGCCATTGCTATGCCCTCGCATGTAGAGTTGGCCTGGACTGCACATCCGATACCAAAAGAAGCGAGCACGGTAAGAATTGCAAAAATAACGGCAAGCCATTTCATGCCCAGCGCCTTTTCGAGGATATACATCGTACCGCCGCGGTAGTTACCCTTAACATCTTTATCGCGGTAGTCAACGGCAAGACAGATTTCACAGAATTTTGTGGTCATTCCGAAGAATGCTGAGATAAGCATCCAGACCAGGGCGCCAGGTCCGCCTATGTGGAGAGCTGTCGCGACACCTGCAATATTACCTGTTCCAACTGTAGCAGCCAGCGCAGTTGCCATTGCTGCAAAAGAAGAGATGCTCCCTTTTTCTGAGCTCTTTGCTCTCATTTTGCCAAAAACTTCACGGAAAGTCATGCCAAAGTAGCGAATCTGAGGGAAGCGAAGAGTAATTGTAAACCACACTCCTGTCCCGACAAGCAGAGCAAGCATCCATGGTCCCCAGACAATTCCGTTGACAACGTCGTTAATTTTCAATAGTGCTTCCATAAAAACGTCCTCCTCCACACAAAATAAAAAATAAATTAATAAAAACACTTAACAAAAAAAGGATGGGGAAAAATAACTGGTCGAAAGAATACCATTTAAGACACCGTTTGTCCACAAGCAGACATATCACGCCATAGTACTAATATTAAAGAGCTTATTGTAAGAAATTAAGATAATTATTTACAAGACTATAAACACTTCAAAAACATGTTACATACTGCAGCTATACTTATAAATTCAATGTTTTGACGCTGTATTTATTTTGGCGGCAGCACTTCAAGCCAATATCCATCGGGATCTTCAATGAAATAAATACCCATTGCCGGGTTTTCGAAACAGATACAGCCCATCTTTTTATGAAACTCATGTGTTGCTTCAAAATCATCTGTCACAAATGCAAGGTGAAATTCGCACTCACCCAGGTCGTAAGATTTTGTCCTGTCATGAATATAGGTGAGTTCAAGCTCAAAATCCGTCGCACCGTCACCAAGATAAACTATCGTGAAGTTACTGCCTTCTTTTCGGCTAACTTCCTTAAGTCCTAACGCTTTGTCATAAAAATCTATACTCTTTTTCAAATCAAGCACATTGAAATTAAAGTGGGCATATTTCATCTTCATAATATCTATACCTTTCCTCTCTTTTATATCTTTATATAAGCGACACCATATCCGGCTTAAAATATTTTTAATATAATCTTTTTATAGACCCTTAAGAACCTTGATACGGCCATCTGTCTTTGGTGCTGCTCTGCGATGCATGACAGTCTCGAAATAATCGTCAAGTGTGTCCATTTCAGTGAAACCGCAAACAGTCTTCGAGCTGGTATCCCAAAATTTCGCAACATAATCTGTCGTTCCGACTGTATATATCCTATCGTTTCTCAGCGGCTCCCATCCATTTTTGGTTTCGACAAGTACTTTTACAACGCGGCAGCCTGACTGCACTATCTTTCTCTTGATGACAAGAGCCGGCTTGGCGGAAAGATCATATACTACGCGCATTCCAGACATTTGTAGGAACTCACCATGTTCAGGCCTCATTGAAGTATCGAATTGCTCACCGGCACGTTTTAGACTTGAAGCAGCTATCTCAAGCTGATTCTTTATTTCAGATCCTGACATTGAAACACGTATGACGTCGTTGCCAAAGGGGAACAAGTCAAGCATATCTCCGGGTGAAAAAGCCCCTACAGGTATGATTCGTCCCGCTCTCAGCCCGCCGCCGTTTATCAAGCCTATCTGTGCTCTTGTCTTCCAACGCAACGCATCAGCTGCGATGTCGCCTATAGCAGCTTCCTGAAAACGCACAACAATGGGACGCGCATCTGTTGGTTTCGTAAAGACGGCAACAGGATTGCCCATTCCAAGTTTTTGTGCCAGTTCTCTCTGAACAGTACGGCCTATGTCGCCAACTTCTTTTACTTCAGGTGTATCAGGCTGAACTTCCATTAGCTTCCATGAAGAACGTTCCGCATCCAATCTGCCATCCTTCATTACGATATCAAATCGCCCGGCATACCTTCCGTCAAGACCGGCCTGTGCATAAATAGTCTGATGTCCGTCAGGACCTGTTATTATGACTTTGTTGCGCACAGCATCATGTGAATGTCCGCCAACTATGACGTCGATTCCAGATACTTTTTTTGCGAGTTCCATGTCGTGGTCAAGTCCTACATGGTCAACGGCAATGATGATATCGACATTTTGTGCACGCAGTTCCGAGATACATTCTGTCGCCTGTGCGGCAAGATCCTGGTTCACGCTGAACCCCGAGGGGTCCGTGATTATCGATTGGAGGTCAGGCGGCACAAATCCGAAACAGCCTATCGTAACACCGTCTTTTTTGATAACAGCGGTCCTTTTATAACATCTCTGTATATCGGCATCATCGAACTTCACATTGCTGGCCAGTACAGGAAATTTTAAATTCCGTCCAAGTGTTGCAAGTGTTTTGACGCCTCCGTCAAAATCGTGGTTGCCAAGGACACCGACGTCAAATCCTATTCCTGCAAGAGCGTTATACTCAGGAGCTCCGCTAAAGAGAGAACCTTTTTTGCCGAGCATTATGTCTCCTGCCTCGATAAGAAAAACCGGCGAACTGTCAGCCCTTTTTATCGCTTTTTCCTCTTCCTTTATCAGATATAACGCCCGGCTGAGTCCTCCTGTCTTTACAGCCTTGTCCGAATTTACGTTCTCGGCTTCTGTGTATGGCAGTATGTAGCTGTGAGGGTCATTTATCGAAAGAATGTGGCAACGTATTTCAGATGCAAAAGCCGACATCGCCAGCGCGGCAATGATAAAAGAAGCGATTATGGACTCAGTAAAAGCTTTCCTAAAACTCACCTGCATGTGCGTGCCTCCCATCTAAAAAATATTTATACGAACCGCCATTTCCTATTTTTCTACTTTTGACCTTCCGTCTTTCTTCCACAGCGATGTGAGTTTAGCATATTCGCTGTCATCATCGATATGACGCAAAGAATGAACAAAAGACCTCCCGCTTTCCGCAGAACGTTCTTCTGTGAGACAGCACACTTTCGTACGCGGCACCGGTTTCAAGAACTCTCCTTCAACAAAGACGGGAACCATCTTTTCAGGCACTTCTTCCGGTACAGTGTCGAGAGCCCAGCTGAAATAGACAGTGTGATTTGTATGGTCATTCACATCGAGGTCCTGCCAGCGGACTTTCCATATTTCTTCGAACTGTGCGTCAGATAATTTTGGTATTCTGACCTCTTTGGGAAAGACATCAGATACCTGCGCTCGAAACGGGTTCATAAGCTCAACTTTATCAAGGCGCAGCGGGCGCTTGTTTCCTATATCTATAAGCACCCACCATGTATAGGCAGACCCGATAAAATCACCAGCCTGATTCCATACTTTAAAAGAACGAAGCGAAAAAAGATTGCGATAAGCTTCCGCATATGTTTTTATACGTAACGGGCCATCCTCTTTGGCTGGATATTTTGAGAGATCTATTCTATAGCTTCGCAGCACCCAAGTGATCCCATGCTCGATTGTCTGCCGTACAGATAAGCCGTATTTTGATGCGTCAATATCAGCCATCTCCTGAAACATTTCAAGCAACACGCTAAATTTCAAACGCCCTCTCGGATCGATTCCACTGAATGGTATCAAATTTTCCTGTTCTGTCATAAAACCACGACCTTTGTTAATTAGACGATAAAGCATTTTGAATAATTTTATTGTTATATTCTATCATCAACAGATGATGCATGGCTTCGATTCTTTCACGACATTTTCGGACTGCACAACTTTACCACTCACACTTGACATCATGCTAAAGTGAGTGTATCATTCGCCACATTGAGCTGAACAAATACATATGAAGCGGGTTAATAGAATGAAAAATATTTTCTTTGATCGTTATTATTATGATTACGCGTACCCTCGCTGCCATGGAGTCTCGGGGCATTTGGTGTATTCTGCGAAGTCCGGCTTAGCACAGTAAATTTCTGAGACCGAATCTTTCAAGGACCGCCGCCCCAAAGGCCGGCGGTCCTTTTATATTTCAGGTAAAAAAATCAAAAAAATAGGAGAAGGAGGATATTAATATGTATTCAGCAGATATTTTGGTAGCAGTTTCAGGAGTTTCGTTAGTTTGGGGAGCAGTATGGTCAATAGCAGAAATCATTAGGAGGGCAAGATAAGAAAAAATGTGGACGTTTATTCCATTATGGATTGCATACGCGCTACTACTTGTACTAATAGCTAAGTTTTCAAGCGCAAAAGACACCCTTCTGCCAGGTAAAGTCGGGGTTGCGGTACAGGCGCTTGCCTATGTCGCCACATACATCTCAGCGGTTGCTCTTGTTGGGTTTGGCGGACTTTGTTATATATTTGGCATGCAAATGCTACTCGTCGCGGCTGGCAACGTCTGGTTCGGAACTTGGTTCGTGTACAAATACTTGGCATGGCCGACACGCGTTTGGCAGAGAAAGCTCAATTCGCGCACACCTGCCGAGCTGCTTGCAAAAGCATACGAAGTGCCATTTCTTCAGACATTCATAGGCCTTATATCAACGATCCTTCTCGTGTCCTATGGTTCAGCGGTCTTTAAGGGCGCAGCTCTGATGATCGCGGAAGTCATTTCGGCCTCATACAGCACTGCTCTTATTATTGTTGTCGTTATCGTTGGCATCGGCGTCATCTGCGGAGGACTCCGCGGTGTACTTTACACAGAAGCGTTTCAGGGTTTCATCATGGTCATCGGTATCGGGGCCCTGTTGATAGCCCTATTAAGAGCTATAGGCGGTCCCATAACTGGCATGAAAGCTCTTGCAGCTCTGCCGCCGACATCTGCTGCAAACAGAGGATTTATGTCTTTCAGCTCCGGCGCACCTGGACTCAATGTTATATTCCTCACACTTGTTACATCTGTCGGCATATGGGCACAGCCTCAGCTGATACAGCGGCACTTTGCACTCAAGAGCCAGGCTGAAACGAAAAAGGCCGCCCCGCTTGCAATGCTGGCACTATCCGTTATCGTCGGCGGTGCATACTTTGCCAGCGCGCTCTCAAGGCTGATACTCGGAGGAAATATTGCTAACCCCGACACCGTTATGCCGACTCTTGTCAATCGTTTGCTTCCAGCGTTTGGCCAGCAGCTTTTTGCCCTTGCCATTGTTTCGGCATCGCTTTCTACTGCGTCCGCCGTTCTCCATATTGCCAGCGGAAGTCTTGGACACGATGTGTTCAAAAAGGAACTTTCTGGATGGACATGGCGCATTGTTGTAATGTTGTGCACAGCGGGCAGCGGAATATTTGCATTCAAGAGTTCTTCTCTTATTGCAATAATCCATACAACGAGCTGGACATTGCTCGCATGCGCGATACTTGTTCCATACTTGATGCTGCTTATTCAAGGCCCCAAAGCAGGGGCGCGTGCGGCAACCGGTTCAAGTCTCGGTGGATTTGTCGGAACTATCGCATGGTATCTTTTTGCTTACAAGACTACATCTCAAGGTATAACTGGGATTTTTGCGCCAGGGCTGATCGGCGCAATCCACCCGATAATACCAGGCATATTGGTTTCTCTAATCTGTTTCTTCGCATTAGCACAACACAGAACGAGCGTATCAGCTACACCAAACTAAAAACGAACGCTCTTAACAAAAAGAGAGGCCTCCAGCAAATTGCTGGAGGCCTCTCTTTTTTATTATTTTCTTTTATTTTATCCAATCGATTACTACCTGCAGTGCGTCTTTAGCATCTGCAGGAAGAGCATCTATTCCGCCTCTTTCTGTTTCGCGCGATTCCACAAATTTGAGCCTGTCGTTCATGCGCTGAATAAAGAATTTTTTATAGTTTTTGTCATTAAAGTTAGGGATGTATCCCGGTATCTCCAACATCTCTAGTCCAGGAACACCGCCAAGCGATACAAAACGTGCTGTTTTATCGACGATTTGTTCAAGTATACCAAGCGTCATCTCTTTAGGTACTTTTTTATCCAGGAATGAGCCAGTGTTGATTATGTAGCACTCCACTCCATCTTGGAACAGAGCACGGAAACGTGTGTAGTCCAACGAAAGAGGATATGTCCTGAAAGGGTTAGCATAACTTTCTATTACCAGTGCATTTGGATCGACACCAGGCGCAAGGCGTTCGGCTGAGGTGCGTATAGTAGCAAGGGTTGCCCCCATAACAGATGCGAGCGAATACCCTGTGACCTTAACAACTGGCGGCAGCGTTGAATCTTTCATCAGCCAGCAGATGGCATTGATAGGTTCGTCGATACGGTCTATGCGGTTTGGCGACCAATAGCGTGATTTGATAGCGCGGCCGTTGCCATTGCGTATATCTTCGCTGACAGCGATAAGTTTGCCGTTCTTGTCAACTGTTGCGCCAAGATTCTGCAATGTGAGCAGATATTTATTGTCTGCACATCCGATTGGGTAATCAGCCATCTTATCGAAATACGCCGGTTCAAGCGCTATTGCATATTTCTTTTTTACATTGATCACAACAGCATCGTCATGAAGCACAGTAACATCATACTTACCGTTATGCTTTGCATGAGTTATTGTCGACTTTCCAGAACCTGAGAGGCCAAATGCAGCAAGGACAAATTTTCTGTCACTTCCGTCTTTAAGTCCATAACGTTTAAGGCCGCCGTGGCATGAGACATAACCATTTCTTGCCGCGATACCCCAAGCGAGTGTAAGTGTCCCCTTCTTCAGCTCGCCGAAGTAGCGCATGCCCAATATCGCTGCGCAGTTCTGCTCCGGGGAGAAGAAGGCAAGGCCAAGCGGATAGTTCGGGTCTGACCAGTATGGGTCAGCATAAACGAAGATGTCGCCATCTTTTGTCAGCTTACGCGATTTTTCGTAACGTTTCTTGTATTCGTCGTTCATATACTGGAAATTGAGCATCCAGCTGTAGAGGTCGTTTTCAAACCCCTCAGGCAGCATAATGTGTGCTTTTGCCATAAAATCTTCATCAAGACCAATTACCGCTTCTGCGGAATAGAATTTACGGAAACGGGCATTATGGATGGCCTCGCGAACAGTCGTGCAAATTTCTTTTGTATTTACTTCAGGCCAGCCGACAATGCGGCGTGCGGCAGCCGTACGGCCAAAAACAGCTCCGTCATTGAAGAGCAGCACATTTGCCCCTTCCGGGAGATCCAGATCTTTTGTACGGAAAACAGGCATACCAGTTAACTCTACCGTACCTGGGCTTTTTTTCGCAAGTTCATAAACTTCGCTTACTGTTTTTACAGGAAAAACATTATTGCCGTAAAAAGCAGTTTCAACAGTCGTCCTTACTGGGAGCTGATTGAGCTCTTTAAATGTTTCCAGATTGTCAAAATATTCTATCGTTGCCATAAATACCCCCCCTAAGGAATATACAAAATTCAGCAGATATATTGCTAATCACAAACTTCCTCGTATTTTCATAGCTTACTATAAAAACTTCAATTGACAATAGCAATTAGGACAAAAAAGCATTGTGGAAAGTAACAAATAAGGACGGCTAACTTTGCAGCCGTCCTTATGCTCCATTATTTCCTATTTTTACTACTTTAAGTGTACTGTGTAGCTTAAGCTGAGGATATGTGCCGTATTATTTTTGACATCAGCATAGCCACCACCATAATCATGATAATTAACTCCCGGAACAACTCTGTCCTTTATCCACATAAAGCCCCAGGCAAATGCAAGTTCCGAATTTTTGCAACGATACTTGCAGCCTATAAGAGCTGTTTGTCTGTCACCAGTAGGTACCATGAAGTCCATATATTTATCAGGCATAGGAGCATTGTCATAAGAATATCCGCACATAAATGACCATTTATCATTTATCTTGTGCTCTAACCCTATCTGGTAACGCCACACATTTTCCCATTCTGTTTTGTATCCGAATGAAGGTATAGGCATGCCTGGCACTGGTATCGGTTTATCGAAATCCATTTTTAGCCGATCATAAGTACTCCACCTAGTATATATAGCTCCGGCTTCAATTCTCGTTTTATCATTAAATTTATGTCCTATCCCAAATGTAAAAGAATCTGGCAATGTAACAGAACCATGTGCACCAGTATAATTATTACTGTTAAGTTTTAAATCAGCATCCATATTGTGGGTTATTTTTGAACGATATAAAGCTGCGACTGCAGTTTTAGGAGTTATCTGATAATTAAGTCCTAAGTTCCATCCTACCGAATAGTTATGACCGTCTATTTCACAATCAGTGGGTATATTATAAGGGCTGAAATCCAATGGTTTGCTCTTCAAATCAAGAGCTATGTACATAATATCTGCCCCTGCTGCTACAGAAATTTTATCTGTAAGTTTATATGCAATTGTTGGCTGTAAAGAAAGACTAGATATCTTGGCAAGATAACTATTAGATCTTCCCAAGAAAGTTGAGCCGTCATATTCTGTCGAATTTCCAAAACGCGTAAAAAGTCCTATACCCCACCATAGTCTGTTGTTCTGCTGATGGACATAATAGAAATTTGGAACATATCCTGGCGCTTCAGAATTGTGCTGCCAGGTAGAACCACCGGCCGAATGAAACACCGCATCGCCCCTTGGGTTTATATAAGAGAGACCGCCACCTATCCAGTCACCTTTGAGTCTTGTGATGCCTGCCGGGTTGTATGCAAGAAGAGACGGGTCATCCTCAGCAAACATATATGCCTGCCCCATTGCTGTCCCGCCAGCCGACCATTCGTAAATTGCAAACCCGTCAGCAAAAGCAATCGAAGGCACCGAAATCATCACAGCAACAAGCAAGGCAAACAGGCTCTTTTTAATTTTCATTGATCACATTACCATCCTTATCTAATTTTAAGTGGCTGAAATTTGGATGTTTCTGTCCAAGGCTCGGCGTTATTACAGAAATTTCCACCTCGGTTTTAATTCCTCCTTGATAATATTCAACAAACTGCTCCAATGTCCTTGATTTAAAATAACGAAGGAAAGCACGCGTTAATTCATTCATCATTTCACCGATAAAGCACGGATGCCTTTTGCAGCCATCTATACCACAGCCACCCGATTTAAACGGCCCTCCTAGAAGCTCAAAAATAGGATACAGCTGGACTTCTTTCGGGTCACAGTTAAGCTTGTATCCGCCGCCTGGACCGCGAATCGATTTTATAAATCCGCTTTTGTTTAAACGCTGAAGGACTTTTGAAAGATGAGGTTCTGTTGTGCCGATTTCCTCGGCAATCTGCTGCGTAGTAAAACATCTCGACGGATCCGCTGCCAGCTGCCCTATCGCATGGAGCCCAAGTATGAGAGGTTCAGGCAACCCGATGATTGGATTCATGCTCTTTTCTCCTTTAGCCAGCAAATAATGGAATTGTGGATATTGTATTCCATTATTATACAAAGTCAAGGATTTCTTTAACAATCTGATAAAACATTGTAACTTCCCTCAAAAATTAATATTGTAAAGTCTTAATTATCTGTCAAAACGATTTCATTGTGTATTGCTGTTATAATAGGGCGCAAATTTTTTAGAAACAGGAGAGATAAAATGTTCTGGGATAATCTTTTGGAAACTGCGATGTTGATTTGTTTTGCCGCTGCATGGCCAGCCTCGATATACAAATCTTGGGTCAGCCGCACAAGAAAAGGCAAAAGTCTTGCTTTTATGCTTGTAGTAATTCTTGGGTATATATTGGGCATGATAAAGGTTGCAAGGCACAATATATTAGGTTTTATGATGCTACCGTATTCTATCAACACCCTGCTTGTTATTTGCGATCTCGTGCTGTATTACAGAAATTACAGGCTCGACATTGAGCGAGACAAACTTAGAGCAAACAATCAAGAGTGATAATGATATAGGAATAGCTTGAAATATTAAATAACAATAAAACGGCCTGGCTACTACAGCCAGGCCTTAATTTTCATGGTGCCGGGGGGGAGGCTCGAACTCCCATGGTATTGCTACCGGAGGATTTTGAGTCCTCTGCGTCTACCATTCCGCCACTCCGGCATGTTATTATTTTATGCGCTTGAAACTATAACATTATTATTTTATCAGCGCAAGAGAGTCAAAACCAGCGCTTGTATTCATGCCTTTTGTAACAACAGGATGATATAATGTGTTCATTAATAACGAACAAGGGGGGCACTTCCATGAAAGAGATAATTCTCTCCCACTATACTGTGAAAGATATCGACCCTGTGCCCTGGCATCAGACTTGGGACACTCTCAAGGATTTTGCTGAAAGACTTAGCCCAAAACTTGCGCCAATGGATATCAAACTCAAGCTGCGCAAAGTCATCCTTGACGAGATGACAGATGATGCATTGATGTCAGGTAATACCGTTACTATAAAATGCCCAGACTTAAAAGTAAGAGAGACACCGATCGAAGACCTTATTATGGTGAATGTTGATTATGCACCATGCGAGGGATGCGCTACACCAGATGGAGTCAATTTTGCATGTCGTACATTCAAGGATCCCAACGGAGCAACATACCAAGCCATACCTGAAGAATATTTTATGGAAGCAACTCTTCGCGTTGCTTTCAAAGCGCAGCATGACAGTGCCTGCGGCGGTAATTGCGATTCATGCGCAAGTGGCTGCGGCGACGAAGAACAGGGCACCCACCCGCACGGAACACAGTTGTAATTAACGAAGTTCTCCCGAAAACGGGAGGGCTTTTTTGTAATAGCCTATATTATTGCACCATGTTTTATTTATCTTCTTGCTTATTTTCCTCTTCTGAAAAACGTTTCCATAGTTTTTTAAGACGTTCACCAATACGTGTTTCTGCACCGTTAATTCCCGGTTTGTAAAAACGCCTGGCTTCAGGCAAATAGGCCTGCGCCACCCAGTGTCCTGGGTAATTGTGCGGGTAGAGATAGCCTTCGCCATCATTGCGCAGATGATAAGGCACTTCCATTAAATCGCCAGATGCTATAGCCTTCTCCGCTGCACCTATTGCAGTTGTTGCGCTGTTGCTCTTCGGTGCACAGGCAAGATAAATCACAGCTTCGCTCAAGATGAGGTTAGCTTCAGGCAGACCTACCCTATCGACAGCTGCTGCAGCATTTTGAGCCATCATTAACGCAAATGGGTCTGCGAGGCCGACATCCTCTGCGGCAAAGATACAAAGTCTGCGGCAGATAAAGCGAAGCTCATCACCGCCTGCCAGCATACGAGCCAGCCAGTAAACTGCGGCGTCCGGATCGGAGCCCCGCATGCTTTTTATCAGTGCTGATATGACGTGATAATGGTCATTAGCAGCCCTGTCGTATCTCTGCGTTGCCATTCCGCTGCTTTCTGCTACTATCCGTTCGGTAATATTGGTACCGCCGCCTAAAGCTACAGCTGAAGCTGCAGCTTCAAGGCGTGTCAAGGCCTGCCGTGCGTCACCGCCTGCAAGCACAGCAATTTTTCTCAGTACAATATCATCAGCTTGGACTTCAAGCATGCCTAATCCGCGTTTTTTATCATCTATTGCGCGTTTTAAAAGAACAAACAAATCGTCTTCACTCAAAGGTCTAAGCGTATATACGACCATACGGGAAAGCAGAGTTTTATTGATCTCGAACCATGGATTTTCAGTGGTCGTGCCTACGAGGATAATGTCTCCTACTTCAACGGAAGGTAGCAGGACATTTTGCTGTTTGCTGTTGAAATGGTACAGCTCATCGACAAAGGCTATCGCTGAACGGCCGCTCATTCTCTTTATGTCTTTCGCTTTTTCGACAAGGTCGCGCAATGTATCGACCTTTGCACTGACTGCATTTATTTCAAGCAATTCACGCTTTGTGGTCCTGGCCATGAGCCTGACCAGCGTAGTCTTGCCGACACCCGGCGGACCGTAAAGTATACAGCTTGGTGCTTTGCCGCCCTCAAGCATCGCACGAAGCGGTTTGTCTTGAGCCAAAATATCGTTTTGTCCCGCATATTCGTCAAGTGAGACAGGACGCATGCGCTCAGCCAATGGGACTTCATAGCCGCGCTCTGCAAAATCGTCATTTCCTGCAAAGATATTCTCTTCAGCCATCAGCCCTGTTTATATATCCTGCGCTCTATAAAGCGCATGAGGTCAAGTGAGTTTTTAGGTGCTTTAAGGCCATCGTTACCGGCTATGACCTCTGTCATTGGAAAACGCAATGAAAGAAAATCTCTTGCGGCATTTATAACGCTTCGTCCCATTGAATCAAGTTGCATCGACGGGCTCGATTTCCAGTCATTCGGTGTAAAGACAGCATTATCAGATATAGAGATAGCACCTACAGCAAGCAGTGCAGCACGCCCAAGCCAGCAGTCTATAGTAGGCGAAGTAGTTTCAGGAAGCTGCAGGACAAGCTCATGAGCAGCATTCAGCCATTTTTCGCCGCGTTTGGAAAAAATCTCGCGGTATTCCCACGGGACAAACTGTGTCGAATCATTAAGTGCCCCAACAAAATCCTTCATTGTCGGATATACTGCATCCGCCCATTCGTCCCAGCCGGCTTCGTTTCTCTGAACAAGGACGGCCCTCATTCCAGCTCGTCTTGCCCCCTGCAGGTCGTATATGTAATCACCGACAAGCACACAGCGGGAAGGTTCTGCGCCTATTGCCCGCGCAGCCGCTGTAAGAGCTCTTGGATCAGGCTTGATATATTCAGAATTATCGCGGTTGAACTCATATTCAGGAAGCTTGAACCCGATAGTTTTTGCAGCAATGTCTATAGATTCCGCACAATTGCGCGAGATGATACAGTAAGGGAGCTTGTTTTTTTTAAGCCATTCTAAAAGTTCCAAGGCGCCGTCTACCGGTGTGGCTTTCTTTGCTCCTGCTACTTCAAGATCACGAAGGTCTTTCATAAGAGATTTTCTGTCTTTATTGGTCAAAGTACAGGAATCTTCAAGAAGCATTGCTTCCCTGCCGCCGTAATAGCGGTTCCTGATATCGTTGAAATAAAGTTTTGTCTCTGCTATAACGCCATCCCAGTCAAGCAGAAAACCTGACATCTCAGATGGATGCCAGAACGGTGATTTTATTTCCATTGTTACACTCCATTAGTAAAGATATATAAACACTATAAAACCCCGCCAAGCCGTGTACGGAAGGTCTTGACCCGCTCCTTAAAAGGATTCGAACGTCTCCCTCCGAACTCGGTCAGCTTTGCAGCTTACACCATCTTTGGGTATCGGTTCTGCCGGGAATATTATTTTGTTGGCTCAAGACACAAACCGTATTCCACGCACTCCGCAGGGTAAACTACTGATTCTCAACTGCAATTATAGCTTTGGAGATGGAAAAAACAAGTGTGACAGAGCGTTTATTTTTGTGCTCCGCCCCATTTTATACTGTCAAGTCCTTCTTTTACAGCATCACGTATCCATATTCCCACTTCTGCTGTCCGCAGCATCTCGCGATCACCATCTAACGCCTCCAAAAGTTCGTCGGTGTCAATGACAAACTCTCCGCTGTTGGTCTTGTGCTTGTATATCCAGTGTATCTTCGGAGAACCCATAATAAGCGTCATAACGGTGCCAGGCATATCCCCCATTGGCGGACGGTCAACGCTGCTCAATGCAAATGAAGCCGTAGTTTTAGTGCCTTTGCCAACTTTTGATTTTATTTCAAGGCCGCCGCCGCATAGTTCGGCAGATTGCTTTAAAAACGGCAGTCCCATACCGACACGGCGTGTAGTGCGTGTGGTAGTGAAAGGGTCTGTAACTTTTGCAATAAAATCTGCGCTCATGCCTTTGCCATTATCTTCTACGGAAAAGGTCATTTTATCTCCATATTCGTCTTCTGTTACTTCTACGTCAACTTTTGTGGCTCCGGCCCTCACACTGTTTTCAGCGATGTCCAGCACGTGAGCAGCAAGGTCTTCAAGCATTCATTTTCACTCCTGGGCTTAATTTTTTATCACATCTTCATAGTATAATCAGATTGCCGGTGCAGTCCAGCCGGATTTTTTGGAGGTGAATTTTTTGTTTAACATCGCAGTACATGGACACTTCTACCAGCCGCCAAGGGAGGACCCCTGGACAGGTACGGTCCTTAAAGACGCGACAGCTGCACCATCTCATGACTGGAATCGACGTGTATGCAGCGAGTGTTACAGGCCCAACAGCGCTGCAAATGTTTTGTCGGATGACGGGCGCATCGCATCGACAATAAATAACTACAAATATTTGAGTTTTAACTTTGGCCCGACTCTGCACAAGTGGATAGAGTCGGAGGATACCAGTCTTGACGAAACTATAAAAGATTGCGGCGCAAGGGCAATCGCTCAGTGTTACAACCACATGATAATGCCTCTTGCCACGCCGCGCGATAAAAAGACACAGGTCATATGGGGCATAAAGGATTTTGAATACCGTTTCAGCAGGCGGCCTAAGGGTATGTGGCTTCCGGAAACTGCCGCTGACTTGGAAACCCTTGATATTATGGCGGCAGAAGGCATAAAATTTACTATACTGGCTCCGCGCCAATGCGTAGCTGTGTGTGACTCCGGCACATGGCATGAAACTCCCAGCGGCAGAGGCTTGGATGTAACGTTGCCATATCGCTGTGTACTGCCTTCAGGGCGTTCAATTTCGATAATTTTCTATCACGGCGCTCTTGCTCACGACATCGCTTTCGGACAGTTGCTTGATAATGGTGACTGCTTCCGAAATGCCTTGATATCTTCCTGTCACGAAGAGAACGAACGGCTATTAGTCGTTGCGACTGACGGAGAAACATACGGGCACCACCACAAATTTGGGGAGATGGCCCTTGCAAGAGCATTTTATGACCTCAATTCAGACGAGAATGTATGCATGCCAATTATCGCCGACTTCCTTGAGCAGCACCCGCCAGTACTGGAATGCAGGATCAAAGAGAATACCTCTTGGTCCTGTGAGCATGGCATAGAACGCTGGCGTTCGGACTGCGGGTGCAGTACAGGCGGTGAACCAGGCTGGAATCAAAAATGGCGTGCACCTCTTCGCGAGGCCTTCGATAAACTGCGGGACGCCGTCGATGAGGAATTTGAAAAACAAGCTGCTGTATATTGCAATGGATGGCAACTCAGAGATGAGGCAATCGAACTTTTCAGACGCGGTGACATTATTACAAAAACTGAACGAATAGAAGCTGGAACAGCTTTTATCACATCTCATCTCAGCGGCATAGACGGCATATCTTCGCACCGGCTGCTGTCTATGCTTGAAGCCCAGAGAATGCGCATGTTCATGTACACATCGTGCGGGTGGTTCTTTAACGACATATCAGGTGTCGAGACAAAACAGGTCATCGCATATGCTGTCAGAGCAGCGGAAATCATGCAAAATATCTCAGGTAAACCTCTGATGGCTGAGTTGCTTGCAAATTTGTCTGGTGCAAAAGGCAATCGTGGTGATGTGCCCGACGCCAGAATAGTCGCAGAGAGAGATATCATTCCATACATACCTGTCCGTGACAAAACCCAAAGAGAGAGTGGTGATACTGATTTTAGAGCAATACCTGTTACAATAAGCAGCAGAAAACAGGATCGGAAAGGACTAGATGAAATGCCTTTAATGAATTACGGCGGCAATCTTGCCAAGTCGCTTCTCGAAACTTTTGAGCACGACCCGGCTTTTTGCAGCATTGCATATTTTTCAATGGAAATAGGGCTCAATCAGGACATCCCGACTTATTCAGGCGGACTTGGGATATTGGCCGGAGATATACTTAAAAGCTCCGCAGATTTGGGAGTCCCCATGGTTGGAGTTACGCTGCTTTACAAAAAAGGGTATTTTGCACAGAGAATAAACGGCGAAGGCCGACAGACCGAACAGCCTGTTGAATGGGATCCAAGCGATTTCTTGACACAGCTGCCTAACCGCGTAACAATCGACATGCATGGCAGAAGCGTAACGATAGGAGTTTGGGCATATATGCTCAATGGTGAATCAGGTCATCCTCTGCCGATATTCTTCCTAGACACAGATCTCCAGGAAAACATTCCGGAGGACCGTTCACTTACGGCGGAACTTTATGGAGGCGACAACGAATATCGCCTTTGTCAGGAATTGGTTCTTGGTATCGGCGGGCTTCGTCTGCTGCGCGATATGGGATTCCGCAATATCGACACCTTCCATCTCAATGAAGGGCATGCAGGGTTCATCACGCTTGAGCTGCTGAGAGAACAAGGGTATAACGACGTACAGAAAGTCAGAAATCAGGTCATTTTCACTACACATACACCGGTCGCGGCAGGACATGATTTTTTCCCGTATGAACTCATAAATAAAGTAATAAGCAACCCCGCCCTAACATCTATACTTCAGCAGACTGTCGGCGGCAGCGGATTGTCTATGACCGATCTCGCACTAAAGTTCAGCCGTTATGTCAACGGCGTCTCGCACAAACATGCGGAAGTCAGCCGCGAAATGTTCCACGATCCCAATATCGACTGGGTAACAAACGGTGTTCACTCAACGACATGGACATCAGATTCTTTCGCAAAACTATATGACAAATATATTCCTGGATGGCGCAATGACCCGTCCCGTTTGATGCAGGCACTGCAGATCCCAAATCAGGAGATATGGAAGGCACATCAGACGGCAAAGATGCGCCTGCTTTCTATGGTGCTTGAAGAGACAGGCCAGGAACTTGATCCTGACACACTTACTGTGGGGTTTGCGCGGCGCGCTGCAACTTATAAGCGTGCTGATCTCGTCTTTTCGGATATAAAAAAACTTTTGGAGATCGGTTCCGGCAAAGTACAGTTTGTCTTCTCAGGAAAAGCTCATCCTCACGATGAGCCTGGCAAGGACATCTTACAAAAAATATGCAACATTTCAAAAGAGCTTGGGTGTTCGATACCTGTTGCGTTCATCGAAAACTATAATATCGGACCAGCTAAAATTATCACATCCGGCGTCGATTTATGGCTGAACACTCCTGTTCGCCCGCGCGAGGCTTCGGGAACAAGCGGGATGAAATGCGTGCACAACGGCGTAATGAACTTCTCTGTACTTGACGGTTGGTGGATAGAGGGCTGTATCGAAGGACGCACGGGATGGGCTATAGGACCGGAACCAAAAGACAGCGACATCGAAGGCTATAACGAGTCAGAAGATGCGGCCGATCTTTATAAAAAACTTGAAGAAAAAATAATTCCACTTTATTACAGCAACAAAGATGGATGGATAGACATTATGAGAGAAGCTATCGCCGTAAATGCAAGTTATTTCAATACGCATAGAGTCGTAAAAGAATATTGTGAAAAAGCATACGGCACTGTATTCAGGGGGCATTAAGATTGGTATTACCAAAAAGTGACTTTTCACTGAGAGTCCTCCACATTTCGCCGGAATGCGCTCCGCTTGCTAAGAGGGGCGGGCTTGGTGATGTAGTCGGGGCGCTGCCCAAAGCTCTCCGCAAGTGCAACGTAGATGCGAGGGTACTTATGCCAGCATGGCCAGGCGTCATGGAAAAAGCGAAAAATATTGGAGCATTATCTAAAGAGTCTCTAGGCAGGATAAGCATCGCTCTCAACTGGCGTGCATGGACAGCAAAAATCTACGAAGCAAAGATAGGGCGTCTGCGTGTTTATCTGCTCGATCAGCCAGAGCTTTTTTCAAACACGGAAATATATCCAGAAACTATGACAGATGATGATGCTTTGCCATTCATGTTCCTTTCGTTTGCAGCTTTCGAACTCCACAATGCAATCGGATGGAAACCGCAGTTCCTTCACACACACGACTGGCCGACTGCGCCTGTCGCTGCCGCGCTCCGCTGGCATAAATATTATTCTCAGTTCAACGGCGATTACGACACTATTTTTACGATACACAACATCGCACATCAGGGGCTGTTTTCATCGACAGGACTGTCAGGCTGGGGTTTTTCTCAAAAAGCATTTTCTTCATTAGACCCAGAAAGCATGGAGTTCTTCGGTCAAGTCAACCTCATGAAGGGCGCTGTCCTCTCTGCGGATGCAGTAACTACCGTAAGCCCGACATACTCGTGGGACATACAGACACACGACGGCGGGTTTGGGCTTGACGGTGTTATTGGCGAGAATAAAAATAAGCTGCAAGGCATACTCAACGGCATAGATTACGAAGTGTGGAATCCCGCAAAAGACAAGCTGATCCCGCACAAATACTCAGCAGACAAACTTTCCGGTAAAACAGCTTGCAGGAAAGACCTGCTGAAGAAAAGCGGGCTTAGCGATAACGGAAAACCAGTCGTGATTTTCGTAGGAAGGCTGACAGAGCAAAAGGGGATCGATATAATGCTCGAGACATTAGGCAATTTCCTTCCTGAAGAGCTGAACGCTGTAATAATTGGTTCCGGCAATGAAATGTACGACAGAAAAATCACCAGCTTTGCTGACAAGCATAAAGATTCTGCCTATGCTTTCACAGGCTTCAACGAGGAGACAGCACACCTTGCATACGCGGGTGGCGATATCCTCTTGATGCCTTCACTTTTCGAGCCATGCGGCCTTTCACAGCTCATAGCCTTTTCATATGGCACAGTACCAGTGGTACGCGCAACTGGAGGCTTAGCTGATACTGTCATCGACGCTGACGCCTCACCTGACGGGACGGGTTTTGTTTTTAAAGATTTCAGCATCAGCGAATTCACACAAGCACTTCGCCGTGCTTTGGATGCATACAAAGACAGGCAGCGCTGGGAAACACTTATTAAGAACGACATGGGGTCTGATTTTTCATGGGATTCTTCTGCAAAAGCATATGCTGAACTCTATCGCAGTATCATGGTTTCGGACTGATAGACGTTTAGCATCTGAACAGCTATAATAATCAATGTAAGAAACTGAATTATTCATACAATTTATTCCGAGATTTCAAGTCCCACCACGTGTGCGGGATGTGCAATTTGACCCGCAGCGCAGTTTTACACAGATTCTGCGACAGGAGGGGTTTTGATGATACATGGCAAGTACGGCCGCGTGCTTGGCATAGTTTTGGCCGGAGGCAAAGGCGAGCGGTTGATGCCGCTGACGAAATACAGAGCAAAGCCTGCAGTTCCGTTTGCCGGTAAATACCGTATTATAGATTTCGCGCTCTCGAACCTGGTCAACAGCGGTCTCTTTTCTATTTATTGCCTCATTCAGTTCAAAAGCCAGTCACTGCACGAGCACATAGGCAAAGGCTGGCAGTTCGGCAGTGCTCTGCGCGGCCGCGATTTCTTTGTCAACGTTGTGCCTGCCCAGATGTGGGACGGAGAACGCTGGTATGAAGGCACAGCAGATTCTGTTTTCCAGAACATGCACCTCATCACTTTGTTCGATGCAGACCGCGTATGCATTTTTGCAGCTGACCACATATATAAGATGGATGTTGAGCAAATGCTCAAGTTCCATATGGATAACAACGCAGAGATAACCGTTGCGGCATATATTGTCCCATCATCAGAAGCCCATGCTTTCGGCTGCATAGCCACAGACGAAACAGGACGCATAGTAGATTTTGTTGAAAAACCTGAAGTACCGCCAGAAATTCCAGGACGTCCAGGGTTCAGTTTTGTTTCCATGGGCAATTACATTTTCGAACGCGAGATACTTGAAGAGTCTGTAATATCAGATAACGAAGTCAAAAACAGTTCCCATGACTTCGGGCGTGACATCCTTCCCAAACTTTTCAAAGACCACAAGCTAATGGCTTATGATTTTTCGACCAACGTGCTTCCTGGGGGAGATCGTCCATACTGGAAAGACGTTGGCAGCATCAAGGCGTACTGGGAAGCGCACATGGATCTGCTTCACCACCCGTCCCCTCTCAGCCTCTATAACTCGCAGTGGCCGATACGCACCGTTTCATATTCAGACCCGCCTGGATTCACTTATCCCGCCGCGGATCATTCATGCTCTGTCGACGCCTGTTTGAGAGCTGAGGCGAGCAGAGTGCTCGGTGCGTATGTGAGAAAGAGCGTTCTTTCACGCCATTGCACGATCAATCCTGGATCGGTAGTTGAAGAGTGCATTATCGGGCAGGGTGTTGAAGTAGGGGAAAACTGCAGGCTGCGCCGTGTCATCATTGATGCGCACAACAAAATCCCGTCAGGCACATCTATTGGCTTCGACCCTGAGGCTGACGCTGAAAAATATTTTGTCGACCCAAGCTCAGGGATTGTGGTTATCGGGATGCCGAACATACAGCTGCGCAAAAAACTGCAGATGCCCGGCAGTTACAACAATATGTTCAGGGATCCGGACGACATCGGAATATAAACCTACACAAAAAGAACGGCCCCTGCAAAGGCAGAGACCGCTCTTTATTTTTATTCCAAATTACTTCTGTTCTTCAAACATATCTTTGCCGACTCCGCAAACTGGGCAAACCCAATCGTCAGCAATTTCTTCAAACGGAGTCCCCGGTGCAATGCCTGAGTCTGGATCTCCAGCCGCAGGATCATAGACATAACCGCAAACTGTGCAGACATATTTTTTCATGTAATCAAATCTCCTTTCTGGGTGGGCAGAGCCCATGTCTAACATTCAATAATTATAGCAAAATACTTTAAATTAGCTACACTTGAAAAAATTTTTGCTCGAGCTCTTTTGTCAGTCTTTCAGCCTTGCCGTCGAGCACGAGATAATCATCTTCAAGTCTCAGACCTCCCCATCCTTCAATATAAATGCCAGGCTCTACTGTAACAACATCGCCTGTTTTGAGCGTGTCATCGCGTCTCGGCGACAAAACAGGATATTCGTGTATCTCTAGACCAAAGCTGTGCCCAAGGCTATGTGTAAAATATTTGCCGACACCTTCAGATTCAAGTACAGCGAGTGCGGTACTGTGGGCTTCTTTGCCGCTCGCTCCTGCCTTAAGTTCCGACGCAGCATCCCTGTGGGCATTAAGTAAAAGAGCATGCAATGCTGAAGCTTTTTCATTAGGCTCACCTATCGAAAAATTGCGTGTGATGTCACAGAAATATCCGCCGCTTCGCGCGCCGAAGTCAACTGTTACAGTTTCGCCTCTGGCAATTTTTCTGGCTGTTGCGCGTCCGTGAGGCATTGAGCTTCTGGGGCCGGATGCGACTATCATGTCAAAACCTGTCTCTCCTCCAGCTCTGCAAATCCTGTAATTGAGCATGGATTCGAATTCTTTTTCTGTCATACCTTCCTTGACATCGTCAAGTGTTTCAAGAAAGGCATGCGCTCCGATTGCCGCAGCAGAACGTATGGAAGATATTTCTTCTGCGTCCTTTGTGCGGCGAAGCGTCTTTATCCACTCGGTGCCATCGCGCCATTCAGCATCATATGTTTCAAGTTTTTTCCATAATGAATGGAAAGTTCTTGAAGCTTCACAGTATATTCTCTTTGAACCGTGGCGTAAAAGCATTGTTTTAACATCGTCGCAAAGCCCATTTTTCTGTTCGACTATGCTGTGCGGCGACTGTTCGCGGCCCTGCTGGACATATCTTCCGTCAAGGACAAGATCCGCTCCGTCAGGATATACCACCAGCGCTCCGGACGTGCCGCGGAATCCGCTCATATAAAACAGACTCTCCCAATTCGTTCCTTCTTCATCTATAAAGACAAAAGCGTCTGCGCCGTATTCAGCCATTGCCGCCCTCAGGCGGGCTGTTCTGGCAAGTATGTTCTCCTTCATAGTCAGGCTTCCATCTTGAGCAAACGCCAAAGCTCTTCAACAGGGTCAGGGATGGCCTCAGTCAAAAGTTCGCCCATATGTCCGACAACTACAGAATCGAAGCCGGCATTTTTCAGCGCAAACTGAGCGGCGCTTACATCCGCTGCGCGCACAACTACAAGCAGGCTGCCTGACGCGATTAAGTGCAAAGGATCAAAACCCAGATTTTCAGCAGCACGTCTGGTAAGCGGGTGCACCGGTACAGTTTCACGGTCTATCTCAGCTTTAAGGCCACAAAGCGTCGATATCTCAGCAATACCGCCAAGGAATCCGCCATCCGTCGGGTCATGCATAAACTTAGCAAGCGAGCGAACAGCACGTGATTCTGCGAGAACAGATGTAAGAGCTGACCATGAGAGAAGTTCATTTATCTCGTCGTCGCTCATAAATTTTCCAAGCAGGTCAGGCCTGTCCGCTGCTAATATGGACATACCTTCTATGCCGATATGTTTTGTCACAAGCAAGGCATCGCCTGTTTTGATATTCTTGGCATTCATTACCTTGTCTGTCATGCCGATAAGCGCACCCATAATGACAGGTCTCTCGTATCTGTCGTTAAATTCTGTGTGCCCGCCCGCGACAGCAATGCCTTCAGCAAGGCATTCTTCGTGTACTTCGCTCATTATGCGTGCTGCAGATTCTTCTCCGTAAGACGGCGGCAGTATGAGCGTCACGGCAATAAATGCAGGGTCTCCGCCTTTTGTAGCGATGTCATTGGAGTTCACGCGTACGAGGAGCCTGCCAGCCCCCTTGTCTGCTCCAACGATAGGATCTGATGAAAATATCAGATACTTGCCGTCAGGCCACTTTATAACAGCAGCGTCTTCGCCTACAGCAGGACCAATAAGCATTTCAGGTCTGTCTGAGCCAATATATTGAAGCACATTACGCTTGAGTGCTTCAGGAGAAAGTTTGCCTGTTATCACTTTTTTATATGTCATAATACGTCCTCCGCTGCAGCATCTTTTCTTATCGAATAAACACATCCGCAGTAATTTTGTCTGTACAGCCCCAGCCTGATGCTTTCATCAACAGAACGTTTGAATCCGTTGTTCTTCCGCCATACTTTCTCGATCCATGTAAGGTTATATCTCTTTGCTGCCTCGCTGCCGATAAAATTTATGAGCCCCACATTTTTATGCGGGCTTATTGTGAGCGTTGTCGAAATATGGGTAAAATTGTTTTCTTTCGCATATCTGGCTGCCGCATCAAGCTGTAACTCAAAACATTTTTCACAGCGCTTACCGCCTTCAGGTTCGTCCGCAAATCTTTCAGTTTTCTCCACCCATTCATCGGGGCTGTATTCGGAAAATACAGACTTGCCGGTCATTGTATCGCTTAGAATTTGCAGTGCATCTGCTCGTTTAATATATTCATCATGAGGATGAATGTTGCTGCCATAAAAATAGCCTGTAACTTCATAACCTTCTTTGACAAGTTCAGGCCACGGCACAGTCGCATCTGGGGCACAGCAGATATGAAGCAAAAGGGGGATCGTCATTCTTCCCTTTCCTCTTCATTTTCCTGATCGTTCTCTTCTTCCGCAGGTGTTTTTTCAATGACAGGAGGTTCTGGCAGTGGCTGGGTCTTGACTGCGAAGATAAGATAGCCGGTATGCCCTATCATCACATCCTGCGGCCTTATACGGCGCGGATCAGTCTTGTAATAGCGCAGCATAAGTTCACAGACTTGTATGTCAACAAAATTGGACCGCTCAAGAACCTCAAGCGTTTGTGAGATCTGGTTCGCTGTCGGCACGAGGATACCGAGATGGCTGCCGGAAGCAAGCGCCTCATATGCTTTATCAATATAATTCCATGGGTCAGGCACATCGATATATACGGCGTCTGCGCCGCGTTCTTTAAATCCATCCGCGAGTTCGCCGACATTAAATTCTATTCTGTCAGCTACGCCCCATTTCTCAGCGTTCTTTTTTGCAAGCGAAGAGAATTCAGGACGTTTATCATAGGTGCACACACGCCCATTTTCTCCAACAAAATGAGCAACTGTACAGCAAAGGCTGCCTGATCCTGTGCCACATTCAACGTATGTGCATCCCGGGAAAATATTAAGGTGCTGAATTATAAAACCGGCGTCTTTCGGAAAAATTATCTGCGTCTGCCTTTTTATGCGGCGCGTGTAATCACCTAAAGTCGGGCGCAGGACATAATAGACTTCACCTTTAGGAGTCCATACACCGTCGCCAAATTCATGCTGCATAAGCTCGTCATGTTTTATCTGACCAAAATGCGTTCCCAGCGAAGCGCCAGGCGTTACCTTAAACAGGAAGCTGTCGCCTTTTTTTGGATTCCAGACGTAAACGAGCTCCCCTTCTTTAATCATTAAAGAAGCCCTTTGACCGCAGCGGCTATATCTTCGGGTGAAAGTTTCATTTCAGCTATGACTTCGCTGCTGTTTCCGGAAAGCCCGTAATGTGTTACGCCCATGTTGATCATTTTTACCGCTTTTCCTGAACGTGCTATCAGCATCGCAGCTATCGAACCAATGCCGGTATTCACGTTATGGTCTTCACACGTAACCAGCGGCATATCACCGATAAGCCCAAGCAGTTCGCCAGCGTCCATTGCAAGCGGCGTGGCGCAATGCAGGACTTTTGCTTCGATCCCCTGTTCTGAAAGCAGGTCGCGTGCCTTGAGCGCGCGCCATGCGAAGTGTCCCATCGAAAGTATGACAGCGTCTTTGCCTTCGCGGAGAGTATCTATCTTTCCATATTCAAACGAGTAATCGCCGGCATAGAAAGGTGTCCCGTCTTTTTTAAGCACTTCAGGGAGAGTGCTGCGTCCCATTGCTAAGCACACGCAGCCAGACTCTGTCAGCATCCAGCGCGTTGCTCTGTCGGTCTGATTCGGGTCGGCAGGAACAACAAGCTTCCATCCGAACGTGTTGCGGAACAGCCCGACGAAATCTATGCACTGGTGCGTCATTCCGTCTTCGCCTACATCAAGGCCAGTGTGTGTCAGCACGGCTTTTACATTAGCGCTGTTTATGTCGTTGAGCCTCTGCTGGTTGTAGACTTCATCGCTTGCAAAAACACCAAAGTCTGCCCAGACAGTAACTACTCCGGCGGAAGAAGCAGCGCCTGCAACAGTCGCTGTCGCATGCTCCTGTATTCCAGCTTCGATATAATCATCGGGGCATGCTTTGCTAAAATCTGCTGTCTTTACAGAACCGGCAAGGTCGCAGTCAAAAACGAGCAGCGGAGTCCTGCCTTTCTTTTTGTAATTGAGAGCACCGACATCGGCGAGAGCTTTCCCGAAGGCACCGCGGTCATCTTTTTTGTCGTCCTTCGTATATGTTTGCGGTGTACCTAGGTCAAGGACTGTTTTCTCAGGTTTTACTGCGCGGCCTTCGATAAGCTTTCCCTTTCTGGCTTCAATAGCCTTATTGAACATCTCCATACTCCCGCCAAGTTCTTTGAGCGCGGTTTCAAGCAGTTCGCCCGAAGCAGCCTTGCCGTGATATGCAGGAGTATTCTGCATAAAGGAAACACCTTTGCCCATGACAGTGCGGCAAAGCACCACAGCGCATCCGTCATAAGACGCTGCATCTTTCAACGCATCGTATATCTGCTGGAAGGAATGTCCGTCACATGTTATGACACGCCAGCCATCTGCCTCCCAAAGAGCTTTTATATTTGAAGGCATTACGTCTTCAAGAGTTCCGCTGATCTGGATATCGTTCCAGTCAACTATAGCTGTAAGTTTTGAGAGTTTTTGTCTGACAGCTATCCTTCTGGCTTCAGCTATCTGACCTTTGACCTGTTCACCGTCACCCATAACGACCCACGTGCGCGCCTCTGAATCCCTGGCACGGGCCGCAAGCGCAAAACCAACTCCGGCCGCAAGCCCCTGTCCTAAGTTGCCAGTGCCCCAGTCTACTCCAGGCACACAGCGTTCCACGTGCCCCTGAAATGCACTGCCGGCTCTGCGGAAATTAGCAACCATGTCATCAGCGCTGAAGAATCCGTACGCAGCAAGAGCCGAATAAAAGCCTGCCGATGTGTGTCCATGGCTGACAACGATTCTGTCTCTGTCGGGATCATCTGCTGTTTCAGGCGAAACGTTTGCGACGCTAAGCAAAGTCATATAAATATCCATCGACGAAAGGGCTCCGCCGGGATGTCCGCTGTTAGCGACTGAAGTAGCAAGCACAGACCACAGGCGTCCCTTACGCGCGGCTTCTTTTAGTTCTGAGATTCCAGCCTCGCTGATGTTTTTTGAGTTAAATTTGCGTATTTCTTCTGTAACTTTCATAGGGTAAAACTCCTTCCGACATAAAAAAGAGGGATTTATTGGACTTATCGCTACAATTTTACAGCTAAAAAGAGAAACATGTGAACATATTCTTCCTTATTTTCCTATTTATGCTGTTTTATGCTGTATTTTACTAAAATCAACTTTTTTTATAACATTTTTTGTATTACACTAAACATGCACATACAATAATTCCAAATAACACATCCGGAGGTTCAGACAATGTACAAGCTCGTTCTTATCAGGCACGGAGAAAGCGCATGGAACAAAGAAAACAAATTTACAGGCTGGACTGACGTTCCTCTTTCGGAAAAAGGCGAGACTGAAGCAAAATCGGCTGGACAACTGCTTAAAGCTGAAGGATATGTATTTGACAAAGCTCATACATCGCTGCTCAGACGTGCCATAAAAACGCTCTGGTGTGTGCTTGACGAGATGAACCTGATGTGGATACCTACAGATAAAACATGGAGGCTCAACGAGCGTCATTATGGAGCGCTTCAGGGGCTTAACAAATCGGAGACCGCTGAAAAATATGGTGACGATCAGGTTAAGATATGGAGACGCAGCTATTCAACACGACCCCCGCTTCTTGAAAAGAGCGACCCCCGCTATCCTGGCAAAGACCCTCGCTATGCAGATCTTTCAGAAAATGACTTGCCGCTTGGAGAGTGCCTTGCAGACACTATCGAGAGGGTGCTCCCGTACTGGGACAACACTATCTCGCCGGAGATTAAGGCCGGCAAAAGGCTGATCATCGCAGCTCATGGCAACAGCCTCCGCGCACTCGTCAAACACCTCGATAATATTTCCGAAGATGAAATTGTCGGCGTTAACATCCCAACCGGCGTTCCGCTCGTTTATGAATTGGACAAAGGCCTTAAACCAATAAGGCATTACTATCTGGGTGATGAACAGGCAGTTGCAGCAGCACAGGCCGCAGTTGCAAACCAGGGCAAAGCGAAATAGATAAAATACAAAGCAGGATAAATACTTACAAAAGATGGAAACAATTCTTCTGGCAGCCGGACTTTCAAAGCGCATGGGGGCTCAAAAGCTCCTGTTGCCGTTTGCTGACTCCGATGTGATAAGCACGGTCATAAAAAACATTTACAACACCGGGTTTACACCGATTCATGCTGTTGTTTCAAAAGATATTGCTGCGTTTATCAAGCCGCAAGATTGGCTGCACGTCAGCGTCAATCCCGCACCGGAACGCGGACAGGCAAGTTCTTTTGCCATCGGGCTTTTTATGTTATCCAAGGGCAGCGATTTTTGCGTCATGCTCGGTGACCAGCCTCTGGCAAAAGCTGACGAGATATGCGCATTAGCCGTCAAATTTTCACAGATGCCGGCAGACAAGACGGTGCTCGTACCCCAACGCGGAGAGAAACTTGGGCATCCTATGTTTTATAGGGCTCAGTGGAAAACGCGTTTCGCGGGTTCCCAGGGTGACGGCGGAGACAAGAAAGTCCTTTTCTCTTATGAAGATGAGATGTATTTTACAGATGCACCGGACTCTTTTTTCTGCGATCTAGATACCCCTGCTGATTACCAAAACATTCTAAAAGCAAACTGAAAATTATCTGGATTTTTATTCCACGTAGGAATATAATGCTTATCCAGAAAGTTTTGCAACCGATTGCAATATTTGGTCGCTAAAAATCCATGGAGGTGCACTATGGCTAAGAAAAATCTTGTTTACGGAATCGAAGACCGTCCTCCGTTTCCTATCATGGTTCTTGCTGGGGCGCAGCATGTTCTGACGCTTTTCGGCGCGACAACGCTCGTTCCTCTCATCTGCGGGCCAGCGATGGGGATGACAACAGCACAGGTCGGCGCGTTTATCGGCTGTGTCTATTTTGCGATGGGCATCGCAACTCTGATACAGACACACCCTAAACTGGGAACAGGACTTCCTATTGTCCAAGGGTCCAGCTTCAGCTTTATACCTCCAATAATGACCATAGTCGGTGCTTACAAGGCAATGGGACCGGATGTCGTTATGCAGTACGTCGGAGGCGCGCTTATCGCAGGCGGTCTTGTACTTGGCCTGCTTGGATATACAAGAATAATCGGACGGATAAGAAAATACATTACTCCTGTCGTTATCGGCCCTACGATCATGGCAATCGGCTTTACGCTGGCACCCACAGCAATTCAGGGCAATGCAGCGCACTACTGGCCTATAGCTCTTCTCGTCGTTGTACTCGTCTTCTTTTTCAGCCTTTGCAGCAAAAACAAGTTTTTCAATATTTTCGCCGTTTTGGGCTCGATAATAATTGCCTATTTGATATGCCTTGCTCTCTCGCTCACAGGAGTTTTCCCAAGCGGACACGCAGCCTACATCAACCTCCAAAGCGTTGCTGACGCACAGTGGTTCCGCTACAAGATATTCATGCCATGGGGCGCTCCTAAATTTTCCGGGCTCGCGCTAGGCGCGATTGCAGCCGGATTTTTCTGCTGCATGATAGAGTCCATCGGAGACTACCACAACTGCACATTCGCAGCCGGAATCGATGACCCGACACCGCAGCAGATCAACCAGGGGCTCGGCGCTGAGGGCGTCTGCTGCGCAATATCTGGGTTGCTCGGTTCTGTCGGCACAACTTCTTACACTGAAAACATCGGCCTTATAGCCCTTACCGGAGTTGCAAGCCGCTACGTCGTCAGAGCAGGAGCTGTAATTCTAATAATCCTTTCGCTCTGCGGCAAATTAGGAGCACTTATAGCAACGATGCCGTCACCGATAATCGGCGGCGCTTACATAACACTTTTTGGAACGATAGGCGCACTCGGCATCCAGAATCTTATGCGCGCTGATATGGGCAGCCAGAGAAACGTCTTGATCGTAGGCTTCTCGTTCCTCATGTGCCTCGGCGTTCCTGGCTGGGTCGAAACACAGCAGGCACTGTTCACAAACAGTTTTCTCGGCAGCACAATAGGCGGGATGATATGGGCTATCATGAAGACACCGATGGCAGTCGCCGGAGTCTGTGCTGCTGTATGCGACAACATTATTCCAGGCACGGACGAAGAACGCGGGATCAAGAAATAGTACGGATTTTAAACATCGACTAAAAAACAGTGGCAGCCTAATGGCTGCCGCTGTTTTTTCTGGTATGAACGCGAAAAATTACCTTCCGAATATCTCTGCAGCTTTTTTCATGTTATCTATTATTTCAACGCCAAATGGACAGTTTCTCACACATCTGCCGCATTCTATACATTCCGATGCGTGATGTTTCAGCAGGTCATAATGATCCCGCACAGTTTCAGATACAGCACCTTGTGCAATAGTGAGATTGAGAAATTTCGTTACTGCAGCGATATCGATACCTGCCGCGCATGGTCCGCAGTGTCCGCAGTACATGCAATGCCCTTCGAATTTGAATCGGTCAAGCCCAGAAAGCATCTGAGCATAATCATTTTCTTTGGCCGCAGCGCTGCAATAGACGATAGCCGAGTCCCATTCTTTTTTCGTCTTGCAGCCAAGCATCACAGCTGAAACGGCAGGGCGAGTAAGCGCATAATGTATACACTGGACAGGTGTGAACGCTTTGCCGAATGGGGAAAGTTTATCGTCCAGCAGATCGCCTCCGCCATATGCTTTCATAACATCGATCCCCACGCCTCTGCTTTCGCAAAGCTCATAAAGCGCCTTGCGCTCATCATCCTGATTCTTTAATTCGTGAGCATAGTTTTCGTCAGCCCAGAGCTGTTCAACATCTTCGCCGGCAGGCTGCATATCGTAGCATGGGTTTATTGCAAAAAGCAGCACTTCTATCTTGCCGGATCTAACGGCTGCATCAGCAACTTCCGGATTATGGCTGCTAAGCCCGATATGCTTTATTTTTCCTTCAGCTTTTATCTGTTCGGCATACTTCATGATGGGACCTTCGGAAATTTTCTTCCAGTCATTAAGGCTGTCAACATAATGTATCATGCCAACATCCACGTAGCCGGTGCCCAATTCTGCCAGCATTGATTCAAAAGCCTGTTTCACAAGCTTGATGTTGCGCGAGCGCATATATCCGCCGTTTTGCCATACTGAACATAAATGACCTTCAATGATAATTTTTTCGCGTCTGCCGGCAATGGCCGAGCCCAGATTCTTTCTGAAATCTGGATCCGGTGAATACATGTCGATAAAATTGACGCCCTGCGCAAGCAGGTAGTCTATATCCTTTTTGACCTGCGCACGGTTCTTGCCAATGAAACCTTCGCAGCCAATAGATATTACGCTGACCTTAAGGCCTGTGCTGCCTAACTGTCTGTATTTCATAGGATACATTCTTCTTTCCTGTACCGGCTGTTTTTAAAAGCATAGCATATCGAGTGGACTCAAAGTCAATGCAATAATAATTTTCATTCGACAATTACAGGTAAAAATGATAAAACATAGTAAAGAAGAAATATTATTGATTAAAAATGATACAGTTTCGCGATTTTTCAGCGAAGAGGGTGGCACAATGAAACATAAAGCGTTTACTCTGCTTGAAATTCTGATAGCAATAATTATAGTTGGCATCATTGCCGGCATCATACTTCTCAACAGCGGGGCCAGCACCAGCAAAGCTGAACAGACGGCGTGCCTTGGGAACAGGGAATCGTTCGAGCATGCCTACAGCTTATACAAAATGGGAATGACCAACCCTATGACATTAGAAAGTTTCATTAAGACCGATGATAAAGACGCACTTAAATACATGGATAAGTTAGGCAAATGCCCCAGCGGGGGTGTTTATTCAGTTTCAGAAGACACTGCGACAGGGCGTTATCATGTCGTCTGTTCGATACACAAAGATGTTATCGTCGCTTCGAGCGGAGGCAGCGGAAGCGGAAGCGGAGGCAGCGGAAGCGGCCAATTGATTCCTGGAACTACTGTCTATACAAACGGCACTTGGCCTACTTGGGAAGAACTTATTGCCAAGGGTGGCAGTATTACTTTGAAGGCGGGAACCACGTTCTACTACAACGGTAAATACTACTTTGCTATACATGATACAGAAATCACCAGCGGAGGTTTAACTAAGGGTACATATAGTCCTAATGGGTGGTGGTTTAACGATGGCGGGTTACAATACATTAACACGTCAGGTACTGTTGCCGCATGGCAACATAACGAGTGGAATGATAAACACGCGAATGGCGCCACCATGGGCAAGATTTATACATACGATAGTAACTATTATATATGCAATATTTCATCCGGAAGCGATTGGACAGATCCACCGGCCAGCAATCAATGGACTCTGCTTAAATAATATATAAATTGCAAAAAATAAGGTGCTGGCGTTTGCCTGCACCTTATTTTTGCAATTAGAAAAGTTATTTGTTTTTCCCTACAAGTCTTTTTGATGCCGGCACTATGACTTTCTCATAGTTGGCTATTTTGTAATCAAGGCGTTCGAGAGTTTTCTGCATATCTGCCATTCTCTCTTTGAGCTGTTTGCGCTGTTCTTTGAGCAGGTTTTTCCTGGCGGTAATCGTTTTGTCACCCTGCTGAAAGAGCGAAACATATTCAATCAGGACTTCAATTGTAAGTCCAGCGCTTCTCATGCACTTTATAAAGTCCACCCAGCCGCAGTCATGTTCATCATAGTCGCGTATGCCGCTGGATGTCCGGTGGACGCTCGGAATGAGTCCAACACGTTCATAGTAGCGCAGCGTGTCTGCAGGAATGTCATACTTTTTGCTAACTTCTGCTATAAGCATCTTTATCACCTTCGATTAAAATTTTAACATCTGGAGCAGGCTCCAAGTCAAACGTCATTGTTTTTTGTCTGGAACAAGGTGCAACAAAGCAACTTCTGCAATGCTCCCTATACGCAGCGGTGCGCCCCACGTTCCGATGCCGCACGAAGTAAACAACGTCGAACCGCTTTTATTTAACAGTCCCCATGGATCCTTGTATATCAGTTTGACGACAAGATTTACCGGAAAATACTGCCCATTGTGAGTATGTCCTGAAACCTGCAAATCGATGCGGTTTTTAACAGCTTCGCCAAAATAGGCAGGCGTATGGTCCATAACTATAGTTGCTCGTGCTGTTGCAAGAGCAGATGAGCTGCACGCAGGTAAAAAAGATTTAGATCTGCTGAAAAAACTCGTCCTTGAATTTAAGGACGAACTCGATTCGCTTGGCGTTAAGGTCAATAACATCAGCAAACGTGTGAGTACGCTTGAAAAAAACATCGGTGGATGGAATATATCAGGTACGCTTCTCTTTGAAGCGGTGCACGACGGCAACGCCGGTACCGACGATTCTCCGGCAAGATATACAAATAACGGTCAGAAAAACCAGTTCAGAAAGGAGCAGGCATACCTGTACCTTTCTAAACAGATCGATGAAAACACGCGCTTCTTCGGAGAATATATACATGGCGCAGACGATACACAAAATCCGAATGGCGGCATGGGAGAAATGGGCGAAGGCGGTCTGTGGAGAAGGTTCTACATCGAAGGCAAACTGCCTTACGATATTGGTTTCACTGTCGGGCGTTTTGAAGTGAATTTTGAAGAAGATTATGGGTTGTTCAACGACGACGAGCCTGTCTTCGGGCACTATTACACAGACGGATTTAAATTCGCAAAGACATGGGGAAGCTTTACGGCGACGGCCGGTATTGGCAGAAATCAGTCTTACAATGCACCTGGTGGTGTCGATACCTATGATCCAAACGGCGAAGCGGTTTACAATCCATATAACGTTGAAGCCATGTATTATATGCTCAACCTTCACTATCAGCCCAATGAAAGGTTTTTCGGAGGTTTGCTTGGCTACTGGAAGCACGCTGACAACGATTACACAACATACATTGATGCAAAAGGTGTCACACATAACGATCCGAATGAAAGCGTCCAGACCTATGGCGCGTATGCGGCATACAGCATCGCTCCTTCCATGGCAATAAAGGGCGTTTTTTACAAACAGAAACTCAAGGAGAATTATGCCGGCGGTTGCAATGATAGTCCGTATGCCTGGAAGGCCATACTTGATATAAAACAGGACCTGCTTAAATACACCTCGTTGTGGATCGAATATGATGAGGAACAGAATAATTTCTGGGGCGCTCACGATGAACGCTTTGGCATAGGCGGCAGCGCATGTCCGACGCTACTCGACAACATAACCTCAATTCGAAACGGCAACAAGACAAAAGCATTGTTCATCAGGGCGGAACAGCAGTGGAACGACAAATGGAGCTCATTACTTCGTTACGGCAGAGCGGATTTCGGGACAGACGGCTACGATAAGACGACAGAATTCCAGGTCGGTGTCACATATCAGTACACGCCGGCAATGGCCTTTACACTATTCTACGACGCAGTCGATTACGGAGACGGCGCTGCCCAGACTGATTTCAAAGGTAGCGACCATGTTATAAACTTCCGGACTACAGTAAATTTCTAAGACAGCCATTGAAATATAGATATATGTGCGACAGTAAGATAAGTGAGCATAATGCTTATTGTGACCTGATTAAGGTGGTTTCCTGCATAGCTGCTTTTATAGTGATTCTAGATGCCATATTGTGGTTCATGTTTGTCTGAAAAGATTTTTTGCTGTATCAGGTTGGTATTTGCAATAAGGCCGTGCAGAAGCACGGCCTTATTTTTTTATTCAGTTGTTTTTTTGCGTTGTTCTGTGAAATTTGCCTCGAGGATTATGACCTCGCGTTTACTGCTCTTGAGCGGAAAGTGTTTCGGAAATTCCTCAAATATCTCTTCCTCGATGCGGACTACATGGCGCAGCACTTTGCATTCGCATTTGTCCTTCAGAGCGGCGGCCGTTCTCTGAACAAAGCACTGCGCGCTGCGCTCGCTCTCAAATATCTGCGTGCTCAGCAATGTATTGCCCTGTGTCATTTTGACGATCCAGGCTTTTGCGCCCATCAAAACGCCTCCGTAACTGACTAACTTCTTATTATACCCAAAAATTCGGTCTTTTGCTTGAGTGCGGAAAAGTCAGAAAACTTCAGCGCAAAATATGTCAACCAATAACTGTCATTAAGGTTGACAATGTGACTTCTCTGTTTTAGTATGGCCGCATGAAGACAAAAGACATGATACTTATCGCAATATTCGCTGTTCTCATGGCAGTCGGGGCAAAACTCATGATCCCTATGCCTCTTGTTCCGTTTACGCTTCAGCCGCTTGTGTGTATGCTGACAGGGATACTTCTAGGTTCCAAACGAGGTCTTGCCTCACAGCTGCTCTACATCGCTATGGGGCTTATCGGCATTCCTGTCTTTACAGGTGGCGGCGGACTTGGCAGCGTCATGTCGCCAACTTTCGGCTATCTCATAGGATTTGCCGCCGGAGCGTGGCTAATGGGTTTCATAACGGAAAGATTTGCCCCGGAGAACACGTCGCTTGCCAGCTATTTCATTGCGATACTTGCCGGAATAGCCGTCATTTATATCATCGGTGTTGCTTACCTCTATGTCGTGCTCAATTACTGGACACAGGGCAAAGCTGTTGGAATCGTAAAAGTTATACAGATAGGTTTCCTTGCTACGATACTGCCTGATCTTCTTAAAGCTTTTATTGCTTCAGCAATCGCGGTGCGGCTCAAGAAAACAGGGATTTTCGCAGACCGTACTGCCGAATAATATCTTACTCTTCGCTTTTTAATGACTTGCCTGATTGCCTGCATCCGCGGGCATTTTATATATGCGCGTGTTATCATAGTCGGATAAGGTGTAAAGGAGGCATTTCCATGGCTCATGTTGGATTTCTGCAGCTTGTGCTTGTAGCCTGTGTCGGTGTTGCCGCAGGATTTCTCAACATTGTAGCAGGCGGCGGATCTCTGCTCACACTGCCGATAATGAGCTTTATTGGGATTGACCTGGGTATTGCCAACGCTACGAATCGTGTTGCGATATTCCTGCAGGATTTCACAGCTATGCTCTTTTACAGCAAGCGCGGCGAGATCAAGTGGCGCGGTGTTATGGCCTACATTTTGCCGATAGTTGCAGGTGCGCTGGCCGGGACGCTTTCAGCCATCTACATCTCACCGAAAGCCTTCCGCATAATAACAGCTGTTGCCATCTCTCTCATGGGGCTTATGCTTATCGCAAGGCCGAAGATGTGGGATGACCCGACAGGTAAACCGATTCCTGCCTCAGCGCGCACTGCCGCGCTATTTGCTGTCGGTCTCTATGGCGGATTCCTTCAGGCAGGCGTAGGGTTTTTAATAATATGGGCGATAGTCGGCGGGTGCAAACTGGACTTAAAGTCAGCCAACATCCTAAAGGTTATACTAATCACTGTTTACAACCTTCTCAGTATCGTGCTATTTGCCTCGCACGGCATGATCTACTGGACAGCGGCGGCGGCCCTGGCAGTAGGCACTGTAACAGGTGGCAATATCGGTGCGCGTTTCAACCTGAGCGGCGATAAAAAACACATAAGGTATGTCCTAACGGCAGCTGTGCTTGTCTGTGCGGCAAAAATACTTTTCGATACGCTGAAATAAAATGACGTTTAAATTTTTAGAAAAAAGCGCGATGGATCTGCAAAGTTTTATGAAATGGGTGACAACCTTAGACGGCGAAGTCACATGCATCAAAAAATTTCCTGCCTGTGATGCTGCTTTCGGCGGCTGGGGCATGCTCGATAAACGCATCATCGAAGCTGTGCATGAGCGCGGCATAGAAAAACTTTACTCGCACCAGAGCAGGGCAGTCTCTCTTGCGATGGCTGGGCGCGACATCGTTATCGTAACGCCGACTGCGTCAGGCAAGACACTCTGTTATAACCTGCCGGTGGCAGACTCTCTACTCAAAGACAGCACGTCGCGAGCGCTCTATCTCTTCCCTACAAAGGCGCTGGCACAGGACCAGCTGACGGAACTCGGCGAATTTTCGGGCATGCTTGGTGGCGCGATAAAAAACTACACTTACGATGGAGACACCCCGGCTGAAAAACGCGCGCTTGCCAGACGTGAAGGCAACGTGATAATAACGAATCCCGATATGCTCAATGCCGGCATACTGCCGCACCACACGAGCTGGTCGGGGTTTTTCAAGGGGCTTAGGTACATTGTCGTAGACGAGCTTCATACTTACCGAGGGATTTTTGGCTCTCACATGGCAAACCTTTTTTCGCGTCTCGAGCGTGTATGCGATTTTTACGGTTCGCATCCTACTTTTATATGCTGCTCGGCGACTATAGCGAATCCTGCGGAACATGCCTCTGCTTTGACCGGAAGGGAAGTTGAGCTCATATCAGAAAATGGAGCCCCGTCGTCTGAAAAGCAGTTCATGATATACAATCCGCGCCTTCTCGATAAAGGAACTGGCGTGCGGCGCTCGTCGCTTTTTGAAACGGCGCGTATTGCTTCGGAGGCATTGTGCAGCGGTATCAGTACGATAGTTTTTACACGCTCGCGCCTCAACGTCGAGCTGCTGCTCAAATCATTGCAGAGAAAACTTTCTGACGCCGGACAGGATCCGGAACTTGTTACAGGTTATCGCGGCGGTTATCTGCCTAAAGAGCGCCGTGCGATAGAGCGCGACCTTCGCAGCGGAAAGCTGCGCGGTGTCGTGAGCACTAATGCTCTTGAACTTGGCATCGACATTGGTTCGCTTGAGCTTGCCGTGCTTCACGGATATCCAGGAAGCATAGCGTCTGCGTGGCAGCAGGTCGGACGTGCCGGGCGGAGAGGCGGAATGTCTGGGGCAATAATGGTAGCATCAGCAATGTCTCTTGACCAGTTCCTTGCAGAAAAGCCTCAGTGGTTCCTCGGCGCATCACCGGAGCGCGCGCGTATCGACCCTTCAAATCCATACATCCAGGTCAGCCATGTGCGGTGCTCGGCATTCGAGCTTCCTTTTGCGCGCGGCGAAAAATTCGGAGGCAGAGATATCAGCGAGATAATAGACTACCTTGCACAGCATGGTGTTCTCCAGATATCGGGCGACGGTGATGATGCAAGATATTACTGGCAGCACGATTCGTATCCAGCGGCAACGCTTTCGATGCGGAGCGCCACGAGCGAAACTTATGAGATAATTGATGTTACCAACGGGCACAGGCCGCGGCTCATTGGAACGATGGACAGACATTCGGCCTCAGCTCTCATATTTCCAGGTGCCATATATTTCCATGGCGGTCAGTCGTATATAGTTGAAAATCTTGACACAGAGAAATTACAGTGTTTTGTAAAAATCGCGAATACTGATTATTACACCGAAAGTGAATCTTCCGCGCGTGTCACTGTAACTGATGAATTCGAACGCAGCGGACTGTTCGGCTGGGGAGATGCGGTAGTGGCATCTGCGCCGGTATCCTACAGAAAGGTAAAGCTTTCGACGCATGAAAATGTCGGGCATGGAGAGATCAAGCTCCCTGAGGATAAAATGGAAACTACTGCTTGCTGGCTTGAAATGCCAGACAGCGTTCATGATGAGCCGCTGCTTGCCGCGGCGATGAACGGCCTGACTAATCTTATGAGGAACGCTGCGCCCCTTTTTCTAATGTGCGACAGAGGCGACATTCAGGTCAACGCCAGGTTGCGTGACCCATATCTGCACAACCCGGCGATATTCCTAACAGACAACATCCCAGGAGGAGTAGGACTCGCTGAAGGAACGTTCGAACTCGGCGCAAAACTCATACGTGCCTGTTCAGATATCATGGATTCATGCAAATGTAAAAATGGCTGTCCTGCTTGCGTTGGAGTGCCGCCGGATGACGATACAGACCTGAAAGACGTTGTCGGTTATCTGATCGATGAAATATTGAAAGGTTGAAAAGAGAAAGTGCGCCGAAAGACGCGCTTTCGTTATTTTTGAATACCGAGGAGCCTTGCTGCGTTGCCTCCGAGAATCAGCTGTTTCTGCTCGTCAGTGATGCTGAGTGAGCGTATGATGTCAAGCTCTTTCGAAGGCCTGTCCCACGGAAAATCGCTTGCGAAAAGTATCTTCTCGGCTCCGTGCCTGTTTATTATTTTTTCAAGAATGTCTTTGTCTATCCATGAATGGGCGCAGTATGCTGTGTCCATGTATATATCAGCCTTGCCTGCAATGTCGTCGAAGACTTCCTGTGTTAATTTCATCCCGCCCATGTGAGCGGCTATGACGCGCAGCCCTGGAAAATTTTCAGCGATGACCTTCATCGACTGAGGCGTCGCATTTATCTCATCAGGGTACGAAGGGTCCCAGCCGGCATGAAACGTAACTATCAGATTCAAAGCCCGCGCAAGGTCATAAAGAGGGAAATATTTTTTTTCTGCCGGGTATACGCGCTGCAGTGCCGGATGAAATTTCAGCCCCTTGAGCCCTTCGTCTGAAGCTTTCCAAATGTATTCGAGAGCGTGCGGAGAATCAGGCATGACTGATCCAAAAGCTATCAGCCTTTCAGAATCTGTCTTTTTTGCAAAGCGCAGAACGTCTTCGTGCTGAGATTCCTTTGTAACGATATTGAGGACGACAGCCTTGTCGATGCCGCACTCGTCCATCGTGCGCAAAAGATCTTCCTTGGTAGGATCACAGTCGCTGTGAACGCTGGCATTCTTTTTAAGGACCTGCATCGCGTGTGCCGCGAGCTTGTCTGGAAATATGTGTGTGTGAAAGTCTATTATCATGCCCGATAATATAACACTCTTTTGCCGTCAATTAGAATTTTTGCAACGTTGCGAAAATTGTTTGGCGGCACGGCGCATGTTAAAATTTACAGAGAGAAACAAGAAGGGGCAGTCATGATGAAAGGCGTAATGGTCCAGGGAACGAGCAGCGACAGCGGCAAAAGTTTTATCGTAACAGCGCTTTGCAGGATCTTCTCCGATATGGGATATAAAGTCTGCCCGTTCAAATCACAGAATATGTCAAATAATTCATACGTTACCGAAGACGGGTGCGAAATGGGACGCGCTCAGTGTGTTCAGGCTGAAGCCGCGCGTCTTGAACCTCAGACCTTTATGAATCCTATATTGCTGAAGCCGCGCAGAGACAACTCATCTGAAATAGTTCTCATGGGGAAAGTCTATGACGCTCCCTGCGATAAAAATTACTTTAAAGATTTTACGATGACGAAAGGGCTTGAAACACTCCGTTCATCTCTCAAATATATCAATGAAAATTTTGAGCTTGTCGTTGCGGAAGGCGCTGGCAGCCCCGCGGAAGTAAATCTCAACGACGGCGAGATAGCGAATATGCGCGTAGCACGCGAAGCTGACATCCCTGTAGTGCTCATCACAGACGTTGACCGCGGAGGCTCTATGGCTTCGATAGTAGGCACCCTTGAGCTTCTTGGCGAGGACAGAAAAAAGGTCAAGGGCATAATTTTTAACAAATTCCGTGGGGACATTTCGCTCTTTGAGGATGCAGTCGAGTGGACTGAGAAGCATACTGGCATAAAAGTTTTAGGCGTGATGCCGATGCTCCATGATGTTGTCATCGAAGCTGAGGACTCGATGACTTTTAACTGGAGCTCTGCGTATGATGTGAAAGACTGCATAAACATCGGAGTTGTAAAATTCCCTAGAGTTTCAAACCATACGGATATCGAAGCGTTCAGATATGAGCCTGACGTCCGCGTATCTAAAGTGCAGCCGACGGAAACGCTTGATGCGTTTGACGCCGTGATCCTTCCGGGTACGAAAAGCACAATGCTTGATATGAAATTCCTCTGCGATTCAGGTCTTGCGCAAAAGCTGAAAAAATTCAGCGCGCGCGGAGGTTTTGTTTTTGGGCTTTGCGGCGGTTATCAGATGATGGGCGAAAAGATATTAGACAGAGAATTCAAAGACAATGACCAGATATCAGAGATAGATGGGCTGAATCTGCTGCCTGTGACTACTGTATTCAACGACGTCAAAACTACTGCCAAACGCAAAGGGTACGCCGTTCATCCGTCTTTGAACAACGGGACTCAGGTCGAAGGCTACGAGATACATTTTGGAGAGACAAAATTCTGCAAAGACCCAAAAGATTTCTCTCCGCTCTTCGAGCTCGAAGGCAAAGATGACGGAGCGGCGGACAGCTCGCTGAAATCTGCCGGAACTTATCTGCATAACGTGTTCCATAACGACGCTTTCAGAAACGAATGGCTCAACATGATCCGAGACGCGAAGGGACTTCCGCTGCGCGGCCCTGTCGATACCATGTCAGAAAAAGAAAAGACGTACGACAAACTTGCCGCGGAAGTGAAAAAGGATATAGACATAAATTACCTTCTGAAAGAAATCATAATGATAGAAAAATAAAAGAGATCGGCGGCTCTCTTTATCAAAATTTGATTTCAGGATGTATAGCTTTTGCGAAACTTTTCAGAATGACAGCCATACGCGGGCCCGGCCTCAAGTATACTGTTCCGTCAAGGACATAAACGCGCCCGTTTTTTGCCGCTTTTACATCGCGGCATTCTAGCCACTGCTTTGTGAGATATTTTTTGTTGAATATCTTGTTAACGTCGATGGGACCTGTCGCGTGATAAAACGTGCGCTCACCGACGATGTCTATTATTACATCAGGATCCAGCTGAATGAGCCCTTCCTGTGAAACGCGCTGGTACATCGAACGCGTCGTCGTTACTGCGTTTTCTCCGCCCGCCATTTCTATCAGGTCGTTGTAGAATGTCCTGCGACCTGCGGAATAGAACATCGTTATATGCGGATCCGACAGCTCGCGTGAGACAGAAAGCACCACCTTTGGTCTTTTGAGCCCGCGCGTTTTATTTGTTATTGCTCCTATATCGGTTTTGAGTTTTTTTACCATAGCTTCCGCACGTTTTTTCTGTCCACATGCGGCTCCAACAGCTTCTATCGATTTGTATGCGTCATTAATATTGTCCTGATGTATAACGGCATATTTTATTCCTAGCTTATCGAGCTGAGGCGTGAACGACATGTGTATGTCAGAGAGGATTAGAAGGTCTATCTTCCTTGCGATGAGAGTCTCAAGGTTGAGTCCTGCGTAGCCGCCGACTTTAGGTTTTTTCCTGGCTGCCGGGGGGTAATCACAGAACGTAGTCACGCCGACGATATTCTTCTCCTGGCCAAGGTCGTAAAGTATTTCAGTTCCGACAGGAGAGAGTGAGATTATCCTTTTCGGCGATGCTTCTGCAGAAAAAGCAATGATCGACATCGTAAATATCATGCATATAAAAATCACTTTTTTTCTCAAAACTTTCCCTCCGCACTTCTTAAATTTATCATCAAAGCCGTCAAACGTACATAAAAATTTAAAAATTACGGCGCCAGTGTGCTTCTGGCGCCGAAAGGAGGCGTTTCCGCCTTAGATAAACGCCGTGCGTCCGGCGTATCTTTTAAGAGCGGCTCCGTGTGTGCAGGCACGGAGCCGCGAACTGGAGAGGTGGTGTGTCAGCAATTAACACCATCTATCATATCGGCTTGCGCCGTTATGACCATTTAACTTGTCAGTTCTGCGTAGGAAATAATATGTGCTGACAAAAAGATGGAGAGCTGTTATGAACAGCTCTCCTCAGTATGCCTGTTATTAACTGAAGGTTGCTGCTCTGCGCCCACTGCGCTTCACTAGCTCTGAATCTCCGGCAGGTTTCCCGACTCTCGCTCATCCTACTTCCGGACCTTCCCGCTTGACGCAGTGGTTCATTCCGGTTTCGTCACGATTACGGTGACAGGGGTCGCTCCGGTTTCGCACCGGATTTCCATACTCCGCAGAAACTGATTAAAGATAGTTTCCTATCTGTTTTATTAGTATAACCGATGCATATGTTGAAGTCAAGCGAAAACCGCTGCCTGTCGTGATTTTACAAAAGAGGGACGCCCTGATTCCGCGCGTCCCTCTCGAACATAGATTCGTTTTGCTATATTATTTCTTCTTTCTGGAGAATGTGATTGCTGGTATAGCTGCAAGCAGCAGAAGCCCTGCAAATCCTGCGTTGCATCCGCCACCTGAGCTGCCGCTGTCAGATTTTGCTGATGCTGCGACAAGATCATGGAATTTTGTAAGATGTCCGCCCATTGCTGTTGAATCATAGGGAGTCCATTTTGATCCGTCATATTTCTGAAGTGTGTCGCCTGTTGCCGCCCAGAGAAGGTTTGTTTTCGAATCGAAGTCAAGCCCTACCGAATATCCATCGCTTGTAAATGTGCCGATTTTTGTCCCGATGTCACCTTTTTCAAGTGCAGAAACAGTTGTTTTGTAAATTACGATGTTGTTTGTTGTTGTGCTGCCCCATGCTCCCCAGTAAAGTGCTTCGATGTAAACGGTCTCACCGTTTATTGCCATTGAATAAAAATTGTACTTCCATGTAGAATCCTTCTTGACCAAGTCGGCTGTGGTAACAAGGGCAGTTGACTTCATTGTTGAGAGATCAACTTTTTCAATCATAGAGTCTGTGTTAAAAGAACCAGTTGTGCTCTGGTTGCCGCCAAGAGATGCAATGTAAAGTGTTGAACCCTTAATGACATGCGAACCAGGAGTTGATCCGTCAAAGTTTTTGCCATTTAGATCTGCGCTTGAAACCACGGACAGAGTCTGAGAAAGCTTTACAAGCTTATGCGGCAAATATGTATAGTTCCCATAAGATCCTTTTACTGCTGTGAATATCCCATAGACATTACTGTCATAATATGCTACCCCTTCGGCGTGTGCTTTATAATCAGAACTTGAAGGTGTAAATGTGTATGATTTTCCCGTTGTATATGTGTCCCCAGAAATAGCAAAAGACCCTATAATGCCCTTGTCATATCCGGCGGCGTAAAGGTATTTTTCGCTGTATGTCATATCATGAACGTTTGCAACGGTAGAAAGTTCCGCAACAGGCTTACTCCAACTGCCAGTGCTTGGGTCAAATACCCAGAGCGTGTCGGAAGCCCCATAACTGTTTTGTGCTATAGCAACTCTTGTCGCACTCTTTGATTCATTGTAAAACGGGAAAACTCCTGAACCTCCAGAAGCGCTGACAGCTGTATTGATATCTTTGGTCGGTGCATTTGTTCCGCTTATGAGCCCCAGCCTATCTGTCATCCACATTGAACTCCCTGCCGTATATAGCATATCGGCCATTGCGGGCACAGCAATGATTAGCATGCAAAGGACCATTGCTGCTGTGATAAAACTGCGTTTCTTAAATATTTTAGCCATGTTGTTTCCTCCTTTTATAATTTGCCTCTCGGCATTGTAATTTTGATGGTATAAGGATATTGCCTTATACCATTAGAATTCCCAGAAAAACGTTGCGTAAAAAGTCCTTCCCTGAAGCGGATACCACATGGTGCGTGATATGCTGCTGGAACTTGAAACATTGTAAAATTTCGTATCAGGGGATTTATCAAATATGTCGTCGACGCCTAAAACGAGTTTTGTCCTGCCGCTGAACTTGTATTTGAGACCGATTCCAACAGTAAAGAGGTCGTCTACCTTTTTTGTTTCCACTGTATCAAAATAATTGTTGCCCATATAGTGGAATTCTGCAAAAGCGGAAGCCCTGTCATCCTTTAGGAAGGTCCTTGTCGCACGCAACAGACCTTCAAATTCAGGCCTGTTTGGAATGCGATGGTCTTTTCTGAAATCGTCGCTTTTGTTTATGGCTCTCATCCATGTTGCGGAAGTGTTGATGTTCCACTTTCCCAAAATTATAGTGCTCTCAAATTCAAGACCGTTGATATCTGCTTTGCCTATGTTTTGGTATTGTCCGTAGCGCGGATCTGTCATCATGAATTCCATAAGATTGTTGGCGTGACGTCCAAAATATGTGAGAGTTGCTTTTAGGTCAGCGTTTTTGATTTTGCCTGTCCATGTAGCGCCAAGATCCCACTGTGTGCCGTCTTCCCATTCAAGCAGAGTGTTGGGACGTACAAAAGCTCCATCTCCATATTTTTCATAAAGATTTGGAGAACGATTGTATTGTAAAGACACCGGGCTTCGTACCTGCCAAAAGTTCGCGCATCGACTTGCGATACGTTTTGCCGCGGCTGAAACTGATATCGCGGCGCCCAATAATTCGTATTCTGCCGCCTTCTATGTCAAGCGTTTCATCAACAAGAAATTTCATGCCAAGCGATCTGACCTTAGCCGCAATAACGTCTTCTATGCCGCCGTAGACGTCGTGATTGCCAAGTACGGCCACCGTGCCCAGCGGAGCTTTGAGCCGTGCGAATTCGCCCATGAGCTCTTTGTCTTTGAGCGGTTCTGCAGGACCGTCAAGTATATCGCCTGGAATCAATATCAGGTCAGGTTTCAGCGTCTGCACAATGTCTGCAGTACAGCGCATTTTTTCGCGCGTCATGTCGGAATTGCCGAAATGAAAATCTGATACAACGACGATATCCACTGGCTTTTCAATATGCGGAACAGCGGCTTCGTAGCGTTTCACAGTCGGTGCGTGAGCATTCCATACTCCGTAACTCATCATCAGCAATATGATGGCAAAAACACAAAAACCGAATGTTCTTCGCACTGAAATTACATTGGGTATGACCTTGAGCAGCGAGAGTACAGCAAGTATCACAAAGAAGAAAACAGAGAGAGCAAGCCATGGTGCAGACAACGAAGTGAATATGCTGACTGGCTTAGACAGCCTAGATTCGTCGCCTGAAGTTATGACGTATGTCACCCAGAAACATTGTGAATAGACGAGAAGCACTACAAACAGCAGCCATCTTGCTGCAAATGCTGCTCCCGAAAAACACCATGAACTTACCATCCAGGATGAGAGCATTCCGAGTATGATGCAGGCCAGTAAAAATAATATCAACTTATTCTCTCTGTTTCCCTTATTAAACCATTATGCTTTTCTGCCTGCTTCATAAGCATCTTTCATTGAAGGCTTTTTATTTATCTCGCCTTTTTTCCAGACACCGATGCCATAGATAATGCCTTTTTCATTCGTGCCATCAAGGCACATTTCAGTATATCCACGCAGTGCATTGATAGTCGGCTGCATATTTTCTTTGTTTGAATCAGCAGCTGTTATTATAAAATAAACATCTTTGTTGCTGATTTCAGTATAACGGCCGACGCTCCTGTCTATAAGAGCTTTCATCTGCGCAGCCATTGAATAGAAATAGACCGGTGTTGAAAATACTATAACGTCAGCTGCAGTCATCTTATCGATGATCTCCGGTGCGTCATCTTTTTGCACACACTGGCCGCCATTGCTGGTGCAGGCTTCGCAGCCCAAACAATAGTTAATTTTTTGATCGCGCAGAAAAATTTTCTCTGCATCGTTCCCTGCGTCGGTTGCTCCGCGTATGAATTCATCACACAGAGCATCCGAATTGCCGCCTTTGCGCGGACTTGCTGAGATAACAAGTATCTTTTTGCTCATTATCATATCACCTACTTTGTAAAACCAAGTTTTTTGACCCAGGCTGTCACTTCACCCTGTGAAGATTTCACCGAGCCGCCTCTGATTGGAAGTCCTTCCAGGATTTTTGATCTGGGGCATAATTTCCTGATGTCATCTTCGCTGCGTCCCATACCTGAACCTTCGTGCGTCATGAAAGGTACAATAGTCTTCCCTGCAAAATTGTTTTGAGTCAGGAACGTTGCTATTGGAGGAGCGACCGTTCCCCACCAGCACGGCGACCCGACAAAAATGACATCATAAGACGCAAGATTTGCCGGAGCCTTTGTCTGTATCGCAGGTTTATAATTTGAGCTTATCTCTTTTTTTGCCTGATCGACTACCGATCTGTAATCTGTCGGATACGCTTTTACAGGTTTAACTTCAAAAATATCCGAACCTGAAGCGTTTTTGATCTGGGTTGCCATTATGCGCGTATTTCCGCTGTGCGAAAAATAGACGACAAGTATCTTTTTAGCTGCCGGTGCGGCCAATGCCTGCAACGCTGTAAATGTGACAGCTGCTAGTGCTATGGCTGTTATTGCGGTAAATCTTTTAAACATTTTATCCCCTCCGTTGTATTTATTATCAGCTATTTGAGCTTGTTGTAATCTTCGTCTGATACCGGTTCACACCATTCAGTTTTTGCGTTTTCGCCATGGACTTCGACTGCAAGATGCACGAACCAGCTGTCCCTTGCTGCGCCGTGCCAGTGTTTTACGTTTGCCGGGATTTGCACGACATCGCCGGCTTTGAGTTCACGTGCTGGCCTGCCCCACTCCTGATACCACCCTCTGCCGCCTGTGACGAGAAGTATCTGCCCGCCGTCTTTCGTTGCGTGATGGATGTGCCAGTTGTTTCTGCAGCCGGGTTCAAATGTAACATTGCCTATTGGACAGGCAGGATTCTTCGATATCATATTCAGATACGACGTCCCTTTAAAGTACTGGCCGTATGGGTTTATCTCGCCCCTTGGGAATATGCCGCTGTTGCTGACATCATCCTGTTTTACAGCCGGCGCGGCTGCGGCCCTGAATGCAAATGCCCCTGTTGTCATGATTATAAGAAACGCTATTGCAATAAATTTAATCAAAACGATTCCTCCTTTATTTATCTATATATAATTTGTTATTTTTTCTTTTCAGGTATGACCTCATTGATGCATGCAAGCGCGTTGAGCGTTCTTGGAAATCCGATATATGGCATGCACTGTGTAAGCGCAGCAATCAGAGTCTCTTTCGTGTTGCCTACTGTGACATTGCCGCCCACGTGCCCTTTCAGCTGGCTCTCGCATCCGCCCAAAGTTAGTATTGCACAAAAAGTTATAAGCTCGCGCTGCTTAAGGTCAAGACAGCCTCTAGTGTAAAAATCACCAAAGCAGTAGCCGGAAAGGAAGTCTTGAAGGTGTTTCTGGTTTTCCGGCGCGTTTGCGCGCATCTGCGTTATATGCTCTCCGAATATGCCTGTTTGTGTTTTAATTCCGCGTTCCAACCTGTTATCTTCATTTGCCGTACCCACACTTTGTACAGGAAGAGCAATGCCGTTATTCTTAAACGCCTCGTTGACTCTAACAAGCGCATTTTGTACTTTCGATATGCCTATATATGGTGTGCAGTGATATAAAGTTTCTTTTATCTCGACAGGAGATGCGCCTGCTCGAAGCGCCGCATTGACATGGAGCCCTATATCTTCCGTCGTAGCGTTCGTTGCCAGCACAGCAAGTGTCACAAGTTCCCTCATTTTCGGACTGAGGCCCTCGTGCTGATAGACTTCACCGTAGAGGTATCGTGTTGTTATGTTATAAAAATCGGGATCTGTATCCTTCAGCTGCAACAACTCTCTGCCATACAGTTGTTTTTGCATTTCTTCACTTACTTTTACTCTGTCCATTTTTGCACTTCCTTTTGTTTGTTCAGCGGCATAAGACATCTTTGCGGCAAATAAAAATGAAAACATTGTCATTAGCGATAGAATAAAAAACGCCTTTGTCCGACAACCCATCGCATACGCTCTCCTTTTCGTAATCTGAAACAAACATACCACCTGGAGTTAACTCAAAGCCAAGGAGTGTTGTGTTTTTTACGTAATTAACGCGCAAAGAGACAAAAAACGCTCGGAGAAATACCTCCAAAGCTTTTTCGATATCACAAAAATAAAATGGTTTTATTGGGGTGGCTGATTTTTCTTTTTTATATCTTTGACAAGTTTTTTTGCGGTAGCAGTGATCGAAAGGCCGCCAAGAGAAGTTTCTCTGAGCGCCGGAGGTATCATACGCCCGACGCGTCCCATCGTATCAATAACTTCATCGGCAGGTATTATTGACTCTATTCCCGCCAGCGCCATGTCAGCCGATATCGCAGACGACGCGACGAGAACTCCATTGCGTTTGATGCATGGTGATTCTACAAGGCCAGCCACGGGGTCACAGACAAGCCCCAGCACAGACTTAAAAGTTATAGCCACAGCATTCGACATAGCTTCACCACTGCCTCCGCGAAGCTGTACAAGCGCAGCAGAACCCATAGCAGCAGCCGCACCGCATTCAGCCTGGCATCCTCCCTCAGCCCCGGCAAGAGTTGCACGTTCAGCCACAACTTCGCCCACAGCGCAGGCCGTTATGAGTGCATCAACCATTTTCTCTTCAGCGTCTTCTCTGCCGTAAAATTCTTTCCAAGCAAAAAGAAGCCCTGGCAATATGCCGCAACTTCCGGCTGTCGGCGCAGCAACGATACGCCCCATTGAAGCGTTATATGTAGCGACCTCGAGGGCTATAGCCGAAGCCCTCATTATGAAGTCTCCGCTGTACCCTTTATTTTTTTCTGCATAGCTCAGGAGTTTTTCCCCAGTGTGAGGAACAAGATTGCACTCCGCTTTATTAACTGACGCTTCCAAGACTGAACGTTCCATATCTGCCAAGCGAAGCATGATCTTTTTGCGGACGTCCTCAGCAGCAAGTCCTGTTTCTTTTGCATCACGCTGCAATGCTGCTTCAGGAACTGACAGATTTTTCTTTTGTGCAAACTGTATAAGACTGTTCAAAGAACGCATCAGTCAGCATCTCCTTCAAGGACTATTGCTCTGACAATGGCGGGATGGACGCCTTTTATTTCTTTCAATGTATCGAGACTTTCAGCGGAGTCGAGCTCGAGCACCATTGTCGCAAGCCCGCCACAAGTATCCCGATGGAGCTTCATACTTGCAATATTGATGCCGCGCTGGGAAAGAAAGGATGTCACGGCACTTACAACACCATGTACATCATGATTCATAATTATTATCGTCGGAAGGAGTCCTGAAAGGTCGACCTGAAACCCGTCGAGCTCGTTGAGTATAACCGCGCCGCCGCCGAGCGAAGCACCCACCGCTTCCATTTTCCTGCCAACTCCGCTTATAACAAAACGCACAGAATTTGCACGTGCTCCGTCAACCTCTTCTTCGTGGAAGTGAAAATCCATTCCTGCTTTGCGCGCAAGCTCAATGCCGCTGCGCACGGCAGGATCATCCTGTTTGTAGCCAAGCAGACCTGCGAGGATGGCCTTATCCGTACCGTGCCCATAGCCAGTAGAAGCAAAGCTGCCGCGCATGTAGATATCAGCTTTTTTGATATCACTGCCCCAGCACATACGGACAAGTCTGCTGAGACGCACAGCTCCAGCCGTATGGCTTGACGAGGGCCCGATCATGACAGGGCCTATTATGTTCCAAAGCGGCATAGATTACACCCCCATAGATCTTTCTTCTATTATATAGATAAAAACTCTGTCTTTAAATCACTTGTGTAAGCGTGTCATCATTTTATTTTTTCGTTAAAGGATAAATGTTTTGTTGTTTGCGAAAAGACTGTCAGCCTCCTGTGTCATATCAACGCCGGAATCTGCTGAAGTTTGGCGATAATTCAAAAAATACCTTGACATTGCCGCAATATGTAGTATCATTCCACCAGGCAGAATGAAATTATACATCAATATTCGTAGATATTTGTTTATTTATTTGATGTTTTTCTGAACTGAGAGCATTTTTTAACACAAACCTAAGCACCAATGATAATATTGAATAGCCAATTTTTAGATAATAATAATAATATTTATATTATATTACAAAAAATAAACTAATGGAGGTTTTTAAAAATGACAGCGACTTGCCCTGTATGTGAAGCAAAGGTAAATATCCCGGATGACTGCACCGAAGGAGAGCTCGTTATCTGCCCGGATTGCGGCACAGAGCTTGAAGTAACTTCTCTCGATCCGCTTACAGTCGAAGAAGCCCCACAGGTCCAGGAAGACTGGGGAGAATAGTTTTGGCCACACTGCGCATTCTTTTCACGCGCCTGCGTCTTGAGGAGAAGATGCTCCTTGCAGCAGCCAAGCGCGAAAACATCCCGTGTGAGCTTATGGACGTTTCAGACGTTTGGTATGGAGAGAAGCCATTCTGCAGCCAAGACGATGTTGTCCTTTCACGCTGCGTTTCTCACAATATGAATGAGGCTGTTGCATCTGTACTTGAAGCTCAGGGCATCCGCGTCGTCAATAATTCCAATGTGATGAAGGTCTGCGGAGATAAACTGCTTACGACGCTCACACTTGAACGGGCAGGCATTGCGCAGCCGCGTTTCCGCACCGCATTCACGCAGGAAGCAGCACTTGAAGCTGCAGAGGATCTCGGCTATCCCGTTGTCTGCAAACCTGTAAGCGGAAGCTGGGGACGCCTGCTTGCAAAGATAAACGACCGTGAAGCTGCGGAAGCTATATTCGAGCACAAGTCAGCTCTCGGCCCCATGCATAACATTTTCTATATTCAGGAATTCATTGACAAAGGAAGTTTTGACGTACGCGCATTCGTTGTTGACGGCAACCCGCTCTGTGCAATACGCCGCGAGAGTGAGCACTGGATAACCAATACCGCGCGAGGAGGCAAAGCCTCAAACATGCCGCTCGATGATGAAGTGAGCGATCTGCTCAGGAGCGTTCATAAAGCCATAGGCGGCGAATTCCTAGCTGTCGACCTCTTCCGCAACAAAGATGGCAAATGGCTAGTAAACGAAGTAAACGACGGCGGAGAGTTCCGAAATTCAGTCGAGCCTACAGGCAAGGACATCCCCGCAGAGATCGTACGTGCAGCATGGAGCAAAAGGCCACAATAAACATATGAAAAGTTTTTCCGCACATTTCACCGTAAAACGAGCACTAAAGCATAAGCATGAGATAAAATATGCCTATGTGAATGGCAGCGCGTCGGTGTGCGGAATATTTTAGAATGCAGTTGAACATCCGCAATGCAGACCCGCTCCCTGAATAGGAAGCGGGTCTTTGTATAGGTTCAGCATTTTAATAAATTGATTTTTATTTTAAGGAGAGTTTCCAATGTCTGAAAAAATTCCTGTCATTATATGGGGCGCCACTGGATTCGGCGGCGGCGAACTCATGCGCGTCATCGCACGTCATCCCAACATGCAAGTAGTCGGCGCTGTCTCACGCTCGCAAGCAGGGACAGCAATAGGTGCTGTCCACCCACATCTGCGTCATGCATATCCAGACATGACATTCATATCCCCTGACGATGGAGCCAGCATAAAAGCTGCGCTTGCATTTCTTGCGCTTCCCCACCGCGCTTCAGCAGAGCAGGCAAAACAGCGTCTTGACGCAGGACAGAAAGTTGTTGACCTTTCAGCTGACTTCCGTCTGCGCAGCGCAGAGGCATACGAAGAGTGGTATGGGGTAAAACATCCGTATCCTGAACTTTTAAACGAAGCCGTTTACGGCCTCCCCGAACTGCACAGAAAAGAACTTGCTTCGGCCCGTCTTGTCTCAGGCGTTGGATGCAACGCAACAGCGACTATAACAGCACTGCTTCCAATAGCACGCGCAGGCCTCATAGAAGATGTCCGCATTGAATGCCGTGTCGGTTCGTCAGAAGGCGGAGCACACGGCGATGAAGGAAGCGCACACCCCTTTCGCAGCAGATCGCTGCGCGTAGTTTCGCCATTCGTTCACAGACATATGGCAGAACTCATGCAGGAGCTTGGGCTTACAAGAGAACATCTAACTATGGGCATCACCGCCGTTGAACTGGTACGCGGTATTCAATGCATCGCCCACGTAACGCTCAACAAACAGGTTCGCGAGCCTGATATTTGGAAACTTTACCGTGCCACGTGGAACGGCGAACCTTTCGTATCTTTTACACCGGCACGTCCGGCACATCTGCGCATTCCTGATCCGCGTTTTGTACTTGGAAGCAACAGGGTGCTGACAGGCTTTGCATTGGCAGATGACGGTAAACGCATGATAGCCGCTTCTGCTCTCGACAACCTCATGAAGGGCGCAGCTGGTTCTGCTGTTCAATCGGCAAATATCATGTTCGGGCTCGATGAAACTGCCGGGCTCGACATGATGCCCGTATATCCAGCATAAATTTATTAGGTTTTGAAGAGGTGACAGAAAAATGCTAGGAGTTGTAAAAATCGGCGGCGCGGCCGGAAACAAGCTCGACACCCTTGTAAAAGAACTTGCCAAACGCACAACAAGCGGAGAAAGATGGGTGCTGGTCCACGGAGCAAGCGGTATCATGGACAAGCTGTGTGCCGAACGCGGCATCGAAGTCAAAATGATAACAAGCCCTTCAGGTTACAGAAGCCGTTATGTAGGCGATAAAGAACGTGAAGTATTCCGTGAAGCAGCCTTGTCATATGGCGCAGGAATCAAGCAAGCTCTTCAAAGCTCTGGAGCAAAAGCCGAACAGATAGATCCAGAAGTAATACGTTCCGTATCAGCAAAGAGAAAAGATGTCATACGCGAAAGCGTTAACGGAAGGATAAGGATACTGCGCGGAAATTATAGCGGGACAGTGTCGCGCATTGACGGAACAAAAATAACTGCCGCGCTCGATAGCGGCGTTATACCCATAATGCCGCCGCTTGGTCTTGACGATGAATCAGGTCTTTCATTAAACATAGATGGGGACAGACTGGCAGCAGCTGTTGCCGGCGAAATAAAAGCCGATACGCTGGTTATACTGTCGAATATCCCGGGCCTCATGACAAACATCGACGACCCAAATTCACTGATACGCACAGCTTCGTCAGTAAACGGGTGGGATGTGCTTGAACACTATGCAAAAGGCAATATGAAACGCAAGCTCACAGCGTGCCATGAAGCACTCGAACTTAAAGTACCGAATATATATCTTGCTGATGGGCGTGTTGACACCCCGATAGCAAATGCGATTGGAGGCAACGCGACTTGTCTGACTCGTTGAGTTCACTATATGGAGGACGCGGCATTGCGCTGACACACGGCAACGGCAGCCGTGTCTATGATACGGAAGGGCGCGAATATATCGACTTCTTCAATGGTCACGGCGCAGCCTTATTCGGCCACGGCAATAAAACTTTGCACGATGCACTGATAGAAGCATCAAACGGAATATGGACCTGCGGTGCCGGGTTTGAATCGCCTGTACGCGAAGAGCTTGGAGACAAGCTAGCGAAACTAGTCGGCGATGGGCGCGTTTTTCTGTCAAACAGCGGCACCGAGGCAATCGAAGCCGCTCTCAAACTTGCTGTATCCGCGAGGCCCGGACGCAAGCGCGTGCTTGCCTGCCGCCGGGCATTTCACGGACGCACATGCGGCGCTCTCGCGCTGACATTCAACCCAAAATACAGGACTCCTTTTGCGGCGGTAGTACCGCAGTCAGAGCACTATTCGCTCGAAGAAATTGCCGAGCAAATCGATAAAGAGGTCGCGGTAGTATTCGTCGAGCCTGTACAGGGCGAAGGCGGAGTTTTTCCTGTTCCACCTGAGACCGGACACGCAGTTACAGAAGCATGCAGAAAATCGGGAGCCATCCTCGTCGCAGATGAAGTACAGGCTGGGCTGGGTCGCTGCGGTGCTATGACAGCTAGCAGCCTTGTCGGGCTCGATCCAGATATCATATGCATTGCTAAAGGACTGGCAGGCGGACTGGCAATTGGAGCAGCAATATGGAAAAAAGAGCTCGGAGATTTTCCGCCGCACAGCCATGGCTCAACATACGGCGGCAATGAGATAGCCGCTCGTGTTGCAGTAGCCGCGCTTGGTCTGATCGAGAAGAAAAATCTGCCGGCACAGGCCGCCGAGTATGGAGAATTTTTCCGAGCTGAGCTTACTAAAATCGGCAGCAAGCACATCAAAGATATACGCGGGCTTGGACTGCTCAACGGCGTTGAACTTGACATAGCGTCGGCAGATGTGATAAAAGCGCTGCAGAAGAATGGAGTTCTTTCTCTTGCAGCCGGGCCGAGAACGCTAAGGTTCCTTCCGTCTTATGCTGCAACGAAAGATGATATGCTGAAAGTTACTGAAATACTTTCTAAAACACTGGAGGCTTTTAAGTGAGAATGCCAGAATCGGCCTGCCTGCTCGCAGACCTAGTTGCAGTACCAAGCCCAACGGGGCAGGAACAGGATGCAGCGCGTTTGCTCGTCGACCGTATGACACGCTTTGGCTGGGAAAGCGCGCACCTTGACGGTATGGGCAGCGTCATTGCCTATAAAGGCAAAGGCGACAAAGAGCTCGTTCTTATGAGCCACATCGACACAGTCCCAGGCGGTCCGAAATTTCTCATCAACGATGAAATTATACGCGGACGCGGCTCGGTAGATGCAAAAGGTCCGTGCTGTGCGATGGCGGTCGCTGGCGGCTCAGTTCAGGTACCGGCTGACTGGAGAATAACTTTTGTCGGTGCCGTAGGAGAAGAAATAGATTCAAGAGGCGCACGTTTTCGTCTTCCGCTTCATGAGCCGACAGCCGTAATAGTCGGCGAGCCGACAGGCAGCGATGCCGTTGCGCTTTCGTACCGCGGGCGTGTTCTTTTCTCGTTCGCATCTGAAGATGAAGGTGCACACCGCTCAGGCAACCCCGGCCCAATGACCGCAGTGATCCGAGCCGCTTCTTCAATGTGCGATATCGTAAGCGGCATGGGTCCAAATTACACTATAGCCGTAATGGAAATGTCAGGCAGCGAACACGGTACCCGCTCGGGCAAGGCCATTATGGATTTTCGCTTTCCTCTCGGCACAGAAAAAGATGATGTCGAATTGAGGCTCAACGAAACCGCTGCAGCTTTTGGCGTAGAGCTTAATATAATCGAATATGTGCCTCCGTTCGGCATCCATAAATCAGATCCTCTGATCCGCGCATTCAGAAATGCGATACGCGAGAACGGCGATAAGCCCAAATTGCTGGCTAAACAGGGCACATGCGACCTTAACGTAATCGCGCCATGGGGATGCAAGATGTGCGCTTATGGCCCGGGTGATTCAAAGTATGACCATACTTCATATGAACAAACTAAAATAGCGGAGTATCTCAACGGGATAGAAGTGCTGAAGCTGGCTTTGCCAAAGGTAATGGAAGAAATAAAATAGAGTTTCGTACGTCATAAAAAAGAGAGGCAAGGTTGCCTCTCTTTTTTATGGTCCTTATTCAGCCATGCCTCGCTCATGCATCCACCGCGCGACATAGACAATTGGGGTGTCAAGCAGACTGGTAGCAATGAAAATGACATAGCTTGAAATAGCTATGCTCCAGAGAGTAGACATATCATACCTGCCGTAAAAAGCAAGGAATGTATAAAGAAGGCTGTTAACGAACTGCGCTGCCAGAGTAGATGCGTTATTGCGCAGCCACAAAAATTTCCTGCTGTCTCCGAATCTTTCTGTCGTCCAATTCCACCATCTGTGGTACATCCAGACATCACCGAGCTGCGTTATTGCGTAAACAACTAGTGAAGCCAATATAACTCGCGGCGTTTTGGAAAATATTGCGTCAAAAGCCGGGCGTGCCCAGTCGCTTGATGCTGGTGTAAAATGCAGCCAAAGCTGCGATGTAAACAGGAACGTAAGAGAAGCCGCTATACCTATCATTACAGCATGGTCAGCATTCTTCTTGCCATAGTTTTCGCTTAGGATGTCAGTCGCTACAAAAGTTGTTGCAAACATTACATTCCCCAGCGTCATTACCATACCAAAAGCCTTGACCATCAGCAGCACTTCAATATTTGCAATGATGCTGGCAAAAACGGTAAAAGCATAAAGGCCATGTTCTCCGAAAAGTTTGTACCATATTAACAAGCCTCCGTAAAATAAAACAAAAGAAACGATAAGCCACAATTCATTGCTCATTCTTTTTCACCTACACCAAAATCAGTATTTTCAATAAGAATATCTACGCGTTCATCATTTTTATATATCGGATATATCTCGACCATGAATGTATTTATCACCCTGCTGTCAGGAATGACAGACGTGGAATTAGCAGTCATTATATTGATACATACGCGTTTGAAACAGTCAAGAGCTATTCTGATATCTTCTTTCATGCTGTCGGCCGTCTGTCCTGTCAGACCGAACAGCAGACAGCATTCATCAAAACCCTCCGCTATTTGGACAGGATCTGAAACTGCAATTCCCTTATGCAAAACATTTTCTCTGAAGTTATAATCAAAAGTTTCTACGCCCTGCTTGACTAAGACGGCTGAGCCGGCATCAGCAAAACGGCGTCTAAGCTCTGGGATTCTGTCGCGATACAACCAGTGGCATTCAAAATGCACATACTTGATATTTTTATCGCGGCACACGCGCACGATCTCTTCCATAGTCTGCTCATCAAGCTCGCAAAAAGAACCTGAATTTATAACTTCAAGACGCTTATAGATCCCTGTCACATTTGCAAGCACGGCGCAGTTGAACTTGTAATTTGCAGCAGCATCGCGGCACGAATCTAGATGGTAATCACAGAATATGCACTGCTTCCAGCTGCAGCCTGTGCTGCGAAGCATAACTATTTCCCGAGGATTTTTTTCGTTGATCACGGAGTAACGTTTCATGTTTTTCTCCAAAATAAGATGGCCCGCTAAACGCGCGCCATCTATGCCTGCAATTGCCGCAGACTAGCCCCTAGTTTTGTTTATGGACAGGATGGTCACGAACTGTCCTATTAAGTTTACATAGACAGTATAACAAATATCAGCAATATAGAGGCGCCTATTTTTTCGCGCTTAAATATTTCTCCCAGTCCTTATTGAAGTTTTCGATACCTTTTGCCGTAAGCGGATGGTTAAAAAGCTGGCAAAGGACTTTAAACGGTACTGTCGCGTAATCAGCACCTGCAAGCGCGGCGGCTGTTACATGCGCAGGATGGCGCAGGCTGGCAGCAATTATTTTTGTTTCTATATCATAATTCTCGTATATATCCGCAACATCACGTACAAGCTGCATACCATCCTCACCGATGTCATCAAGCCTGCCTACAAACGGGCTCACATAAGTAGCGCCTGCGGCAGCGGCCAGTATTGCCTGATTTGCCGAAAAGACTAGAGTCACATTTGTTTTTATGCCAAGCCCCGCAAGTTCTTTTACCGCACCGAGACCATCTTGGCATACAGGCACTTTTACAACGACCTGCGGATGCAGATTGGCAAGCACTTTTGCTTCTTCAATAAGTTTGCCCTTTTCAAGAGAGACAGCCTCAGCACTGACAGGACCGTTGACCGTTTCGGCAATCTCACGCACACGTGTATGGAAATCAACGCCGCCTTCCCGTGAAACGAGCGTTGGGTTTGTTGTGACACCGGCGATGACGCCCCATGAAAAAGCCTGTTTTATTTCATCAAGATTTGCAGTATCAAGAAAAAATTTCATCTACATGTCCCCTTGCTCATTTATCTGAGCAGCAACCCGCATACGAGCGTAAAATAAGGCGGTATTATTCCGCCATCCGTCCACCTTATCTGCGTGCCTAAAAGTTCTTCAGTCACCGCTTGGACGTTACCGCCTATCGATTCAACTGAATAGCGCATAAGGTCAGGGTTGCGGCATGGCTTCCCTTCCATTTTTGCACAGCTTCTGCACAGCTTGCAGTCTCCAGCAAATAGCCCTCGGCTCCCCGACATTTTTTTCTCCATGTCCCATATTATCTGCATCAGTCTGCCTTTCTCAGAGGCTATCATGACTGTTATAAAATTATTGATCTCAGGATTTGCATACTCTGAACCGCGCATACTTTCATCAAGGATCATCTTCGTGCCAAGCAGATGTATCTCCTTGAATTGTTCCCAATATGAGATCTGGTCAAAAGTAAAGTTAGGACATGACCATTTTTTATTATAGTTAGGGCACATTTTGCAGCATTCGAGAAAACGCGGAACATCTACATATTTTTTGATAAATATGTCCATCGGACAGCTATTCTCGAGCTTTTCAGTCGTATAAGCGAGTTTCATTTATAAGCCCCCTGTTGTTGGCTTCTTAATTATAATCGCTTCACTGTAATTATTAAACCGGATCATAACGAAGTGTAGTGTTAAAAATTTCCGCTGCTGTGTTAGGCACACAGCGCGGTCATTTCATGAGCAGCGCGCAGATAAGCATGTAGTAATCTGGGATTTTGTCATTTACCATCCACTGTATTTCAGTACCAAGCAGGTCTTTAGAAACATCGGCGACATTGCCGCCAACGGATTCGACTAAGTATCTCATACGGGCAGGCTGGCGGCATGGTTTTCCTTCCTCACGCGCACACTTTTCACAAAGGTCACATAGTCCCGCGGATAGCCCGATGCTGCCTGGATTTTTCTTTTCGAGCCTCCATACAAGTTTAAGGAGTTTTTCCTTCTCTGTATCGAAAGCCGCGGTTAAAAAATCAGCCGCACCTGGTGTCGAGTATGTGATTCCCCGCATTGCCTTACCAAGTATTATCTTTGTCCCGATTATATGCACAGTATTGAATGATTTCCAAAACTTCATAACATCGAAAGCGTGAGGAGGGCATGACCACCTTTTGCCGTATTGCGGACATTCTTTGCAATAACCGGTAAACTGCGGAACATCCACGTACTTCGCAGTAAAGATTTCTATAGGACAGTAATTTTCCAGTCTTTTAGTTCTGTACTTAAATTCCAAACTAACGCCCCCTGCACTGAGCTGACGTCAATTATAGCAAAGCGTCGGGATTTTTACAGCCTGCATATACGAAAAGACGGACCTGATATCTCAGCCCCGTCTTTTTATGTATGATATTTTTAATAACTATATCGCGTAGGCTTCAGGCGATTCCTGCGCCTCAAGCCCTACGTCAACCTTATTTTCACGTACAAATTTATTTACGAGAAAATCTTTCGCTACCTGCGGGAACATGATATAGCTGAGTATGTCTTCAGGCTGCGTTGCCCACGTTCCGATTTCTTTCTTCGCATCTTCAAGTTCAGGAGCTATTTTTTCACCTGGACGGCATGTAATAGGCTTTTCATCGCCGAGGACTATCTTCTCTATTTCAGGATCGACCGGAGCCGGTGTTTTGCCGTAGTATCCGAGGAAATACTGACGCACTTCCTTCGGTATCATCTTCCAGCGTTTGCCAGCAATGATGTTCATAGTCGCCTGTGTTCCTACTATTTGGCTGGTCGGCGTAACAAGAGGCGGATATCCCATCTCTTTGCGCACACGCGGGACTTCTTCCAGAACCTGAGTAAATTTATCCAGGCAGCCAGCCTCTTTGAGCTGACTCTGCAGGTTGGAGTACATCCCTCCCGGTATCTGATAGAGCAGTATATTTACGTTTACGCCCTTGACACCCATTATCAGATCCTTATATTTCTGTGCAAGTCCTTTATAGTAATCAGCTATAGGGATGAGGCTCTCAAGTTTTATGCCTGTGTCAAGCGCTCCGCCGCGCAGCGCTGCAACCATAGACTCCGTTGCCGGCTGGCTCGTTCCCATTGCAAACGGCGATATTGCACAGTCAACAACGTCAGCTCCAGCCATTAGACCAGCAAGGTATGTCATTGATGCCAAACCCGTAGTGTAATGACTGTGCAGTTGAATTGGGACATCGACTTTCTTCTTGATTGCTTTCACAAGAGCCGAAGACGCAACAGGTGTGAGAAGGCCTGCCATATCCTTGATGCATATTGAATCGGCACCCATATCGACCATATCCTGAGCCTGTTTTGCAAACAGGTCGAGAGTATGGACCGGAGACACAGTATATGAGATGGTCATCTGAAGATGACCGCCCTCTTTTTTTACTGTCTCAGCAGCAACAGACATATTGCGCAGATCGTTGAGAGCATCGAATACCCTTACAATGTCGATGCCGTTGCCTATCGAGCGTTTGACAAATTCACGAACCGTATCGTCAGCGTAATGGCGGTAACCGACAAGATTCTGACCTCTTAAGAGCATCTGGGTCTTGGTCTTCTTGAGGCGTTTTCTGATTAGGCGCAGCCTCTCCCAAGGGTCTTCATTGAGGAAACGCATGGCAGCGTCAAATGTAGCCCCGCCCCACATTTCAACTGAATGATAGCCGACCTCGTCAACAGCCTCGCATATAGGGAGCATGTCTTCAGTACTGAGGCGCGTTGCCATTATTGACTGGTGAGCGTCACGGAAGCATGTTTCCATTATTCCTGGACGTGAATGGCCAGCTTGCTCCTTGTGCTCAGGAGCCTTGCGCTCTTCGGTCCGGATTATCACTTCTTCAACTTTCTCCGATACTTTTTCAGCCATGTCAGCATGTGTATCTGCAGGAACGTCCGATGCGTCAACCAGCTTTGTCGCAATGATATGTCCCTTGGAATCTTTTATCTCCTGTTTTACCTGCACGTGCTGTCAACTCCCTTAAATTAATCGTCTATTGGCATTGCGGCAAGGTACTGATAATATTTCCACTTTGCCTTGATATCTTTCTCCTCTTCCTCAAGCAGCTTTGCCGCTTCTTCAGGCGCAGTTACTGTAAGGCTCTTGTACCTTGTCTCGTTGTAAATGTAATCCTTGAGAGGAAGCGTTGGCTCTTTGCAGTCGATGACAAGCGGGTTTTTGCCTTCTTTTTTGAGATCCGGGTTGTAGTGCATAAGGATCCAGTGTCCGGAATCGACAGCTCTCTTCTGCTGGTCAAGACCTTTGACCATCGGAACGCCGTGTGCTATGCAATGGCAGTAAGCTATGATAAGCGACGGTCCATTGTATGCTTCCGCTTCACGGAAAACTTTTATGGTCTGTGCATCGTTGGCACCAAGTGCGACTCTGCCGACATAGACATTGCCATAGCTCATCGCCATCATAGCAAGGTCTTTCTTGCCCATTTTCTTGCCTGCTGCCGCGAATTTTGCTACTGCCCCGCGTGGCGTTGATTTTGACATCTGCCCGCCGGTGTTTGAATAGACTTCCGTGTCGAGCACAAGAATGTTAATGTTTCTGCCCTGCGCGATGACATGGTCAAGTCCGCCGTAGCCTATATCGTATGCCCAGCCGTCCCCGCCTATCGTCCATACGCTCTTTTTGACGAGGCAGTCTGCAAGCGAAAGCATCTCTTCGGCATCTTCCGTACCAAGGTAATTAAGCTGGACTTTAAGCTCTTCGATTTTTTCCTGAACAGCCTTTATATCAGCGTCCGTGTTCTGAGGAGCGTCAAGTATTGCGCTCACCAGCTCACTGCCGACTTCAGGTTCCATCTTATGAAGAAGCTCCCCTGCATATTCAGCGTGTTTATCCAGCGTAAGACGGAAACCGAGCCCGAACTCTGCAGCATCTTCAAATAGCGAGTTGCTCCATGCAGGTCCGCGTCCTTCATCGTTCACTGCCCACGGTGTCGTCGGAAGATTGCCGCCGTATATCGAGCTGCATCCAGTTGCGTTAGCGATTATAGCTCTGTCGCCGAACAGCGATGAGAGGAGCTTGAGGTATGCAGTTTCGCCGCAGCCAGCGCACGCCCCAGAGAATTCGAAGAGTGGGCGAAGCAGCTGAACGTCTTTAACTTTGCTAACGTCCAGCTTGCTGCGGTCCATCTCAGGCAGGTCGAGAAAGAACTTCCAGTTTTCTCTTTCAGGCTCACGCAGAGGCATCTGCGTAGCCATTGTAAGAGCTTTGCTGTCACCTTTTGACATCGGACATGCGTTTGCGCAGACTCCGCACCCTGTACAATCTTCCGGTGCGATCTGCACTGTATATTTCATATCTTTGAACTGTGCCCATGTTGCCACAGGTTTAGCATCGACAGATTTGAATGTCTTTGGCGCATCCTTTAGCATGCCGGCTTCGTACACTTTGGCGCGTATAGCGGCGTGCGGACAGACTAATGAACATTTGCCGCACTGGATGCATACTGCCGGGTCCCATGTCGGAATGTCGATAGCTATATTGCGCTTCTCATACTGAGTCGTTCCGCTCGGGAACGTGCCGTCCTCCGGCAATGCGGAAACAGGCAGTTCATCGCCCTTCAGGACCATCATCGGTCCAAGGACATTCTTGACGAATTCAGGCGCATCATCAGCGACAGGAGGCAGAATATCAAATGAACTCGTCGCTTTCTCTGGAACTATTACTTCATAGAGATGAGCAAGCGTTTCATCGACTGCAGCGATATTTTTATCAACAAGGTCCTGCCCTTTTTTAGTGTATGTCTTGATTATCGATTCCTTGATAGCTTTTATTGCCTCGTCTTTCGGCAGGATGCCGCTGATCGCGAAGAAACATGTCTGCATGATGGTATTTGTGCGTTTGCCCATGCCTGTCTCTTTGGCTATCTTGACTGCATCTATCGTGTAGAACCGGAGTTTTTTGTCAATTATTCTCTGCTGTGTCGTCAGAGGCAGATAGTTCCATATCTCATTTGAGCCGAACGGACTGTTGATGAGGAACGTACCGCCCTCAGCGGCGCTTGCAAGGACATCAAGTTTCTCAAGATACGAGAAGACATGGCATGCAACGAAAGTCGCTTTATTGATCATGTAGCTTGCATAGATCGGGTTTGGTCCGAAACGCAGATGGCTGACTGTTATGCCGCCGGACTTCTTTGAGTCGTAGCTGTAATAGCCCTGTGCGTAAAGATTAGTTTCACCGCCTATGATCTTTATAGAGTTTTTGTTAGCGCCGACCGTACCGTCAGAACCAAGCCCATAGAACAGGCAGCGTATCGTTTGCGGGTCCTCTGTGTCAAAGTTCGGGTCATAGTCGAGGCTTGAGAAGCTGACGTCGTCGTCGATGCCGATCGAGAAGCTGTCTTTCGGCATGGCTTTCTTAAGCTCATCAAATACACCTTTTGCCATTGCCGGCGTGAAGTCTTTCGATGAAAGTCCATAACGGCCGCCGATAACAGTAATGTCTGTGCCTGAAAGTGCTTCGCGAACATCAGCACAAAGCGGCTCGCATATCGCTGCAGGATCTTTGGACCTGTCAAGCACTGCAACCGCGGAAACCGTTGCAGGCATCGCGTTGAGGAAACGCGCAATATCAAACGGACGGAAGAGGTGCACCGAAAGGACACCGACCTTTTCTCCGTCCTTCATAAGTTTCGTAACAGCTTCCCTCGTTACAGAAGCGCCAGAACCCATGACAACAATGACTCTCTCGGCATCCGGTGAACCGTAGTAATCGAAGAGGTGATACTGGCGCCCAACCTGTTTCGCGAAACGGTCCATAGCCTTCTGCATGATGTCTGGAACTGCCTCGTAATATGGCGTGCATGCTTCACGAGCCTGGAAGAAAGTATCCGGGTTCTGCGCTGTTCCGCGTACAAATGGAGAGTCTGGCGAAAGTCTGTTGTAACGGTGTTCAATTACGAGGTCATTATCTATAAGAGCTCTCATATCGTCATAATCGAACTGCTCTATCTTCATCTCTTCATGGCTGGTGCGGAATCCGTCAAAGAAGTGAACGACAGGGACACGGCTTTCAAGAGTTGCCATCTGTGCGATGAGCGCCATATCCATAACTTCCTGCACTGTTGCAGAGCAGAGCATCGACCAGCCGGTGTTTCTGACAGCCATGATGTCAGACTGATCACCGAAAATAGAAAGCGCGTGTGTCGCAAGTGACCTTGCCGTTACGTGCATAACAGTGCTGGTCAACTCGCCTGCTATCTTATACATGTTAGGAATCATCAAAAGCAGTCCCTGAGATGCCGTGAATGTTGTGCCTAATGCACCGGCCTGGACAGCTCCGTGATATGCTCCGGACGCTCCAGCTTCACTCTGCATCTCCTGGACAAGAGGTATCGTGCCCCAGATGTTAGGACGTTTCTCAGCAGACCACTGGTCTGCCCACTCACCCATTGGCGACGATGGTGTTATTGGATAGATAGATATGACTTCATTTACTGCATGCGCAACATACGCAGCAGCTTCATTTCCATCAAGCGTTACCATCTTTCTCTGTTTCATTTTGATGATTCCTCCCGTAATTGATTTATTTCAAATCGTGCAGCCGACATTCTTCTCAATAAAGAGATATTACACGCAAAAAGCAAAAAACATATACGCAAAAATGCTAAAGCAAGCAAAACTTTTTGAGAGGGCTTCTCCCACTCATTACATAAATTATATCATTATTTGTTTAATTGGCATTCGCTGTACAGCAGCGCGTAAAATTGCCTTTAAACAGCAAAACGCACAAAAAAGCACACAGCTGTACTATAATTATCGATATCCACGACAAACCACGGGGGTGCTACGAGTTTGAAAAGCTTTTTTCGCATTTTTATAGCATCATTTGCCATTGTCCTGATTTCAATGCTGCCGGCTGCAAACGCCCAAACGCTCGAGGACTATGAACGCCAGTTAAATTCATATCAGACGACCCCGCTGGAACGCGTAAAACAGTTGCAAATGAACCTAGCAAAAATCAGCGGCATGGAAATCGGAATTGCACAGCAGAACGAGATTCCGATAACTATGGTATTCGAATATGAACAGGCGATTGAGCACTCTATAAACGAATATCACAGTGTCTACTTTTTTCAAAAAAGACCTACAGGAAGAAACTCTTTTTTGCTTGACGATGAAAGCATAAGGAGGATAGAAGAGAAAAAACCGCCATATTCTTTCCTCTACTATTTAGGGCTTATTCAAGATGTAGAAACATGCCAGTACACTATGAAGAAAAAACAAGCTTCCATTGACAAATACAAGGATAACCTTGTCCAGAATGCAAGAAGAAAGAACTATCTGGAAAAACAGTACCGTCTCTATTTGGAAAAAATCGATTCGGAGGGCGATGACACCCTAAAAACGAACTGGAAATTTGAAGAAACAAAAGCCAAGCTTGAGGAATGTTTTGCAATACAGATTTTCAATGAAACCGCGCTTAAAGCAAGACAGGCCGCGGTTAACGAGATAAGAGAAAAGCTTAACATCCTTGTCCCTGCGCTGAACAGGATCAGGTCTCGTCTGTCTTACGACGAAGATGACTTCAGATATCTAGACGCTCTCGTAGTTAAGAAGACACAGGAACTGACCGGGACCATAAAGATGCTGGATGACAAATACACAACTTTTGATAAAATGCGCAACAGCCCGACAAGTAAGACTCCATTCGAAAGGTACTGGATCGTAGGCGAACAGCAGCTTGTTGAAGAAGAAGTCCTTCTGTTGCTGGATGTCATTGAAGACTGGTCCTCAATGAAAATGGTATGGAACGGCATGGCCGATCTGCTCAAAAACAACCTTGGAATAGAGGACCAGCAAAAGCTGCTGGACCGTGTCAACAACCTGATAGCCCGCTCTGACAAAGATGAAGATTATTGCATGACTGAGCTTGCTAAACTTCAGGAAGCCAATGACATCGTTGACCGTATGTTTGACAGCAAAGGACAGGGCACATCGTTCACGTCAAATGACATGCTGATGCGCAATGAATTTATAGAGAACCTGCGGGCCAGGCAGGATAGGTACCAAAAATACATAATAGACATTGGCAAAATGAAGCGCACTTATCTTAATCTTCGTGACGAAACTGCACGTATCATGAAAAACGATAATATCCAGGACAAATTTCACACCATGTGGTATCAGAATTTATCTGCTTTTATAAATTTTGAGCTGTGGCACATCGGAGACTACCCGATTACGCTCGGGAAATTCCTTTATGCAATACTTATCTTCATCATAGGCTATATCGTTACACGCTACATATCACATTTTGTCAGAAAGAAAATGCGACGCAATGACAAAATGACGCTACACAGCACTATGCTTATATATCATCTTATAAACTACACAGGCTTTGTCATAGCGTTCCTGTTCGCTTTGGCAAGTCTGCGGATACCGTTCACAGCCTTCGCGTTTGCCGGCGGCGCTGTCGCTATCGCTTTCGGCCTTGGCGCACAGAAACTGATGGGAGACGTGGTCAGCGGGCTGCTCATGCTGTTCCAAAACAGGATACATGTAGGCGACGAAGTGATAGTAAACGGTCAGCGCGGGACAGTGAAAGAAATCTCGTTGCAGAACACTGTCATACTCTGTGAGCAGAGCAAGCATCTGATAATCCCAAACAGCAAGTTTTTCGACCAGGAAGTGATAAACCTGACGATGGATAATTCTATTGTCCGAACCAGCATTGAGACTTCTGTCGCTTATAAGACAGATGTCAATAAAGCTATGGAAATAATGAAAAAAGTACTCAGCAAGGAAAACAATGTTCTTAAGCAGCCGCCTTACACGATACTGTTCGAAAACTTCGCTGACAGCTCTATAAAGCTCACTGCGCTGTTCTTTGTTGATATTTCCAAAAATCAATATCAGGACATAATATCCCAGAGCACAGTGCGCAGGAAGATTTTGGAAGCCTTTGAACAGGCAAATATAGTGATACCTTTCCCGCAGACTGAGATAACGATAAAGAAAGATGAAGATACGGGCAAAAGGCTGGGCACGGATTGATCCTACACATATCTGTAAGACTTTTTTAAAATATAATTTATGCTGTGAAAGGAGCTATTTAAATGAAAGGGATAATACACACTACAAAAGCACCTGCCGCGATAGGCCCATACTCGCAGGCAGTAAGAGCAGGAGGATTCCTCTTCGTTTCAGGACAGATACCTGTTGACCCTTCGACAGGAGATATCGCCGATGGGATAGAAGCACAGGCAAGGCAGTCGCTTGAAAATCTGAAACAGATACTTACAGCAGCTTCAATAACTCTTGACGATGTCGTTAAAACAACGGTATTCATAACAGGTATGAAAGACTTTGCTGCTGTCAATAAAGTCTATGCTGAATACTTCACAGACCACTTCCCCGCCCGCTCCTGCGTTGAAGTGGCAAAGCTTCCAAAAGACGTAAAAGTCGAGATAGAGGCAATAGCCGTATGCAACAGGAGCCGCAAAATATAACCTGGGGTGTTGAAAAAAAAAGAATCAGTGCTATAATTTTTCAGTCATGATTCATGACCTGTTATTCCGCCATAGCTCAATCGGCAGAGTGGGTGGCTGTTAACCACTAGGTTCCTGGTTCGAGTCCAGGTGGCGGAGCCAGAATATCAAGCCGGGCAGTAATGCCCGGTTTTTTTGTACCCTTTTGCCATTTATGAACAGCTCTGGGGGTATAATTAGCACAGCGAGGTGGTCAGATGTTCTCGCCAGACGGCAATGCAAAAAGAAAAATGACAAAAGAGCAGATAAAGCTTTATCTGCGGAAGATCGGCATGGACTTCCCCATTTTACCTACAATAGACAACCTTAAGATTCTTCAATCTAACCACATGCAGCATATACCATTTGAAAACCTCGACCAGCTTGCGGGCAAGATCACATCGCTTGCGCACAACGACCTGTTCGATAAGCTGATAAAATCTCAGCGCGGCGGCATTGGACTTGAGCTCAATGCGCTTTACTGCTGGCTGCTGGAATCGCTTGGTTTCAGCGTTACAAGCTTTGCGGCAAGGGGTATGGATCCACGCAAGGATATCCCTGCTAAACTGCACCGTGTTCCCTGCGTTGATCTGGGCGGCAAAAAATACATCACCGACATCGGCACATGCCGGGAATCTCCGCGCATGCCGCTCCTCCTCGAAGAAGATATCGAGCAAAACGATGGTATCTGCGTTTACAAAATCACAAAAAGCACAGAATTTGGTCGACTGCTTTCGCAGAATATTGCTGGCCGAGGATGGCAGCCTTTGTATTGTTTTACAGAAGAACCGCAGCTTGATGAGGATTTTTCTCCGGCATGTTTTTTCTGTGACCAGCATCCCGCATCGTCTCTAAATAAGTCAAACATAATATCGATATTCACCGCTGACATGAACATTGCCATCGCTGGAGACACGCTGAGATACTACAAAAACGGCAGAGCAGTGAAAAACATTCCAATAGAGAACAAACCGCAGATGAACAAGGCTCTTGCGTCCGTTTTTAACATTGTTATCGGATGCGCGAAACACGCTGGGGATTGAACATATTTTACGTATGCACTGTTTTATATATAATTTAAAATAATTATCAGATCTGCACATACTATACAAAAATTCTCCATGAGCGGAGGTTTTAGCATGAGTACAAAAGATGATCTCAGCAAGCTTGCAGAAAACGTTAAGCGCGTACGTTTCCTTGTCGGTTCCTATTACAGCGGATATGATGAGGTCACGGTGTCAAAGACGTTATGCGGCGCAACCGTAAGGCATAAGCTTTTCGGCGGCAGCTACGACGAGAAAGATGAGAAGATACGTCTGACACAGCCGCAATGGGATGACCTTGTCACTAGGCTTTTCGCTCTTGGCATTACATCATGGAGCAAAGACTATTCACTCATTATGCCTGACGGAACAGAGTGGGGGCTTTACGTTTATTTTACAGACGGCAAACCGATAAAGATCTATGGGCTCATGGCTTTCCCGCCAAAATGGGGTGGGCTTGTCTCGCTCTTTGCCGGGCTCGGCGAACAATTTGGCGGTAGCATATTGAGCGCATACATGAACGGACGCAGCGGCATACTTGTCCACGGGTTCAATTATTCTGACGCTTACGGCATCGCCCAGACATACCATGAGGGACAGGCTGACAAGGCCGGCAAACCATATATAGACCACCTGCAGCGTGTTGCCGATATCCTCAAACAGCAAGGCTACAACGAAACAGTACAGTGCATCGGGCTGCTCCACGACACAATAGAATGCACAAAAATGTCTGTCGGCGACATGATAGACCTCTGCGTGCCGGAACACATCGTCCACACGGTTCTGCTCCTTTCAAAGAACATCGGAGACGCATCCGGCAGCAGATATTACGCAAGGATCAAGAATGATCCAGACGCACTTGCCGTAAAACTTGCAGACATCAAGGATAATATGGATGATGATCGCCTCGCCAAATTAAAGGCCGCGACACGTGAAAAACTGGTCAAAAAATATACGCACGTCCAAAAAATACTGACCTGCAAATGAAGCACAAGCTTATAACAGAACGTGCATATGATGAGAGAACCGTACCAGGCAGCTGCCGTATACTTATCGACCGTCTCTGGCCGAGGGGGCTCACAAAAGAAAAGCTTGACTGCGACATGTGGTGTAAAGACATTGCGCCATCGAATGAGCTTCGTAAGTCTTTCGGACATGATGCTGAAAAATTCGCAGATTTTAGAATAAGTTACAATAAAGAGCTCGATGCAAATCCCGCAAAAGATGAATTCATTCAAAAAGTCAGGGGCGAGCTTAAAGTACGCGACGTCTGCCTTGTTTACGCAGCAAAAGATAAAGAGGTAAGCAACGCCACAGTGCTCGCCGAATGGCTGAAAAAACAGCTGGTATAAAAAATAACGAGCGGCGCCGATTGGCGCCGCTCGTCGTCTTTTCAGTTATATGGCCTAACCTGCAGTCGAGATAAAGAGTATCTCCTTAACGACCCAGTTATCGTCGTAAACCACATCGATTTCAAAATTATAATAAGTAGTGCCATCTTCTCTTTTGTGTATGTCAGCGTAACAAAATGCTTTTCTAAAAGCGATATTGTTTACGTTATAGGCTCTCTTGATCTCGTTGTTTTGAAGCAGAGGATCAATATGCCCAAACGCTTTTTCTACCTGCGCCCGCGTCATCCCCAAGTTTACCTTACAGGGAAGCTTGAAGCCTCTTTTCTTTATGTCTGCGAAATGGGCAGAACAAGTTCCAGGACGGATATCCTTTGTCGGCGACATGAACTCTATCCTGACGCCAGGATATGTCTTCTCGATGTACCAGCCTTCCATGTCCTCGTTTTTGTACATTTTTGTTTTCACAGCTGACCCATAACTTCTTATCTGTTTTTCCTGGCAGAGAAAATCAAAAACTTTTGTTACCTGCGAATCGATGGAACCAACTGCGGCCGATTCACGCGGAGCTGCGATGAGGGCACAAAAAACAGCGCAAATAATAGACAGTGTGTAAAAAATAAATTTTGTATTTTTTTTCAACGACATCGCACAGCCCCCTTAATCCAAATCATATTCTGATGGCACAATGATACATCAAAAAATTGCTCCAAGGGTCAAAATCCTCGCGTTATATAATTAAGTAACCAAATATACCAGGATTGGAGTGTTTACTGTGGATAGAAGAGTACTCGGATTTATCGGCACAGGCGTCATGGGCAGCAGCATGGCAGGGCATTTGCTTGATGCCGGCCATGAGGTGCATGTTTACAACCGAACAAAAACACGAGCGCAAACCCTTATCGATAAAGGCGCAGTGTGGGAAGACTCTCCAGCCGTTTTAGCGTCAAAATGCGATGTGATATTCTCTATCGTTGGCTATCCTAAGGACGTCGAACAAGTCTATCTTGGCGAAGGCGGTGTTATCGCAAACGCAAAGAACAGCGCCCTCTTAATAGAAATGACAACGTCAAGTCCTAAACTTGCACAGAAGATATATGAAGAAGGCAAAAAACACGGGCTTGGCGTGCTCGACGCTCCTGTCACAGGCGGGGACAGGGGCGCGCGCGAAGCAACGCTCACAATACTTGTCGGCGGAGATAAAGAAGATTTTGAACGTGCAGAACCATACTTTGAAACGCTCGGCAAAAACATCAGATACATGGGCAAGGCCGGAAGCGGTCAGTACACAAAGCTTGTGAATCAGATAGTCATAACAGGCACAATGACAGGCATGTGCGAAGGGCTTGCATTCGCAAAAGCCTGCGGTCTTGACCAGCAGCAGGTCCTTGATGCGATTGCAAACGGCGCAGCCGGGAGCTGGAGCCTTTCAAATTATGCGCCGCGTATACTCAGAGGCGATTACGAACCAGGCTTTTTCGTTAAACATTTCATCAAGGATATGAAGCTCGCTGCGGATTCAGCTAATGAAACCGGAGTCCAGCTCCCTGCTCTTGAACTTACGATAGCTCTTTATGAAAAAATTTCAGGAATGGGCCTGGATAACAAGGGGACTCAGGCGCTTTACTGCCTCTATGATAAAAATAATTTTTAAAACGCACAAAAACCAGGACGGCAAAATGCCGTCCTGGTTTTTGTATTATTGAATTCTTCGTTATTTTGCATTGATCAGATCGTGAGCGATCTTGTCTTCAATTCTTATAGTAACAGCTATCCCATTTGCGCTAGTTCCAGTATAAATATCATACCCGGCGTCAGCGCCAGTTCCAGCCGTATGGGTCAGCCACTGTCCGTCTTGTGTGCCGGTGTTCGTATTGTCAGAATTAAGAAGATCAGCAAGGTGTACAGTATCGCCGGTATCACCGTTGATCGTAAGGACATGTGTGGTGTTGCTTGACGTCATGCTCAAAACGTCCTGCGCTGTGATGTTGGATATCGTATGATCTCCGCCAGCAATAGAAAGATCTATCGTCTCAACATTTTGGATCGTTGGCGTTGTGTAATTTGTTGGATGGATACCAGCCGCTTCAGTATATCCAGGGTGTAGATCTATATTATTGTTTGCAGCGTTTGCTGTTGAATGATAATCCATCATTATGAGCGTGTCGTTATCATTCGTTCCTGCACCGTTGTATGTTGTGGCTCCATGATAGTAAAGAGTGTTGTTTGTATCATCAGGCGTCTGCTGTGTGATGTTATAAGTAAACGAGCCAGTCGAATGTCCAGATATACTGTCGGTAAGTCCAGCTACATGGTCAACAGTCCAGCCTTCAGTTGTTACTGTTCCTGTGCCGGCTTCTGGGCGTATAAATGAAAGATTTCCAAGGTCCGTATATTTAATGCCACTTATCGTATAAGTATCTGTTGCAGTATCGTAATGAGGAGTCAGTATCGTTGAGCCGTTGTAAATGGTTACGCCATCACCAAGCCCTTTGAATGTAAACGATGCTGTTTCTGAACCATCAGTATCGAGCATATTTGCATTGAGGTTGAGAGGAATTTGTCCGTTCACATGTGTCCCGTCAACAAGGACAGGATCAGGTGCAAATGAATTAAGGCCGTCTGCAACAGGATTGAACGTTACATCAAAAGTCTTGGGCGTCGCAGTCTCCATGCCGTTCTCGCCATGCAGCGCCGTGACCGTTAAATTCTGTACACCACTGTAATTATTGAGCCCCTGAACAGCTATATATGCCGGCAGAGCTCCATTGGCATCCAAAGCTACAGACCACTCATACGTCCCAGTTGCAGAATCATAGAATTTTGACGCTAGTGTGGCACTGCTTGCGTCCGCTCCTGCATAGACCAGGAAATTACTTGTCCCCCCTGTGGCAGGGAATCCTGAAATTACAACGCTGTCGACAGACTCCGATGCATTTTTGAGTGTTGATTTGATATCAAGTACAGCCCTGCCGTCTTCATTGCCTGTGGCGTTTGCAGCTGTCAGGGTGTAGTCGCTGTTGACAGGATTGACAGTAAGGCTGAGCGTATCTTGTGCCACCACCGTGTTTGACGCACCTGCTTCTTGTGCAATGGCAAGCGCAGTCAGCGTAATTGCGCCTGAGTAATAATCTGCTGGTTTATACGCTAAATTCTCCAAAGAAACCGATGTGCTTGTTTCAAACGGTTTAGTCCCGGCGTCAAGGACATAGTATGTTCCGTCTGCCACACCTTCACCTGATTTTCCAGTGACTTCAGTAGACATATATGTATGCCCATTATATGTAATAGTTCCAGTCATCGGGTCAGTTGCGGCATTATTATCACTGTCTGTCAGCCTGATATATATCTTGCCGTCAACTATAGTTTCATATTTGCCATCTGCGTTACTGCCTATCGCTCCGGAATTGAGCCCCAGCGAGAAATCTATGGCACCGGTTCCACTCGACTGATTTTCGTCAACAGATGGGGTTGCCGATGTCGCGTTAATCGTCATCCCGTCAGTAACAGGCGTTATCGTGTAATCACTGTTCACGGTACCGCTAGCAGGGGTATCGCTGGGATTGGCCGTTCCCTTCTGACCATATGTCGTATATGTGGCTGTTACTGTTGTTCCGCTGCCATTATTATCGTTATAGTCTGTCGGCAGCGTAACCTTTGTACCGCTGAGCAGTGCCTGCAGATCCGCGTTGTTGCCATATCCGCTTATCGTATATTTGCCATCAGCTCCTACAGTGTGTGCATTTACTCCTTCGCCGATTACCGTTCCTTCTTTGAGTCCGCTCAACGTGATAGAGAATCGATAGTCTTTTGTCGTTTCGTCAATCTTTGCGTTCAAAAGCGTTGACAGTGTCGTGCCGGTATCTTCAGTGCCGCTGACAGTTGGATTACTTATCGTAATTTGCGAAGCTGCCCAGCCAGTTGCATCGCCCTCGCCGGCATAGCTTATATGAAGATAGTGAGTCGCAGCGGATGTGCTTGTCGTTTCAACGCCTGTAAGCGTGCCAGCAATATCCTGAGTAACAGCTGTAACAGATATAGGAATATTTTTCCCGTTCAAAGCCCACAGGTTTTCGCTACCGGAATTAACGGTGAACTTTATATCATCGCCGATAGTGTTGGACATGGACGTAAAGGCTGTATCAGTGAAGGTCTTGACCCACATACCGGTGTTGCTGCCACTGCCATCGTCGCCGTAATATGTCCAGCCGCTCGATGTTATCGTAACGCCGTCAGGCACCCCTTTAACGACAAGCTGTATGAGATGTTCACTGCCGTCAAGGTCCGGTTCACCGGTGTGGATGTCGCTGGGCTGATCCACTGTCACGTGTATCTGATAAGTGCCGCTGCCTGTCGTCGTTACGACAAGGCTGTCTTCTCCACCAACACTCGAAATGGCAGCCGATAGGTTGTCTGTTGCTGTAGGCTCGCTGTAGTTACCTATCACAAGCTCTTGCATCGATGTTGGATCCGTGACTGGGTTGACCGAAAGCGTATAGTTCCCATCAAACTGCGAAGTAACTGGCGCAACTGACGAGGAAGTCTGATCAGCGTTCCTGTAGTCAGTGATGTCATACTTGACCGCGAAAGTGTTACCACCGTCCGCTGAATAGTTGGGGGCACCCTGTGCGTAAACATGCGTCTGCGCGGCCGATTCAAGTTTGTAATAGGCATCGGAGCCTATAGTTACTGACGAAACGCCTTCCTTTCCGCTGGTAATAGCCTCTGCAAAGGTCATGTGGCTGGAGCCGTCGTCGCTGTAGTATATCTTGACACTTCTGTCTACGTCGCTTGCCTTGATATATACTGCTCCAAGCTTTTCGTCTGCATCGGCAGTTGTAATGTGTTCAAATGAAACTTGTGAGAGAGCATCTTCTGTCAGCGTTGAAGCGAGAGTTATCGTTGTTTCAGGCGTTGGCGTCACGTGCAGTGTTACATTAGTAACCGCCGAGTATGCGGAATTGCCGTCGTTCTCACTCGTGACCGCCTGCGCTGACAGCGTAATATCACCGCTGAAGTTATTTGGAGTCGTGACATAAGCCTTTGTTGGGTCTCCGCTGAGTTTCACCAGCCATGTTCTGGTCGTGGCATCTGACGCATTGCTCTGCCCAAGATAGACAACGTCGTCACCTGCAAGGCTGTACTGGCTTGACAGCCCCGTAATTTTTACCGTTGCTTTTTCAGAACCGTCAGAAGTATCTCCTGATCTTACTACCAGATTATTTATATAGACCTGATGCGCTTCAGCCTGTGCTTCGGTAAATGTGAGCTGTGATGCCCCAGGCACCTGTATCGATGGCTCGTCAGCGACACCCTTTACCTGTATGATCATATCCTTTACAGAAGTCCAATCCGAGACAGTGGATGTTACTGTTGCTCCGTTAACGACAGCCTGATCATAAGTCTGAGCGCTTACTTTGAGGGTTTCGATGCCGTTTTCATCCTTCGGGGCCTGATACGAAAGTTTTGTCGAATCAAAAGCTTTGATTACGACACTAAAAGTCCCATCGCCATTATCTGTAACGTCAACACCAGATGTATCAGAACTGCCTATTTTATATGAGACACCATCGTATGTTATTGTCGAACCAGCCTTTATCTCATCGATTTTGACATTAAATTTCTGCGATCCATCGGTATCGTTCGTCTGCGGAAGTATCTTGCCAGAAAGACTGATCGGCGTATCTTCATAACCTTCTGCCTGTATTGTGTTCAAAGCGGTTATTGAATCCGTTACAGGGTTTACATGCAGCGTAAGCGTATCTGCCGCTGTTGCAATTTTTTCTGCAGGCGTTGACGAATCGGAATCGGTATCCTGTGTAACAAGCGAGAACTTGATGCCGGTGATATCACCGCTGAAATTAGCTGGCGCTTTCATCGTGAAGTCTTTAATTGCTACAGTAGCATCGGTGATGTTCTTGACAAGCGGGATATTGATGACACCGGTGCTGCCAGCTGTATATGTTTCAGCGGTACCATCTCCGTCAGAGTCGTAAGATATCTGTGAGCCTGATTTCAGCCCTGAGATACGGAACGTGACCTTTTCGCTTCCGTCCACGTCATTCACCGTTGTGAGCCCAGGTGTGAATATCGTATCGCCGTTTATATCAAATGTGCTGTCTTCATCTCCGGTCAAGGTTGTTGCTGTCATCGAAAGCGTTGGTGTAGCATCTGTCACAGCCTGCACGCCAACGGTGATGCCAGCTGTCGATTCCGCACCAGCAACTCCAGATATTGGAGTCCCATACTCGTTAACTTCATAGCTTGTTGCTGTAACTTTGATGGAATTTATGTTTTCGTGTGCATAAACTGACGTATGCGCATCATTGTTGTATTGCTGGATGGTTAAACTTTCAAACTCAGCTACCGTTAAAAGATTAACTCCAGCCCCGGAATGTGATAAGTTGCTTTCAGCCAGTTGGTAATTTGCCTTATCTGTAATTATAATTTTTGCTGTACCAGCAGAATCTGTTATTAAGGTTATTGGAGTTTCACCTGACACAGATGTTCTTATAACAGCCGTATCAGGTATACCTGTTAATTTTATATAGCCAAAACGTTCAGGGCTGTCACCAGAATCCGTTGCTGTACCGTTAAGGTCAGTCGCGTCTGTAATTACCGGCAGCGTAAGTCCGAGTGCGATTGCAGTGTTTTCGTTTCCGCTTACTTCACTGCCCGTCACGGTCGGTGTATCGGAGACCGGCGTTACGCTGATATCAAGCGTATTGTTTGTCAAACCTGTTATCTCACCGCTGTTGTTGCTTAGATGATAAGTCAACGTCGGTACTTTGCCGCTGAAATTTTTAACTGGAACAAATCCATAACTACCATTTGCTTCTATTGTCAAATTACCTATTGTGGTCGAAGCACCATTTGAATAATCTTTTATTTCAATAACATGTATATAATGATCAGCATCTACACTTTCGCTGTGGTGTGTACCGTTTGAATCTGTCCATGTTATTGCAGAAACATGTCCGTCCGTTATATCAGCATTAGAATCAGGACTGCCCTTGCCAGTAAGTACATTTCCTGTACATCCGTCGGTAGTGTCTTCCGTAGTAACATTGTGATCGGCGTATATAGTGTCAGAGTCACTTGCACCATGTATCGTAATGACCACATCTTGCGTGTTGCTTGTGTCTGTGCTGCTGTATCCGGAATTATCTTTTGCCTGTACTGTATATGTGATAGTCAGGGTCTCGTCTTGTGCCAGATAGTTGAAACCCTCTGAACCTGCATTGAACGTCCAGTGCATATTGTGGTCTGCGCCTGTCCCGCCGCTGGTTATTATTGTGTCGCTTCCGCTTCCGTTGTCGATGCTAAACATGTTCTTCAGCAGCGTAAGATAATTATCCGGAAGGCCAACAGTTGTTCCTGATACACTTACATTCGTTACGCTGATGTTGTCAGTATTTGTTTTATCAACGTCGTTTAATGTGAGTGTTCCTGTAAGCATCGTAAGTGCCGGGGCATTCCCATCAGCGGAAAGCGTCGTTCCAAATTCTTTCAGTGAGCCAGAATCCGAATCTCCGGCCTGCATTGATATTACAGGGGTATCGTTAGCACCCTGCACAATGACTGTCAGAGTTTCTGACTTTACTCCGCCGTCACCGTCTGAAACAGTAATGGAGAATACATCGTTTAATGTCTCAAGTGTACCGCCATTGTAATGTGAAAGCCCATTTACGTCAGTGTTTGTATTATCAAGTGTGTAATAATACGAGCCATTAGATTGTATATGCAGCGTACCATATTTTCCGGCTATATCTGACCCTGCAGAGCTGACATCTGTAGTTCCAACTTTTGTCACTATCAGCTGTGTGTGCGGCGTATCGACATCTGAATCATTAGTAAGCAAATTGTATGTAGGCGTAATAGTAGGCGACGTCGAATCGGATGCTTCTGCTACAGATTTAACATCAGCAATGAGTTCAGGCGCATCGTTCGTACCAGTTATGGTTATAGTAACCGGTATAAGGTTGCTTGTATCCGAATTATCCGGGGCCGCAAGAGTCGTACCAACTCCAGAATTGTCCGTAGCCTTAACATAATATGTAATCTTTATCGTATCGCCGACGCCAAGGAAATCAAATGCTTTTAGGCTGGCCGCGTTATCTCCTGTTAATCCTGACGTATTAGGATTAAAGGTCCACGTTATATTATGAGCATCACCGGTCGATGTAGTCGAGTTGTCGCCGCCGGTAAAAGTGAGCATTTTTGACAAAACAGCATTTGTAAGAGCAGAAGGCAGTGTAGCACCACCCGTAATCACAGGAGCATCTATGTGATCTACTTTTATGTTCGTAACAATATCTTTGGCATCGATATCAGTAACAGTCAATGTACCGGATGTCGTTATGTCAGAATAATTATTTCCTTCTGTTCTGGCACCGGCCTGAGAATCTCCTGACAGTGCAGCAAGTACTGGCGTGTCATTGCTACCGTGTACAGTTATATCTATGTTCTGTGTCGCTGTACCGCCATGGTTATCGGATACAGTTACGGTAAACGAATCTATTTTCGAATCGCTTTTTGCCAGAGCCTGAACATTGGCTGAAGTATTATTCAATGAATATGTATATTCACCATTTTGATTGACAGTTATATCACCATAAGTACCGTGTACAACATTTCCTACATTGCCAGTGTTACCGTTTACCGCTGTTATGCTGTGCGTATCACTTAGGTCAACGTCAGTAGTATGACCAGTAATAATATTGCCGCTGGTTGTAAGAGCCGGTGTTACGCTGTCATCTTCTCTAACATTGCCAGTTATCGTGCTAACTACAGGTACATCGTTCGTACCCGTTATCGTTATGGTTATGGTGGATGTGTCTGTGCTGACCTCTCCGCCATTGTTGTAGTCTTTGACCGTTATCCCCTGCTGGTCATCTGCCTTCACTGTGTATGTAAGTGTCAGCGTTTCTCCCGCAGCTAGATAGTCAAACCTGCTGTCTGTACCGCTGCTGAATGTCCAGTTTATGTTCCCTTCTGTCTGGGTATTCGAAAGTGTGCCTGTCGGATTGGTTATATGCAGCATGTTTAGCAGCGTTGCGTTATCCAGACTTCCAGTAGGTCCTGTGGCAGTAACACTTTCAACGCTCGTATTTACTGTGTCCGTAAGGTCTACGTCTGTCAACGGCAGACTGCCATTCGCCGTTAGCGTTGCGTTAGTTTCAGTTATGCTCTCGGCACCGGCAGTTATCGCAGGGCTGTCATTTGTGCCCGTTATCGTCACTGTTACATCGTGTGTCGTCATTGCTGTTCCGTCTGATGCCGTTATCGTGTACGTTACCTGCAGCTGCTCACCCTTGGCAAGGTAGTCGAAGGTCTTGTCTCCGCTGTTAAAGCTCCACGTCATAGCTTTCGACGTCTCACTGTTCGTGAGATTACCGTTTGTAAGCGTGAACATGTTAGCAAGCTCTGTATCAGTCGGCACTCCAGTATGGTTGCCTGTCCCTGTTACGCCCTTTACCACAGCCGTTGTCGTTACTGTGTTTGAAAGGTCTACATCTCCAAGCGTGAGCGTTCCGCCCGTGGCCAGATGAGCACTGTCCGTCTCAAGCGCCGTACCGTTGTCTGAACCAGATCCTACCGTTATCGTCGGCGTGTCGTTCGTACCCGCTATCGTTATGGTAAGTGTTTCAGGCGTCTGCGCTCCGTGCTCATCCGTGGCTGTTACGTTAAATATTTCTGTCAGTGTCTCGCCTGTCGCCAGCGCCTGGACTGCCGCGTTGCTGTTGTCCAATGCGTAGGAGTATGTGCCGTCTGTGTTTATGGTGACACTGCCGTATGTGCCTGTTACCGCATGGCCTACGTTGCCAGCAGATCCAGCTACCTGCGCCACTGTTATTACCGCTCCGTGGTCTATGTCGCTGTCGTTGGTTATTACGTTGCCTGTAACAGGCTCCGTCGCACCTTCCGATATGTGGTTCGCATCATCCTGCGTTACAGGCGCGTCGTTCGTGCCGTGTACCGTTATGGTCACGTCCTGCGTCGCTGTACCGCCATGGTTGTCGGATACTGTGACCTGGAATACTTCATCATGTGTCTCACCTTGAGCAAGGTCCTGTACCGTGCTCGCTGTGCCGTCCGTGCCGTTGTTGAGCGTGTATGTATATGTCCCGTCCGCATTGACTGTGAGAGATCCATATGTCCCAACTACCGCATTGCCTACGTTACCAGCTGCTCCGTTGACCGCCGTTACGGTATGTGTGTCGCTCGTGTCTATGTCCGTCGTATGGTCCGCTATGATGTTGCCTGTCGATGTGAGCGCCGCGTCTTCCGTTACGTCACCGGCTATTGGACTCACTACTGGGTCATGATGAGGCGTTGTTGTGTTTATCCAAGGCGTATCTTCATGGCCATCAGTTGCAAACGGCGCGAGATCGTTCCATCCGCCCTCATGTCACTCCTCTGTTCCAATTGTGTGTTCCTGTGTTATAGACTGGTCATAGGAAAAGTGTATACGTGGATTTAATGTTGCCCGCGGGGCAAGATCAGCTGTTTCGTTAACATCACGGGCATACTGCATATTATGGTCTACACCGAATTTTACTCTAGGCAACATAACGAACGAAACGGCGTCGTTGTTGGAGATAAGTGTCTCTTTATGCGGTGTTATCGGTTTGTGCAAATTATTTGCATGTTTACCGTTCGGTGTATTCAGCATATCCTGTGGAATGTGTATCGGAGCTGTCCCGTCGGGCGCAGGATGAATTGTTGAGGCAAAGAGCATAAATCCTTCATGCCCCGCGACAGCACGTGTGTTGGCTTTGAGTTCGGATGTTCTTCCATTGGAGACATCTTTTATTTGAATGTCCGAGTTGTTGCCAGCAACTACTATATCCCCTTCAAGGACTTTATCGCCGACATTGAGCTTGACAAAGCTGCCGTCTTCCTTACGAAGCGCGACGTCTCCTTTGATTTTTGTAATTATGTACTCTTTAAGTGCCATTCAAATCACTCCGTTCTCAAAACTATGCACTTATTCCTAATGTTCGCGGAATGCATTCTCTTTTGCGCGGAAAAGCGGTTTAAGGCAATATGCCAAAATAGATTTTTTACCTGTAACGATATCTACCTGCGCAACCATTCCGACAACTATTGGATTATTTTTGCCAAAATTAGTCTTATCTGTTTTTATCCTAACCGTGTAATAGGTCTGTCCATTCTGATCCGTTATTGTGTCAGGACCTATATCTATAACTTTGCCGTCAAGTCCGCCATATATCGCATACTCATATGCTGAAAACTTTACGATGACCTTCTGCCCCTGGCGTACGAAAGCCCTGTCTTTCGGTGAAAGCCGTGCTTCAATTACCAGCTCATCTTTATCGGGAACTATTTCTGCAATGGCACCGCCAGGCTGGATAACAGCCCCTATCGTATTGACCGTGAGACGTTTTACAGTACCCGTGATAGGTGACTTTATCGCGGCTTGCGATACCTGATCCGCAATAGCCTTATTTCCCTGCGTAAGGCTGTTGAGTTCCTGCATCGTAGCCGACAGTTCATTACGCCATCCGTTGACATAACGCAGTCTGATGTCTGTGCCCGAACCAAGAGCTTCCTGCACTGAAGCGCGCGCTCTTGCTATCTGAGCCTGAGCCTGAGCCCTGTCGCCCCTTGCTCTTGCAACTTCCTTCTGAAGGCGTATGACTTCTATTTCAGAAGCAGCACCTGTTGAAAGGAGCTTCTTTGTAGCGTTGAGCTCATTTTCCGCCAGACTGCATGCGCTTGAAAGCTGAGACAATCTGGCATTTGATTCTGCCAGTTCCTGCCTGCGCTGTGCGGCCTGCATACCGGCAACTGATGAATTTGAGTTCATTTCACTGAGACTGGTGCTATAAAGAAGGCTCTCCTGTTTCACTATGTCAGGAGCTGCCTTGACAACATCCGCAGGAGGAGAAAACGGCGTGCCACGGCTCAGTGCCTCAAGGCGTGCTTCTTTGGCCCGCAGTGCCATTATTTGCGCGGTTTTCTCACCAAGTGAGGAATTAAAACGCGTTGTATCTATTTTCAGCAAGAGGTCGCCCTTTTTGACTTTTTGCGCTTCTTTTATATATATCTCTTTTACAACGCCGCCATCGACTGCCTGAACTACCTGCGTACCAGATGACGGCATCGCCTTGCCGACACCGTGTACTACTTCATCAACATGCGCCAGGGCCATCCACATGATCAGGATAACCGTGGTCACAAGGACGACGTAAATTATCGAACGCGTTTTTATCGGCATTTCAGATTCACGCGCCCATTCTGCATCATCGTTCCAGCTATGTGGCTGAGGTTCTTTCGAATAAAGTATCTTCGTGAACACATCCCCAGTCATCTTGCTGCCGGCATTTTCCAAAGCGTTGATGAATTTGCCTGTTTTTTCAAATTTCTTTTTATCCATTGGCTCTACCATCAGACACCCTTCCTTATCTGTCCCTGCTGGAGCGCCGCAATAACTTTATCTTTAGGACCATCAGCTACGACACGACCGTTATCTATAACTATGATGCGTGAAACAAGCTCAAGCAACGCGGCCCTGTGTGTAATTACAACAATCGTTTTATCTTTAGATATAGCTTCAATGTTCTTGCAGACAAGGTTCTCATTTGCAGAGTCCATCGAAGCTGTAGGTTCGTCCAGCACAAGTATATTTGGATTCTTTATTACTGCACGTGATATAGCAACTGCTTCTCTCTGCCCGGAAGACAGATTGCATCCGCGTTCCCCAACCTGCATATCAAACCCTTTCGGGTGAAGGTTGGCAAAGATATCAGTTCCGCCTATATGTGCAGCTCCCAGCATCTGCATATCACCGGCCTGGGGATTGCCAATAAGAATATTTTCACGCAACGTTCCAAAGAACAGCACGGCTTCCTGAGGTACTGCCCCGATATTTCTGCGCAAATCCACCGGATCAATCTGACCGGAATCGATGCCATCTATAAGAATCGTTCCTTCTTGAGGCTGATAAAGCTTGAGAAGAAGTTTTGTTATCGTAGTCTTGCCTGAACCTATTGCTCCTATAAACGCAACTTTTTCACCAGACATTATCCTGAATGAAACTGACGACAGGGCTTGTTTTTCCTGACCCGGGTATGTAAATGAAACATTTTTAAATTCGATGCCGCCTTTGATGTCAGGGCGGCTTACGAAATATGTTCCGCTGGAGTGTTCTGTCTCTTTATTCATTATTTCATCAAGCGCAGTCAGTGAACGTGATGTTGAATAATACTGCATAAGGAGACCTGCCACACGGCTTACAGGCATCATGGCACGTGATGAAAGCATATAGGCTGCGATAAGGCTGCCCATGCTAATTGCGTTGTCACGGATGAGGTAAACGCCGATGACCATCGTTGCGATCGAGACCGTAAGCTGCACCCATTGAGTCCAGTTCATGACCGACGATGAGAGCAAATGGAGTTTTACATTTGTGTCTTCAAGATAGCGGACTGTCTTTTCCCATCTGTTCTGCATACGCCCTTCCGCACCCTGAGTCTTCAGCGTTTCCATTGCGATGAGGCTCTCGACAAGTGTAGAGTTCTTAAGTGATGCGGCGCGGTTGGTCGTTTCAGACAATTCGCGCATCTGTTTCTGTATAAGCACCGCATGGAGTAGTATCAATATCGCTGCTATGAAGAGTGGCACTGCAAGAGGCCAGGCTATTATCGCGATAACTGCGAAGAAAAACACAGCAAACGGCAGGTCAACGTAAGCAAATACTGTTGCCGAAGAGATAAAATTTCTTACACTTTCAAATCCCTGTATGCTGTTGACCATTGATCCGGCTGTCGCAGGGCGCTGGTCGGCTTTCATGCCTAACACTTGTTCCATCATTTCACCGGAAAGTTTTGTATTTGTCCTGGCCGCAGCAACATCGACAAGATAGCCGCGCGACATTTGAAGTACAAAGTCTGCCGAAATCATTATAAAGACGCCCAGCGCCATGACCCAAAGCGAGTCAATAGCGTTATTTGGAACAATGCGGTTATAAACGTTCATTACAAATAGAGGCATGGCAAAAGCAAAAATATTACTCAAGACAGAAGCGATTATTATATCTCTGTACAATGGTTTTTGTACTGCAATAGTATCCCAGAACCAGTGCTTTTTCTTAGGCTCGGTTTCGCTTTTTGGCGAACGTTCGTCGAATTTAAAGACAGGTCGCACATAAATAACATATCCTGAATACTGAGCAGATAAGTCATCAAATGAAACTTCTGTTTCACCGCCCTGCAATTCAGGAAATATTGCAACAGCTTTGCGTTCCTTAGAATCAAAAGAGATAAGCACACAAGAACGCGCTCCTTCAAGGAGTAATATCGAAGGGCAAAGGAGCGGGTTTATCCCTTCAAAAGGTGTCCGCACAAAATGGCTGACAAGACCGGCCTTTTCGGCTGCGCGGCTGAAGCATGACGGAGTGAGCATGCCGTTTTCAAGCGGCAATCCGGCAAGCACAGCATCAGTTGAAATTCTTCTTCCGTGAAGGCGTGCAAGCAAAACCAACGAAACAGCAAGAGAACCTCCGATAAAACGTTCACCGCTGTTTGTGTGTTGTTCTTCTCTTGCTTCAGTTACAGCCCGAATTTCGGGTTCGTTCATTACTTACTTCTTCTTTGTTCCTGCTGCAATCTGATTGGCAATAGCGTTAACGTCTATGCCAACTTCAGCTGGTTCTGGGACATCTTTTCTGAAAATGCCGTAATGGGCAAGAAGTTTTCCTGTAGCCGCAAGGTAGCTTGCTTTGGCTATCTTAAGATCGAAAAGCGCGTTGGCATAAGCGATGTCAGCCTGGAAATATTCATTTTCAACATCTAGGAGGTCAAGCAGGCTGCGGCGGCCGGCTTCGAACTGCTGCAGATATGCCGTTCTCATGCTGTCAGCAGCATTCTTGTGCATACGGAGGTCATCAAGCTGTTTCTGTATTGATTGAATATCGTTGTAGGAAACAAGGACAGACTGTGTTACATCACGTTGCACTTTGCTGACGAGCGAACCAGCCTGTTTCCAGCCTTCCATAGCTTTGCTGATATTGGCCTGGTCGATGCCGCCGTTGTAGAGATTGTAACGAAGGATCAGTTCGATGAATGATTTATCTTTGCGTCCGTTTGTCCCATCGATGTCATGTTCAAGGTTAACACCAGCGCGGAAGTCAAGACGCGGTCTCATGTGTGATGCCTGTTCCTGGATGTACCACTTCATTGCATCCTCATTTTCTTTGTAAGAGAAGAGCTGCGGGTTGCCCGAAAGAGCCGCTTTTGTCGATTCTGCTTCCGTAGCGGGAAGGACAAAGTCTTTATCTATTTCGTTGTCATCTTCAATGACTGCATCCGGCGCTTCGCCGACGACTCTGATGTACTGTGTCACAGTGTCGTGAAGGTTGCTCTTCTGTGTAAGGAGGTTGACATTGGCAAGTGAGACACGGCCTTTTGCCGTATCAAGATTTACTTTGCTTTCAAGCCCGCTTTTTGCACGCTGCGCGACTTTATCGAGGATGACTTTGTGATGCTCAAGATTATCTTCCGCCATTTTCGTCAGCATTCGATAGCGAAGCACATCTTCATGGCTGTGGTATGCAGCAAGAGCAACCTGCTCCATCGACGAGACCATATCAAAATATTTCATCTTTTTGGAGAAGCTGTAATGTTTTACTTGGTTGCGCGTAAAGAGGCCATCATAAAGCGCCTGTGTCAGAGTTAGATATGCACCATCCGGAGTGTAATTGTAATTGTCAGGGCTGTTCCATCCGGCACCATCGATGCTGTATTTTCCTATCGTTGCATATGCATCGAGTTTTGGGCGCATTCCAGCCTTTGCAATCGTTATATCATAACTGGACGCCTGAAGTGCATGCCACTTTGACTGGACTTCCGGGTTCGTGTCAATTGCTTTCGCAAGTGATTCCCTGATAGTAACGGCTTCCGCTGAAACATACGTGCAGCACAGCAAAACAACAATCACGAGAGCACAAAATACTCTCGTCTTTGTCCTCATATTCATTGATCCTGTCTCCTCAGATATATTATTTCTTTTAGGGCAACTTTCGCCTTTTGCAAATCCTATCACGACATGCACAAAAGTTCAATTTAATTATAGTTATCATTATATTTAATTTTTCTTAATATACATTACTCAGGATAAAGATTGCACGTGTAAAGTAAAAATACTTGACACTTTTTAACGCTGCCCATATAATTCTTAAGTTATGGTCGAAAGGAGACGTTGTTTTGACAGAAAAGGATTCTCTTAAACAAAGGATAAGGGACGGATTCCTTTTCGACGCATACGGCTCTTTGTTGACAGAAAAACAGCGAATGGCCTGCGACATGATATGGCTGCAGGACCTCTCCCTTGCGGAATCCGCCGAGACTCTCAATGTTTCACGTCAGGGCGTGCATGACCTTATAACGAGGGCAAGAGAGAATATGGAAGAGTACGAAAGTTCGCTGGCTCTTCTCAGCCGGCAGGAAAAGATAGAAAAACTGCAGCAGCTTCTTGAAGAGAGCAAGAATAAGATACCTGCAGATGTCTACAAGGCATTTGCAAAGCTTATAGAAGCATAAGGGGCACTTAAATGTTCGATTCACTGAAAGAAAGGTTTGAAAATATTTTTTCTTCTCTGCGCAGTAAAGGAAAGCTTACGGAGAAGGATATCGATGAAGCAATGCGTGAGGTTCGCCGTGCGCTGCTAGAAGCCGATGTGAATTATAAAGTAGTCAAAGATGTAATAGAGGCTATAAAGATTCGCGCTACAGGACAGGAAGTCGTAAGCTCCGTCACACCCGCACAGCAGATATTCACAATAGTTTACGAAGAGCTTATTAAGATTATGGGCGACACTCCTGCTCCGCTCACGATATCACCTAAGCCTCCGACGGTTTATATGATGGCTGGGCTCCAGGGCTCAGGCAAGACAACGACCACAGTCAAAATTGCCAAGAAAATGCAGATGAAGGGACACAAACCGCTTGTTGTTGCGTGTGACCTCCGCAGGCCTGCAGCAGTGGATCAGCTACGGATCATTGCCGACAAAGCCGGCATAGCGTTTTTCGGTCCTGCAAACGGAGAGACAGACCCAGTAAAAGTAGCGAAAAGTTCGCTCGATTATGCAGCGGGACATCTCTGCGACATGATAATCCTAGATACTGCCGGACGCCTTCAGATAGATGAGGAGCTCATGAATGAGCTCGAGTCCATGAAGATAGCCGTTCCGCCGACAGAAATACTGCTAGTAGTAGATTCTATGACCGGGCAGGAGGCTGTCAACGTTGCTTCCACTTTTAACGAAAAGCTTGGACTGACCGGCGTTGTTCTTACAAAACTCGACGGCGATGCGCGCGGCGGACCTTCGCTTGCAATACGCGCGAGCACAGGTGTTCCTATAAAACTTGCCGGCTGTGGTGAAAAGACAGAAGACCTAGAGATATTTGACGCTAAACGCATGGCGCAGAGGATAATAGGGCTCGGCGACATGGAAGGACTTCTTGAGAAAGTCCAGTCTGCCACAAACGAATCAGATATTAACCGCATGGCTGACAGTCTAAAGAAAAACCGTTTCACTCTGGAAGACATGCTTATGCAGATACGGCAGCTGCAAAAGCTGGGCCCTCTTGAGAAAGTCCTTGAGATGCTTCCTATACCAGGCGCCAGCAAAGCCATCAAAGAAGCCGATATTGACCCAAAGCGGATAAAGAGGACTGAGGCTGTGATCCTTTCAATGACACCTGCGGAACGACGCAGCCCGGACATAATAAAGGGCGGAAGGCGTAAGCGCATAGCTGACGGCTCCGGCACAACGGTACAAATGGTCAATCAGGTTCTGGCAGAATATGAACAGATGAGAACAATGATGAAGTCTTTCGGTAAACTGGCTGGAGGGAAAAATAAGTTCCGCATGGCACCGAATATGATGAAGAACTTCGGCAAAGGCGGAAAGAGATTTTTCTAAATTTAGGGAATTACGTGGATAAGATTTTCACGTTTTTTCAAAAATAGAGCAGCACAGATAAAACACAGGAGGTGTTTGCAAAGATGGCAGTTCGTATTCGTCTTTCCCGTCATGGGAAAAAGAAAGCTCCTTTTTATCGCCTTGTAGTGGCCGACTCTCATTGCCCGAGAGACGGACATTTCATCGAGATACTGGGGACGTACAACCCGCTTCTCAGCCCAGCTGAGATAAAGATCGACACAGATCGTGCGTCTTTCTGGCTCAAGAACGGTGCTTCTCCGTCAGATACGGCAAAGATACTGCTTCAGAAAGCCGGAGTCATTGAAGCTCCGGTTTATGAACCAGTAGAACCCAAGGCAAAGCTTTCAAAGAAAGCTACAGCGAAAGCTGCGGCAGCCGCCGCTGAAGCAGCAAAAGCAGCTGAAGCTCCAGCCGAAGCCGCACCTGCAGCAGCAGAAGCTCCCGCTGAAGCAGCGCCCGCAGCGGAATAAGGCTGGCGAGACCAATGGCTGATTATGTTGACCTTGTAGAGCTCATAGTCAAAAGACTTGTAACAAAGCCTGACGAGGTCAAAGTTTCAGAAGACCGCAGCGATTCGGGAGCCATACTTGTCACTATCAAAGTGGCCGATGATGATATCGGACGCGTAATAGGCAAGAAGGGGTCAACGATCAACGCGATACGGCACGTTGCAAAAGCTGCATCCATCAAGTCCGGCGAAAAAGTCGATGTCGATGTCGAAGAAGGCTGACGCAGAGAGAATCGTAATCGGAAAGATAGCAGCAGCACACGGGGTCAAAGGTACGATGATACTGCTCCCGCTGACCGATTTTCCGGAGCGTTTTCTTGATATGAAAGAAATCGTTCTCGATAAGCAAGGCAGGCCGCGCCGCACACTTAAAGTAGCATCTATTGTCCCCTATGAGGGCAAGTGCACTTTCTTCCTTCGCGCCGAAGGCGTCGAAGACAAGGAAACGGCGGAAACATTTAAGGGCAGCGTTGTTACAGTTGAAAAGTCTGAGCGAGTCAAACTTTCAGAAAACGAATTCTGGATAGATGACATAATAGGGCTCAAGGCTGTAGAAAACGGAACGGGACGTGAACTCGGCGAGGTCAAAGACATCATGCTTACAGGAAGCAACGATGTTTATCTTATAAGGACAACGGACGGCGACCTCAAGCCTATACCGGCACTCGGTACGGCGGTCAATAAGGTAGATATAGACAGCGGAACAATAACTGTCACGATACCCGAGGGTCTGTGGAGCTGATATGAAAATATCCGTTATCACAGCATTTCCTGAGCTTATTCGCGGCTATCTCTCGACCAGCATTCTGGGGCGCGGTATAGCGGCAGGGAAACTTGAAACCGAAGTTGTAGATATAAGAGATTTTGCAGAGGGCGATTACAGGCAGATAGACGATTACTGCTACGGCAGCGGCGGCATGATGCTCATGCCGGAACCGCTGAAAAAGGCGTTAGACAACGTCAGTGCCGGAAAGAAACCGTTTGTAGTCTGTCCTTCGCCACAGGGCGTAAGGCTTCATCAGGAACTTGTTGAGGACCTGGCCAGAAAAGAGCACCTTGTCATAGTATGCGGGCACTACGAAGGAATCGATGAGAGGTTCACGAAAAAATACGTTGACCTTGAAGTATCACTCGGTGACTTTGTGCTCACTGGCGGAGAAATGCCTGCGATGGCGATAATCGATGCGATATCGCGTCTTATCCCCGGAGTCGTAGGAAACAGCACGTCAGTCAAGGAAGACTCTTTTTACAGCGGGATGCTCGATACTCCGCACTACACCCGCCCTTCTGAATGGCAGGGCGAAGAAGTACCGGAAATCCTGCTCAGCGGCGACACGAAAGCTATTGAAAAATGGCGCAGACGTCAGTCCGTTGAAAGAACCTTGAAAAGACGTCCCGATATTGTCGGGCGAGCAGGAATAATACCATGGCTGGGCGGCGGAGCTTATGTGATGGAAGTGCACTACCCTGTTCTGGACAAGCGCGGAGAGAAATCTTCAACCGCTATAACAGGAATGGACCTGCACGACATAGCAAGAGCGTGCCGCACGTACGGGATAAAGAAATATCTTCTCGTCACGCCTATCGCACAACAGCGGGAGATGGCAAAAAGAATTATCGACCACTGGACAAAAGGATGGGGTTCAACATATAACCCTGACAGGCGAGAAGCATTTGAAAGACTGAAGGTATTTGCATCTGTTAACAGAGCTCTTGCTTGGATACGTGAGAGGGAAAAGGCAGAGCCGTATAAAATAGCCACTACAGCTAAACATCACGATGGAGCCATACATTGGCTCACGCTTAAGCGGAAGATACTCCAGGATGACCTTCGCCCGGTATTCATATTCGGAACGGGCTGGGGACTTCACAGCGAAGTGCTCGACTCATCTGATGCAGTGATGACACCGATATTAGGCGGAGATGACGGCTGGAACCATCTGTCAGTCAGAAGCGCAGTCAGCATAACACTCGACAGGTTCTTCGGCTGGAGATAAAAATTTAGAATAAGATACACAAAAATTGTATTGATAATTTACTGGCAAGGAGGGAAAATTCATGAACGATCCAAGGATATCACTCGTTGAGAAAAAGTTCGAAAAACCAGAAGGCGCAACACCTGAGTTCCGTCCAGGCGATACCGTTAAAGTAAGCGTTAAGGTCAAAGAAGGCGAACGCGAACGCATACAGGTATTCGAGGGCGTAGTTGTTGGACGTCAGCACGGCGGACTCCGCGAAAACTTCATCGTACGCAAAATATCGAGCGGTGTAGGAGTTGAAAGGATATTTCCAATCAACTGCCCCAGCGTGGATAAGATCGAAATCGTACGCAAGGGCCGCGTCCGCAGAGCAAAACTTTACTACCTGCGCGACCGCAGCGGCAAGGCGGCACGCATCAAGGAACGCCGCGAATTCGGAGAAAACGGCAGCGAAGCGTAAGACCTTCGGTCTTGACGAATCAAGCCGCGTTACTTATAATTTGTAAGTTCGCCGGGGTGGTGGAATTGGTAGACACGTACGTTTGAGGGGCGTATGGGGAAACCCTTACGAGTTCGATTCTCGTCTCCGGCACCATTTTAAAAACCCTCATGAGGCCTAAGTCAGACTTAGGCCTCTTTTTTATACATAAATAATACAAAAAGGGGAAATGAATATGCGGCGCACCGTTAGACTTGTTATGAGTATCGCTTTAGCTGTTTGCATTTCTATCTGCACTGGCAGTTATATGGCTGCGGATGCAAAACAAATTTCGCCTTACGACAGCAGCGATTTTGTTGTCCTGGCAGATAAAATTCCTGATATTTTACAGGAAATCCGCTACTATTCTGCCTTTAACTTTGTAGGTCAAAGAATCGACGGCTATAATGCCCCAGTAGCTTTAATGACCAAAGAAGCGGCGCGTGCGTTAAAGAATGCAGCGGCTGACTTCCGCAATGCCGGATACATTATTAAAGTTTATGACACATATCGTCCTCAAAAAGCCGTTGATCACTTTATGAGATGGGCCCGCGATTCCAGAGACACTAAAATGAAAGCTTATTTTTACCCTTCGTTAAGGAAAGACCAAATAATACCTGGTGGCTATGTAGCTAAAGTAAGCGGGCACTCCAGAGGCAGCACTATAGATATGACATTGGTCAACATGGAAACAGGCAAAGAGATAGATGTAGGAGGACATTTTGATTATTTTGGGCAGCTTTCTCATCATGATTTTAAAGGAATAACTACCCAACAGCAAAAAAACCGTGCTTTTATAAAAAATATTATGGCGAAAAACGGCTTCAATAGTTTGCCTGAAGAATGGTGGCATTATACATTAAAGAATCAGCCATTTCCCAACACTATTTTCAATTTTCCTGTTGATTATTTACCAAAACGCCTAAAGTAGTTTTTTCAAAAAAGGCTCCGGAAAATTCCGGAGCCTTTTATATTGAAATCTATTTTGACTGGAATTTTTTTGCCTGCTCTATGAGCTTCTGCCCCATCTCTAAAGCTTTCTGGCAATCCTTCGGGAATTGATCGGCTCGTACTTTAGCTTTGTGCTTTTCGTCAAACATTATGCAGACGTATTTATCGTAATCGTCGAACTGGTACGTGTCGTTCGCCGTCATCAGCTCACAGCTACCATAGAAATGTCTCAAATATCTCTGAATGAGTGTAAATGATTTATCATAACCCATGCGGAGCATCATGTATTTTGGGACGTTCATAGTGAATATAAGCCCCATTGCGACTTTTTTTCCCAGAAGGCTCGTCATATCTTTTGTATAAGGGAATACTGGGAATATCATGCGTTCGATAAGAGCGCGAACCGCACTTGAAACATCTGCAAGATATACAGGCGAACCAATTACGACAGCATCGGCAGCTTTTATCTTTTCCAGCACCGGAGAAAGACCGTCTATCCACGCGCACTTTCCGTAAAACTGTCCATCTCTTTGTTTGCAGGCAAAGCAACTGCGGCATCCTTTAAAATCACCAAGCCCATATAAATCTATAAATTCAGTATCTGCCTCATGCGCACCTTCAAGCGCTTTTACAAGGAGCGCGTGAGTATTGCCATTCGCACGAGGACTGCCGTTTATTGCTATAATTTTCATGAATTTGCCTCCGTCCTAAACTTGTGACTTTAAAATATTACCACCAATGCTCTCTATTTTGTATGTGCAGCTATCCACGAAGCGTGGTTTGCCGTTTTTTGTACTGTGCGTTATTGTCATACCATCAACTCGCTGATTGGAGATACAGATAATGGACAATTATGTCACTGGGAACACTATACGAGCTTTGCGCGAGAGGAAAGGGTTCACACAAAAGCAGCTCGCAGACAAGCTTGAGGTAAGCGCCAAAACCATATCAAAATGGGAAACAGGATGCGGCTTGCCTGATATATCTTTATTGGAACCACTAGCGCAATATCTTGGGACATCGCTTTCTTCGTTATTTTCAGGAAAAATTGCAGTTAACGCAAACATTGGATACGACATGCTACGAGGCTGGTTTTACGTATGCCCTGTATGCGGCAACGTCATTTATTCTTCCGGAGAAAGCACGATAAGTTGCTGCGGCATCACACTGCCAAAATTAGAGGCTGAAACTGCTGATGATTCACACAATATATACGTCAAACAAATAGAATACGATTTCTACGTTACGCTTGAACATCAGATGACAAAGAAACATTACATTTCTTTTATGGCATATGTTACACAAAATAAAGTTAATATTTTGAAACTTTATCCTGAGCAGGATGCGGAAGGGCGTTTTCCAATAACTGGTGACGGCAAAATATTTATTTATTGCAACAAACATGGGCTTTTCTCAATTAACGTCAGGTAACGCTGCTTTAAACTCAAATTTCCTTATGCTATAATATTTCGGTTGTTTTTCACATAGGATTTTTATAAAAAGCATTTAGAAATTGAGGTGCATGTTTATGAAAAAGCAGCAGAGAAAATGCGTGTTTTATCCTGTGTTTGTCGCAGTGCTGGTAGTATTGTTCACTTCTTTTATGCCGGCAATCACTTCTCCGGCTTCAGCAAGAGGGCTAAAGAACTTCATATTGAGGAAACAGGCAGAGCACGGATATAACAAAGGCGAATCAGTCAAGCCTGCGGCAACATCTTCGGCAGAGCTCCCGGCAACCGATACCGCTGCCGCAAACGGCAAATATACAATAAAGATAGTTAAAAGCGAACATAAGCTTTACGTCATGAACGGTAACAAGGCTGTTGAAACTTTTGACATTTCGACCGGAAGCAATCCAGCGCAGAAAAGCCGCACTGGGGATGACAGCACTCCTGAAGGTAGTTTTTCGATAATGTCCGTTCAGGATTCAACGAGATGGCTTCATGATTTTCAGGATGGTAAAGGAGTTATACAAGGCGGCTATGGGCCGTGGTATATAAAGATCAACACTCGTCGCTGGTATGACATAGCTATCTACGGTACAGCAGATGACAGCCAAATAGGAGTCAACAATACCGACGGCTCGGTAAGGCTTCGCAACGAGGATCTTAATATACTGCACAAATACGCAAAACGCGGAATGAAGGTCACAATAACTCACTAACAGCATATGCTCACTTTTTGATATACTCGCAATGCCACCAAAATTCTGCCTTCTAAAGAAGGCAGAATTTTTATAAACTGCAAGTATTTTCACAGTTACTTGCGGCCGTTTATTGAATTTATGTTATGTATATTGTGCAGAAATGTTGTCTTATTTTTGCGCGTTATATTCAAGTCGGATATTACGACAGAATTCATCTTTATGCGCCCTTCAGCACCGCCCTTGCCGGATTCACCATAGGCATAAGCCGAATGGATAATGTACGGGTGTCCGTTGTATCTGCCCAAATATAATGTAGTATGCCCAGGTAATTGAAGGATGGCGCCAGCAGGCAGCGAAAGTATGATCCTGTCTTTCTTTTTGTCAGACATTTTCGACACATTTATAGAAATTGGAGATTTTATCCTGACCTGCACGCCAGAGTTTCTTGGCAGCTCGAATCCCATCGTCATATAGATGTCGCGGATAAAACTGCTGCAGTCCCATTCGTAATAACTGCCGCCCCAGCCGTAGCGTTCGCCAAGCATCTTGAACGCCTGCGTAAGGACATTGCGCTGCGTATACGGCAAATAACCATAATGCACGTCCATCCCGCGGGGGATACGTATTTTAGTTTCCATCAGCTGCCCCTTGCCGTCGCGTTCAGGCAACAGCGCGGCATAACTGTAATCTGAGGTTACGCCGTCTATTGCGGCTTGGTCATCTGCCAGAGGGAAACGCGTTCCCATCATAAATTCATTTCTTGGTCTATTGGGGTCACGGCTTACCGCAATGCGGCTGCCGGTCACAATGACAAAATCTTTTGCGAGATATTTTTTCAGCGTTTCCCTGTCAGTCAGCGCAACATCCGAAGCTTTTGCCCATCCGCTGGCGCTTGGGCTCACAACATAGTACCAGGCTCCGTCAAGTGAAACATGGAGTATTGCAAGCGGTTCCCAGACTCTCAAAAGCGTTTCAATGTACATATCGAATTCAAAGTCATTAGGGTCGTCATAAGACGGATCATCCGTTGGCATAGCTCGCAGAAATGTTGGCTTTGAAACAATTGCAAAGCGCACAATGCTAATTCCACGCACAGCTGCAGCATTACACTGTGCCTCCAACGCCGCTATATAGTTGCCGTCCGGCAGCTTGTCTCCGACATAGCCCTTCTTTCTGATGTTTTTTGCGGGATCGATCGCTGCGCGCAGTTTCTCTGCTGTTATCATTGGCGGGTATGCTGTAATATCCGTGCAGTATGTTCTGGGCGTATGTTTAATCTCTTCTGTGAACACTGCTATCTCTTCGGGGGACATTATAACTTTATCAGGATTTTCCAGTCTATCTATCCAGAACTGCGCATTAATCATTTTTTCGCTTACGCCTGATGAGTTGGGACACTGGGCATCAGCACAACAGGCTGACGATACATACAAAGCAGCGTATATAATCATGAGTAAACATAAAAATATTTTCCGTGCTTTGGCATATCTTTCAGGCATGTTTGCTACCCTCCTTCAGGCGTTCTGACAGACGCGTCCAACGCTGTTTTGTCTTGTCGTTTTTTACTGCTATGGCGAGAGCCTTTCGTGTTCCTACAATGATAACAAGTTTTTTGCCGCGCGTGATTGCAGTATAAAGAAGATTCCGCTGCAGCATCACAAAGTGCTGAGTCATTATGGGTATAACTACGGCCGGATATTCAGAGCCCTGCGATTTATGTATAGAAACTGCGTATGCGTGCACTAGTTCGTCCAGCTCGGTAAAGTCATACGAAACAAGACCATTCTCCATCTTAACGACTATACGCGTCTCATCTCCATCGATGCGATATACAGTCCCGATGTCGCCATTATACACGTCCTTGTCGTAGTCATTCCTTATCTGCATGACCTTGTCACCTTCCTGAAGGACATGTCCCATGCGCTGCACTTTTGCTCCGCCTGATGTGTTGAGGGCTTTTTGAAGCTCTTCGTTGAGCTTCATAGTTCCGACAGAGCCTCTATGCATCGGAGTCAGCACCTGTATGTCATTCTGCGGGTCAAGACCAAAGCGTTTCGGTATCCGATCTGTTACAAGTGCCTTTACTGTATCCAAAGCTTTTTCCGGATCTTCCTGATTGATAAAATAAAAATCCTTTAAGCCGCTGTCGTAGTCCTCATCGAATTCAGGCATTTGTCCTGAATTTACACGATGTGCATTCAATACGATGCGACTCTGCTGTGCTTGCCGGAATATTTCGTTCAGCACAGCCACAGGACACACGCCAGATTCTATTACATCCCTGAGTACATCACCTGAGCCTACCGATGGAAGCTGGTCAACATCACCTACAAAAATGACAGAGGCCCCCTTAGGTATTGCTTTCAGCAAGTGATGAAACAAAATCTGATCTATCATCGAAGCTTCATCGACGATAAGCAGGTCACATTCAAGAGGATTGGATTCGTTCCGCATGAAGTCACCATTCTCAAGCCCCTTGCCAACATATTCAAGCATTCGGTGAATGGTTTTTGCTTCATGCCCTGTAGCTTCAGCCATGCGTTTTGCTGCGCGTCCAGTCGGGGCCGCAAGCATCACGCGATATCCACGCGCCTCACGTATTTTTAATACCGCGCGTATCAGCGTAGTCTTGCCTGTACCTGGACCGCCGGTAATAATCATAACCTGTGAGCTTATTGCCATCCTGAGCGCATCTTTTTGTTTATCTGCAAGCTCTATTCCAAGCTCATCCTGCACCCAAGGAATAGCAGCATCAGGATCAACATACTGACCATTGAACGGAGCTGACATAAGCTCGAGAAGGTTCTGTGCCGAATGTTTTTCCGCATATTGAAAAGCTGGCAGATATACAGCGCAGTCATCTTCGCCTGAGTGCGTGACATACCATTCAACGATGATTTCTTCAGCAAGGCGTGCTTCTTCGATTCCTCTGTCCGCCAGATCGGCTGAAACAGAAAGGAGTTCCGACACCTTTGCAGAAAGTTTCTCTATCGGGACATAGACGTTGCCCTCGCTGACGAACTGGTTCATCACGTGGAGGACACCAGCCTTGACTCGAAGAGGCGAATCTGGTGCGAAACCCAGGCTTGCAGCTATCTTGTCTGCCGTAACAAACCCTATCCCATACATATCTATTGCCAGACGGTATGGGTTCTCCTGAAGCACCTGCAGCGTCATTGTTCCATACTGTCTGTAAACGCGCACGGCATAACCCGTGCCTATACCATAACTTTGCAGGAACACCATAACGTCACGTATTCCGCGCTGTTCAGCCCATGAATTTTTTATTTGTGCGACTTTTTTAGGACCAAGTCCGTCAATATCGAGAAGTCTGTCGGGGTCACCATCGAGTATCTCAAAAGTCTGCTTTCCAAATGCAGAGACAATTTTTTCAGCCATTGAAGGTCCGATGCCTTTAATGAGACCTGAACCGAGGTATTTTTCCATGCCGTCAAGAGTCGAAGGCGTAACCGTAGAGCAGGTTTCGATTTTGAACTGCAAGCCAAAGCGAGGATGCTGCTGCCATTCCCCCGTCATTTTGAGGACTTCGCCAACGGCTGGTGAAGCAAGTATGCCCACAGCAGTTACAGGTTCCTCATAACCGCGCACATGAATGCGGAGGACACTGTATCCGTTCTCCGCGTTATTATACGTTATATGCTCGACCTGGCCAGTGAGCTCTTTAGCTTTCTCGTTGTTGTCCAAGTTTTTATCCTGTGCCTTACGTTAGCGTATATAGCTTATTCTGCCGTCGACAACAGTGAGCCCCACTTTTACGTCGAGCAGCTCTTCTGGTTTCAGCGTGAACGGATCATTTATGTAAGCAACCATATCAGCCGACTTGCCTGGCTCAAGAGTTCCGCACATTTTGCCTTCACCGCAGACTTCTGCTGAACCTTTTGTGCATAGCGAGAAAGCCTCTTCAGCTGTAAGACGCTGGGAAGGCATCCAGCCATGTTCCGGCTTGCCAGACATGTCCTGACGCATAATAGCAGCCCTTATGCCATTGAAGGGATTAAGCTGTTCTGACGGTGCGTCAGAGCCTGCACCCACTTTTATTCCAAACTGTGAAAGAAGTTTCCATGAGTAACTGAGCCGTGCGCGCTCCGCACCTAGACGCGGCAGAACTATTGGCCAGTCTGATATAACAAACGCAGGCTGAATATCAGCCATGACTCCAAGCTTTGACATGCGTTCATAAAGGTCTTCCGCTCCAACCTGGCAATGCACTATCCTGTGCCTGAACTGATTTTTTGCAGGTTGTGACCTTTCGATCACATTGAGACAGCGTTCAATTGCTCCATCTCCAATTGCATAAAATGCGACTTGCATGCTTGCATTCTGAGCTATTTGGAAAAATTTAAGCAGTTCGTTCTGAGAATGCGTATAAACACCCCTGTTGCCCGGATCATCAGAATATTCCTCACGCAGCGCCGCTGTCCTGGCGCCAAGTGTGCCGTCTACATGAACCTTTAGCGGTCCAGACTTGAAATATTCACCTTTTCTTGTGCTGTAACCGTTTGAGATGAAGGATTCAAGTGATGCAACATCGCGTATCTGCCACTGCTGAGCGATTCGAAGCGGCATTTTGCCGTTGGCTTCCATCGTTTCATATAAACTGAATATTTTTTCGGCAGATCCTGTGATTTCTAAATCATCCGTTTGCACCGATGTGATGCCAAGCCGCACCATTTCATCAGTAGCGTTCATATACCAGCGGGCAAGCGCTTCCTGTGAATACACTGGTATGTTCGTGCGGACCCAGCTTACAACAGCCTCGCTTATTACCCCTGTCGGCTCTCCATTTTCATCAGTGCTTACGACTCCACCCGCTATTTTAAAGCCGGGCCCGATATTCAGCAGTTCCATTGCCTTGCTGTTAAGCGCAGCGATGTGACCGCATGAGCGTTCAAAAAACATTGGAACGTCTTTCGTTATCTTATCAAGGTCATTTTTATTGGGGTATCTTTTTTCAGCAAGATGTTCCTGGTTCCATCCGCGTGCCTGAAACCACTCTCCCTCAGGCAGACCTGATGCTGACAGATATTCCCTGCCATCTTTGATCATAGCAGCTATTGAATGTGTTCCTCTGAGATCAAGCGTTTCCAGGCTGCGCCCTGTAGCAAGCAAATGGTTATGCGTATCTGTAAAACCTGGCAGGACTGCCTTGCCTTTCATATCCAGCACAACGGTTTTCCCGTCGCACATTGAAAGGATGTCTTTGTCACTGCCAAGCGATTTTATAATGCCTCCGCGTGCGAACAGCGCAGATGAACGGCTCTCGCCTGCCATAGGGTAAACGATTCCGTTTATAAGAGCTATCGAATCAGTTCTTTGTGCAGCTTTCGCAGCTTCAGCCATTTATACCTATCCTTTCACGTCCATGAGAAGCGTGGCAAGCGTCCTTGCACCGAAGCCAGACGCGCCTTTTGCATAGTAGCTGTAAGGTTTTTCAATGAAATCTGACGCGGCCATGTCAAGATGCACCCATGGAATGTCTTTACCGACAAATTCTTCGAGAAACATTGCGGCTGTTATAGCTCCGCCATAACGCCCGGCAGAGTTTATCACGTCTGCAAATGGAGATTTTACAAGTTCTCTGAGATTGGGATCATTCATCGGCAGTTTCCAGAACCGCTCTCCACAGGCTCTTCCTGCTGCAAGGACCCTTTCACCAGCTTTATCATTGTTTGTGAAGAGCCCTGCTGTTGATGAACCGAGCGCTACTGCGCAGGCTCCAGTTAGCGTTGCTATGTCTATTATCATGTCCGGCTTGAGCTCCGATGCAAAGCTGAGCGCATCAGCAAGCGTAAGCCTGCCCTCAGCGTCAGTATTGTTGACCTCGATCGTCTTGCCGTTGCGTGCACGCAGGATATCATCCGGCCTATAGGAAGAACCTCCAGGCATATTCTCAGCGGCAGCAATGATTACAGTTACTTTCCACGGGAGTTTCATCAGCGCGGCTGCACGTACAGCGCCCAGTACCGCACAGGCTCCGCTTTTGTCGCCTTTCATAGTAAGCATATATTCTGCTGGTTTTATATCGAGCCCGCCGCTGTCAAAGGTCAGTCCCTTGCCAACAAAAGCTATGTGTCCCTTGCATTCGCCTTTCGGTGTGTATGTGAGGTGGATAAAACGCGGCGGATTGGCGGAACCACGCCCAACGGCATGGAATGCTCCCATCTTTTCTTTCAGTATTTTTTCCTCATTCCATACCTCACATTCAAGCCCCAGCTCATCCGCTAGTTTTACGGCTTTTGCTGCGAGTACTTGAGGACTTACTTCATTTGCAGGTTCGTTTGCGATATTCCTTGTATAACACTGCGATTCGCCAAGAATCGTGCCCTCTGCGGCGCCCTTTTGATTTCCACCGATGATCGTGATTGTTTCAGGCGCTTTGAATTTTTCGTCGTTTTCACGTGTTATGTATTTATCAAAACGGTAAGTACCAAGCACAGCACCTTCGGCTGCGGCACGTGAAATATCTATATTTTCGGCACCTTCGGCAAACAGTACAACACTCTTGCACTCGACTGATGCTGCTTCGCGGACAGCTTTGAAAGATGCTTCACGAATATGGTCCATTGTTTCGCTGTCTTTTTTGCCTATGCCGCATATGATGACAAACTTTGCTGAGCCAAAATCGACTGGAATCTTTATCGAAGATCCTTTTTTTGCATTGAATCCCACATTTACTGCAGCGCGGCGACAAAAGTCCAACACATTTCCGCTGAGCGGCTCAAGAGATAATTTTTCGGCGTCTGCGCCATACGCAAGGATTCCTATTACTTCAGCCGATTCAATTTTGAAACCATTTTCAGAAACTTTTACTTCCATTACAGTTCCTCCTCAATTACATAACTAATACTAGAAATTTTAACATTATTTCTGTTATTCAGAACGTAAATTTTACTGCAATTATCAAAAGACTTGGAATTTATTTTGATTGCAAATAAAAAATAAAACAAAAGATACGCCGCGGCGGCATCCGACGCGGCGCAAATGCAATTGACATGCAAAGAATCAGCGTTATTCGTTCATACAGGCGTCAACCTTGCTTAGGTATTCGCCGATACCTTCGTGGGCCGCAAGGTCAGCCATAAAATCGAGTGCTGTTTCTTCTCTGTTGATTATGGCAAGTTTTGCGCCGCCGCTTTTCGCTTGGCGTGGAAAATAGTTAGCCGGAGATACGACAAGCGACGAGCCAAGCACTATGAACGTATCGCATCTTGAGCTCCAGCGTTCGGCCATAGTAAGCGGCTCATCAGGGAGCATTTCGCCGAAGAGGACAACACCAGGACGGAGCTTTCCTCCGCAGCTGCAGCGTTTGCCTTCCATAAAATCCTTTTCTTCATAAATTTTGCCGCAGGATTGGCAGCGGACAGGCACCATGCTGCCATGGAGCTCGGCAACTTTCTGAGAGCCAGCTTTTTGGTGAAGCCTGTCGATGTTCTGAGTTATGATACCGATGATGTAGCCTTTTTTCTCCCAGCCTGCGATTATCTTGTGCCCCTTGTTTGGCTGAATACTGTCCGGCACATAAAGCCTTGCCTTGTAGAACTCACAGAAGTTCTCGTAGTTATTTTCAACTGCATCGATAGAACACATCTCCATCGGGTCTGCTTCAGCCCACAGGCCGTTCCTGGAACGAAAATCCTGAAGCCCGGACTCTGTACTGAGTCCGGCTCCGCTGAATATCGCCACATTTCCGGCTTTTATACGGCCGGCCAGCCATTTTATTCCTTCTTCTGAATTCATGTTTGTCACCTCTGTGATATTTATGAGCCACGCAGCTCGCTCAGCGCCGGCAGTGTGATGCCTTTGCCAAGTCTGCGGCGTGAAGCGCAGAGCAAAAGATTAGAGAGCAGCATTGCGACAGTGAGCGGACCCACGCCGCCGGGGACCGGACTTATCGCAGCAACCATGCCTGACTCGAACGGAGCGACATCGCCTACCAGCCTGCCGTCTTCTGTGACATTAGTCCCTACGTCTATGACCCAGGCTTTTTCTGAAAGTTCCTGAGGCTTGACAATGCCAGCAACTCCCGCTGCAGCTATCACCACATCGGCACCCGCAAGCGCGGCAGTCATATCTTCCGGCTTAGTGCGCGTATGGCATATTGTGACCGTAGCCTGTCTGTGAAGCATCATAAGCGCAGCGGCGCGTCCTACATTGGGACTGCGCCCCAGCACTGTGCATTTTTTGCCTTCAAATGTGCTGCGGCCGTAGCATTCCAGCAGAGATATAGCGGCATGAGCTGTACACGGCAGCGGTATGTCTTTTTCTCCAAGATACAGACGTCCGAGATTTTCGGGATGCACGCCTTCTACATCTTTCGCGGGCGGCATTAGATCTAGAATCTCATTTCTGTTCCATCCCTTTGGCAGCGGCGTTTGGAGGATCATTCCGTCAACTTCGGAATCATCCGCTATCTTCGTAAATGATTTTACAAAATCCTCTTTATTGATGCTTTCAGGGAAGCTTTCGTGTCTTGCAAGAATGCCGACAGAATTACAGGCTTTTATCTGGTTCCTGATATAACGCTCAGATGCCGCGTCACAGCCGACCTGAATTGTCACAAGTCCAGGAGTCCATCCATGGCGCTTTTTTATGTCTGCAACATTTTCGGCGACCCATTCACGTATAAGCCTTGCAGGTGTCTTGCCTTCTAATATCTGAGTCTGTATCGTCATTCTGTATTCTCCTTAGTCACGAGGAATCTAGATATTTTATATCATATTGCTGCTCTGCGCACAAAAGGAGCCGGCAAAAACCGGCTCCTTTTCATCTGGAATTATGGATTACTGCGCAAGCCCCGCTTCGAAAGCTTTTTCGTTGAGATCATAGAGCTTCGGCGGGATTATCTTTTTAAGCACAGGTTTCCAGTCGATGTCATCGAGCTTCATCGCCTTTACAAGTGCGCCAAGCAAGACAATATTCTGTGATTTTATATTGCCGAGGTCTTCAGCTATTTTTGATGCGCTGAATACTTTCAGGTTCGGCACTTCTCTGCGGAGTTTTTCAATGACCCCCTCAGGATATTCTGCAAGTCCAGTTATGACTGGCAGCGACTCTATCTTATGGTCGTTGACGACAAGCCAGCCATCTTTTTTGAGATAGCTGAGCCAGCGCACGGCTTCGACCTTTTCGAACGCGACAAGCACATCCGCACCGCCCTGCGGAACTATCGGCGAGGCTACTTTCGAACCGAAGCGCACATGCGTCGTCACGCTTCCGCCGCGCTGCGACATACCATGTATCTCTGACATTTTGACATCATAACCTTTGCGAGCCAGCCCTTCGGAAAGGATCTTTGAGGCTAGGATAGTCCCTTGCCCGCCAACACCAACGAGAAGGATGCTCTTTGTATCGTTGTTCATTTGCTTAGTCCTCCCTCGATATTGCATTCTTTGGGCAGATCTGCGCGCAGATCTCGCAGCCGTTGCACATGGTCCTGTCGATAAGCGCTTTGCCGTTGTTGACACCGATTGCGGGGCAGCCAGCCTTAAGACACATCTTGCAACCGATGCACTTGTCGGTATCTACTTTGCATTTCATGTTTGCGCGTTCTTTTAAGACCGATTTTATGAGCGCACATGGCCTTGTCGTTATTATGACGAAAGGCTCCGCTGCATCATGCCCGGCCTTTATTGCTTCACGTGTCTGCTTAAGGTCGTATGGGTCGATAAGGCGTATATTTTCTTCTTTGACGCCGCATGCCATGCAGACAGCTTTCAGGTCCACCTGATATGTAGGCTCGCCCATCAGCGTGCGACCTGTGCCTGGATTTTCCTGATGGCCAGTCATTGCGGTTATTCTGTTATCGAGGATATTGATAACTATTGGTGCCTTGTTGACAACTGCATCAATCAGGCCTGTGATACCTGAATGGAAGAACGTAGAGTCGCCGATAACGGCAAATATTTTTTCTTTGCGTCCCGCTTTGTCGAAAGCTTTGCGAAAACCGACACCGCCTGAGATGCTGGCGCCCATGCAGAGTACAACATCATTTACACCAAGGGGAGGAACTGAACCAAGCGTATAGCATCCGATATCACCTGTCGCAACAATGTCTTTATATTTTGCTATTTCGTAGAAAAATCCCCTGTGCGTGCAACCAGGACAAAGCACCGGAGGACGCGGCGGAACTTTTGCGTCGATTTCATAGCCGCCTGTTTCTTCGCTGTCGGGGAAGAACGCACGGCGAATTATCTCAGGTGTAAGTTCGTCAACAAACGGCAGTTTCTCGCGGCCTGTACATTTTATGCCAAGCTGTTTAACAAAGTTTTCAATGTATGGCTCATTCTCTTCTATTACGTATATTGTTTCAAAGTGAGCAGCAAAATCCCTTATCTTTCTTTCGGGCAGAGGCCATGTAAAACCAAGCTTGAGATAAGAAACCGTATCGCCGAATACTTCCATTGCGTGCTGATATGAGATGCCGCTTGTTATTATGCCTGTCTTGCCGCCGTTCATCTCAGCGCGGTTCAGCTCAGTAGCCTCACTGAATGCTTTCAAGTCGTCAATGCGTCTTTCCATAACACGCTTGCGCTCTTTAGCGTTAGCAGGAGCCATAACATATTTTTTCGTATTCTTCTTGTAAGGCTTCGCTGCTATTTCAATCCGCTCAGCAGTCTCAACAAGAGACTTGCTGTGACAGATGCGCGTGCTGACACGGAAAAGAACGGGGGCATCAAACCTCTCAGAAAGGTTAAATGCCTGTTTTATGAAGTCATGAGCTTCCTGGCTGTCTGACGGCTCAAGCATCGGCACCTTGGCATGAGACGCATAGAATCTGTTGTCCTGCTCGTTCTGTGAACTGTACATACCAGGATCGTCAGCTGTTACGACAACAAGCCCGCCGTTGACACCTGTATAGGCAAGAGTGAAAAATGGATCGGCCGCAACGTTAAGACCGACATGCTTCATCGCAGCAAGAGCACGTGCGCCAGCAATTGATGCTCCTGCCGTAACTTCAACAGCAACTTTTTCATTCGGCGCCCATTCAGAGTATACTTCCTTATAAGTCGCCAGATTTTCAAGTATTTCAGTTGACGGTGTTCCTGGATATGCGGCTGCAACGTGCAGACCGGCTTCCCATGCACCGCGGGCAATTGCCTCGTTGCCTGTCATTATTTTTTTCACATGTATCCCCTCTTCCTCTTTGCATAAACTTTCAATAAAAATAAAAAACGGCTTCGACCGATGCGGCCAAGCCGATAATTGACTTCTATATGGGTCCGCCGCTTTAAATACTATTTTTCGTCAGCTTTTTCTTCGTCAAGCACCCATTCCGCCATATCAAATCGCGCGAGGCCAGTACCTATATATATAAATGATACAGCAAGGAAGCCCTTGCTCCTGAAGATTATAAAGCATGCAAAAACAAGCGCCCAGATACCGTAAAAACGCATCTTGTTGAAATTGCCTTTTTTAAGTTTCTTTGCGTTGCAGAAAGGAACGGAACTTACCATCAGAGCCCCGATAAAAACCATGATGAACATGGCAGCAATCGGCAAAAGCGGGATCTTTGCAATGACAAATGCCGTCAGCGTAAGTCCGCCGGCCGGTATCGGCAGGCCCTGGAATGGCCCGGCCGGGACATGCGAAACGTTGAATCGCGCAAGGCGCAGCACACCACAAAGCGCAAAGAATGCCGCTGCAAGTATGCCAAGCAAACCGCCGGCGACATCTATATAGGCAGAATACATCAGAACTGCAGGTGCAAGACCAAAGCTGATAGCATCGGCAAGGCTGTCGAGCTCTTCACCGAAAGAACTGCTTCCACCAAGGCTGCGTGCAACACGGCCGTCCATTATATCGAAGAAAACCGCAAAAAATATAAGTATCGCAGCGGGGATGAAATTGGCATGAAGAGTCATAATAAGTGATGCTGTGCCGCAGAAAACGCTGCCACAGGTTATCATGTTAGGTATGACCGTTTTGACAGGAATGTTCATTGCCCTGTACTTATTCCTGTTCATGTTTTGTCAACTCCAATCACAGTCTGCCCCGCCTTAACCTTATCACCCACGCTGACAGCCGGAACGATCGTCTGCGGCAGGTAAATATCTACCTTTGAACCTAGTTTTATCATACCATAACGCTGACCTCTGTCCAGAGTATCGCCGTTCTTGGCACGCGGAGCTATCCTGCGCGCCATTATGCCGGCTATCTGGACAAGCAAGAACCGTCCGTTTGCACACTCCGCTCCTACGTAAAAACGCTCGTTTATCTCAGAGGCCTTTGGCGCTATCGCAAACCATTTCTTTCCCGGCACATATTCGGTATAACCAATTTTAGCCGCGACAGGAAAGCGGTTGACATGTACATTGAACCCGCTCATAAAAATTCCTATCTTGATTGCCCTGCCGGTGTACTTATGCTCTGTCTCAAAGATCTCAACGACAGTTCCGTCAGCCGGACTCAGCCAGCCGTCACCTTCAGGTTCTCTCTCCGGATCACGGAAGAACCAGAGGATAAAAGCAAGAGGAATCATAAGAATAAACGCAACTGGGCGCGAAATGAACCATGCGCCTATCGCCATAAAAACGACAGCGCCTACAGAAGTCCAGCCGTCACGTGCAATTCTCAAAGGCTATTCTTCCCCGTCGTCATCGGCATGGGCAATGCTGACGTCTGCAACAGTATCACCATCTTCAAGTCTTACTACAGTGTAGCCCGTAGCCGTACGGCTGAGGCTGGATATCTGTTTTATCGGTATGCGTATCATGCGGCCCTTTGCGCTGATGATGATTATCTCGTCTTCTTCAGCAACGCCCCATGCGCCCACAAGATTTCCTGTCTTGCCTGAAAGTTTCATTGCGCGCACACCGTATCCGCCGCGGTGGTGCTGAGTAAACTCGCTATAATCAGTCCTCTTGCCAATACCGTGTTCGCTGATGAAGAGCACCTGGCGGCCTTCTTTGACGATGTCGCAGCCGACTACTGTGTCACCTTCATCAAGCCTTACGCCGCGTACGCCTTGAGCCTGACGTCCAAGCGGACGGAACTCGCTTTCTGCCATGCGTATCGTCTGTCCCATTGCTGTTGTTATGAGCAGATCGTTTTCTCCGTTGGTTGCGCGCACCCTTGCTATGTTGTCGCCTTCTACAAGAGTCAGAACACGGCGTCCTGCCCTTGTGAGCCCTTCGAGTTCTTCAACAGGCAAACGTTTGGCTGTGCCGTTGCATGTGACAAAGAATACATATTTGATGCCCTCTACTCTGTTATCCCTGATAGCCACAACGCGTTCATCTTTTTCAAGCTGTACCAATGTGCTGATAAGCTTGCCCTTGCCTGTTTTGGGCTGCGGGATCGTAAATCCGCGGATTCCGAATACACGCCCCTTGCTTGTGAAGAGAAACAGCGTTCTGTGCGTGTTCGTTATTGTAACAAGGGAAATCTCGTCTTCGGCCTTTGTAGCAACTCCTTTTACACCTTTTCCGCCGCGCGACTGCACTCGGTAGTCTTCCAGCGGCATCCGCCTGATATAGCCATCGCGGCTTAGGGCGACAACTATATCTTCTTCAGGAATGAGATCTTCATCTGCAATTTCTTCAACACCGCCGTCTTCAATATCTGTACGGCGTTTGTCGTTATACTGATTTTTGACCTCGAGAAGCTCGTCTTTGACGACAGAGTCAAGTATGGTGCTGCTGCCGAGTATGCTGCGATAGCGTTCGATATCCATCATAAGCTGTTTCATTTCACTGTCCAGTTTGTCTCTTTCAAGTCCTGTCAGTCTCTGCAGCTTCATGTCCAGGATGGCCTGGGCCTGGATTTCTGTGAACCCAAGCTCCGAAACGAGCCTGCCCCTGGCCGTTGAAGCATTATCGGAACTCTTGATTACCTTGATAACCTCGTCGATCATATCAAGGGCGCGAAGCAGACCTTCAACGATATGAGCCCTTTCCTCAGCCTTGCGGAGTCTGAATTCAGTGCGTCTGCGCACAACAGAGCGGCGGTGGTTGAGGAAAACCATAACCATGTCTTTAAGCGGGAATTCCTTTGTCTCTCCGTCAAGGACCGCGAGGTTGATGACGCCATAAGTGCTTTGCAGCTGTGTCCTGTTATAAAGCTGGCGAAGAACAAGCGCACCGTCAGCATCGCCCTTCAGGTCAACGACTATACGCATGCCCTCACGGTCTGATTCATCGCGCAGGTCTGCGACGCCGTCGATCATTCCGGTCTGCACACACTTTGCTATCGTTTCTATAAATGTGGTCTTATTGACCATATATGGTATTTCAGTTATGACTATGCTCTCTTTGCCGCGGTGCCCTTCGGTTATCTCTGCGCGGCCGCGTACGATGAGTTTGCCGCGCCCTGTACGGTATGCGTCTATGATGCCTTCACGGCCGAGAATTATGCCTCCTGTAGGGAAGTCAGGTCCCGGCATAAGCTGCATCAGCTCGCCAAGCTCTGTTTCAGGGTTGTTCAAGAGAGCACAGCAAACATCTATAGCTTCACCAAGGTTGTGCGGCGGCATGTTTGTTGCCATGCCGACGGCAATGCCAGTAGAACCGTTTACGAGAAGGTTAGGAAACCTTGAAGGGAGAACTGTTGGTTCCTGGAGCGACTCGTCAAAATTAGGCATCCAGTCGACAGTTTCTTCGTTGATGTCAGCGAGCATCTCTTCACCGAGAAGTTCAAGCCTTGCTTCTGTGTAACGCATAGCTGCAGGCGGGTCTCCGTCAATAGAACCGAAGTTACCCTGCCCTTCGACCAGGGGATATCTCATGTTGAAGTCCTGAGAGAGTCTTGCCATCGTATCGTAAATGGAAGAGTCTCCGTGCGGGTGATATTTACCCATCGTATCACCGACGATACGCGCCGATTTTTTAGTTGACTGGTTATGCCTTACGCCAAGTTCCAGCATATCCCATAAAACTCTGCGCTGGACCGGCTTGAGACCGTCTCTTGCATCAGGGAGTGCGCGGCCTACGATGACGCTCATCGCGTAGTTGAGATAACTTGTTTTTATCTCTTCTTCGAGCGGCAGCGGCACAACTTTATTTATTTCAAAAAGATTTGCCTGCTTACTATTGTGGTCCATTTTAAAACCTCCGTACGGTTTACATATATCGAGCGGCGGGACTGCCGCCGCTCTCAATAACAGCTAATATATTGTACCACTTTGAAGGTGATAAATCACCATTTATTTGCGTGTAATACGTTGGCGTCAATGCCTTTGTGGGGGTCTTTTGACTCCTTCGGCCAGCCGATGGCTGCAATGCCCATGACGGAAATTTTTTCAGGCACTTCCAATATCTTTTTCACGTTTTCCTCGCGGCCCATATCGCCGAATCGGACACCGAGCCACACTGTTCCAAGGCCAAGAGCGTTTGCGGCTATAAGAATATTTTGCATTGAGGCCGCACAGTCTTCTTCCCATTGAGGCATCGGGTTGCCGTCTCGTTCGGTTTCGCCGCAGACAGCAACAGCGAGAGGCGCTTCATTCAGCATCTTGCCATAGATAAGCACTTCCGCAAGCAATGACAGTATCTGCCTGTCTTCAATGATTATGAAATGCCACGGACGCTCGTTCTTAGCACTCGGCGCCGCACATGCACATTCAAGAAGTGATTGTTGTATCTCGTGAGGCACAGGCTTGTCAGCGTCAAAACGGCGTATGCTCCTGCGGCCTAGGATTGACTGTATTGTGTCGTTCATTTCGTTATTAATTGTTTTCAGTCGGAGCCAGGAGCTTTATCGGATCTATTGCGCGTCCCGTAATAGGAGATGAAAGGACTATTGCCGTTGTTGTCATGCCGCAGTCGCCCATTTTGCTGATAACTGTTTCAAGATGTCCGACTGACGATACGACGACTTTAAGTATGACGCCGTCGCTGCCTGTAAGATGGTGGCATTCAAGGACTTCAGGGATAGATTTTGCAAGTTCGTCAGCTTGAGGCAGGCGCGCAACAGTTGTCGAAAGCCTGATAAATGCCATGATGGGATATCCTATACGCGACTGGTCGACTATCGCACGATATCCGAGGATAATGCCGGCTTCTTCCATACGGCGCACACGTTCTGCTACAGCAGGAGATGATAACCCTACTCTGCGCCCGAGCTCATTGAATGATATTCTTCCGTCGACCTGAAGTATTTTCAATATCTGTCTTCCTATATCGTCAAGCAGTTTTCCGTTAAGCATTATCATCCCTCCATTTAATTTTATAAATATTTTTTCGCTATTCTGCGTAGATATTTTAACTTATAAAGATAAAAAATAAAAGCGCCTTATTTTTTATCTTTTTCTGTATTTTTAGATAAACTTCCGGCAACAGCAAGGGCAGCTTCTGTAGAATGAAGGCACGGTATCCTCAGAGCACAGGCGTAGTGCCTTATTTCAGCGCCCTGTGTGATGTGCCTCTCATTTCCGCCAGGTATGTTGAAGACTAAGTTCCACGTGCCGGCACGCAGCTTCTTTACTAGATTGTCGTCATCAAGCGGTATCGTCGTGACTTCTATTCCCCAACGCGAAAGATACGCAGCAGTGCCTTCAGTGGCGTCTATCGCCCAGCCTAAGCTCCTGAACTGAAGCGCAACTGGCATGGCTTCTGATTTTTGTGCGTCGGCGATACTCATTAGCAGCCGTCCCTGCTTTGGCGGCACCCAGCCAGCGCCCTTAAGACCATCCATAAGAGCATCGGCAAGGTTATCGGCAAGGCCAAGGCTTTCGCCTGTTGACATCATTCTCGGACCAAGTTTAGGATCGAGTCCGGGAAGCTTATCGTTTGAGAAGACAGGTACTTTTACGCCCCATAGGCCGACATTTGGATATATTCCAAGCCCATAGCCCATCTCTGAAAGTTTCTCACCAAGCGCAAGACCGACTGCCATGTCGACCATCGGTACTTTCGATATTTTGCTTGCGATGGGGACTGTGCGGCTGGCGCGCGGATTCGCTTCGATTATCCAGAACGTTCCGTCACGCAGTACAAACTGAATGTTCATGAGACCGTGTATATCGAGTTCTTTTGATATTTTTTTGACAACATCCAGTATCTCAGCCTGCTGGTCATCTGTCAGCGAGAAACTTGGGAATACTGCGATCGAGTCGCCTGAATGTATCCCTGACGGGTCGATGTGTTCGAATATTCCTGGAATAAGGACCTCTTCGCCGTCACAGAGTGCGTCGCACTCAAATTCTTTGCCTGGGATGAAACGGTCTACCATGACCTTCTGTCCTGGCACAGCTTCGAACGCTTCTCCAAGCACGCTGAACATGTCTTTTTCGTTATAAACGACCTTCATGGCCACGCCGCCTATGACAAAGCTCGGACGTACCATGAGAGGGTAGCCCAGATCATCGGCGACCTTCTTCGCCTCGCCAAGCGATGCGACGTCAGTGCCTTCTGGTTCTGATATGTGAAGTTTTGTCAAAAGGCGCGAGAATTTGCCGCGGTCTTCGGCAGCATCAATAATTTCAGCGTCAGGCCCCATAAGTTTTACGCCCTCAGCGGCAAGGTCAAGCCCCAGCCGCAATGAAGTCTGTCCGCCAAAACACGCGAACACGCCCTTCGCCTTTTCGCGGCGTAGCACCGGCATTGCGTCATCAACGGTCAGAGGTTCTAGGTAGAGAGCATCGGATATATCATGGTCCGTGCTGACAGTTTCAGGGTTCACATTCATCATTATTGCGCGAATACCACGGCGGCGCAGTGCCTCTACAGCCTTGACGCAGCAGTAATCGAACTCTACACCTTGCGCTATGCGTATAGGGCCGGAACCTATGACGACAATGCCCCCTTTGCTCTCAGGCCAAGGGTCGTCGCCTGCTCCATAAACGCCATAGTAATAACCTGAGCCAGAAGGGAATTCTCCGGCACAGCCATCTACCTCTCTATAACCTGTGTCTATCTTCTCTTTTTCGAGCATTTTTTCAGTTTCTTCTCTTGTAACCCCGCACGCTGCCGCTATCTGACCGGTCGAAAGTCCAAGCATTCTAGCGGAATAGAGGTTGCCGTTTCCCGGACCATCTTCTTCGAGATATTTTTCAGCAAGCTGTATGCCGTTCAGCTGCTCGATAAAATATTTTCTTATATGCGTGCGTTTTGCCATCTCATCAATGTCCGACGAGCTGCGGCGCAAAAGTTCAGTTATTGCTTCAAGGCGCAGGTTAGTCGGACCATCGACCTGCTCCCAGAGCTTGCGTGTTTCCCATTTGCGCATGCGCTTGTCCGGAAGGCGTCTGCCGCGTTCCATAGAGCGATAAGCTTTGACAAGCCCCTGCGCAAAATTTGAACCGATAGCCAGGACTTCGCCGGTCGCTTTCATTCTTGGCCCAAGCGATGGGTCGGCCTGCGGAAAAGTATCAAAAGGCCATGACGGGACTTTTACCGCTACGTAGTCAAGCGCAGGCTCCGAAAGTGCGCTGCCTGCACCAGTAACAGGGTTTGCCATCTCAGTAAGATTCATGCCGAGCGCAATTTTCGCGGCCATGCGTGCTATAGGATAGCCCGTCGCTTTGCTAGCGAGAGCGCTTGACCGGCTGGCGCGCGGATTGACTTCTATTACGTAATATTCAGAACCGTCCGGCGCTAGCGCAAACTGCACGTTACACGCTCCGCGTATGTCGAGGACATCGACTATCTTCAGTGACGCTGTGCGTATCATCTGCCACTCTTTGTCCGTAAGCGTAAGCACCGGAGACGCAACGATGGAGTCTCCCGTATGAACGCCCATTGGGTCGATATTTTCCATGCTGCAGACGGTCAGGGCGTTGCCGACATTGTCGCGGACGACCTCGACTTCGATCTCATGCCAGCCTTCGAGGTAACGTTCTATCAATGCGCGGCCGACCGGGGAGGCTGTGAGCGCGTCCTCAGTCTGTACGACAAAATCTTCAATATTCCATACAACCGAATTTCCAGAGCCGCCGAGCGTAAAGTCCGGGCGCAGTATCAGAGGCAGCGGGTTGTACATTGCAAATTCCTGAGCTTCAGCCACTGAAGAGATTCCTCTGCTCGCTATTATCGGCTGATGTGCGCCTATCATCGCTTTGCGGAAGGGCTCGCGGCCTTCGGCGCGGTCTATCGCATCCGTCTGCGTGCCCAGCACGTGGCAGCCATATTTATTCCACATTCCCAGTTTATCGCATTCAACACAAAGGTTCAGCCCCGTCTGCCCGCCCAGAGTCGCAACCACGCCTTCGGGTCTGTATTCGGCAAGGATGTCCTCAACGACTTCGGGGACGAGAGGGCGTATGCAAACTACATCTGCAACAGTTTCATCTGTCTGTATCGTGGCCGGGTTGCTGTTGAGGAGTATTACGCGGCAGCCTTCTTCTTTCAATGCGCGGCAGGCCTGGCTGCCTGCGTAGTCAAATTCGGCGGCCTGTCCTATCCTTATCGGGCCTGAGCCCAGTACCAGAACATTTTTTATATTTGGATCTCTCATTGTGCCGCCGCCTTTGCCGCGCTTACACGTTTTACAAAATCATCAAAGATGTACCGCGCGTCTTCAGGCCCCGGAGAGGCCTCCGGGTGGAACTGTACGCTGGCCGCATCGTAGCCTTTGTGCACAAGGCCTTCCACCGTTCCGTCTCCGAGGTGACGGTAAGCTACTTCGAGCCCTGTGCCGTCCAGCGTATTTTCGTCAACGGCGTACTGGTGATTCTGGCTCGTTATTACCCCGCGGCCCGTCGCAGTTTCAAGCACCGGCTGGTTGACACCGCGGTGTCCAAACGAAAGTTTCATCGTTCCTGCTCCGCATGCACGGGCAAGAAGCTGATTGCCAAGGCACACACCCTGCAGCGGCAGCCTGCCAAGCAACTTTTTGATCTGCCCAACCTCAAAATCCAAAACTGCAGGGTCTCCGGGCCCATTGCTCAGAAGTATGCCGTCAAGCCCGGCCGGCAGGATATCTTCAGCCTTCGTAGTATTCGGGAAACGCACAACCTTACATCCGCGTGAAGTAAAGCAGCGGATGATATTTTCTTTTACGCCGTAATCCAGAAGCCCTATCTTCACATTTCCGTCGCCGTAAATCTCTGTTCTCTTGCACGAAACCGCCGTGACCATGTCATGAGGCAATTCCGTTATAGATGGTTTTGCAGGCTTTTCGTCTATGCGTCCCATGAGCGAACCGAATTTTCTTACCCTTAGTATCAGCTGCCGCGTATCAATACCGCTTATGAGAGGCCGCCCATTTTCTGCAAGCCATGAACTCAAATGTTCAAACCGTCCATTTTCTGTTTCATCCAGGAGCGACACTAGCGCGGCCGAAAGCCACACATGTTTCCCTTCCAACCTGTCCCTATCCACCCCATAAATGCCTATCGGCGGGAAGGCAAAAACAAGTATCTGACCACAGTACGACGGGTCTGTAAAAGTCTGCGGATAGCCGCAGGATGCCGTCGTAAAGACGACTTCGCCTTCCACAGGTCCGCTGATCGCTCCAAATCCCGGCCATACACTTCCATCCGATAGGGTCAAAAACACCTGACTCTTCATTTTTATTGCTCCTTAATCCCAAATGCCGGGAAAATTTTTCAAAACAGCTATTCGGACGATAAAAATAAACTTGAAAAAGAGTTTTGTTAATTTTTTACAATTATCATCCGTTCAAAGTTTCAGAGTATTATAGCGTCGAAAATCCATTCGTCAAGGGCTTTTAAAGAAATAAAATATTTCGTTGCAGACTTAATACAATCGGTTGCATAAAATAGCCCTTTCAGCGTGATATTATAATAGTGGAAATCGCGGGAGGTCGTGTGATGGAACACAGTTTTGCACCGATAGAAGATGAAAATTCGCGAATCTTAATTCTGGGTTCTCTGCCGGGGGTCAGGTCGCTCAGCGAAAATCAATACTATGCACACCCGCAGAATAAATTCTGGAAAATCATTTTCATAGTTTTCGGCGCTCCACCGACGGACGACTACGACGCAAAAATCGGCCTTCTGCACAAAAATCACATCGCGCTGTGGGATGTCGTCAAATGTGCCGAGCGTAAAGGCAGCAGCGACGGAATGATAAAGCGCCAGAAGCCTAATAACATTCCGGCATTCCTTAAAAAACATAAAAAAATAGAGCTGATAATTTTTAACGGCGGGTTCTCTTTTGCAAATTATAAAAAATATTTTGGCGAGCCTGCTATGTCATACAGAAAGTTGCTCTCCACCAGCCCCGCCTGCGCTGGACGGGACGAGGCGCGCCTCAGGATGTGGCGGGAAGCTCTGGCGGCAGCCGGACTTGCCTGAGTCTCGGATCTGGCAGTGGCAATGCTGGCCGGAAAGGCACTGTGCTTTCAAAAACGGCT
>Ga0183095_10392_pt1 | contig 157539 bp, 142 predicted proteins | sample BioMet4_FD_130346 | JGI IMG/M metagenome (GOLD analysis project Ga0183095, IMG submission 130346) | Microbial communities from bioreactor (seeded with sewage sludge) at LBNL, California, USA - Biofuel metagenome 4 (v2) (version 3) | ecosystem: Engineered > Bioreactor > Anaerobic > Unclassified ...
GAGGCGACGATCGACTACCTTTTCTCGAGGGTCTGCGGCACGGAAAAGAGCCACAGCTTCAGGGACGGATTCAGGAAAACGTCGATGTGGTGAGGGTTGTCTATGTATCATTTGCTCCTATATGCGTCGAAAAGAAACGCATTAGTTGCGAAGTGGGGTCAAATAACCTATAATCCGTGTGTCGCCATATTGGAGGAAAAAACATGGCTAAAAAAGTCAAAGTTAACAAGGATCTCTGCATCGGCTGCGGCCTTTGCGTCTCCACCGTTCCGGCAGTTTTCGAATTCGGAGATGATGGCAAGGCCCAAGCGACTGCTGGCCCGGTCACCGACGAAGTTGCCGTTCAGGGCGCGATTGATTCTTGCCCGGTCGGCGCGATCGGCGAAGATAAATAAGCTGCTTCTTCACGAAAAGAAAGCCACAGCAATGTGGCTTTTTTTGATACGAAATCGGGAATTATTGTTGCAAAAAACGCTTATTTTGTTTTGGGTTTATCGTAATGGAGCAACTTATGAATACTCCGATAGACCATGAACGTCACCACGATCACGATCGCATCCTTGATCAGGTTGAGCGGCAAGTTGGCAAAGAGGGTGTAACCCCAATAAAGATCCTTGATCGCGGGGTTAGCCAATTGGCAAAGAGCCAACAAACCTTGGTAGGTCATGCCATAAAGATAGATATAGAAAGGCAACATCACGAAAACATTGAGGACCGAGGTCACGATCAACTGCAAAAGGGTCGACACCCCGAAACCGATTGCCACTCCTTTCATATTCCGTTTTTTCTGGTAGATCCAAACGGCGGGAATGACAAATACCGTCGAATAAATAAGATCGGAAAGTTCACCGACGTACATCGTTTGTGATCCCATCATCACCTTGATGAGCGTTTTGATGAAAAGAATGCCAAACGCGGTCCAAGGCCCATAAGCAAAGCCCGCGATGAAGGCTGGGATCTCATCGAAATGGAGTTCGAGAAACGAAGGCAAAAAGAACAGATTAAAATGAAAGATCGGCACGACATAAAGAATCGTGGAGATGGCGCCAAAAACACCAACCCGAGTGATGAAGTGCACCCAATCAAAATGACGGCTGCTCTTGGAGCGGCCAAAGAACTGGACCACGTAGACGATCCAGATAATCAGGGCGACCAAGACCAGCCAATTCGTGACGTCCATAAGGTATTAAAAAATCCCCCAGCCTACTTCGGGGGACACAAGAGTCGTGCCACTTCTCACATCCGGACTTTACCGTTGGCATCGGAATCACACCGATTCTTGCTTATCCTCATGATAAGCTCGCGGGCTTTACCGCCAGTCGACGTAATTATCGTCGCCCTGAAGCTACGTTTATTATACCCTGCTACACCCCTGCTGCAAGTTTCCTGTCTCTTTCGAGTGAAAAAAAGAGGTATTTTGGGAAAAAACTTGGCAAAACCCTTCTAAAAATGCGGGTAACGATTATGTTAAGCTTTGTTGGAAACGTTCGATGTCGGCGCCGGGTGAGCTTTGGAAAAAATGCCCTCGAGGTAGAAATAGATCGGCGAGATATGAAGGAGGGCGAATTCCTTCCGGCCCTCTTCTTGGAAGAAAAGGTAGGCCGCTTCGTCGGCGGTTTCCTCTTCCTCCGCCAAATCTTTCGGAGCAATCGGGGCGTGGAGATAGGACACTTTGGTTTCCGAGCGAATCCAGTCTTTGCTCAAAAGGAAATAAAGATAGACAAGGTCAAGCCAATAAGCCGCATGGGCATAATCGAGTTTGTTGAAGCTCTTGGTGACAAGATCCTTCACCAAGGCGGAATGGGCGAGATCAAACTCTTTCATGCTCGTGGCTTTGTCCAGGATTGGCAAAGCGTTGACCTTGATCCCCATAAAGACTTCGTTGTAACTCTTGCCATCGAGCGTTTCTTCGCCAGCGAAGGCATGGCGAGCCGCGGCTTTGATCGCATCTTCCTTATCACTCACCGCATCGAGATGGCAATCCGGATCATTAAGGACGAGACTCATCAGATAGCGGGGCGCCGGGCGGAGATAATCGAGTTCTGGCGCGTTGATCGCTGGGGCTAAAACGTTGGTGTTGAGGCCTTGGACAAGAACGAAGAAATCCTCGACCAGCGCCACGACCCGGTTGTTCCATTCGATCATTTTAAGTTCGGGAGCATTGAACCGGCCCGAGGCTTTGGCTTCATCGAGGTCAAGGTGGTGATAATTTCCATAGACCTCTTGGCCATCAAGGACGAAATTGAAAGTCGAAACCCCATTCTCGTTCACCCCAGTCGCTTCGGGGATATCATGGAGTTTCTCTTTCCATTTGGCGATGAAAGAGGCGATTTTTTCTTGGTCTTTCGGATCTTTGGCATAGAAAGACTGGGCTTCGGCATTCGCAGCTTCTTCCGAATACGGGGCTGAAGTCCGGACGGTGAATAAACCGCCTTCATAGAGGCCATACGTCACGCAGTGTCCGTTGCTTTGTCCCTTGGGGGGATCGAGTTGAATCGAGAAGAGTTCAGTGGCAAACCGTTTCATGTTATTTCTTTAAAAGCGAAGCGATGAACGCTTCCTTTTCCTCCTCTTTCTCAAAGCCGATCGTCAGACTCGTTTTCTTCACGAGCACATTGGCGCATCGGAGTTGATTCTTAATTAACGTTGCCTGATCGGGCTCCGCGAGAGGCGTCCGCGAGTATTGTTTGGCCAATTCTTCGGTTTGGCGGACCGAGAGATTCTCTTCGTGGATCAAGCGTACCACTTCTTCGATCTCCTGGTCGGATAAAGAGGCGATGGCTTTGGCGTGGCCGTACGAGAGTTGGCCGAGCGAGATTTCGCGAACGATGTGATCGGGCAAGCGGAGGATCCGCATGGTGTTGGTTACCTGACTCCGCGATTGGTGTGAGAGGTCAGCGAGCATGGCTTGCGAATAGGAAAAACGATCGGAAAGTTCCTGATAGACGAGAGCCATCTCCACCACGTTGCCTTCCCGTTGGTCCCGAGTATCGGCCAAGAGCATTAAGAGGGTTTCTTCATTCGAGACCTCGGCGATCACGCAAGGCACTTCGCTGAGATGAGCCGCTTTGGCGCCATAGTAGCGTTTCCGTCCGAGGACAAGTTCATAATGGGAGCCGCTCGGCCGCACCAAAAGCGGGCTCCATAAACCTTTTTCTTGGATGCCTTTTGCCATGCGTTCAATCGCTTCGGGGGCGATTTCGACCCGGCGAACAAAGGAATTGTCATCAATGAGAGCAAGCGAAATTTTCTTTGCCGCGACCGCCTGATATTCTTTTTCCATCTCCTCGATTACATCGTTCTTGGAGAATTTCTTGATGAGTTCCTTCAGGGACGGCGATAAAGAAGAACTCTTTTTACTCATGGTCCATCACCTCGCGCGCCAAGGCGAAGTAGGCCAAGGAGCCCTGGGCGGTCGGCCGCCACGAGGTCACGGGCTCGCCCCGGGCTGAACTCTCAGGGATCGAGACGTTGCGGGGAATTGAGGTCACAAAGGTGTTTTCTTTAAAGAGGCGCCGCACTTGCATCGCCACTTCGGTATCGAGCGAGGTCCGCGGGTCGTACATCGTGAGCAAAAAACCTTCGATTTTGAGATCAGAATTGTAATCGTTTTGGATCTTCGTGATCGATGACAGAATCGCCGCCACCGCTTCCATCGCGAAGTATTCGCATTGGACCGGGACGACCACTTCGCCCGAAGCGACCAAAGCGTTGATATTCAATAGGCCTAGCGAAGGCGGGCAGTCAATGATGATGTAATCATAAGAATGACTGATTCTAGCCAAGGTCTCTTTAAGGAGAAAAAACGGCTTGGCCGCTGGCTGGGCTTGGAGATACGAATCGAGGGCCGCCAACTTAAGGTTCGAAGGCAGAATAGAAAGTTTGGGGACGCTGGTGGCTTTGATGAGCGTATTGACGTCAGCTTTGGCGGTGACAGCATCGTAGACCGTCTCCCGCAAGGAGGTCACGTCGACCCCGAGACCCCGTCCGGCATTGCCTTGGGCGTCGAAGTCAACCAATAAAACGTCCTTGCCGAAATGGGCGAGGGCAGCACTTAAATTAATGGCGGTAGTGGTTTTGCCCACCCCGCCTTTTTGATTGGCGATAGCGATGATTCTTTTCACAAGGGTATTCTACCTCGTGGAACAAAAACTAAAAGGTTCCACATTTATCCACAGTCTAAGAAAAGCGTCAAATCTCAGAGCGGCTTCTTCTCAATCTCGGCCCAACTCCGCGGATACTTATGCTCGGTCGGGCTCATTTTTTCGATGCTGATGTTAAGGCGGAGACCTTCATCGCCCGGCAAAGAGTCCTCTTGAACCGAGGCGACTTTGCCACCCAATTTCTCGAGGGCGTTCTTGCTGAGGGCGAGCTCTTCGCGGCCTTTCGAGCCTTTCATGGCCAAAAAGATCCCATGGACTTTGAGGAGAGGAAGCCCTATTTCAATCAAAACCGGCAAGGGAGCCAAAGCCCGAGCTACCACGATATCAAATTGGCCTTTGTTGTTGAGTTCTTCGGCCCGCTTATTGAGGATGCGCACATTCTTTAAAGAGAGAGCATTGATCACCGTTTGGAGAAAGGTGCATTTCTTGCCAGTCGCTTCAACGAGCGTCATCATGCAACTCGGAAAAGCAATCGCCCAAACGAGGCCGGGAAAACCCGCTCCCGTTCCTAAGTCGCAACAGCTTTTTCCCTCAATCGATAGGCCTTTTGCAGGGATTAGGCAATCCAAGAAGTGTTTTTCGACAATCTCGCCTTCTTCTTTGATCGCCGTCAGATTCATCTTGGCGTTCCACTCGACCAGCAAAGCCGCGTAGTGCTTCAATTGTTCGACTTGCCCACCGGAAAGCGGCACTTTGTCTTTTAAGGCAATCGCGAGTTCGGGATAGGTCATAAGAGGCCCTTCTTTCTTAAGGTGAGAATCAGAATCGACACATCGGCCGGATTGACGCCGCTGATGCGGCTAGCCTGGCCAATCGTCCGCGGTTCGACCGCATTTAGTTTCTGCCGCGCTTCTAAGCGTAACCCCTCAACCTGACTGTAGTCCACTCCGGTCGGTAGTTTAAGGTCTTCGAGTTTGGCGTTGGCTTTGGCCTCGCGGAGTTCTTTTTGGATGTAGCCTTCGTATTTCACCTTGGTCTCAAGACAAAGGACGGAGGCATCGTCGAAAGAGTAGGCATCGAGAACGCTCATGCAAGAAGCGATTTCGCGGTAGAAAAGATTCGGTCGCTTCAAAAGATCGATTCCTTTATGGCCGATCTCGGTATCGCGATACCCCTGAGTTAAAAGATAGGCATTGATTTTCTCTTTGCGGTCGACCAGATTTTTGCTTAAAAGATCGATCGTTTCGTCGATCCGCCGATATTTTTCGACGAAAGATTGATAACGTCCATCGGAAATCAGGCCGATATCGTGGCCGTGTTGCGTGAGGCGAAGATCGGCGTTATCGTGCCGTAAAAGGAGGCGATACTCAGCCCGCGAGGACATGAGACGATATGGCTCATCGGTCCCTTTGGTCACCAAATCATCGATCATGACCCCAATGTAGGATTCATCACGCCGCAAAACAAAAGGTTCCTCGCCTTTGATCCAGCGGCTAGCGTTGATGCCCGCCATGAGACCGAGCCCAGCCGCCTCTTCGTAACCCGAGGTACCGCAGATTTGGCCAGCGCCATAAAGGCCTTCGTATTTTTTCACACGCAAAGAGGAATCAAATTGGAGGGGACGGATCGCGTCGTATTCGATCTCGTAGGACCACTTCAAAATCTCGGCGTGCTCCAATCCCGGGAGCGAATGGACCATCTGCTCCTGGATTTCGTGGGGCATGCCCGTCGAGAAGCCTTGGAGATAAATCGAATCACCGAATTCAAATTCTGGTTCGAGGAACAACTGGTGGCGCGGTTTATCGGCAAAACGGACGACCTTGCTTTCAATCGCGGGGCAATAACGGGGCCCCACCCCTTTAATCACGCCGTTGAAGATGGCGGATTTATCGAGATTATCCCGAATAATCTTCAAGGTCAGAGGGCTGGTATAGATCAGCCAGCACGGCAGTTGATCCTTGAGCGGGGTGAATTTCGTCGTGGTGAAAGAGAAGGCTAATTCGCCATCTTGGCCAGGCTGAATCTCCGCTTTTGAGAAGTCGATCGATTCTTTCTTGATTCGGGGCGGCGTGCCGGTCTTAAGACGGAAAATATCGAGTCCCATCGCTTGGAGGCACTTGGAAAGGCCTTGACTGGAACTCTCGCCATCGGGACCGCCTGGATGGACGTCCTGACCCGAGATAATTGTGCTTTCCATGTAGGTTCCGGTCGTGATGATGATTGCTTTTGCCGTGATCTCTTCGCCTTTGTCCGTCACGACGCCAAAAACTTTTTTCTCATCGTGGAGCAAAGCTTTGACTTGGCATTCTTTGACCTGGAGGTTGGGTGTCGAAAGAACGAGGCTTTGCATATAAGCCGGATAGCCTTTTTTATCAACCTGCGCCCGGAGGCACTGAACGCCCGGCCCTTTGCCGGTATTGAGCATTTTAATCTGAAGCGGATGGTGATCGGCCGCTCGGCCCATCATCCCGCCGAGCGCATCGATCTCGCGCACGACAATCCCTTTGGCTGAGCCGCCAATATGCGGGTTGCATGGCGTATTGGCGATCATCTTGATATTAAGGGTACACAAAAGCGTCCGCATCCCTAAGTGAGCTGCGGCGCACGAGGCTTCGACTCCAGCGTGACCACCGCCGACGACAATGACATCAAAATCCATGCAAATCCTCATCCGATTCTTTCGAAAGCCGCCCCAAAGGCTAGCCAATGGCGTCGGACATGTCCAGTTTAATCAACTGGTTCAACTCGACAGCATACTCCATCGGCAACTCTTTGGAGAAGGGTTCGATGAAACCCATGACGATCATTTGGGTCGCCGCTTCTTCACTCAAGCCACGCGACATCAGATAGAAAAGTTGCTCTTCGTTGATCTTCGAGACGGTCGCTTCGTGTTCAATGTAAGACGAGTTGTTGCGAATCTCGTTTTTTGGCAAGGTATCGCTCCGCGACTTATCATCGAGAATCAGGGTATCGCATTCGACGTGGGCATGGGCGTTTTCGGCCCCGGGCAAAATCCGGACGGTCCCACGGTAATTTGCGGTGCCGCCATTCTTGCAGATTGACTTTGAAATGATGTTTGAGGAGGTATTCTTCCCAATATGGATCATTCGAGCGCCGTTATCCTGAAATTGGTTCTTGCCGCCGACCGCGATCGAAATGACCGAGCCTTTGGCCCCATCGCCTTTCAGGATGCAGGCGGGGTATTTCATGTTTCGCATGCTGCCGATGTTGCCATCGACCCATTCCATCAAGCCATTTTCTTCGACGAGAGCCCGCTGCGTCACCAAATTAACGATGTTGTTGCTCCAATTTTGGACGGTGGTGTAACGGCAGTGCGCATCTTTGAGCACCACGATTTCCACCACGGCGGCATGGAGCGATTCTTTCGAGTAAATCGGGGCGGTACAGCCTTCGACATAATGGATATCCGCCCCTTCGTCGACGATAATGAGAGTCCGCTCGAACTGACCCGTTTTTTCGTTATTGATACGGAAATAGGACTGAAGCGGCTTTTCCAAATGGACCCCCCTGGGAACGTAGATAAAAGAGCCGCCGCTCCAAACCGCGCTATTGAGAGCGGCGAATTTGTTGTCGGCGCTCGGGACAACCGTTCCGAAATATTTCTTCATTAGCTCGGGGCAAGTTTGAAGCGCCATATCGGTCGACAAGAAGATGACACCTTTTTTTTGGACCTCGTCGAGCATGTTGTGATAGACGACTTCGGATTCGTATTGGGTCGTGACACCCGAGAGGTATTTCTGCTCCGCTTCGGGAATGCCTAGGCGTTGGAAGGTTTGCTTGACCGCCGCAGGAACCTCATCCCAGTTTTGCTCTTCCGCCCGCGACACCTGCGTGTAATAGGTATAGGAAGGGAAATCGAGGAACGAAAGATCAGGGCCATAGGAAGGCAAGGGCATTTTCTCAAAGAGTTCGAGCGCTTTTAAGCGATATTCGAGCATCCATTCCGGCTCATGCTTATGGACGGAAATCGCTCGCACCACATCGGCGTTAAGGCCTTTTCCGGTGGTGAAAAGAACTTTGGCATCGGTCTTGAACCCGTATTGGTATTCTTTGTCGAGGAAGGTGGTGTCTGCCATATTACTTCTCTTCCTTCTCCAGCAATTCTTTCATCGCGGTCCAGCCCATGGTGGCGCAATGGATGCGAGCGGCTTGCTTGCCAGTGTTGACGAAGACAATCGCTTCGTCAAGGAGCGACGCGTCATAAGGTTTTTCTTCAATCATGTCGAGATAGCTTTGAATCGTCTTCTCGGCCAAGGCGTAATCTTCGCCGATCACCCGATCGCAGAGAATATCGGTGCTGGCGCTTGAAATCGTGCAGGCGATGCCATCCCAAAGAGCATCAACGACCTTACCTTTTTCGCCTTTGAGATAGACATCGAAATCATCGATGCAGTTGGTCGAAGAGGCATGGAGAGAAAGATAGGCTTTCGGATCGCTGGGTTTGGCTTTGTGGCGCGGGTTTTGATAGTGATCCATGATGATTCCCCGCATCATCTCCGGGGTTAATTCAATTGAAGTAGGCATTGAGAAACTCCTTTCCGTGCTTGACCGCATCAACCAAGGCATCGATATCTTCCTTGGTGGTATAGAAATAGAACGAGGCACGAACCGTCGCGACAACGCCGAGGTAATCAATCAAAATCTTGGCGCAGTGTTGGCCACTCCGGCAGGCGATGCCCCGCGAATTGAGGAAGGTCGCCGCATCTTGGGCGAAAACATCTTTAATGTTGAAAGTGACAATGCCGGCTTCGGATTTCGAATTATAAAGGATGGCGTTACCGGTTTTTTCGAGTTCGCTCACCGCGTAACGCTTCAGCTCTTCTTCATAGGCATTGATGTTGGCCATGCCGATTCCCATCAAGTATTGGATGGCAGCATCGAGGCCGAAGATGCCCTCGATGTTTTGAGTTCCCGCTTCAAAGCGGAGCGGCGGTTCGAGATACTGGGCATCGCCACACATATCAAATTTGGCATTCATGCCTCCGCCGGTCATAAACGGCTCCATTTTGCAAAGGAGATCATACTTGCCATAGAGGACACCAATCCCTGTCGGGCCGCAGAGTTTGTGGCCGCTGAAGGATAAGAAATCCACATCGAGATCTTTGACGTCTATCGGCATATGAGGAACCGATTGGGCCCCATCGCAGACCAAGAGGGCGCCATAGTCGTGGACGACCTGGGCTAACTCCTTGATCGGCGCGATGTAGCCAAGGACGTTCGTCACTTGGGCGACCGCGACAATTTTGGTGTGTTTGGTGATGGTTTTGCGGAGATTTTCGACTGTAAGCCGCCCATCTTTATCGAGGGGAATGTATTTGATTTTTGCCCCAGTCATTTCCGAGACCTTAAACCAAGGCAGCACGTTCGAAGCGTGCTCGGCCTGGGTCAAAAGAATCTCATCGTCCTTCGTCAGGAACTTGACGCCATAGCCAAAAGCCACCAAGTTGATGGAGTTGGTCGTACCCGAGGTGAAGACCACTTCGATCGGTTTACAATTCAAGAACTGGCCTAACCGCTGTCGAGTCTCCAAAATCTTTTGGTCAACCGCAAAACAAAGATCATAGTCTCCTCTGTGCGAATTGGATGTCGCGTGAGTGTAATACTCTTCGACGGCGTTCAGTACACAATCGGGTTTGAATGTCGTTGAGGCATTATCGAGCCAAACAAGCGGTTTCCCCTGCATCTTGATCTGATTGCGATACATCGGGAAATCTTGGCGAATTTTATACGGATCAATCATGAGTTATGCCTCCTTCAATCGCTTCGTCAATCTTCGTTTGTAGTTTCGAATCAGCAAAGCGTTGTTCAATCGGTTTGAGATAGCCTAAGGTAATCAGCCTTTTAGCCATTGCCTCATCGACGCCGCGGCTTTCGAGATAGAAAAGATGTTCTTCGGATAGCCGACCGACCACGGCGGCGTGGCTGGCTTCGACGTCATTCTCGCCGATTTTGAGAATCGGCGAAGCTTGTCCGCTCGCCTTCGGATCGAAGACGATGATTTTAGCCACCTGACGGGTGTGGGTCTTTCGAGCCCCTTTCTCAATTTCGGAAATCCCTGCAAAAACGAGCTTGCTTCCCCCTTCGGCGATGCCATAGTTCGACATCAGCCCCAGCGATTCTTCCTTCTCGTGATAGACGGAAGTGTCATAGCGTTTATTGTCTTTTTTGTCCGCAATGGCGGCCAAATGCCAGTCGCAAGAAGAACGGCTGCCTTTGAGATAGACATTGAGAGTAAAGGTATATTGCGAAGGCGAAAAGTCCGCAAAAGCCCCCTCAAAAGCCCCGCCTTCCGCCACTTCGACATCGATTTTGGTGTTTTGGAGCGGCTTGAAAGCGGCCAAGCAAAGCTTCAAAGAAGTTTGAGTCGGCACTTTCAGTGTGAGCGTGGCAGGAATCTCATCCACGTAGGTGAGGGTTTTACTCACTTCATTTTCCGCCATGGTTTACCGCCACCCGTGTCGCACAAGCGCCAATCGAGACGCTGTTCATCGCATCGTCGTTTTCTTTTTCAACGGGGATCCCGAGTTCCGTTTTGATCCATTCGTAGCCTTGAGAATCAACTTTCTGAATCAGATCGACTCCGCCATTGACCGCGACGCGGCCGTTGATCAAAATCGCCGCTCTGGTCGGTTTAATCATGTTGTAGAGACGAGCATAATGGGACACGACTAAGAAACCAGCGCCCCGTACTTGTTCATCGCCGATTTCTTTGGCAACGATGCCCATCGCATCGACATCGAGGCCCGAATCGATTTCATCGAGGAGTGCAATCTTCGGTTGGAGCAGCTTCATCTGCAGCATCTCGTTGCGCTTCTTTTCGCCGCCTGAGAAGCCTTCGTTGAGGTTCCGTTTGCTCATTTCGAAAGGAATCCCCATCGCTTCATAGGCGCTTTGGAGCCGATTGTAGAACTGAAAGAGACTGAGCGGCTTATCGGCATGAGCGTTCATCGCCGCCTTGAGGAAATCAGCCGAATTGAGGCCTGGAATTTCGCTTGGATACTGCATAGCTAAGAAAAGGCCGGCCTTCGAACGCTTGTCGGGCGACAAGGCTAAAACATCCTGACCATCGAACATAATCGCCCCACTGGTCACCTGATAGGCCGGATTGCCCATGATAGCAGCCAATAAAGTGCTTTTACCATGGCCATTCGGCCCTAATAAAGCTAGTGTTTCGCCTTCGGAAACCTCGAGGTCAACCCCACGAAGGATTTCCTTTCCTTTGACGGCGACATGAAGATTTTTGATACTGAGTTTCGACATAAACCCTCCCTACGAGCGTTCCTATTTTAGTCCAGCCACTATAACCTATCAAACGATACGGTAAGTCGAATGCTCTTTTGACGGCAAACCCTTTCCTCTATCAAAGTGTATTCGTACGCGTGCTCGCGCGCTTAAACTAATTGTTGCACCGATTCTCTTTAGAGAATAGAATTAACCCGCAATGTTTGTGCAAGGAGGAACTAGTCCACGCATATGAAGATCAAGAAATGTGCTCTCGGACTCGTAGCAATGCTCGCCAGCGTCACGGCACTAAGTGCCTGTGATCTCGTGACTGCCAATTCAAATGGCAGCATTTTCACGTATACCGACGCCGAAGGCCATCGTGTTAGCTACACAGCCGACGATCTGTTCAAAAACTACCAAGAGACTGGCAGCTCGCTTTCGACCGAATTCGACAAGGTTTACGAAGTCTTGGTTCGCCATTACTATGATGATGAGCAGAACAAGACCAAACTAACCAATATGCAAGAATTGGCAAAGCGCGATGTCATCACCGACAAGCAAACCGCCAAAAACAACGCTTCTTCGACCTCGACATACGAGGCGGAGTTCGAAAAGATTCTGACCAGCCACAGCTGCAAGAATGTCGACGAACTTTACCAGTACCACCTCTATGAGGAAGAAAAGACCGATTTCCAGAACACGATTTATCAGACCTGGGATGGCAAGGCCGTCAATGGTCTTGAAGCCATGAAAGATGGCGTTTTAAAGGATGGCAGCGACACGATGCCGGAAAGCGACTATGGCATTAAGAATGCCGGTTGGCTTTTGGATCAGATGCCATACCACTATCGCCACATCTTGATCAAACTCGCCTCGGGCAAAACCGGTGAGTTCACGCAGGACAAGATCGGCGAGAGCAGCGATGGCAAAGGCGGCGAGGCGACCAAGCTTTCGCGTTTGATCTTCGCTTTAGCCGGCGTTAACTACGTCAGCACCGTCGATTCAGCGACTCATGCGAGAACCACCACCCTTGAAGCGACCAAGCTCGATCGTCAGTCCTTTGGCTACCTCGCTTCGCAATATTCCGAAGACTCTTCGGGCACTCCGGCTTCTTCGACGCATCAAGGTGAAACCTCGATCGTGACCAAAGTCATGAGTTCAGATTTCGTCCCAGAATTCAAACTCGGTTCCTATGCCTATGAAACGCTGTTCAATCAGCGCGAAAAATCGACGGCTTTCGGCGCAGCCAACGCTTACCGAATCGCCCCGGGCTTAACGAAAGATGCTACCTCCCTTGCGGACATCGACACCAACCAAAAACTCGAGAACAACAAGACCGTCTATCAAGAAATCAATGATACCGGCTTGGGCCAAATCCCCTTTGGCGCGGCTGTCGCGCTCGCCGATATGGCCGATACGACCAAAGATAACTCCGGCAACACGGTCAACGAAGGCAACGAAGCCTTCTATCCGCGCAACGTTATCTTCAATAAATATTTCAACAAGCACAACATCTGCGTCATCACCCCGAGCGCGATCATGTCGAACTCGACCGTGACGGGCATCGGTGCGGATTTAGCTACCGTCGCGGACAAGGTAAGTGGCAACATCGTCACCAAGCAGTATTACAAAGGCGCGAATTCCACTCTCTTTGCCTCGTTCCCCGGCTTCAGCGTCGATACGACGAACATCGTAAGCGTCACCGATGATAATGGCGTGTCTCAGAACGTTCTAACCAATGAAGAAGGCCAAGTCGTCTTAGCCGTCCGGGTTTCTTCCTCGGGTTACCAAGGCATCCACTTCATCGTGGTTGAACGGAGCGCCCTTTCGCAATACGGCCTCCGCAAAGAAGGCAATAAGTACATCGCCAATGCCACCGCGGAAGAAGCCGCTGCGGCCAATCAGGCGAGTTCGAGCGCTTATTACACCACTTATCTCCCCTCGAGCACCAGCTATCCGGTCGATAAGGATACGGTCCAAACTTACGTCGACTATAACAAGCCGACCAGCGAGGATTTGACTACCCGTTCGGGCAACATCTCGACCGCGATCAAAGGCTACAATTCCGCTCTCTCGACCTATCAGTTCTCCTTGCTCATTAACGAGGGCAAGATCAAATTCAGCAACACCGAGATCGAAACCCAAGTGCAACAGTATTCGAAGACCAAGCGTCAGGCGGCCGTCGATAGTGCCTTCACCACTTGGAGCGATAACTGGAAGAGTTACGCCGAAGTGCTGGCCACCCAAGAAGCGGCCCGCTCGGTCGGCAAAGACACCGGCTTAGGCAGCCTCCTTTGCGAGACCACCGCAACCGAATACGCTTCCACTGCCAAGACCGCCGATCTTTGGGCGAAAGGAGGAGCTTGCTACTATGGCACAAAGTAAAATGAAGAAAATCAGCGTTTTAGTTCTTTCGTTAGCCTCATTATCGTTACTCGCTTCTTGCGACAAAATCGAAGCCAAACTTCCAGCTTCCCAATATGACACCCCGATTCTGAACGTCAGCGGCACCACCAACAATGCGTTGGGCAAGATCTACGATGCTTTGATCACCGAAGGCGATACCAATAGCGCCAAAGTCCTCAGCAATGTTCTCTACCTCTACAGCCAGTCGGTCTATGGCGATTTCTTTGAAATGAAGAAAGTCGTCGATGCCTACGAGGCCACCCCGAATGATGCCGCCGCCATTAAAGCGACCCGCACCTTCGCCGATGCTTACGCAGTTTACAAGATGGACTATGCGAGCGATTCGACCCCGAATTACAAACTCGTCAACTTTTGCCTCGATGTTCTCAACCGGATTCGCTCGACTTTCTTGGGCTATGTCAGCAACAGTTCCTATCAGGTCCGCAGCCAATTCGTCGAGAGCAAATTCTATGACGCGCAAATCGCGGCCTACTATACTTTGACCGCCGCTTCAACCACCAGTTTCCCCTACAATAAGGATAAGAAACAAGTCTTGGGCAATTTCCGCCTTGGCGAAGATTACAGCGAGAGTGGCGCTTTCGTCCTCGATGGCAAAGCCGATCTCACCAAAGACACTGATACGACCAATTCCTACTTCAAGAACATCTTCGGCACCTACGAGAATTACATCAAGCTCGCGGTGCTCCCAGATATCTACCGGAGCGAACTGACGAGCCAATACCTCTACAGCGAGAACTTCGGTCAAATCAAGCAGACCGCCTATCGCAAAGTCGATTACATCTCCCTCGCGGAGAATGCCACTTACATCGGCAGCGTTGGCAACTTGATGACTTCTTATTGCAAGAACGTCATCGCCAGCACTGATGACGCCATCAGCCAAGCGAAGTATGGTTTCACCTTCTTGGGCGACCTCTACAAAGGCACGACCTTCGACTTCAGCGTCGAAGAGAAAGCCTTGGCTGCCACGATCTATGGCGAAGCTGATTGGCACGAGGTGACGCTCACGACGCCGCTCATCGTCGACAATTGGACCATCTCCTCTTACTACAAGGAGTCGGCGATGGGCACCATCATTGAATCGTACCAGAAGCTCACCGACAACCGTTTCACCGATGATTCGACGGTCCGGAATGACTTCACCAACAGTGGCGCCTACCCAATTGGGACTGGCCTCACCGTTAAGACCCGGACCTTGGCCGCCGCCGATAAGACGACCCATGGTTGGTACGACAAAGCCGGCCTTTCTTCGCTCGCCAGTGCCCTCTCGACCCGCCTCTTCAAGGTTCAGACCGCGACCGACGTCGATGGCAACAAGACCGCCAATGAGACGATGACGTATGGTCGTTATGTCGGTGGCAATTACTACTTGCTGCCAGAGACCTCCGAAGCCAAAGCCGCTTATCCTTACTTATATAAGGACTCGAGCGACAACTGGTACATCGTCAAGGTCGAAGAAGCCATCAAACCTGCCAAGATCACCTCGGATTCGACTGGTACGGGCTCCTCGGCTTATTACGACAACATGAGCAAACACGCCAACGATCACTTTTATGGCGAAGTGGTTGCCCGCAAGATCGCCTACTCGCTCGCCACAAACGAGACCTGGAAGAATAAGGCCAACAAGTTCTACGTGAACTCGATGGCGCTTCTCTACCACGACACCTACGTCTACAACTACTTCAAGACGACGTTCCCCTCACTCTTTGAGTGAAAGAGAAACACGCTATAATGAAGGGGTGGATTAATCCACCCCTTTCTTGTTTTTTTGGAGGATCAAAAATGAAAGACGTATTCTGCAAGATCATCGACGGGGAGATCCCCTCGGTCAAAATCTACGAAGACGATGACGTCCTCGCGATTCTCGACATCTCTCAAACGACGAAAGGCCACACCTTGGTCATGCCGAAGAAGCATTATGACAATTTTTTAGCTTGCCCGAAAGAGATGATGCATAAAGTCTACGATGTCGCCCAGCGAATCGGCCAAGCCGAGATCGCAGTATTGGGCGCCAAGGGCGTCAACATCTTGACCAACGTTGGCGAAGCGGCTGGCCAAAGCGTCCCCCACTTCCATGTCCACGTCATTCCCCGCTACCTCGGCGGCGAGGGCGGTTTTCAACTCACGATGAAGGCCCAAGATATCTCAGGAATGGATCTGCCCTTGTTGGCGCGTTCGATTTCCGAGAAGATGAGCAAATAGTCGTTCGACGTCCCCCTTCACTTCCTTGGCCCGGCAAAGGGCTTTATAGATGGTCTATCCAAATTTACAAAGCGGGCTGAACTCCCGCCCCCATGCGGAAGAATATTTTCGAAACCCTCTTTGGTTTTGTAAGCGCTTACACTTTTGCCCAATATTATGCTATATTAGGGGTGAGCTAAGGGAGAAGTCCCTGAGCAAAGACCCTGGGGAAAGGCTCTCCCCCTCAGGGAAAAATGATTCGTATAGCTGTTTCTCGCCAAGGATGGTATCCTGAGGCTCAGACGGAGGAGCACGGCGAGAAAACGCTACGATAAGGCATTCCAATCCGGCGGCGGGGAATGCCTTTCTTTTCAAGAAAAAAACAGCCAAAGCAGCTTAGTGCTTGTTTTTGTTGTACAACGGATTGTAGAAATAACGATCGTCAATGGTGAAGACCTTTTGGGTCCAATCTCCTGGAGCAACATTTTGATAGGCTTTGTCGAGGATATTCATTTTGGCATCGAAATCATCAATCATCGCCAAAGCGAGGGCTTCGCGGGTCGCAGGGGCGATCGGCGAACCGAAATCAGGCTGGTTGTGATGGGAGAGCACCATATGTTCCATCACGACAGGAATCTCGCCCGTCATACCCAAGGAATCAGCGGCTTCTTTGACCTCGGCCTGCATGATCGAAATATGACCAAGGAGTTTGCCTTCGAGGGTAAATTTGGTCGCAATCGGGCCCGAAAGCTCAATGGTTTTGCCAATATCATGGATCAAAGTGCCAGCAACGAGGACGTCGCGGTTGAGCGAAGGATAGAGCTGGCAAAGCGCCTCAGCGGCATCCGCCATGCAAAGCGAATGATAAAGGAGGCCCGAGGCGTAGTTATGGTGGTTGCGGACCGCGGCTGGATAATCGATATAGGCGTCATAGTGTTTTTTGATGAGGTAGGTCGTCAGTTTCTTGACGTCTTCGTTTTTGAGCGAATCCAAATAGGCTTGGAGTTTTTTGACCAGCACGTCCTTGCTGACAGGGCTCGAGGGAACAAAACGGGTATAATCGACCCCTTCGAGCGGTAAGGCTTCGCCTCCGAGGACCTTCATCTGCAGGGCGTTTTTATAGGAGATGACCTCAACCTCAACCTCAACGATGTTGCCTGGGGCGAAAGTCTCCTCATCGCTCGGCGCCACGTCCCATTTCTTGCCATCCATCGTGCCGGTGGCATCCTGAAAGGAGACCGTCAGGTAGGTTTTCCCCGCTGCGGTAACGCCTTTGGTACAGGCACTGACGAGAAATTGAGTCCTCTCGCGATCGCCGTCTTTTAAGTCACTGATGCTTCTCATAAACATTCCTCCAATGCTTGTTCGACTTCTTCAGGAGCGTAACCTTTGCTCAAGAGATAGGCAAACGTCTTGCTTCGTAACGAATAACCATTATACTTTGCCCCGTACTTCTTTAGGGTTTTTTCGCAAAGGGTTTTCAAATGGGCACCGCCGGCATCCTTCGCTTCTTTATAAGAGCGGACAGCTTCGCAAGCCACTTTTTCGTCATAACCACGCCGAACGAGGGCCAAGGCGGCTTTCTCTTTTTTCTTTCGGAGCGGAAGCCGGGCGTATTTCTTCTCCCATCGCTCCGCCAGCTTCAGCGCATGCTCCGCTTCGCTTTTGAAGACGAAGGCGTCGACGATTTCGTCACGGATGCCGTGTTTGAACTTCAAATCTTGAATAATCCGATTCTTGCCGTAATACTGATTTTCTTTTTCTTCTTTGTATTCTTCCGCAAACTCCCCATCATTGACGAGCCCTTGCTGTTTCAGGTTAGAAATCAGGCGACGAATCGTATCTTCTTCGCTGCTTTTTTTCCGCATCTTCTCACGGATGTCATGGGCGGAATAGGAGCCTTTGCTCACCAAAGAAAGCGCATATTTCCATAGCGACTCATTTTTGAGGAAAAGGGTTAAGGAGCGGTATTCCTCGTTCGATAATTCCTTGCCGACATAAAGCGGCATCTCGGTGAAAGCGTTGGGGCTGAGCGCCAGCTTCACCGCGCCGAAAGAGACGACCATCTGACCTTTTTTATTCTCTTTGATCGCAGTGATCTGATGGGTGTTACCAATTCTTTTTGATGGCACGTTCATAGACTTCATGGACCCTCGTGTAGAATTTCTCGAGCGAATAAGGCTCAATTGCCCGTAAGGCGGCGGCTTTAACCGAAGCGGTTTTACTCGCCCCTAAGTTAATGATACTCCCTAACTTCTTGCTCATGTCATCGGCATCGAGGAAGAAGAAACCATCTTCGCCATCTTTGATGGTACCGACCAACGATTGGTCATAGCGGGCAAAAAGTAAAAGAGAAGAGGCCATGGCTTCCATAAATGTCAGCCCTTGGGTTTCGGTGATGGAAGCGGAGACGAAAAGATCCCCTAAGGCATAGTAGAGCGGCACGCTATCGGGATTGACGGGCCCGACAAAAACCACATGATCGGCGATACCGAGTTTCACGCTGAATTCTTGCAGTTCTTTTAGGGCAGGTCCCCCGCCAACCACGACAAATTTAGTGAGGCGGGTCGGATGACTCGCCAAGAATTTGGCATAGCCTTCAAGACAGAGATCAATCGATTTCTCCTTGGCGACGCGGCCGAGAGAAAGGATAACGTAAGTATCAGGGCTGAGGCCATACTGGCTCTTGAGATCTTTAACTTTTTTCATGTCGATGTTCTCGCGCTTGAAAGCACTGAAATCGATGCCGGTCGGAATGACGTTCAGATAGGCATCGACGCCGATATTGCGCATATATTCCTGAATCTTGATGCTCGGGGTGATAAATTCATCGGCTCGGCGCGATTTGTAACGGACGTAAGTGCGAACGATACCTTTGGCGACCCGATCGAAATACCCGCGGGTGGCATAGTAGGTGTAATCCTCCATCATCGTGTGAAAGGTGTAGACGCTGGCGACGTGAAGCAAATTGGCAGCGATAAAGCCGAACTGGCCGACCCCGCCATCGGTTTGAATATGGATGACTTCTGGGGCGAATTCCTTAATCAGTTTCATCGCATCGGCGTTATAAACCGAAGCCCAGCGATAATCGTAGAGGTGTTTCATGTCAACGCCAGGTAGACGCAAAATGTCGCCGTCGAGAGAAAGCTCGTTGTTGAAGGGATTGGTTGCCACCACCAAAACGGAATCGCCATGAGCTTTGAAGGTGCGGAAAAGATTGCGAGCGCTCGTGGCTACGCCGTTGATCTCAGGCGGATAGGTGTCGCTAAATATCGCTACTCTCATACTCAATCATCGATATCAATGGAATCCCACTTTTTTTTCTTCATGGGATCTTCATTGCCTTTCTTCGCTGCGTTATCCGGAGGATTTTTCTTGTCATTCGCCCCAGCTTTATGAGCAAAAAACGGATCGGAAACGGAGGAATCAGGGTCGCGGAAGGCGGCGGGGTTCAACGTCTGAAGCCGCTTCTGGATCTCTTTGCGCGAAAGTTGCTTGGTCTCATAGAGCGTATCGGAAGAAAGTTTTCGTTCATCGAAGGTCGCCATTTGCAAATCGACGAAGGTCTGGCGGTTGGCGTAATGGAAATCCTCATGGGGTCGCGAATGATAGAGGGCGGCGAAGAAACCAGAAATGATGACGACAAGGTGGAAGGTCGCGGCCCGCCACAAGATGTTGGCGGTTGCCATATTGGCCGAGGCGGTGCGAACGATCTGGAGCGATCCATTGACGATCTCGGCCGTCTCGACATAATAGTTCGAATACATGGCAGCGAAGAAAAGTTCGGAAACGCCGGCGCTGCCTGGTAACGGAAAAAGACCGGTGACCATCTGGTGGAAGGCACTGCGGAAGCATGAGTCCATCATCAAGGAAAAATCAAAGGTGGCGCCATAACCATAAGCATCGAGAGCCAATCCGGCGAAATACGGAATTGAGGTCCGGATGATCATAATGACGAAAAAGAGTGAGAAAATCAAAATGGTGACCGGAACGTTGGCCTGAAGACGTTTGAGTTCAATCTTGAAGTTTTCGACCTGAACCCGAAGATTCTCGCGGGTTTTATCGGGATTTTTTATTAAGCGAAGTTTCGCGCCCAACCCGATGCCATAGTGCATGATGAAGTTATGGAATTTGTGGGAATAACTCATGAGGAAGAGGAGAGCGATAATCGAGAGGTTGAGGCCGAAACCGATGATGATGAGCGGTAACATTGAAACCGTGCCATCCCAGCCAAAAAGTGAGAAATTCGGGATCTGGAAACTCTTGATCGCCATGATCATATCCCACTGGAAAATAATAGCGATGATATCAAAAAAAATCAGGACCACTTGGTAAATGATGAACCACATGACCATGATTGAGGCCGCATTCGAGACCTCAATCCCCTGCTTCTTCATTGTGTAAATCTGCATGACCTGACCGCCCGAAGCGCCAGGAGTGACGTCATTATAGAAAGCCCCGATCATCGCGTTAGAGACACCTTGATGCCACTTGTAATGCCGGGTGTATAAACGACAAAAAACCTGAATAACCACGCCATCGAGAAGATAGGAGAGAATCACCAAAAGTGCGATGGCGATGAGCCACCAGGGGTTGCAGCCTTTGAGCGCGTCGAAAATGTAGGCGCCGCCTTTGCCGATATCGCCTTCGCCGGCATTGTAGAGCGAGAAAACAAGCGAAAAGGCGGTCATCACCAAAACAATCGAGATGCTGACCCAATACTTGGAGGATGCTTTTTTCTTTTTCGGGGTTTCCGTTTCGGGAATCCGCGTTGTTTTTTCGTCCATCAAAAAATCCAAGAGCAAAAGCTCTTGGACTATTGTAGCAAACTTTGACCCCTAAGCCTTGCTTTTTATCGTCGTGAGGACAATCTCGGCGGTGCAACGGTAGCGGACTGGCAGGTAATAGGAGGTACCAAGACCGCGATTGACATAGAGGCGTGAAAACCCTTTGGTATAGGCGCCGGCGATGTAGGTTTCCCAGAATGCCGAGGCTACGGCCCAATTTCCGATTTTGACCTGGCCACCATGCGTGTGGCCCGAAAAAGTCAAATCATACCCTTTGGCGGCAATAAGATCAAAAAGATTCGACCGATGGCAAAGCATGATGTTGAGTTTGCTTGAATCGAAGCCCCTAGCCAAAGAGTCAAGCTGGGCTGGCACGTCGCCTTCGTAAGGTTTAAATGGGGTCAGCAATTCGTCTTTTTTCCGATAGCCCGGATCGCGGAGGCCGCTTAAGACGATCCCATTGCCCATGTCAAGCCGTTTTTCATTCATGTTGACCGCCCAAATGTCGAAAATCTGATGTTCTTTTAATGCGTTTTCAGGGGCATGGAGTTCGTGATTCCCATCGACATAGAAAAGTGGGATCGCTTTGCTTTTCCAGCTAGCGATCATCTGCTGAATCATCGAATAATCACGAGTTTGGTCATCGATAAAATCACCCGTCAAAACAATAATATCGGGGTTCAAATCCGCAATTATGTCCAGCAAATCACCATTGGAATAGCTTAATGAGTGATTATGAAAATCCGAAAGTTGGACGATGCGGAAATCTTTGCTGCCCGTATACTTCCTAGTTTCGTATTCGTAGGAAGTGACCGTCAACTTCGTATCGTTATTAGCAAAACAAAATAAACCAAAGCCGGTACAGACAACCCCGACCGTCGCGACCCATCGAAGAAAAACCCGCATCCTTTTCATGAAACAATAATAGCAAGAGCAAAGCGAAAGTCTCTAAAAATGGTTCGTAAAATCAAAACAGGGCCTTTGGTCTGACTTTTTCTTAACGAGAATTCCTTAGTCGCCTCAGTCATCGGGCGAATCATTCATACTGGTTTCAACCAGGCAGGGATCATGGCCGAAAGCCTCGGCGGCTTCGGCGTTGTTTAAAGTTTCAGTGCGCTTGAGAATGTCGATGGCAAGGGTCGAAGAAAAAGGCCGTTTGCGCCAAACTTCAAAATCGAGTCCGACAAAGAGCAATCCAAGACAAGCGACCCAATAGGAATAAACCGACACTCGCTTGCCCATCCCATCATTCCACTTTTTTGCCAACTTAAATTCTGGTGGCCACTCAAGATAAAGGAAGCGCCACGCGAAGGCCTCGACGAAAGGGTGACAATGTCCTCGGCAACAACTCGGTGAACCGGATGATAGTCAGGTGATTCACTTCCGACCGGAGTGACCCATTTGATCGAAGACCAATTCGAACGGATGATCCCAGTTTTGTTTTTCGACGTAGACGACCCGCTTAGCGGCGACATCGTAGATGAAACTCACCGTCGTCGGCGCTCCGCCATCGACCTGAGCGGTCTCCTTTAATAGGGCCATGAGTTCAGGCACATCGACCTCGCCCTTCGCCTTTTCAAGATAGGCGTTGGCTTTTTCGTAGCGGTCGGCCCCGGCCCAAGGATGATGTTCTTTTTCTTCTTTCATTAATTGGAAGTTCGTTAGGACGGAATAGGCAGGCTTTGTAAGGGATTTATAGCCTAAACCCGGGAAAATCTGCAAGACATTGCCTGCCCCATCGGCATCTTGGGCCTGAAGAGAAAGGCGCTCTTCGTTATAGATCGGATTGGCTTTCACAATCGCCGTGAGTTCTTCGAAGGTGATTCTCTCCAATAAAAAAGCCAAGTTGATCTGATCAATGTAATGGAGTCCAACGCCTTTTTGGTAATAGCCCTCTTTCACCCCTGGATTCATCACCGGGAGGGTCGCAAAATCGCCCCGGGCGTTGCAGCCGAAGGTCGGCACCCACAGTTTCTCGTTAACCAAGAGCGAAATATAGAATGCTTTGTTCTTGGTAACGATGTGGTATTTCCACCCCGGATTATCAAAGTTGAAGCCGAATAGAGTCTTTTTGCCATTGACGACGATACTGGTGCACATAAGGATAGTCTATACCTTTTGAGCATCTTGCTTTCGTTTTTTCGTCTTTCCACGTAACCTATTATTGGAGGTAAAAATCCATGACTATCTACGACATCCAGGTAATGAAAAACGACGGGACTGCAATCAGTCTCGCCGACTATAAAGGCAAAACCCTTCTCATCGTCAATACGGCCACCAAGTGCGGCTTTACGCCCCAATACAAAGCCCTCGAAGCCCTCTATAAGAAATACCAAGTCCAAGGTTTGGTGATTCTCGATTTCCCCTGCAATCAGTTCTTGCACCAAGCGCCGGGCAGCGACAAAGAGATCAACGATTTCGCCACTTTGAACTATGGCACCACCTTCCCGCGCTTTGCCAAAATCGAAGTAAATGGCAAGAATGAACACCCACTCTACAGTTTCCTAAAGGAACAAAAGAAAGGTCGGATCGCTTGGAACTTCACCAAGTTCCTTGTCGATAGCACGGGCAAAGTGGTTGCCCGCTATGCGCCGAAAGATAAACCCGAGAACTTTGAGAAAGATATCGTCGCTCTCTTGGGCGAGGCCAAAGCGGCAGCGAAAGCCCCGGTCAAGGAAATCAAAACCCTGACCTTGGCGATGCTCGATGGCTGTCCGCATTGCAAAACCGCTGAAATCTTCCTCAAGAAATATAACGTCTCCTATGATGAACTCAATTGGAGCCACGACGAGAATGACTCGACCTTTGATGCTTTGGGCATCACGGCGGTCCCAGTCCTACTCATTCCAGGCGAAAAAGGGTTGGAGAAGATCACTGGCGAACAAGCGATTGGCGAGTGGGCGAAAAACTACAAAGCCTAAACGCGGTGTTTCTTTGACTCTTTGTCCATGGTTCATATAATGGAGCCATGGACTTTTCTTATCTTCTTTCTCATCACAAACTGGATCCTGTTCTCCTCGAAAAAGCAGGGTTTTGCAAAGATAATGAGGTTTACACCCTGCGCCAATACTTCGCCGATCCCAATTTCTATGCCATCTACCGAATCGGGGTTAGCCTCTTCGAGGTCAAAGTCTACGAGACCTCCTTCGATGAAGAATACATTCCCTTCGCCCTCAAAAGCGTTGGAACTTCTCTCGTCGCCGGTTTGCGGGAACAGGTGAACGAGGAAGTCAAGAGGCTCTTGCAGACCGCCTTCAAGCAAAACGATGTGAAAAACCGTCTCTTTGCCTACGGTCAAGAAAGGCATGGTTCCTTGCCCGAACATCCTTTTGCTGAAGATCCCCATGTCACCGCCATGGTTTTGCGGGTGAAAAAGGCTGGAAAATGGTATGCCCTCTTCATGAGTATTCCTGCCAAAAAATGGGCTTCAAAGATGAAAGTGAGATTCAGATCGTGAACCTCAAAACGGATCCAAGCCAAATGATGGATAATATCGATCATATCCACTTTTTCCCCGCTTTTCACATGAACAAGAAACTTTGGATCACCATCATCCTCGATGAGATCACCCCCTGGGAAAAGTCAGCTCAGCTCTTGGATGAGAGCTACTCTTTGGTCAATGAAAAAGAATAATGGCAATGAAAAAGAAGGCTCCGCCGCGCGAAATTTTCCTTTGTAGAATCAGAACGCTTCGCTAATGGCTTAGTTTTGACTCTTTATTCGAGAATTTGGGTTGGCCACCGCTTTTTTCGATCGAGGATGGGGGCCTTCGCGATCCGCTTGCCATAGCCTTCAGCAAAGTTGCAATTGGCTTGGCCGCATGGCGATATTTGATGTTTTGCGAATGCCTGTCATCGCTCATGCGCTTGACACCGTGCTCCTTCTCGAAATGAAATAAAACTCAGACGCGTTGGCCTTCTTTGTTAATCAAAGGGGACGTGTTTGCCGAATATGTCCATGTTGCCCGTCAGGACAACGGTGTTGGAGATTTGGTGGAACGCTCCCGCGAGCATCGTCTAGAAATCCCAGGTATTATTGGTATCATGAAGATTGGCCGCCGGATCGCGTTTAACCGCCCGGTTCCGACCGACGGAATTGTCGACGCCCAGAAGCGAATCCTCGAGGTGGAACGCCTCCATCATTGCCACTTCGCCCGGGAGGGTGCCGACGATGCCCCAACTTCAATCGTCAGACGATGCTGAACTCTTTTTTCATTATGTTTTTCTTCCTTTGGCAAGCGAAACGATTTCCCAAGGCTCAAGCTTTTAAAGAAAACAAGTCCCCTATCACCTCCAAAAGCCAAAAGGCTATTTTTTCCATTTCAAAGGGCTTATTCTAAAAGAATAAGAGGTTAACAAAATGCGAATTGGCATGATCGGTGCCGGCGGAATCGCCAGCAAATTGGCATTGACCATCGCGGAGATGGATGGCGTAAACAACTACGCAATCGCCTCCCGCAGTTTAGCCAAAGCCGAGGCCTTTAAAACGACCTACCACTTTGAAAAAGCCTATGGTTCCTACGAAGCGCTCCTCGCCGATCCGCTCGTCGATCTCGTCTATATCGCGACTCCGCACAGCGAGCATTATGCCGAGATGGAACTTTGTCTCCGTTACCACAAGCCCGTTCTCTGTGAGAAGGCCTTCACCGCGAACGCCATCCAAGCCAAAGACATCTTGTCCCGCTACGAAAAAGCACAGCTTTTTTTAGCGGAAGCCATTTGGACCCGCTATCTGCCCTCACGAAAAATCATCGACGATGTTCTCGCTTCGGGAATTCTGGGGGACGTTTTTCTCGTCAGTGCCAATCTCTGCTATGCCAATAAAGCGCACCCCCGACTCACCGATCCCGCTTTGGCGGGCGGCGCCCTTCTCGATATGGGGATCTATCCTTTGACCTTCGCTTTGATGGCGCTTCACGAGAGCCCCGTCAGCCTTCATGCCGAATGCAAGAAAACGGAGACCGGAGTAGACGAAGCTACCACGATGATTCTTTCTTTCCCGGGAGGGAAACAAGCCATCCTCTTTGCGTCAATGGATGGGCCGAGCGATCGCAGCGGCTATGTCTATGGGAGCAAAGGTTATCTCGAAGTCATCAATTGCAACAATCCTGAGCAACTTAACGTCTATGATATCAACCACCAGCTCTTGAAGAGCTATCCAATCCCGCCTCAGATCAGTGGCTACGAATATGAGATTGAGGAATGCCGTCGTTGTCTTGAGCAAAAGCTCGAGCAAACTCCCTTTGTCTCGCACAAAGTCACTCTTGAAGTTATGACCATGATGGATGCCATGCGCAAAGAAATGGGCATCGTTTATCCTTTCGAAAAATAAGGTTTATTCTCTGCTTTTTTCGCCTTGGAAAAAGAAACAATTGTGACCGCTATTTTTAGCGAGATAAAGTTGCTTGTCGGCTTCGGCGATATAATGGTCAATTATCTTTCCCGGTTCAACGGGGCCAAAGAAAGCGCCCGCACTGACGGAAACAAAAGGATAGGGCGCACCGACGGCAGCCGGCAATTGAGCGTCATAGACCGCTTTGACGAGGCCACGGCCGATCCGTTTCACCTGCTTAGCATTGATGCCGGACAAAACAACCAAAAATTCATCGCCCCCGAAACGATAAAAGGCATTCTCGGGAAAGAGATTGGCTTTCTTAACGGAGTTAACCACCACTTGCAAACAGTTATCCCCTTCGATATGAGAAAGGGTATCGTTATATTTTTTGAAGGAGTCAACGTCGAACATGATGAAGCAAATTTCGCTGTCTTCCTTGAGGTAATGTGGAAAATCCTGAACGAGATCCGTGTGAAGCGAATGGCGGTTTTTAATTCCTGTCAGTTGGTCGTGAGTCGAAAGGAAATGAAGCTCATCATTGGCGAAATTCAGTCGCATCGTTTTAACTTCGTTGAGGTAATTGGTTGAAGAGAGATAGACCATGACCGCCAAAAGGATGACACCAATCAGCGTGTATTGGAGAAGGAGAACCGGCTCGCTTTGGCCAACCGCGGAAATCGTGATAACTAAACCAAGTCCACCAAGCATCACAAAGAGAGAATCAAAGAGATAAGGCGAAGAAACCAAAGTGAACATTAACAGATAGAGATAGCTTGGGCAAAACGAGCCACGTTCAGAGGGATTTTGTGCGGCAGCCAAGAAATAAAGAGCCATCACGGCTAAAAGACAACTGGTGTAGGCGTCCATCAATATGCGGGAGAAAAGGGGTCGCCGCACCTTGAGAAAGAAGACCAAGGTACCCAAAAGGGCGTAGAAAAGTGAGCTGCCAAAAAGAATAAACATCGCGATCACGCTATAGAACTGGTCATCCGGATGCATGCCTAAGGCATAAAACATAATCATATAGGCGATGCTAAGGGCCATTAAGAACCAAGAAATGAAAACCATTCGATTGGCTTGACGAACGGCCAAAGAGTCGACGGCCAGATTGCTTTCGGATTCGGTGATCCGATAACGGCAGTGCAAAAACCGAATGGTGAGCGGCACTTCCCAAAAACGGAAGAAAGCCCGCTTGACTTGGCGATTGTTTGGGCTCATGTCCATAGAATAAGTTTATCGGTTTCTTTCAAAAAGCGAAATATCAAAACGATTGTCGCGCGTATCGATTCAAAAATTGATACGAATTAACTTTTGATAATTGCAGCAAAAAGCCACTCTTTGGTTTGCCTCGGCGAAATCGACATCCTTTTCCCATTCGTTTTTCTGGACGTAAAAAATCTCGCTCGCTCCAGCGAGCGGAGCATTCGGGTCTTTTCCCGGAGCCCATCTCGTCGCATAACCAATTCTGACGTTGAAAGGGGATGCTATTGAAAAAGGATTCTTCTGAGTATCAGCCAGTTCTTAGTCGATTCGCTAGGCGATGCGTTTAGGGTCAATATTCTTTTATCCGTAACGAAACGAAGTTCATTACTGGCATAGTGAGCCAGAAAGGGCCACGCTGAACTCCGACTTGTTTCAAGACAGATGCTATCATTTTCAGGGCACAACCCTCATCGCCACGACCATCGGTATCGTTAATGGGCTTTAAACCATTGAACATCCAACATAGAGAGGAAAAAATGATCGAAATTAATCGCAGGAAAACACTCTTCCAGATGCTGGCTCAGGTGGTGCCGGCCATTGAGATCCGCCAATGCGCCGTTATACATCTTCATGTTGCAGATCGTGAGCAACACGATGTGAATAATCGGAAAATGCTGGGTGCAAGAATCAGCACTTCCGGTAAACCCTCTCGAGGAGGCCGAAGACAGGGACACCACCATATAAGGGGTAGAAGAAGTATTCAAGTTTCTCGAGGGGAGACCGAGTTCAGAAAACGTGGAAGGGCGCAAAGATGGTCGACAGAATGCAATAGGAAAAAGAGGGTGCTTGAACCCAGGCCAAGTTATCTACCTAATCATCCGAAAAGAAACCCCTTTTATGGGGTTAAAGGAAAAACAAAGTTTCAGCGTTCTCTTCTTCCGCGTTTCCCCATACTCGTTCTATAATAAACGCGTGCTAAAAAGATTGCTTATCACCAACTTGGCGATTATCGAAAATATCGATGTTTCCTTCAAAGAAGGCTTTACTGTTCTAACGGGTGAAACCGGAGCGGGCAAAAGTCTCGTCATCGATTCGCTTTCGCTCCTTTTGGGCGCCCGGGCTTCGAGCGAGCTCATCCGCGCGGGTGACGATAGCGCTCAAATCAAGGGCTACTTTGAGCTCCAAAGCCCCCAACTGACTGCGATACTCGCCTCCCTCAACATTCCGATGCTCGATGGTCAAATCACGATCGAAAGATCGATAGGCAAAAGCAAGAGCAGCATCAAGATCAACGGGGTAAGCATCTCGCTGACTGACCTCAACAAGATAGCCAAATACTTAGCCGATATCCATAACCAATTCGACTTCGAGAAAATCCTCAATCCTGAGAATTATCTTGAAATTATCGATGGTTTTTCTTATGAACTAACGACTTCTTATAAAAAAGAATACCACGCTCTTCTCGAAACTTACCGCGGCCGAAAAGCCGAATATGACGACTTGCTTGAAAAAAAGAAAAAACTCGATGAAAGCCGGGATTTCTATGAGTACCAATTTAAGGAACTCAAAGTTGCCGATCTTAAAGAGGGCGAGGAAGAAAGCATCGCCTCCGAGATCTCCCTTCTCACCAACTACGATAAAATATATGCGCTTTCCCAAAGCGCCAATGAGAAAATCCATGGCGACTTTCTCGACCAACTCTACGAACTGAATGTCCTATTGGAGAAACTCTCCGCCTACCAAACTCAGTACAAGGAAGCCCACGACAAACTCGATAACACCTATTACGAGCTCAAAGACACTTTCGATGACCTTAAGAAAAAACTTACGGACATCGACTATGATCCCTCCCGCCTCAACAATCTCGAACAGCGCGATGCCGATTTAGCGGCTTTGAAAAGAAAATACAAGAAAAGCATCGCTGAATTGATCGCCTATCGCAATGAGCTCGAAAACACGATTGGCGAACATTCAGATTTTGAAGGAACCCTCAGCGCGAAAAAAGAAGAAATGGATGCCGCGTTGACGGCTTGCCTTCAAAAAGGAAACGAGCTGACCACCCTCCGCAAGAAAATCGCCAAATCGATTGAAAAAGAACTTGAGCGCAACATGGCCGATCTGCTTCTCAAAGCGGATTTCCAAGTAGTTTTTCTTGACCGTTCCTCCCTCATTGGAGATCAAATCCTCCGAGAAGACGGTCTCGATGAGGTCGATTTCCTCATCGAAACCAACGTCGGCGAAGGCTTGCGGAGTCTCTCAAAAGTCATCTCTGGCGGCGAAGCCTCCCGCATCATGCTTTCCTTTAAGGCCGTCTTTATCAAAGCCAATAAAATCTCGACCGTAATTTTTGACGAGATCGACACCGGCATCAGCGGTGAAACCGCCCAAGCGGTCGCCCGCAAGATCCACGAGATTTCTTTGACAAGCCAAGTCATCGCCATCACCCACATGCCTCAAGTGGCTTCCTTAAGCGACCACCACATCCTCATTTCGAAGGAAGTCAAAGCTAAGCGCACTTATGCCTACATGAAAGAATTGACGCTGGACGAGAAAATTCGTCAAGTCGCCTATCTCATTTCTGGCGGCGAAGTGACGGAAAAACAGCTCGAATACGCCAAAGAAATGGTGCTAAGCCGCCGCTTCTAATGCTGTTTAGCCGCTTTTTCTTCGCCTCGCTTTGAACGGTCAGCGATCAAGGAATCAAAGTATTTTGCCATCTGCTCTGGCGATTCTTTGAGGCCAGTTTCGATCCAGCAAATAATCACGTTGATTGAGGCGCCCGAATAAAAAGCGTATTCATAGGGGCTCGCTTTCGGATCGTGTTCCAAGAGGAACTGCTGAGCGTAGTAGTCCCACCATTTAAAGAGAATCGAAAGATAGCCACGCTCTTCAAGCAGCTTCAAGAAGGCGCTGTTGTCGTAGGCGTAGCGAAATTCTTCAAGCAGCAAAGGCTGACGAATGCTCATATCCATGAAATGGGCTCCGCTATAAATCGCGGCTAATGCGGTGTTTAATTTGTAATCAATGATGGCGCTTTTGCTGGAGAAATTTCGGTAAAAACTCATGCGGGACACCCCCGCTTTTTTCGCCAATTCCGTCACGGAAATCTCCTCGGAGGGTTTTATGGCAAGAAGAGCGATATAGGCAGCGGCGATATCGTGTTTGACCTCGTCGTGAAGCGTGATTTCTTTCATGAGACAATTCTCCCTTTTCTGTCACAAGGCGCTGAACAAGCGGAGTTAGCCTCTTTATCATAGGTCGAGGTACATTTGTAACAAGAGGATCTTTTATGGTGGTTAGGATCGCTTTAACCGGGGCGAGCGGCGCAATGGGCGGCGAAGCCCTCGACCAGCTTCTCGACTCCCCCTTAGACGTTCATATCACTGTCTTTTTGTGGGAAAAAGAGAAAAAGAAAACCTCCTTCTTCCGTCAAAGCATCCGCAAAGGAAAAGGGCGTTTGACTTTCATTCGCGGCGATTTAGCCCGCTACGAGGATTGCGCGAGATTCATATTAGGCGCGGACTACGTCATCCATTGCGCTGCCCTCATTCCGCCCCGGAGCGATCACGACGAAGAAGGGGCGTATCGCTGCAATTATCTCTCAAGCAAAAATCTGATCGACGCCATCAACGCCTCAAAGAACCCCGAGTCCATCAAATTCGTCTATATCGGCACAGTGGCCGAATATGGAAACCGCAATCTCAAGACCTTGTGGGGTCGGGTTGGTGATCCAATCATTTCAAGCGACTACGATTGCTATTCCATGGAAAAAATCCGGGCCGAACGTTACCTCCTGGAGCACAGACCACCTCATTTTGTGTCGCTCCGCCAAACGGCCATCGCCCACAAATACCTTTTTAAGAACAACATGAAAGACGGACTGATGTTCCACACCGCGTGGAACGATCCCCTCGAATGGATATCCGACCGGGATTCGGGACGCTTAATCACCCACCTCGTCGAAGAAGACCAAAAAGGAGAACTGAAGGATTTTTGGGATCGAATTTACAACATCGGCGGCGGGCGAACCTGCCGCGTCACCGGTTACGAGTCGATGGCGGCCGGATTTGCCTTGCTGGGTCGAACGCCAAAGGATTTCTTCAATCCCGAATGGAACATCAGCCGCAACTTTCATGGCATGTATTACCTTGACAGCGATCTCCTTGAAGAAAAACTTCATTTCCGCCAAGACTCCTTATTGGACTTCTGGCAACGGATGAAAACGAAATACCGCTTCTTCGCTTTCGCCAAGATCGTGCCACCCGCCCTTTTGAAGGCTTGGGTGTTTAAACCGCTGTTGAAAAACGACAACGCTCCACTGTATTGGCTAAATCATCATGACACCGGACGAATCAAAGCTTTCTATGGCGGCGAAGCGGCCTTTGACGCGATTCCTCGCAACTGGGGAGATTTTCCGCTTTTGTGTGAAAATAGAGGGCCGGATGGCTCTTTTATCGATGGCGAAAAACTCAAAGACCAAGGATGGGCTTCTGAACACCACCTTGTCCTCGAGCATGGCTTCGATGAAAAAAAGCCTCTCACTGAACTCGGTCTCTCGGATATGATTAATGCAGCCGCCTTCCGGGGCGGGTTCTGTCTTTCCAAAAATATGAACAAAGGCGATCTTTGGACGAAACTTCAATGGCAATGCGCCGAGGGCCACGTCTTTGAGGCCGCCCCCTTCACCATTCTTTTCGGGGGCTACTGGTGCCCCGAGTGCCAACAGCCAAAACCTTGGGCGACAGGCAAACTCGCCATCCATTCGCCCTTCTTCGCCCAAGTTTATTTCGCCGATCACACCCCAGAGGAAGTCAACGATATTTATCCTCTTTCGACAAGAGGATGCAATCCATGAAACTTTGTCTCTATTACTTCAGCGGCACTCTCAACACTGAACACGTAGCGAAAGCCCTACAAAAAGAATGGGGCGAAGAAGCCAGACTTTTCCGAATTGGATGGCCTTTTGCCGGGATTCCGGATCCCAATGACTACGATATGATTGGGATTGGCTATCCAATCCATGCCTTCAATACCCCAAAAGTTGTCCTCGACTTTTTTCGGCAGTTCCCCCGGGCAAAAAAGCCAAAAGATTACTTCATCTTCAAGACTTCGGGTGAGCCCCTCCATTTCAACGATTGTTCTTCGCGAAAATTGATCTATCGTCTCAAGAAAAAAGGCTATTCCTGCGTTCAAGAATTCGACTATATCATGCCGTATAACATGGTGTTCCGCCACAGTGATGGAATGGCAAAAAAGATGTGGGTCTACGCCGAAAAGATAAGCGCTTTTAATCTTGCAAAGGTCAAACAAGGGATTGTGGAGAGGCCGCGCTTCCGACCACTGCAAGGTTGGTATATCGTCCCCTTTCGAATCGAATGGCCTTTCATCAAAACGAATGGCCGTCATTTCCGAATCGATGATCAAAAATGCATTCACTGTGGGACCTGCATCAAAGTCTGCCCAATGGCTAACGTAACCATGGACGGAGGCAAAATTCATTTTGGCGGTCGCTGCACCCTCTGCATGGCCTGTTCCTTTTCTTGCCCGGAAAACGCCATTAAACCCGGAATGTTCTTTGGAGCATGGATCATCAATGGTTCCTATCAACTCGAACGGCTCGAAAAGGATCCGCAAGTCATCATGCCCAAAGCAAGTCACGAGCCCCACTTCAATAAAGCCTATGACCATTATTTCGCGGACTGCGATGCTCTTTTGGCGAGAGGGGTCAAATAATAAAGATTTTTCCCGCCCAGATTATGGATGTTGCGACAATAGATGCCTAGGATAGTCTTCTGTTTTGGGAAAGAAAAAACCGACCAATCTTTTTTCAGGTGCATCATACTAAAATGGAAGAAAAAACCTCCGGTTCAGCAAACGGTTGCTGCTGAAGCGGGGTTTTGCCTTGTTCAGCATGGACGAATTCGCCGACATGGCCGCTTCCATCGCCGCGATGAAAGAAGCCTATCACTACTAAATCGCCCCAACCGAGAAAAACGACTGCAGGAAGTGATCGATACTGCTTTCGTCTTGAAGAATGCGCGTAAAGACATCAAATACGATCGGTAAACAAAAATCTCAAGCAAAAGCCCATCGCTTCGCCAAGGTTTTTCTTTTAAAGGATCGCGATGAGCTCATCGATGGCCCGAGAAGATGTGGCCCAGCTCGTACAAAAACGAACCACTGTATGATCGAGATCGATGTTGTCCCAAAGATCGAACCAAGCTTTTTTCGCCAATTCGTCTTTTTTCCGATTTTCGAGAACCACGAAAGTTTGATTTGTCGGTGAGTCAATCGCAAAAGTATAGCCTTTCTTCTTCAAAGCCACACGAAGACGGCAGGCTTGCTCAATCGCGTTGGCTCCAACCTTCAAATAGAGATCATCGGTAAACAGCGCATCGAATTGAACACCCAAGAGCCGCCCTTTGGCCACTAAGGCGCCATGCTGTTTGATGAAGGTTAAAAAATGTTCGGGGGCACCATGGGGGAAAATGACCGCTTCGCCGCAAAGCAGCCCCGCTTTTGTTCCACCGAAATAAAAGACCTCGGATAAACGGGCGAGGTCCGAGAGGCTGACATCGTTCTCTTTCGTCGCTAAAGCGTAAGCCAAACGAGCCCCATCGACAAATAATGGCAAATGGTGAGACTGAGCCATCCGATGGAGTTCACTCAATTCATTTTTGCTATAGAGCGTTCCGTATTCGCTCGGCTGTGAAATATAGACCATGCCAGGCTGAACCATATGCTCTTTGCTAGCGTTCTTTTCGAAATCGAAGAGATAGTTCTCAAGGTCCGAAGCGACGAGTTTTCCTTCCCTGGCGGGAATGGTCAGCACTTTGTGTCCGGTCTCTTCGATCGCGCCGGCTTCATGAACGGCGATGTGGCCCGTCGAGCAAGAAACCACGCCTTCATAAGAACGAAGGAGACTGGCGATGACCACCTGATTGCTTTGGGTCCCGCCCGTCAAGAGATAAACATCAGCGTTCGGGGTTCCGCAAGCGAGAGCGATTTTTTTCTTAGCCAAGAAGGTATACCGATCGCTACCATAACCTGGCAGCTCTTCCATATTCGTTTCTTCAAGCCGTTTTAAAACGAAAGGATGGCAACCTTCCGAATAGTCGTTGCAGAAAGCCAGCATAGGGAAATCTCCTTTTCCGCTCAAAGTATACCCGCGGGAGCAAAGAATGAGCCAAAAGAGCTCAATCTTTATATTTCCGACCCGGGAAGAAGCGGGAAACGTTTTGGCGATAGCGGGCGTACTCAGGATATTTCGAACCGCTGATCTCTTCGGCGAAAGAGGAACTACCAAGGAATAAGACAATCAAAAGAAGCGCGCCCGCCACGCTCCAATTGAAGATCGCTTGCCAGCCGCGCTCGGCAAGATAAGCCCCGATGCAAAAGAGATAGAATGAAGCCCAAACCCCTTGCTCCCCCAAATAATTCGGGTGGCGGCTCCTCGCCCACAAGCCTTGAGTATTGAAACCTTTGCGATAGGGCGCAGGCAACTCGGCCAAAGATTTTTCTTTGTTGAGAAGCGCGTGTTTTTGGCTTTGGAAACGCCACTGCTGTTCATCGGCGATTGTTTCATAGATTAAGAACGCCATCAGCAAAATAGCGGCGAGATAATCTAGCCAATTGAGACTGGCTGCCGAATTCATCGCCGATAAGCCAGGCAAAGTGATCAAAAGAACCAAAGCGTTTTGATAAATCGAGATAAAAAAGAGGTTGAAGAGAACCCATTTCCAGTGGGGCTGGAATTCCTTCTTCGCCCGCAACACCTCCCAACGATAATCTTCGCGACCTTCCCAAAATTTAAGATGATAAGCCCCTTTGCGAGCGAAATTGAACGTCAAGCGAATCCCCCAAAGGGTAGCAAGCGAAGCCATAAGAATCAGGCGAGGTGCCCAATCGCCTTTTGCCGCGATCACCCAAAGATAGACTTCGGGCAAAAGGCTCCACAGTTTATCCATCTGGCTGTTATTGTGAGTCAATTCGCCGACCACAAAGCAATAAAGAGCGCTCGTTCCGGCGATGATCAGCAAAATCCAAAGCGTCTCAAGTTGATTGGCCATTAACATAGGCCCAACAAAGATGTAGAGAAGGGGGCAAGCGATAAGGGAAAGAGAGAGGAGAATGGCCAAGGGAGCAATCTTCATAGAAGGAATCCTGCTTTCCCAAATATTTTAACCAATAAGCCCGCCACTATCCATAAAAAACGGTCTCGACAATCGGTTAAATAATGGAAAAATCCTTTGCAAAAAGGCCTTGGTTTCCAAAAAAGCATTAGAGAAAAGAGCCAATAAGGTTAAGGCCGTCCAAAGGGGAGGAGTGCATATCGTTGGCATCCTACGTCGGCTCTTTTAAAGTATAAAGAGGAGGACAAACAAATGAAACGATCGAAAATGCCCGCCCTCTTTCTCGGACATGGCACGCCGATGAACGCTTTGGAGGACACTCCTTTTTCCGAAGAATGGAAAGCCTTGGGAAGCCAGTTTGACACGCCCCGAACGATTTTGGCTATTTCCGCTCACTATGCCCGCGAAGGGAACTTCATCAATAACGCCAAGACGCCAAAACAAATCTACGACATGTATGGATTTCCCAAGGAACTTTATGCCATTAAGTACACCCCAGAAGGCGATCCGACCTTAGCCAAGAGAGTCGCTGAATTAATCGGAGGAAAACTTGACCCGAGTTTCGGCATCGATCATGGGATTTGGTCGGTCCTGCGGCGGATGTATCCCCAAGCCAACATTCCGGTGGTGAGCATGGCGGTCAATCTGGACCTCACGCCTCAAGCAATGTTTGATTTGGGCCACAAATTAGCTCCACTTCGTCAAGAAGGCGTTTTAATTTTTGGAACAGGCAGCATCGTCCACAATCTAGCCTTCATCAATTGGGGCATGGACGGAGGCTTCCCGTGGGCAAGACGGTTTCAAGAGCGATTAAACATGGCGGTCGAAGCCCGCGATTACGCCGCTGCAATCCACTACGAAAAGGACCCCGATGCTCGCAAAGCCTTCACGACCATTGAACATTATGCCCCGCTTCTTTATGTTTTAGGTACCGTTGATCCGGACGATGATGTCGCAATCGTGAACGATGAAGAAACCTTAGGATCAATTTCGATGACCGGCTACTTGTTTCAACCGAAAAAAAGTTTTCATTAACCTGTTTTTCATTGAAAAAGTAAAGCCAATTACTCCATCTGCCTCATGTCGTTCATCTTTTCATTTTTCAAAAAATCATTAAGTTCTACGCGACCCCCAAATAAGTAATCTGGACCCTAATGGGCGTTGGCGGAGTTGCTTAGGATGCTGATCCGCCGGGTTGCCTAAGCGAGGTTATTAGGAAAATAAACACGCTTATCGGCGAAGCGGGATTATCCATCATAGAAGCCCAATCTTCTGCTCCGGCCTCGTTTTGTGTCAAGCGAACCCATTCATCGACTTGGGCAAAATCCGTAACACGTGGGCTCACACATAACAACAATTTTTTCTCAAAAGCGTCCCCTCCTTTTCTTTCAAAGAAATTGACAATTTCCGCTCGCCTTTAGCTCTGAATAAAACGGAAAACGATCAAGATTTGCAAGGATTTTTTAAAAAAGAATAACAAAAAGAAAGAAAAGCTCTCCTTGTGGACAAGGAGTATTTTTTCCACTTTTTCATGGCGGTTTTCTTGTCTAAAAGGTATTCTTTTTCCAGGAGACCATCCATTTATGAACAATAAATCTCGTTGGAGCGCAGAAATACTTCTCGCCTTTGGCGCTCTGGTTTTGGGAAGTTGCAGCTTCAGTTTCGTCACCAACAGTGCCTCATCTTCCAGCCAAGCCCCAGCTTCTTCGACGGGCGATACCGCCTCGGCAACAAGCGAAGGCGGAGCCGCCTCTTCTTCAAGCGGAAGCAGCGCTTCTTCAAGTGGTGCCGCCGCTTCAAGCGGAGTCTCTTCAACCAGCGCTTCTTCCGCTCCTGGCGATTCGTCTTCAAGTGGAAGCGGAAATTTCTACAAAGTCACGGGCGATACCACCACAAAGGCCTTAAATTATCAGTCCATCAACGCGAATCAAGGTATTGACGCTTTGCCGACAACCGGAAGCCCAAAAATCCTCGTCTTACCGATTGAACTGACAGGTTACGAATTTTCTTCGGCGGCCTTGAACGATATCGATACCGCTTTGAATGGAGCCAACGGAACAGGCTATTGGGAATCCGTTGCCTCGTTTTATAAAAAGAGTTCTTTTGGTTCTTTTACCCCCAGTTACACCCTTGGAACGAAATATGTCAGCAGCCTCACTCCCCAGCAACTCTATGCCAAAAATACCAGCTCCCTCCCTGTTTCTTCTTATATTTTGCGTCAAGCTTTGGCAAACCATAAGAAAGTCAGTGGTGACAATTGCACCGCCTATGATAGCGACAAAAATGGTTACGTTGATGCTGTGATCATGGTTTATAGTTGCCCTGATGTCAGCAAAGATTCGGCCCTCTCCGAAATAGATTCTGACTATGATGTTTTCTGGGCTTTCTGCTTTTGGGATTACAGCAACCCCTCCTCCCCATCCACCGCTTCGCCGATCGGCATGACTTATTTCTGGATGTCTTATAACTTTCTCTATGAAGAATCGACTTCGCCGAAACCGGACGCCCACACCTTGATCCATGAGTCGGGCCACTTGATGGGAGCGGACGATTATTATTGCTACGACACTGTGACCACCGACAAATCCGAGTACACACCCGCCCCGATGGGTGGCGTCGCGATGATGGACTGCAACGTCACCGACCACGATGCCTTCACCAAACTTTCTTTCAACTGGGTCAAACCCTACGTGGTCACTGGCAACGCGACCATCACCATCAATCCAATGGAAACGAATGGCGATTGCATTTTGATCCCAGCGAAAGGCTCGACGTGGAACGGCACGGCTTTCGATGAATACATGCTGCTCGAACTTTACACTCCAACAGGCTTAAATCAACTCGATTCCCTCGCTCAATACTCCTATGATCCCCTCGGCTACACCACCGCGGGCATTCGATTGATGCACGTCGATAATCGCCTAGCCAAATGCACCTACAATTCTTCGAACGAAATCAGCGAAACGGCCTATGTGACGGGTACGCCATCTTCTTTGTCGGCGACGAGTGATAGCGATTACGAAATTCCGCAAAGCAACACCCCTTCCCGTCGCGCTGGCGATGCGGCTACGAAGGGTTATAACCTCGTCACGATGATTCAAGCAGGCTATCCGACCAACACCCTTCAATACGGCCGCAACCAAGGCGACAACAAAAACCTCTTTACCGCGGGCCAAAGTTTCGATCAAGCGACCTATTCGTCCTTCTTCGCCAACCAAACGACTCTCGATAATGGTTCTGCGTTCGGCTACCGCATCCATTTCGATAAGGTTAGCGCCACCAGCGCCACCATTAATTTCACGACTCTCTAAAGCCAGAAAGAAATGAAGGAAAAGGTTTGGAATGCCCGAACTTTTTTGTTTTCAAGAAGCGCTTGCCTAACTGTTGGCCACCGCCCGCCCGGATATCCACTCCTTGATCTGAATCTCGCCCTCGAATTTGGCGATGAATCCCAGAATGGCTAGCGCGAACGTGCCCGGCAAAATCCCAAGGATCATGCAAAAGAGCACGCAAACGGACAACAGTTTCTCGAAAAGTCTCATAAGACACTCCAATCAAAAGTGGCCAAACGTGCTGAATAAGCGGCCGATTGTGTCCAAAACCACGTCTTCTGATGCCATTTTCTTCTCCGGAATTGCTTCCGAATCCTCTTTGATATCTTTCCCCATTTAGCGAAGCAAACACCCATCGGCTTCTTTTTCGATGGATCAGATTTTTATTTTTTTGCAGAGGCCACCCGAGCATTCACCAGTTTGGGGACAACAAAGCGAGTCGAGATAATCTGCCATCTCGCAAAGCGCTTTCGCGTTTAGGGAGTAGTGGCGCCACTTGCTTTCCTTTCGGCAAATGACGATCCCGGAGGCGGCGAGGTCCTTCATATGATGTGAGAGGGTCCCTTGGGTGATTGAGAGCTTTTTCAGAAGTTCGCAAGCGCACAATTCCCCGTCTTCGGAGAGAAGACGCACGATCTCCAGCCGGGTCGCGTCGGACAGGCTTTCCATCCGGGCCAAGAGTTCTTTTTGTTCCATGATCTGCCTCGCTTTCCCATTGACGAGAGTTAATATGGTACTCAACATATTTACCAATGTCAATATATCGCGTAGAAAAGCCGCCACAGATATGAAGGGGTTTTCTCGTCTCATCTCGCCTTGGTTCGACCACCCGCCTAAAGACACTCAATTCTCTTCGGGGCGTAGATCAAGCCCGGTCTTCGCATGGCTCGAGCATTTCATCGGTACGCCCCTCAAAAGCATAGATATAGTCATCGAACCGATAGTTGCGCCTACTGCCAAAGAGCTCTTTCGCCTTGCCCAACTTCCCTTGTATTTCGAGTTTTTACTCGAAATGAAATCGCTCAGAAGAAGAGTTTCTTGTGAATCCGCAAAAATAAACTGGCTTCCAATACGAAAGAGCTTGATTTCAGGGCGGCTCCTAATACTTCTGCAAGGATATCAGCCCCATTTCTTGCCGCTATCGCTTCTTTCTTTGTATCATAAGTGCCACAATTCGTGCTCGCCAGAGCCTTCTTTCCTCATCTAAGAAGACTCCAACCTTCCTTGATAAGGGCTTGGGATTGGCGTCTAATGCGGAAGAGAATGACATTGGTTTTTTATTTGACTAGTCTAAGGCAAGGAAAATCTCTGTTCTAAGAAAGTTTTGTCGTCCCTGAGGCAGGCGCAGATTTTGGCTTTTGATTCAGTTCTTTCCGTGTTCTTGTCAATTCTTTTTCACACCGAAGACGCTCGCCGAGACAACGAACCTTCGCCTCTCTTTTCCCCTGACAATTTCCCGCAAGGCGCCTCTATTCGATGGTCAGCAGCCCGCTTTCGAAAAGTTGAAAAACTGGACCCATATGTTTTGCCCAACCAAGAGGCAAAAAAGCCTCCGGTCCCTTTTCAGGAGCCGAAGGCCGTTCTTTTTTGGTGCGCCTGACAGGACTTGAACCTGCATGGCTGTTAACCAAAGGATCCTAAGTCCTTCGTGGCTACCAATTACACCACAGGCGCGTAAGCATCTGACGACAACGTTGCTCTTCCCTTCTCCAACTGTGCGACTCCACAAGACTTACTACCACGGCGTTGCCCGAATGAAGGAATATGCAGGAATCAATGGAGCGTTGGGGTTTCGACGAATGATCTGACCCCGCTAACAAGGATACCACCTTCTGTCATAACCCCGTGGAGCATTTTGCGCAGTTTCAGAACAAATGCGGACAAATTCGGGCTTGTCCGCAGGCTATCGAATTAGGTCCAATGTTACGGGTTTTTGGAAAGGGAGCGCGCGACTTTCCATGCTCCATAAATCCATACGAGTATACCATCCCGCCATCAGGACTTCGCTATACAAACGCCCAGTTAGCCGATCCAAAAGAACGCTGAAGGTTTGCGAGGGCATTATAGGCGCTTAAGAAAAACTTTGCCAAGACGAAAGACTAATCGAGAGTGACCTCGACGAGACAAGAAGACGCATTTTGCAAAATCGGAAGAGGTTCTGCAGGGTCTTTTTCTTCGCCATTCATTTGAATAGACGTCAGATGCAGTCCCGCCGAATTCGCGGGTTTGCTCACTTTGACAATATAGCGGCAACCTCGGTGAAAGAGGCGATACGTGAACTGGGTCACTTCAGGCGGAAGAATCGGATGAAGCGAAAGGCCCTTCGCAGAGAATGAAAAGCCTGCCGCCTCCCAGAACGAAAGGGTAAGCCACGTCGCCGTCCCGGAAAGGATCGGTCCGATGTTCTCCCGAGTCTCCGGGTTGTTGTACTGTGTGCAGAAACGCGGATTGCCTTTAAGGAAATAGGGATCGCTCATCACGTGATAGGGATAGACAAGACGCAACATAAAGTAGGCGTCCGCGATCATCTTTTCGCGGAGAGCTTCACCATAGGGCCGCTTGGCGGCCATAAAAAGAGCGCGACTCAGCATCATCGTCGCGTGCTTGAAGACGCCCCCATTCTCGCGGTCGCCAGGGAAGTAATGGGAGGTCGCTGCCTCCTTGGCGCCCGTGAGGGTCAAATCTTCTTCGCTGCAAAGACGATAGCCAGACGGCGTTTTAAGATAACGATCGACCAGCGGGAGCATCGAGGCGATTTCGTCTTCGCTGGCCACTCCGCTCAAGAGGCTCCAAGAGAATGAATTGAGGTAAAGGGAGCCATTTTGCAAAGATGTAATCGAGGAGAGACCATCGCCTGGAGCTCCGACATAGATAATGCCATTAAGCGGTTTCTTCCGGTTGATGAGAACCCGGGCATAATAGCCTTGGATAAAAGCATGCTGGTGAAGGGCCGCGCTCACGCCTTTCTCGTAACTTTGATAAAGAAGGATGCGTTTTTGATCGCCCAAACGCTCAGCCAAAGCGATTGCTTCTCTAAGAGCCACCACCAAGAGAAAACCATTCATTACCGACTCGCTCAGTTCGCTCTCGAATGGCGAACCATACGGCTCTTTCTTGGCTTGGAGTTGGGCCCGATAAAGTTTTTCTTTCGTCGGTCCGTCGAGGCAATCCACATCGATCTTCAAGCAATCGTTCCAGTCGGCCTTATCGAGCAAGGGCAAACCATGTTTGCCGATCGAAATCCGACTCGAATAGAGCAAGATCGCATCGATGGTCTCAATCAAAGAACGCTTGGCCCCATCGGCGGTTGGGAATGCCCTGTTTAGATAAGCGACATCGCCGGTGTTATCGACATATTCCCGGATGGCCGGAAGTAGCCAAAGCTGATCGTCGCTGCACATGCCAGGCTCTTTGCCCGCCATGAAGAAATTATGATTGGCATAGCCCATCGTGAAGACATTGCTGATCCACTTACTTAAGAGCTCTTCGGCTAAGGCGGCATGGCCGCTCGAAACGAGATAAGGAATCGAGGCGTAAAGATCTTGGACCTCGCGGAAGCCAATCTCTCGGTAACCTTTCTGGGTCTGGGCAAAAGCTCGGCTTACGAAACTTTGATAGAGGGTTTGGAAAGGGATGTTGCGGTTCATCATCGCGTCGGTCTCTTTTTCGCCGGATTCAATCTGGAAATACGAAGCGTAGTTTTGGAAGAAGGCCTCTTGCTTAGCCAACTGGTCTTCGAAAGCTTGGGAGTTCGGAAATAACTCATAGAGATGAGCGATTTTTTGGCGGAGGAGCGCTTCGGCTTCTTCTGTTGTCCCTTTTTCGTCTTCGACCATGCCCGTCACGGTCAAACACGTCAACGGCTCGTTCGGCATTAACGAAAGGGTCTTTCCGATGGCGAAGAAAGAGGCACCTTTCATCTTCAGGGCGTTATCTAAATGAGTGACAAGGGCGGGGCGCTCGATGCTCCCCTGGCCCAAGAAGGCGGCGCAGTCATTGGTGAAACTATCGGCATAACCTTGTCCAGAATAAAGGGAAACAAACCGCGGGGATTTATTGAAATAAACGGGGTAATAATTCGGCGATAGAGCCACCACTTCGCCCTTCTCATTCTCAAGGATTTCGCTTTGGTGGATGACGGTCTGATAGATCACGTCAACTTCTTGGCATTGGGGCGCCGAGAAACCAAAGACGCCGGTGAAAACGATTTTTATTTCCCGCTTTGTGGCGGAACTGAGGCGAACAAGCTGAACCTCGCTAGCTTCTGGGCAACCTTCTTTTTGAGCCAGCAAAAAGAGTGTTCGTTCGATCTGTAAGCCATCCTTTAAAACATAATCAATGCGCGTTTTGCCAGGATAATGAGTGCAGTGGGCCCCTTTGACATTCGTGGCGATATCCGCCGAATAAAAGATTTGTTTCCCCTTCTCCACCAGGTAGAACTGGCGGTTGAACGGATTGCCGTTTTCTTCGGGTCTCACATCCCAACGAGTGGCTAAAACCTGATAGGCGGCGGCGGCCCGGAACGATCCACGGCCGAATTCATCAACGACGCTCTTCGGCGTGGTCAATAACGGTTCGGGGAAGCCTTCGCGCCAACCTAAAAGCAAGTTGACCGCATAATGCGGTCCGACTTCGGGCGAAAACAAATCAATCGTGACACTGCCATCAGGATTGAGGGTTCCACCATAACTGGCCAAAGCTTTCACGCCTTGAGCGATGATTTTCTTCATTTCTTCGCTTTCAGCGATTGGCTGACCATTTTGCCAAATTCCCTCGGGAGAAATGAGGATCCGTCCATGGGGGGCGGCGTTTTGATCGAGGAAGTCCTCAAAGGCGGGGCGGGCGATCAAATACGCCAAGATCGGCGCCGGTTTTTTGAGCCCGCGAAAGCCAAGGATGATGTCCTTCCCAATATCATAAACGAGCGCATCGGAAATCGTTGCCTCCGGATACGCTTCCGCCATCAAGCCAAAAGGACTGATCTTTTCGCTCCGAGCTATCCGGGATTTCAATACCATAAAAGGCCTCCAAAAAGATGAAAACACCTAATTCATGAGGTCTATAACCTACAGTGAGAAGCCCCTTTCTCTTATAGACAATTTTAGTGTAGCGCATCCCTAGGTTAAAATAAAGAAAAGCCCAGTCTTTTAGACTGGGCTCCCGACGCTCTTTGGCGATTAGTCGTTATTGCCGGACATCAACGAATCCAAATACGAGAGCACCATGCCATTGGCATAAGTCTCTTCCGTAGATTCATTGGACGCCGAGATAGCAGAACGAATGACCGAAGAATTGCTTCCACGGGTCGATGCATTTTGATAGTCTTTCATCGCGTGTAACCTCCTAACTTTTCTTTCCGCCTCTTTTAAAGCGGACGGATATATTAGGCATGAAAAGAAAGAGTCGCAAGGTTTGCGGCTCTGAAAGCGTTTCCAGCGATTTTTATCCTTTGACAGCGCCGGCGGTCATACCTTTGATGATGAAGCGGCTAAAGACCAAATATACGATGACAAGCGGAATAATCGAAATGCCAACGAGGCAATAAACTTTGCCCGGATCAAAGGAAGAAGGATCGCTGGCTTTGACCGCCGCGATAATGAGCGGTAGCGTTTTCATCGAATCTTTATCAATGAGCAAGGCCGGGACCAAGTAGTTGTTCCAAGTTCCAACGAAGGAAAAAATGAACTGAACGGCGATGGCGGGTTTCATTAGTGGAAGGACGATCTTGTGATAAATCCCGATCTCGCTGCAGCCGTCAACCCGAGCCGCTTCGACGAGTTCGAAAGGCAGAATTGACTCCATGTACTGATTAATGTAGAAAAAGATGACCGGCGAGCAAATGGAAGGAATGATAAGGGGCCAGAATGTGTTGGTCCATTTCCAAGTCCGCATCATCTGAACGAAACCTAAGGCGCTGACCTGCGTCGGAATCATCATGATTAACATGATGAAGGTGAAAATGATTTGCTTGCCTTTGAAGTTGTAGACTTGGAAGGCATAAGCCGTCAAAGCAGAGAAATAGCAAGCGAGGACCGACGAGCAAAGCGAAACGATGAAAGAATTGCGAAGCGCGGATCCTACTGGCAAATGGTTATCATTGAAGCATTTCGTCCAGTTTTGGCTGAGAAAGGTGCTGAACCACCACCGAAAACCAGTGGCTTCAATGTCGCCTTTGCTTCGCGTCATATTAATTAGCAATGTCCAAAGCGGGAAGATGCAGAGGAAAGCGAGAACCGCCAAGAAGAGATAGCAACCAGCCCGACGGAAGCCCAACTGGATCCGATAGCTTTTCGAAACTCGGCGCGGTAATGCAGTCGTTGCCATATTAACGGACCCCCTTTTCGGTCGAAGCGCTCATCGCGTTGCGCCCCCGCTCGGCAATCGTTGCCGGGCAATCAGCGTATTCTTTCATCCGTTGACGATAACTCGTGGCTTGCTCGCGAGCTTCATTCGGCCGCGGGTGCATTGTCCGATAAACGGTCATGGACAAGGCCGCAGTAACGATGAACATCAAGAGGCTGAGTGCGCCGGCCTGGCCATAGTTCTGCTTATCCGAGATCAAACTGAACAAGTACATCATCAGGGTATAACTGGAAGCCTGAGATCCGCCGGTAGTTTTCGTGAAGATTTGCGCAATATCAAAGAGCTGAATGCCGCCGATCATCGAGGTGATAAAGACGTAAACGAAAATCGGTTTCAATAAGGGCATTGTGATCTTCCGAAAAACGGTTCCGCTGGAAGCGCCATCAAGCAAGGCCGATTCGTAAATTGAGGTGTCGATGCCCATAACCCCAGCCATCAAGAGCAAGGTCGTGTTGCCAAACCACATCAAGAAATTCAAGAAAGCGATGATAACGTGGGTCCAACTGGAGGAATCGCCGAGATCTATTGGCGTTTTAATCCATCCCCACTGGAGCAAGGTGTTGATGATCGGCCCACTCCGAGCGAAAATCATCTGGAACAACATGCCAAAGGCGGCCGCCATGATCAGGTTCGGCATGTAAATGACAGTCTTCCAGAACCGCTGGAATCTGAGGTTCAACTCAATGTGGGTAAACCAAACGGCCAAGAGCAAAGAAACAGCAATCTGGGGGATAAACCCTTCGATCCAAATCAAAATGGTGTTGATGGCGTAATAGAGCAGATCGTTGATCTCAATTTTGCCTAAATCAAGCTCAAACAAATAGAAATGGCGAACCGTCGAATGCTGAAAAAGATAAATATAGTTAGCAAACCCGCACCAATCCGGTCCAACCGGCTTTGAACTCAATAAGCCCGTATCTTCGTAATAGGTATACCACGAGAAGTGAAGAGTCTGGAAAAGGGGATAAAGCTGAAACACAAGAAAGACAACGACAAAAGGAATCAAAAAGAGATAGCCCCATTTATTGTAGTTTATGTGGCCTTTTCGATTCTTCTTCATGAGTGGTTTCATGTTCCAGTCTCCTTAAACAAGAAACAGGTGGCCGGCCGTTTAAGGTCGGCCACCCGTCAGATAAACGATGACCTTATAAAGTCACGTTGTCGAAACTAGTGTCGTAGGTCAAGCCAGTGTATTTGGCATCGAGAGCGGTCTTGAAGGCGGCGATCGCATCAGCGATTGTGGTAGTCTTGCCAGTGAAGTAGTCCTTCATCGCGTTCTGCATCTGCTCGTTGCAGCCTTGATCGTAAGCGCAAGCATTCTGCATGTTGATCTTCGCCGCGCTCTCTTTGAAGAGGGCGATGTGGTTCTGGCCACCGAGGAATTCGGAACCATAGGTCGCATCTTCGGCGATGGCATTCATCGCCGGAATATTGTTGGTATAGTCTTGCGTAATACGAGTGATAGCATTCGAAACTGGGGCGTTGCAAGTCATGGTGTACATGATCTTGTTGACCAAAGCCTTGTTATCGGTGCCTTTCGCGCCACAGAGCCAACTGCCGCCCCAGTACCACGAAGCCGGGCCTTGGCAAACGGCGTAGTCGCCATAGAGCGAAGTGCTGACATCGCCAGTCTTGCCGAGTTTATCTGGATCGGAGTTGCCAGCGAGGGTGAAGTTGATGCCCCAAGTGCTGTAGAAGTAGCCGAAGACTTTATCGCCCTTCGGTCCTTGGTTCTTGCCCCACTGGGTATCCCAGAGCGAAGTCTTGTCGTTGTAGCCTTTATCCGTATAGGTCTTCGTGGCCTTCATCCAAGCCTTGATTTGATCATCGAGATGGACGACCTTGTTCGTAACCCACGGTTTTGTCATGTTATTCGAAAAGACGCGATAAGCATCATCATAGCCCGAGAGCATGTAGACGCCTTTTTCTTTCGCCTTAGCGGCAACAGCGTCGAACTTGGTCCAATCGCTTAAGGCGGCTTGGACGGTGGCCGGATCATCGCTGCCTAAGACGGTCTTGGCAAGATCGCGGCGATAGGCATAAAGCCCCGGGGTGGCCTGCCAGCTGACGGCCTTCAATTTGCCATCGACGGTGACGATGTCTTTGGTGTATTGATACATGCTGGAGAGATCGCTATCGGTGAGACCGATGTCACCTTTGACATCAAGGGCATATTCGCTCGCGGTGTACTTCGTGGCATAGTCGGCTTCAATCAAGAACATATCGACCTTGTCGTCCGCTTTCGCGCTATCTTGCGCTTTGAGGTCGGCGTCAAGTTTGTTCTGATAGCCATTGTTGTCGTTGGCAGTGATCTTGAAATAGACCTTGGTGCCATCGCGGAGAAGGTCATACGAGGTGTCGCCCTCTTTGACGGTCTTCACGAAATCCGGATAGAAATTCTCAAAACGACCCTGGAATTCGTTATTCCAGCATTCGATGTTGAGGACCTTGCCTTCGGTGGAAGCAGTTCCACCATCGGAGCAGACAACGTTTCCAGAGGTCGTGCCCCCGTTGGTGCAGGCGGCTAACGATAAGAGCCCGACTGCTGCTAATGCTGTGACGGCTAACATTGATTTTTTCATAGATTGTAATAATCCTCCTTTCAATGTTGCTTTCAGATATGCCTACCCGCCCCTACACAGCGGCTATAGCCTTGATCGTGCCACCTTCTTGCAGGTGGCCATTTACCACGATTTGCTCCGGAACAAAGGTTTCGGGGTGTTCAATCCGCTCGATCAGCTTGCTCGTGGCCAGCGAGCCGATCATCTCCGTATCCTGGCAATACGTTGTCAGGACCGGTTCTAACATCCGCGATAGGGCAATGCCGTCATATCCGGCAATCGAAAAATTAGCAAATTCGGAGGAGCCTTGCGCCGAAGCGGACACGATGGTCGCGACGGCCGAGACATCATCGGGGAAAATCACACAAGTCGGCGGAACGGGAAGGGCCTTGAGTTCGGTCAGGGCTTTGCCGACCGTATCCGGATCGTGGTATTGGGCGGTCTTCAAATGGGTTTCAGGGATTTCGAGTCCCAATTTGGCGCACTGTCTTTGGAAACCAGCAAGTCGTTTTTTTGTCACATCGGTGAGTTCGCCATGGATGAAGGCTATCTTCCGGTGGCCAAGTTTATAGGCATAGGCGGTTTCCATCGCCACTCCGACTTCATTGTCGGAGAGGATGGCCGTGCAACCGTTATAGACATAATCAATCGTCACAACCGGAAGTCCGCTATTAGCGAGTTCGATGACCGCCGGATCCTGAAAGTCGACCGAGGCGATCAAGATACCGTCGATGTTGCGGCTCCGGGCATGCTCTAAGTAAGAAACTTTCTTGCCACCGAAGTTGTCGGAGGCAATAAAGGTGATATCGTAGCCCCGCTTCTCCGCTTCAACTTTGGCGGAGTTAAGGATGGCCGAGAAGAATTCGTGGGTCAAGCCGCAAGCGGTTTGATCAACGAAGAGAACGCCGATTGTGAAACTGCGCCGCATCTTGAGCGAGCGGGCGTTGGCATTTGGAACATAGCCAAGTTCTTCAGCGGCTTTCTTAACGCGCCTGATCGTCTCGTCCGGAATTTCATGCGAGTCATTGAGGGCCTTGGAAACCGTGGCGTTGCTGAATCCACATTTCGCAGCGATATCGCAGATATGCACCATGGCGGAGTCCTCCTTTCACGAAATCGTTTTCGCTGCTTCATAGTAACCACAAAGTTTTGGCTAGTCAAGGGGTTGATGTAAGCCCTTTCTTTTTTGCGAAAAAGGCTTTTCGTAGGTTCCATATCAAATTTTCGTGCTTATTTCGTGACCGTAAAGATTTATTTGAGTTGTTTTTGTTGGTTTTTTGGTTAGAATGGTCTCACTTGGCGAAATCGTTTAAGTAAAGGTTTCATCGAGATTGCAATAAAATTGTTAACGTTCTTCTATACTAGCAATGCGCGTTATGCACGCGAAAGGGTCAAGTATGAAATACGGTCACTTCGACGATAAAAAACGAGAATATGTCATTTCGACCCCTGAAACTCCGTCCGCTTGGATTAACTATCTCGGCGATGATTCTTTCTTTTCGTTAATTTCAAATTCAATGGGTGGTTATTCGTTCTATAAGGACGCCAAACTCCGCCGCATCACCCGCTATCGTTATAACGATGTGCCTGCAGATATGGATGGTCGTCACTTCTACGTTAAGGAGGGCTCGCTCATTTGGTCGCCCGCCTTTTTGCCCGCTGAAACTCCCCTTGATTTTTATGAGTGCCGGCACGGCATGGGCTACTCGACTTTCGAAGGCCTAAAAAATGCTCTTCGGGCTAAAATCACTTGCTTTGTCCCCCTCCAAAAAGCCTGTGAAATTGAAGAGGTCGAACTGACGAACGAAAGCAAAGAAATCAAACACTTCTCTCTTTTTGCTCAAATCGAATGGTGTTTATGGAACGCCTCCGATGATGGAGAGAATTTTCAGCGCAACCTCTCAACTGGCGAAGTCGAATGCTACGATGGGGTTATCTATCACAAAACCGAATATCGCGAACGCCGCAATCATTATGCTTTCTATTACGCAAATACCCATTGTTCTCATTTTGAGAGCGACCGGGATCGTTTCTTAGGCCGCTTCAATGGCTATGAGAAACCGATCGAGATCCGGCAGGGCCAATTAAGCGATTATGTCGCCAGCGGGTGGCATCCGATCGCTGCCCACCAAATCGACCTTGCATTGAAACCGGGGGAGAAAAAGAAACTTGTTTTTATTCTTGGCTACGTCGAAGTGGATCCCGAAAAGAAGTTCATTGCTCCCGATATCATCAACAAAACCCCCGCCGAATCTTTAATTCATGAATTCAATACTCCTGAGAAGGCCGAGAAAGCTTTCGCCGCCCTTCATGCGCATTGGGATGCACTCCTTAGCATCTACCACGCTGAGACGGGCGACGAAAAGCTCGATCGGATGGCCAACATTTGGAATCAATATCAGTGCATGGTCACTTACGAAATGTCCCGCAGCGCCTCTTATTATGAATCGGGCATTGGGCGGGGCATGGGCTTTCGTGATTCCTGCCAAGATCTCCTGGGCTTTGTCCATCTGATTCCCGAAAAAGCAAAGCAGCGGATAATCGACATCGCTTCGATTCAGAAAAAAGACGGTTCAACCTATCACCAGTATCAGCCGCTCACCAAACGCGGCAATAGCGATATTGGCTCGGGATTCAACGATGACCCACTTTGGCTCATCGCCGCCACTTCGGCTTATTTGAAGGAGACCGGAGATTACTCCTTCCTTTCCGCTCCGGTCCCCTTCGATAACGTCGTCGGATCGGAGGCGCCGTTATTGGCCCACCTCAAAGCCTCGATTGACTTCACTTTTGCTCATCGGGGCCCCCATGGTTTGCCGCTCATCGGCCGCGCCGATTGGAACGATTGCCTTAACCTCAATTGCTTCTCGACCACGCCAGGTGAGAACTTCCAAACCACCGTCAATAAAGAAACCAGTATCGCCGAAAGCATCTTCATCGCCGGCATGGCTGTGAAATATGGCGAGGAATATGTGCGAATTGCAAAGATTCTAGGGAATAAAGCCGAAGCTGAGCGTGTTGGCGCTGGCATCAAAAGCATCGAAGAAGCCACCATCGCCTATGGTTGGGATGGCGGTTGGTTCTTACGGGCCTACGATGGCTATGGCCACAAAGTGGGTTCCAAAGAATGCCAAGAAGGTCAAATTTTCATTGAGCCGCAAGGCTTCTGCGTCATGGCGGGCATCGGCCATGATAAAGGCTATGGACACACCGCTTTGGCCAACACGGAAAAGCTCTTAGGCAATGCCTATGGCTTGGAACTGCTCCATCCTTGCTACACCACTTACCATGTCGAACTGGGCGAAATCTCCTCGTATCCGCCAGGCTACAAAGAGAACGGCGCCGTCTTCAACCACAACAATCCTTGGGTTGTGATCGCTCATTGCGTCGAGAACGAAAACCAAGCGGCCTTCGACCTCTACCGCAAGAACGCCCCGGCCTATATTGAGGATAAATCCGAAATTCATCTCACCGAACCTTATGTTTATTCGCAGATGATTGCTGGCCGCGACGCCAAGAACTATGGCCAAGCCAAGAACAGCTGGCTTAGTGGCAGCGCCACTTGGAGCTTCGTCGCCCTCAGTCAATACCTCTTGGGCGTGAGACCCGATTATGAGGGCTTACGAATCGAGCCGCATCTGCCAAAGGCGGAATTTCCCCACCTCCACGTAACGCGGAAGTTCCGGGGCAACGTCTACGAGATCACGATCGACAATACGGTTGAAAAACCAACGCTCTACGTTGATGGGAAAGCCATCCAAGGCTCGCTCATCCCATTCGAAAAGAGCTTGCATCCGATTCGGGTGGAGCTCCGCTAAATCTTGTTGGAAGGCTCGCCAAGGTTCCCTACAAACCTCGGCGGGCTTTTCCCTATTAAAACGATTGATTGGCCCGTTTGAGCGAGATTAGCGCAACCTTTGGCTCGCGCTGGTCATTAACTAAGCCGTTCTTCTCCTGATACGTATCGGCAAACTGAGTGGCGCAATAACCAGAAAAACCCAGCTTCTTGATTGCCCTTAATAAGGAGCGATATCTCCGCAAATAAGCCCTCGAATCGCTGACCGCAGAATTGTAGCCCCACCCTTTTTTAAGATCGCTTTTGAAGGCCAAACCGAAGAACTCACTGAGGAAATAGGGCTGGCCCGAGTAATGATAATCGCCCGCGAAGGCCCGCTTGCCATCGGCCACCACAAAATTCTCACTGTTGGCCAAAGCGCTCTTGAGCCCGGAATACTGCTCGAAGAGTTTGGCTCCGTCCTCCGCGTAGTTGTGGAGGCAAAGGAGATCAGTCTCGGTGGCTTCCCAACCATCATTCGAAACGACGGGCCTGGTCCAATCGATCCGATTCGCCATCTCGTAGAGTTTGTTCTGCTGTTCGCGGACTTCCTCGGAGATATCGACATTCTGAACGCCCCAAGACTCGTTATTGGCCACATAGGCAATCAAAGACGGATGGCCAACATGGTCGGTGACAATCCGGCCGAACTCGGCCTGAATCTCCTCGTTTTCAAAGCGATTATAACTCTGGGAGGAGGGTAATTCCAAATCGGTGAGAAGGCCCTCGCGATCCGCTAAATAATAGAAAAGTTCGCTTTCGACCTTCTCATGGACGCGCACGCCATTGAAACCCATCGCCTTGATCAAGCCAATATCCTTGAGGTACTGCTCTTCAGTGAAAGTCAGCCCTCCCTCGGGGTTATAGCCTTGATAAAGAAGGAATTTCAAATAGCGTTTCTTTCCGTTGAGCAAAAGAGATTTTCCCCGGGCTTCGACTTCGTTGACACCGAAGTAGGAAAGGACGGTGTCGGTCGTCTCTTCGTTGCGTTTAAGCCCGAAGGAAAGATCGTAGAGGCAAGGATGGGCTGGACTCCAAACGTGGAAGGCTTTCGGCGGAATCGCCACTTCTTCTTCCTGATAGATGTTACAAACCACAAAACTCTTTTTCACAACCTCTTTTCCCCGATAAGCAAGGGTGATTGTCATCATCTCGCCGATCGCCTCGGGAGTGAAGAGGAGACGGAAATAAGCCATCTTATCTTGAAAGGATCCGCGAACGTCGTAGCCTTGGACGCGGGCGGGATTGGCTTCTTCCAGCCAAACATCGCCATAGATGCCGCTTGTCGGTGGGTAGAAACAGCCTACCGGTTTCGCCCCGGTCATCTGCTTGCCCCGTAAGTGGCTCGGATCCTTGTCGTCATAGACCCGGATCGACAAGAGGTTTTCGCCATCGTGGAGATAATCGGTGATATCGCGGCAAAAAGCATCATAACCTCCGATGTGTTTGCCAAGGTAATGGCCGTTGAGCCAACCATCGAAAACGTAATCGACCCTTTCGAAATGAAGCAAGATCTTTTCACCCCATTGCGGATTGGTGAAACTCTTGAAATACCAAAGGATATTATGTTCTTTTTCTTCGCCGATTCCTGAGGCAGGCGTCTCATAGGCATAAGGAACGCGAATCGTCCGCGTCTCCTTGGGAATCCGGGCACTCCAATCTTCCTTTAGCCCGCGATTTTCATCATCGAAAACGAACTGCCAATCGCCATTGAGACTCACCCACGTTTTTCGATAGAACAGCGGGTTCGGATGACCTTTTTCATACGACAAAACGTTTATTCTCATACCCTTGTTCTCCTTTGAGGAAAAAGACTCGACAACGAAAAGAAATCTTTTCTGTTATCCGAGAGCCGATGTTTTTTCATCGCGCTATCCCCTTTCGCCTACTTTATTAGTATAGGATGCTTTCAAGAAAGCGGAAACGGCTTTTTTAAGGGTGGGGAAAGAAACGATGGGAATTATCGAAGAATGGCCAAAAGAATGAAGAAGATGTCTCGTTCACTAAACGAGAAGGGCAGCAAAATTAAGGCTTTTAAAAGCACAGAATCATCGCCCGCGGCCATAATCAACGCGCTAAAGAACAGGAAGATTTTTCGGCCAAAGCAATCAGCGAATGGGCGATAGAAGATCGTGAGGAACTGCATCAAAAGTCCGAGAACGAGGTTTTCTTTGCTTGCTCGGGCGCCGCTGAGACGTCGTTAACCAGGCAGTATTTCCTTGAATTTCTTTTTTTCAATGCTCCCAAGGGTACCAATTAGTTAGTCAAAAAGGATTCGGCAAACCAAAAATCGGCTTTCGCTGAAAAAAGAAAAACCGTCTCTTATAAGACACGGCTTGTTTTTATGCTCGCCAGCCATTTTTCTTTCGTCGCGTGGCTGAGACACTCGCTCATCACGATGAGAACCGCGAAGAAAAAAGCCATCCTTCTGAGCGAAAGATAGCTTCTTTTGTTCTCATGGCCTCAAAGAGCCGCGATACCCACCATCGCGAAGACAATGGTCAAAACCAAAAGAACCGCGCCGAGAATCAAGCCGATTATGCCGGTAATATTCCCGGCTTTCGCCTTGCCAACGTTGCCAGCCTCTACCGCATTCTTGTGAGCGAAGATACCAAGGATGATCGCCGCGCCCAAGACAAAAATGCCAATGACCAATAGGGCGATGAAAGACGCCCGAAAGACAATCGCAAGATTTGCTAACTCTTCGGTCGAGCATTTGTGACCTGCGGTTGTCGACGTCATCACGGCACTATCGACGCAAACTGCTTCGCCGTTTTTGGCCAAACTATAGGATAACGAAAATACGCCGCAAACAATCGGAAGCGCAAGTCCTTCAGCCGCAAGAACCGTAGAAATGATGCCTTCGACTAACGCTTTAACCGGATGCTGACCTTCTGCCATTTTGATTTACCTCGCTTTCATCATCCCCCACTCGAAAGGAAAAACAAGTTCTTCTTTCGAAGGATGGAGTCGGCTTAAAGGGGGATGACGAGAGAAGAAAATCAACCAATATCCCGATAGCGCAAAACGTTATCGACCACCCGAATGGAGCAATCTTGAATCTGGTCGAGACTCATCATGCTCCGACCATTGAAATAGTCGAGATAAAGCGAAACGATGCCACTCGAGAGAATCGCAATCGTGGCTTTCGCGTAATCCGACAAAGCCCCATTCTGGCGAAAATCCGGCTCGATCTCATGGATGAATTTGCCTTTCATGTCCTCGAAGAAATAGTTGGGGATATAGTCGACCAAGGATTTAAAGGCGACTTCGTTCTCTTTGATTTTCTCGGTCACGGTATGGATAAAATCGGCAATGCTGCCTTTTTTGATCTTGGCTTCATTCCAAGCGGCGGTGATGGCCTCCATCATCTCGGCTTCGATTGAATTGGCAACCTCCCCGATGTTGGCGTAGTGATGATAAAAAGTCCCGCGATTAATGTTGGCCTTTCGACAGACATCGCTGACGGTGATGCTAAAGAAATCTTTTTTGTCTTTGAGCAGTTCGACCGCCGCGGACTGAATCCACTGGTCCGTTCGCAAGGAATTCCGGTACTCTTTTTTGGCCATAAACACGTTATAGCATGGTTTTGTATCATTTTGAACACGAATTGCTTTTCCCTAGTTATCTCTATATACAATCGATATTCGGTTGAATAAAAAACAACAAAATAGACAACATTAAATCAGTTCGTTGAATTTTGAACATTTGCTTATCGTTTGTCTATTCCCGATTGAGTTTTTTTCCCTATAATAACCCCCGTCTCAGGAGGAAGTTATGAGCGAAATCGAAGTCAATCATCTCACGAAGGACTACGGCTCGGGCCGCGGGGTTTTTGATGTTTCTTTTCAAATCGGAGAGAGCGAATGCTTTGGCTTTTTAGGGCCCAACGGGGCGGGCAAGTCGACGACAATCCGCCATTTGATGGGTTTCGCCAAACCCGATTCGGGTGAAACCAGGATTTTGGGCAAAGAGAGCTTCGCCCATTATGATGAAGTACTCCATGAGGTCGGCTACATCCCCGGCGAGATCGCCTTGCCCGCCGGTTTGACCGGTTATGGGTTTTTGAAAATGGAACAGGATTTGCAGGGGATTCAGAATCCCGAACAGCAAAAGAAGATGTTGAATCTATTTCACCTCGAAGATAACCTCCTTCTCGGCGAAACCAAGCGGATGTCGCTCGGCGTCAAAAGAAAACTAGCGATTGTGGCCGCCTTCCAAGGCGACCCGAAGGTTTTGATTCTCGATGAGCCGACTTCGGGGCTCGATCCCTTAATGCAAGAGGTTTTCGTCAATTTGATTCATAGCGAAAAGAAAGCAGGAAAAACAATTCTGCTTTCGAGCCATATCTTCTCTGAAATCGATTCGACTTGCGACCGAATTGCCATCATCAAAGATGGGCGACTCGTCTCAACCTTCAAAGCGGATGATCTCAAACACGCTTCGACCAAATTCTATAACATCACCTTCCCCAACGATGAGGCTTATCAGCGTTTTCTTGCCAACCATGGCCAGGCCGATTATTTCAAAATTCTGAACAAAGATGACCGAAAATACTCCCTCTTCATCTCGGCGGATGACAAAGATATCAACCGCCTGATCAGCCACCTCTCCCACTACAATCTTGTGGCCTTCACCAACCAAAAAGAGACCCTGCAGGATTACTTCATGAAATTCTATAAGGAAAATCAGAACTTTGGGGGCGACTTATGAAAACCGTTATCTCAATTGAGCACCTCAGCAAAGACTATGGCAACAACCGCGGGGTGTTCGATGAGTCACTGGCGATCCACGAAGGCGAAATGATGGGCTTTGTCGGAACGAATGGCTCAGGGAAAACCACAACCATCCGCTGTCTGATGGGTTTCATCAAGCCAACTGCGGGCGCCGTCTTCGTGAATGGGCTGGAAAGTTATGCGAACGCGCCGATCATCACCAAACAGATTGGTTATGTCCCCGGCGAGATTGCCTTCCCAGATTTAGCGACAGGCAACGGTTTCCTCCGCTCCCAAGCTGAGTTCCTTCATCTCAAGGATATGAGCTACGCCAACGAACTCATTAAACGACTCCAACTCGATCCGCGTGCGGGGCTGAAACACATGAGCAAAGGAATGAAGCAAAAAACCGCGATCGTGGCCGCACTCATGGCCAATCCGCCCATCATCATCCTCGATGAGCCGACGACCGGACTCGACCCCTTAATGCGACAATCCTTCGTTAGCATCATCAAAGAAGAGCATGCCAAAGGCAAAACCATCTTCATGTCGTCCCATATGTTCGAAGAGGTGTCCGACACTTGCGATCGAGTCGCCTTGATCAGCGATGGCCGCTTGATTGACAGCGTCAGTATTGCTTCCATCGAGAATCGACCGATTCAAGAGTTCAAAATCGAATTCAAAAAGCCTGAGGATTATCAGCGCTTCCACCGCGAGAAGTATCCGATTATCCGCGAACAGGAAGCCTTCCAGCAAGTGACGATCAGCATCCCGCGAGGCGACATTGCCTCTCTCTTTGAGAGTTTAGCAACCTACGATGTCCGGTTCATCAGCGAAATCCGTTATACGTTAGCCAAGCATTTCCAAGAAGTGCTGAAGGAGAAAAACAATGTTCAATAAGGCGTTATTCAAGCAATCCGTCAAAGCCAACGGCTGGATGTGGCTCGTCATCACCGTCGCGGAGTGTTTCATGCTCAGCTGCGTGATGGTCATTTCCGGAAACGGCAACGTCGGCAATGTGAAGAATGCCGTCGAGGATACGATTGTCGAACGGGAGATCGACGCCTCGCTTGAGAAGCGCTCGCTCACCTATTACGACCTTGCCGATACGGGCTTGAATCAGTTTGATGGTTATTACATCGCCCAATATTCCACGGATTACAGAGACGCGGCCACCTACCAGGCTTCCTTCGATAGTTGGGCGGCGAGTAAGCCGACAAAGGCGACGAGCGAAAGCGATGAGGATTACGCCAAAGCGCTCGCCACCTGGAAAGCAACGATGCCCGAAGCAACGACAGTTGCGGAACAAACATATGCCCTCGCTTTCTTGACCTGGTCAGAGTCGATGCCGAAGCAAAGCGACTATAGCGATGCCGCGGCTTACATGGCTGCCGTGCAAGCGTGGCAAGCGAAAAAGCCGAGCCCAGCCCTCACGGCAGCCTCCAGCGCTTTCTACACCGCCACCCTCGACCTCAAGAACGCGACGATCAGCGCCGCCGAAGACAAAGGCTACGAGGAAAACGACGACGAAACGAAAGAGATGCTCGGTGCGGTTATGTATGCCCTCAAACCGAGCAGCGATTTTGACGACATCTATACCGCGCATGACGAGACCGTGCCGGCGGATTATGATGTGACCTCGCTCATCGGCCACATTCAAAGCGGAGACGCCACCGCCTATATCAGCACGACGGAACGCGTCGCCTACCGAGAGAAACGGGGCCAATTCGCCTCGAGTGTTTTTCTATCCGATAACATGACCAAGGCGACGACTGTCAGCCAAATGCTCGACGCCTTAAGCGAATATGGCGTGACGGAAGAAGAATACGAAAGCTTCGGCTACACCTATGCCTCGGTGAAGCACACCGCTTATTCGACCATCGTCTCTTACCAAGCCCGCTACGACTACGAGAAGAGCGAAATCGATGCGAAAAAAGCCAAGGGAGAGTACGCCGATGATGCGGCTTATCAAAAGGCCATTACCACCATGAAAGCCAGCTTGACAGGCGATCTCTCCAAATCCTTATTAGCCTCGCTCCCGGATGAAGTTTCTTTGGCGATCGAGGAAGTTGGCAAAATGGATCTCTACAGTTTGATCGTCGGTTCGATCTTCTTCAAGATTGCCGGTTTGCTCTTGCCATTCATTTACACAATCATGGCCAGCAACAACTTGATTGCGACCCAAGTCGATACCGGCTCGATGGCTTACGTTCTTTCGACCGGCATCAAGCGGCGGGACGTGACCTTTACCCAAGCCTGCTTCTTGAGCTTATCCCTCTTAGCGATGTTTGTTTGCACTTTGATCACCAGTTGCATCTGCTTCAGCGTGGTCAACGTTACAAGCACCGGCCTCAACTTCGGCCGGCTCTGCTTAATCAATTTGGGTGCCTTTCTGGTGGTCTTCGCCGTCTCTGGTCTCAATTTCTTCACCTCATGCCACTTCGACCGGACTAAGAATTCGATGGCGTTGGGTGGTGGCTTATCAATTTTCTTCCTCGTCGCAACGATCCTCGGCTTGTTCGGTTCCCCCGTCATCCCAAGCGTCGTTCGTTTCGATGCCCTCAACAACTTCAACTACGTCTCCATCATCACGCTCTTCGATGTGATCTCAATCACCAAAGGCACAACTGATTACCTTTGGAAAGACGCGATTTTGCTCGTGATTGGCCTTGCGGGCTATCTCGCTGGTTCGCTCCGTTTCGAGAAGAAAGATCTTCCCTTATAAAGGAAGAGCAAACAAAAGGCAGAGGCTTACCACCTCTGCTTTTTTTCGTCATTGGATGGCCTTTGCATAGGGCTTCGACCAAAAAAGGAATCAAGAGAGCAAGAGGTTCATGATCACGTCGGTCGGGCCATCGTGGAGGTAGAGATCCAACGCTTTGGTGTTGGCAATCTTCGCATAATGGCCAATCCGCTCGAGGAGTTTCTTCCCGCTCGGGGATTTCCATTCTTTCGGGCTGGCGCAAAAACAATACCGTTTGCCATCGGCCACGCAGGAGAACCAAAGGTTCTGCTGATAGATGTAATCGCTAAAAGAGGCTTCGCTGACGGTGAGGAACTCCAAAGAAAAATGTTCGCCCTTTGTCGAAACGAAATCGGCGCTGTCGAGAAAAATTTTAGCTTTAAAAACGTCATAGATCTCGCCAGGTAGCACATCATTGCCATCTCCGAGCGAGAGGGTGAAGAGGTTTTCTTTCTCTTTCTTCATTGTTTCTACCTATTTCTTTTGCTTGGCGAGATATTCGGCCAAGGCTTTTTCCTGTTCAAGCTGTTTTTTAAAGGCTTTGCTTTGCTTTTCGATCAGCTTCTGATCGGTGAAGTAATTGATGCCCAAGGAACGGCGGACCCGCGCCAAGGTTTCGCTAGCTTTCTTTTCCGCCTTCGCCGAGCCTTCTTGAAGAATTTGATAGACGCCGGGAATATCCGCTTCATAGGCGCGGCGTCTCGCGCGCATCGGCTCGAGGATGTCGTTGAGAACATCGGTGAGGAAACGTTTTACCACCACATCGCCCAAGCCACCTTTTTCGTAGGCCGCTTTCAAAGCATCGAGATTTTGATATTGCGGCAAAAATTTGGCGAAGTGCCCATCTTTGGCGAAAGCATCAAGATAGATGAAGACCGGATTACCCTCGGTGTGGCCTGGATCCTCCACTTTGAGGTGGGTCGGATCGGTGAACATGCTCATGACTTTTGTCTTGACGGTTTTCGCATCGTCGGAAAGGTAGATGCAATTGCCCAGCGACTTCGACATCTTTGCCTTGCCATCGGTGCCCGGCAGCCGTTTGCAGGCGGCTTGATCGGGTTCCATGATCTTGCATGGCACGAGAGTCGGCCCATAAAGCGAATTGAATTTCTGAACGATTTCATTGGTCTGTTCGATCATCGGTTCCTGATCTTCGCCCACCGGAACCACCGTCGCGTCAAAGGCCGTGATATCGGCCGCTTGCGAAACGGGGTAGCAAAGGAAGCCGGCTGGGATCGATTCGCCGAAATTCCGCAGGGCAATTTCGCTTTTGACCGTCGGGTTTCTTTCGAGTCGCGACAAGGTAACCAAATCCAAATAATATGAGGTGAGTTCAAAGAGTTCCGGGACTTGGGATTGAACGAAAATAGTCGACTTGCTCGGATCGAGGCCTGCCGCTAAATAATCGAGGGCGACTTCGATGATGTTGTCCCGCACCTTCTGCGGCACGCCAAAATTGTCGGTCAAAGCCTGAGTATCGGCGATCATGATGTAAATCTCATCATAAAGCCCCGAGTTTTGTAATTCGACCCGCCGCCGCAAGGAGCCCACGTAATGGCCAATATGTAATTTGCCCGTCGGCCGGTCTCCGGTCAAAATTATTTTCTTCGTTGCGTTAGAGCTATCCATAGCTTCGTCCTCGATCCTTCTCTGGGATTAAGTCTAGCTTTCTCGCGCTCTTTCTTCAATTAAGGATGAAAAGAAAAGAAGAAAGAGGGCCTTCCCAAACAAAAAGCCCTTGCAAATTCCCTTAATCGAAAAAACATAAAAATTTGTAGAAGGATTTACAAAAGTGTTGCTGATAAATCGGCCTAGTATCGGTCTTTTGTTCTAAAAACAACTCCTGACTGTATGCAGAAAGCCAACGTTTTGGCTATCTTGTCCTTCATCTTCATGCCTTTCAAGGTTCCTTTATAGACTATCCAGTCCATATAGATTTGGATGTATTCGCTTCTTCCGCCGATGTGTTTATACATAGACCTCTTTATCTCGGCAATAAAAGAATTGATGGGTTGCATTGTTCTCTTGGATCCCGACCAAGAAGACTTCGCCACCTCCTCACTGAGACCAAGTGAGTTTACCAAAATCCGGTGAGGGAAGATGCCATCATGGACGAGTAGTGACCCTGGTTTTATACGATTGCCATAGATTTTCATGACCTTAGTTTTCGTCAGGTGCCCGCTTCCAGAAGAGACGGCAAAACGCCGGCCTGAGGAGTCGACGCCGCAAAGAACCATTATCTGGTTCCTTGGTCCGCGCCCGTCTCCGTTCACCAGCACCCATTTCTTTTTCTCAAGGGCAAAGAAAGCCTCATCAATCCATACTTTTCCTGATAATATCGAACCTTTTTGAAATTCGGCGAAGCACGAGAAGAGTTTTAGTCGCCACAAGTAAGCTGTCTTAGACGAGACACCAAGGACCTCTGAAACCGTCTCCAAAGTCGAGTCTCTGAGCATCAAGGCCACAAGTAGTTCAAACTTCCTAGGTGGCAGTTTCATTGATGCGAGTACTGTCCCAGTTCTCTCTGAGAACGTCGACCCGCAGTCGTTGCATTTCCATCTTTGTCGACCCTGCCGACTCCTTCCGTATTTCCTCGTCCCGAATGATCCGCATCTAGGGCATGGTCTTCCCATAAGAAAAACCTCCTGTGTTTGGATTCCGGGTGGCCGCGAACAGGAGGTTATCGCCAAACAACGCTTCAGCGCGGCCACGCGGAACCCGGTTGTTTGGCAAAAATATTATAAAGCAAAGACTCTATACAAGAGCCTCAGCCAGCAACACTTTTGTAAATCCTTCTAAAAAAAATAAATTGTTCTTTCGGTTTTTCTTTTTTCTTGAGCAAAATCCACCTTTTTTGCTCAAGCCCCTTTTCTTTTTCGTGCGAGAAAAGGGAAGAGGCCATAACGTTCTTCAAAAGATACCGTCGCTTGTGAAACAAGTCTTTTCCGAATCCGCCAAGCGAAGACCCGTCGCCCGAGGAAAATGAGACCAAAAGGAACCAAAAAGACCAAGTTGATACAAAGAGTAGCGAAACCTACCCTTAAAGCCAAAGAGGCTTGGGGATGGAAATAATTCACCAAACTCCCATCCATCACCTGAAGAGCAATGCTCCGCGAAGTGAAATCCTCCGCAAAAAGAACGCGGTAACGAAGAAGCAAGAGATAGAGCAAAAACACCAGCATTGTTGCCACGAACACCGCATAGTCTTTCCAATCAAAACTCCGAAAATCAAAGAGGAGCAATAAGGAAAGAAAGAAGAGCAATTCATGGGTGAAAAAGAGCCGGATCTCTTCGTAAAGCGTCATGTTGGCAATCAAATCGCTCGGATCGATCATCGCGCCGAGAAGAAAACCCACTCCACAGATAAAAGACAGGGCTCCGGCCGCATAATCCGAACCCGGAAAACCCAAAAGAAGGAGAATCGGCACCACCCAATAGGCAAGGTGCGATACCTCATAGGGAATGAAATAACGACCTTGGAAGAGAAAATAGACCGCCTCACCGCTTTTGAAAACAAGAAGAGCAACCGTCAAGATCACCGCGATATGGCGAACAAGCGACCGTTTGTTGCGTAAGATAAAAGCAAAAGCCAGCAAAAGAAGAACCAAGAGAAAAGCAAATAAGCCAAAGAGGTGCGGATCCATCCTTTAGATTCTAGCACCGTCAAGAAAAGCCATTCTTCTTTGCTCTTCAGTTTTTCCTATTGCTGTCTCCAATACCTCTCGGCCTCTTCGTGATGCTCCCATCCTCGAACGACAAAGGCCGAAACGACATCGACCAAAAAGATGAAATGGAGGACGATTTGCCAGCCATACCGTCCGCGATTTTCCTTCTTCGTGATAAGAGAACGAACCATCATTCCAAGACTATACGAAGAAGTCACTAACAGAACGAGATAGGTCAGGAAGACCGCGAGAGGAACAACGCCAAAAACAGACCAAGCCAACCAAGGATTGAGGAGGCCCCCCAACAGCAAGGCGCACAGGTAAAAATTAGCGATAAAGAAAGGCACCATAACAAGTTAAAAGACTTGGCCATCGCGAAATGGATGCGGGGCTGGCTTCACGCAGCGAATGAGAGCAACAATCGAGTAGGCAATACCCACAAAGATCGCCGTAACCCCGATGGTGATCGCACTGATCCAGACGGGGCCAAGCTCGTGAATGAGGACGTTGTGGTCATAGAAAAGAACGAGAATGGCGCTGATGATACAAGCCTGCATCGCATAAAGCAAAACGATGTAGATGATTCGCAAAGCTTTCATCGACGAGCCCCCTCACTGCTTTCCATAAGACACCTAGACGACCTCTTCCGTCAAGGTTTAATTCGCAAAAAACGGTTGCGGAAGCCGAAGAGGGCAGAAAAAAGCTAGCCCTTCGGATAAAAGAGTTAGCGGAGAAGCAAGGCGGCCGCGCCGAGAATCCCAGCGTCGTTGCCTAACTGCGAAGCGAAGAGAGCCACCTTCGGCGAGTTGACACCACCAAAACCATAATTCTGACTTTTGAGATAACGCTCAAGCGGCTTGATCAAAGCATCTTTCTGCCCTGAGAGCCCGCCGCCGAGGACGATGGCGTTCGGCCGGAGGGCATTGATGATGCTAAGCAAACCTTCGCCAAGGAAATGAACATATTGATCGACCACTGCTTGGGCGGCTTTGTCACCCTTTTTCGCGCATTCAAAGGCGGTGCGACCGCTGGCTTTCACCAAATCGTTTTCGCAATAAGCCCACATCGCGCTTTCCCAATTCTTTTTCATCGCCTCTTTCGTATCGGCGATCAAGGCGCTGGCGGAACAATAGGCTTCAAGGCAGCCTTTGCGGCCACAGGTGCATTCCCGGCCATCCATCACCAAAAGCGAATGGCCGAGTTCGGCCCCTTTGCCTTCGTTGCCTTCATAGAGCTCTCCGTTGAGGAAGAGGCCGCTGCCAACGCCCGTCCCAAGCGTCAGCATCACCAAATCGCGGTAGCCTTTACCCGAACCGAAACGGACTTCGCCGAGTGCCGCGCAGTTGGCGTCGTTGGCCACTTGGCATTTCAGGCCCGTTTTGCTAGTGATTTTTTCGCAAATCGCGAGGTGACTCCAACCTAAATTATTCGAATAATCGCAGGTCCCTTTCGTCGAGTTGATGCTACCAGGGCAGCCAATGCCAACCCCGGCAAAAGAGGATTTCGTGAAGCCCGAAGCCTTGATTTCGTTCGCAATCGCTTCGCTCAGTTGATCGACGATCCCGTTTTGATCCTTCTTCTTGTCGATCGGGAAAGAGAAACGATGGGTGATCGTCCCTTTCTCGTCAACAAGCGCGCACTTGATCGACATCCCGCCGATATCAACTCCGATGATTCTCATTTTCCCGGTACCTCCGTTTTCACAAACGTCGCCTTTCCTTTGAGGAGGCCTTTCTGGCCAGCGGGAACGAAGAACGTATCGCCTTTGCGGAAGGGTAAGCCTGCAAAACTCCCCTTCTCCTCACCGACGAAGGTCAGCGAAAGGAAGGATTCTTTGCTCGCTTGAATGTCGAGCGAGGATTCCGAATGATGGAGCGAAGAAACGAAATAGGAGCATTCCCCTAAGACTGGGGCGGCAAACTTCGGCGGGTTATACGGTTCATAGTTCAAAACGTTAAGAGCTTTCTCCACATGGAGTTCACGCGGCTTTCCATCTTTGCCCAAACGCCCATAGTCATAGAGGCGATAGGTCAAGGTGCTGTTCTGCTGAATTTCGATTAAGGTGACACCTTTGCCAATCGCATGGACGGTTCCCGAAGCGATGAAATAGGTCTCGCCCGGTTTCACGGCGTGGAAGTTCAATAAATCGACGATCGTGCCGTCCGAAATAGCTTTCCGAACCTCATCTGGCGAAGTCTGACGCTTAAAACCAACATAGAGACCGGCCCCGGGCTCCGCTTCGATGATGTACCACATCTCGGTTTTGCCATATTGGCCTTCGTTTTTGAGGGCATAGGCATCGCTCGGGTGAACTTGAATCGAGAGGTTCGAAGCGGAATCGATCAGTTTGATCAAGACCGGAAAGAACGGGAAGGGAGCAACGTTGCTGCCCAAATCCTCTTTGGTGACAACGTTGCGGAGTTCTTTCCCCGCTTCTTCTCCACTCTGGATGAGTGAAGGGCCTTCGCCATTAAAGGAAAGCTCCCAGCATTCCGAAATCGTCTCGAAGTTGGTTTTCTTGCCCCAAGAAAAGAGCTTTTTGCCACCCCAAATATAACTTTTGATCGCCGGAGTCAATTTGACGATATCCATCGGTGAATTCTTCCTTCTCTTTTGTTGTGATTATTTTAGCGCGAATTTAAGCGGATAACGACCTTGTCTCATTTCGAAAAATCTACCGGACTTTATCCGGACAACTGGGAGAAAAAGGCAAAAATGAATGGAAAAGAACTTGGAGCGAAGCTTCCTGGACTTCTCTTCGCTGATTTTGGCATGGCAAACCAACGCAAATAAGAGTCGGCCTTCGAAGTCGTCAGGCCGCTCGTAGTCTTCCGGCTGGAAAAGGGTCGCAAGCGTAGAAAGAACTTGCGTTAAGCATTCGACGTGTCTTTTGTTTTGCTCACAGAAGGATTTCATGTTGGGATTCCTTCTCGATATCAAAACTCACTTGGCCAGCGCTTTAACGAGTTCTTCCGGTGCCCATTCTTTGAGCGAAGCGATGTCACTCGAGCCAAGGGAAGCATGATGAGGCCAGATCGGCGCCAATCAATCATCCTTTTTCTTGAGATGGAGCGGCTGGACCTCACCCGCCAGAATCAAATTGGGGATTTGTCCCGCTTGCCAATCGAAGGTGACTTCATGTCCATTGATGGCCCAGCGGGCGGGATGGACGTTTGTAAGAAAATCAAGCGGAACCGCCGTGTCTTTTTGTTTCGAAGCCCGGAGAAACGCCTCGCGAAGAACCTTTTTGTCCTCGGATGAGAAACTGGCTGGCCGACCCGAAATAAAGAGCGGAGTCCCGCTATGGGAGACCAAATCAAGCCATGGCTGATTCTGAACAAACGAGAGTTTACCATAGCCCACACAGTCGGCATCGGCGCTATAGAAAACACCATTTTGCACCGAGCGGAAAGCCAAGGCATTGACGCCAAATGCCCTCGTCCGATCCCAGTTTTCGCCCGATGTGTCGTCACCAACGCGGTTGAGTTCCGCATAGCCTGCCGCCAAATGGGAAAAGACGTCGCAGCCCATTACGAGACAATCCGAACCGCACTCCTTTTTGATCGCTCGATAAAGATCAAGGCAAATTTCCGCGCCGGTTCTGGAACGATCGTGGAAGTACCAGCCTTCATCGGGCGAGACGCTGCCATGGAGGTCGTTGCCAAAATAGCCAAACATATCGTGAACACTATAGTCGTGTTTGATTAACTGAAAACCCCACGATTTGATCGTATGGATTTCGGAGCGGATTTCTTCGATAACATCGGGGATCGAGGGATCGAGGTGGCGCAGCCCTAGTTCATCGTGGCGGGCTAAGCCCCACTCCGGATGGGCCGTTAGAAGCGGATTATTGGCCAAGAAACGAATCCACAAACCCGCTTTGACGCCTCCTTCATTCATCGCTTTCACGAGTTCCCTCATCGAACCAAATTGGGCGTTGGGAAGCCAAGGGCCATCGCAAGCGCCTTCTTCCCAGCCATCATCGACAATCATGAAAGGACGATTGGCGATCCCTTTCGCCAGTTCGGCGATCATTTTACTATTTTCCAAGATCAAAGCGGACGAGCTTTTCCCATAGGCGAAATACCAGTCATTTCCGCCATAAACCGGTTCTTTCGGAAAGATTCCATCCGGACACATCCGCTGACAAAAAGACTTTAAAGCCGCTAAAGCATCCTGATGGGGATAACGCGAAGAAAGGAGGCAAGCCACCGGCAGCTCCCGCCCGCCCAGCTCAACGCCCGCGCCGCCATTTCGGACATCGAAATAGGCATTGACGCCCATCTGGTCGACACTGAAAGACACGAAACTGTGCGGCCGAACTCGAACGCCACCGCATTCGACGGCTTCTTTTTCCGCCAAAGCAAAATACCAGGCAAAATAACGGTCGGCGCTCAAGGGACCAAAATGGGCGTTGCCTTGAAGCCGTTCGAATTGATCGCCAAAAGCGAGGGTGCCCTCGGGAAGAGGCGTATTCCAACGCATCTTCACGAAACGCGGATGAACGCTTGCCGCTCGGAGAAAAATCTCGAGTCCGGTTTGGCTCGAAGCAAACCGGACGATAGCGTCGCCTTTCTCCCCCTCCTCGGTTTCGATTTCAACGACATCCGGTTCGCGTTCTAAATTCAACATATCCGCTCCTTTTATAGGACCGTATGGGCAGCGATGATCCCAATCGTTCTTCAAGGCTTCTTGCCTTTTTATTATAGGCAGTCCCCCGTTTTCTGGCGATTGTCCATTTCGATCACTCTCGGCGAGAAAAAGAAAAAAATCAATCGTCGTTTCCTTCGAGCAGTGCCACGAGCCGAGCCACACCTTTCGCTTGCCCAAGAAGAATTTCACCCAAAATCCTTGCAAAAGCCATTCCATTTGGGCAAAAAGACTCTCGTTTGGCCTAGGCTTGCTCTTTTTCAGCGAAATACGCCTCGACCAAAGCCCGGTGGATAACAAGGCGGAAAAAGACAGAAAAACAAAGTAAGTTAACGCAAGAAAAAGAGCAAAAAACACAAGCCTAGCAGTGGCAAACCCGGGCGAAGGCATGCGATGCATCCATTGAAACGCGCGGATAGTTTTCGAGATAAGCGATCCCTTTATCGATTGCACCCCCGAACGAAGCAAAAAGCGGAAAGACCAGCAATGAGGCATAACGGAAATGCATCGTCGAGGTGAAAGGGAACTTGATGCAGAAATAGACGTAATAGACCAGAGCAACCACTCCCATCACCAAGAGGAAACCCTGCTCGGGCTTCAGACCTTTGCCTTTGCGGAGGATGAGGGCAATAAACCAATAAACCCACGATAAACCCGCCCAGAAATCAAGAAGAAGCCAGAGGTTGAAAATGAGTTTGGCCTGGCGGTCGATCAAACTGAAGGGCAAAAGATTAACAAGAGCCGAATCAGAGTAAACCGCATTGCCGAAAAGCGAGGTTTTGAATAAGCCTGTCCAAATGTTGAAGTCGATATAACCATAGGAATCAAGCCCGCCGACGCCGCGACCGAAATCATATTTATACGGGCGAACGAACAAATCGGAGGTAAATAAGCCGATGAAACGGTTATAGACCCCATAGAAATCAATGTTGAGATAGTTGTTGCTATTCTCGTTGCCGGGATAAAGAACGTAATCGAAGCTTTCGCCATAGTGACTCCAAGCATAGAAGGAATGGAAAAGACCGATCGGAAAGACGATGAGGGCGAAAACTCCCATTTGGCCAAGGAAAGTGCCCACCGCTTTCTTCCGATCCGCTTTTGGGGTCTTCAGTGCTTTGACAAAACTCACGATAAAGAGAAAGGCAATCGGAAAGGCTGCCAAACTACCATTGATTTTGCTCATCATCGCCAGTCCTAAAAGCAAGGCGCAGAGGCCAGCGCGCAAGAACGAAGGATGGGCGGCATAACGCAAGGCCATAAGCAACGCGCCCAAAACGAAAGCGATCATCAAAGCGTCGTTGTTATAGACGAAAGGGATATAGGCGTAGAAAGGCAAAAGGCAAACCAGGATCGTCGCAATCGTCGAAGCGCGTTTGCTCAGATGCAAATGGCGAAAAATCTCATCTGAAAGGACGTAGAGCCAATAGCCGATGGCGGCCTGGAGGATCTTGAGGCTCTCGAAAGCTAGTTCCACGTGATAGGTGAATTCGGGATAGCCGCGATCGGCATAGTAAGCGATGCTTTCTCCCGAAGCAGGGAAGATCGCATAGTTGAAACGAGCAAAATAGGCGGCGATCAAATGCCAAAGTTTACTTTGATAATACTGGTTGTTGAGATCGTAGGCGCCAGAGGAGGTCAAGGGGGGATCGGGGATTTTCCCCGTCGAAAAAATGTCGAGAACGATGGCCCAGTGTGAACCCTTTTGGCCAACCCACCAATCATTGCGAAAATCGTAACGACTGGTGCAGACCGTGAGAGAAAAACCATAGTAGACCATCAAGTTGATCGCCCAAAACAGGAAGACGTCCGCCACGAGACGAACGTTCGCTTTATGCTTCAAGAAAGCATAAATGAGAACCGCTAAGCCGAAAGCGTACTGAACGAGCAAATAAACCAGCGCCCCTTTCGCGGCCGTTTCATCGCGATAAGCCGTATAGTCCGAAGGAAGACGCGGGACGCCGCAAAAAATCGCGAAGTAAGCATAAAGATAAAGAACAAAGACGGGAAAAAGAATCAAGTACCGCCAGCGGGTGTGGTAGAGCCAAGAGAGGCCCCTCTTGATTCGGTCCATGCCGAAAAATATAGCATCGTCCACATCAATCTAAAATAGACAAATGACGGGAAAGATCATTTCACAACTAACGGCGCTTCCGAGGTAGACTTTTTGTTTTCGGCGGATCTTCCACGAAAAGCAGCGAGGAAAAGACCTCGCTATGAAACGATGGAAATCGTGTTTTAAAACGAGAGTGATCGGCCTATTTCCCGCAAGAGCAGGTGCCGCCGGACTGGGCTTTCGCCAACAGTTCCTTCGCTTGCTCGACGTTGAGAACGCGACCCATCGAGTAAATCTTGTTATCGATAACGAGAGCGGGGGTCGACATGATGCCCATCGCCATAATCCCATCCGCATCCTTGTAGAACTCCACCTCATCGCTGATTCCGAGTTCTTTCGCCGCTTCGACCACCGCCTCATAGTTAGCAATCGAACGTTTGCATCCGCATCCTAAAGCTTGAATTTTCATGGTAAATGCCTCCTGGTTCTTGCTTTATTCATTCCTACTATCTCTTAAATAAAGAGATAGCCGAAAGCGTTGAAAAGATAGCCGATCGCGATGATCCCAAAGACCACCACCCCGATGAAGACGGCCAAGAGCTTGGGCTTTACGGCTTTGCTCAACATGATGAGCGAGGGCAAAGACAAGGCGGTGACACTCATCATGAAGGCGAGGACGGTGCCTAAGCCCGCTCCTTTGCCATAGAGAGCTTCCGCCACTGGCAAAGTCCCGAAGATATCGGCGTACATCGGCACGCCCACGAAGGTAGCGACCAAAACGCCATACCAAGTATTGCTACCGAGGACGTTTTCGACCCAATCGGCAGGGATCACGTTATGGATGGTGGCGCCTAAAACGACGCCGATCACGATGTACCAAAAGACCTTCTTGTAGGTCCCCCACATCTGATCCCGCGCATAAATGAGACGATCTTTTGCGGTCAATTTCGGGGCGTCGATGTCAACCGCCGAAGGGCCAGATTTTACAAAATCCTTGACCTCGTCTCCGATACCCGTCAGTTCAATAATCGTCCCGCCGATGACCGCGATGATGAGGCCAACGAGAACATAGGCAATGGCAATCGGCCAGCCAAAGAAGCCCACGAGAAGCATCAAGGAGCCCAGATCCACCAAGGGACTTGAGATCAAAAAGGAGAAGGTCACGCCGCTCGATAAGCCAGCTCGGGAAAAACCGATAAAGATGGGAATCGAAGAACAAGAGCAAAAAGGCGTCACCGTGCCCAAGAGCGCGCCGATGATATTCGCCCCGATCCCATGGAACTTGCCTAAGATCTTCTTGGTTCGTTCAGGCGGGAAATAGGATTGGATAAAGGAGACGAGAAAGATCAAGACGCAAAGCAGAATCCCGATTTTGATGAAGTCATAGACAAAGAATTGAACCGAGTTTTCGATGCGATATTGCCAAGAATCAGCGGCAAAACTTCCTCCGATTCTGGTGACGATCAGTCCCAAAAGATAATTTAGCCACTTCATTCCGAGCACCTGGTCGCTCAAGAAATCCCACGGGATTTTGGCCTTGTCCCAACCGATTGTGAGCCCCAGAGTCACATTGAGGGCAGCAAAAAAGAGGACGACGCCGATCGTCCACCAAAGAGAAGCCTTCTGATACGGCTTCTTTTCCGCATTCCTCGTCGGAGTTTCTTCTTTTTCTTCCATACTGAAAGCAAGCCTCCATCGCTTTTTTCCTAATCAACTTTATTCGCTATTGCGGCCACAGTCGCATTCACCCGTCTTGGAGCAGCAAAGAGAGCCCAAATAATCGGCCATCTCACAAAGGGCTTTGGCGTCAAGGGCATAACGGCATCATTTGCCCTCTTTTCGGACGGCGACGATCCCCGCGAGGCGCCCAAGTTCTTCATGTGGTGCGATAGGGTCCCTTGAGTGATTGCGAAGTCTTTGAGGGGCTCGCACGCGCAAAGCTCGCCATTCCTGGAGAGCAACTTGACGATCTTGAGCCGCATCGCATCCGACAAGCCCCCCATTCGAGCCAACGCTTCTTTTTTCTCCATGATCCGCCCGCCTTTTTAACATTGATGAGTGTGAATATATTAATCATTACATTGACGATTGTCAATATGGACATGAGAGAACCCGGCGGGGCTCGGGAATCAAGAAAGAAAAGAGTTCATCACGCGCGACGATTATTCCCACAAAAAAGACGGTTCGGCGGAAGAATGCCAAACCGTCTCGCGAATCATTACATCAGGGACTGATAAATCGCAATGACTTCTTCTTTCGTCGGCTTGCGCGGATTGCCAGGGCAGCAAGCGTCCACCAAAGCAGAATCTGCCAAGAACGAAAGGTCCTTCTCTTTCACGATGCCTTTGAGGTTCGCCGGAATCCCAACGGCAATCGAGAGACTCTGAACGGCATCGCAAGCAGCTTTGCGATACTCGTCTTGGCTCATCTTATCGACGTCCTTAACGCCCATTGCTCTTGCGATTTCTCGGTACTTCTCGCCGGTGAACGCAGCGTTGTAACGCATGACCGTCGGCAAAAGAATTGAGCAGGCGACCCCGTGTGGGGTGTCATAGAACGCGCTGAGCGGATGCGCCATCGAGTGAACGAGGCCTAAGCCAACGTTGCTAAAGCCCATGCCGGCAATATACTGGCCAAGCGCCATCTCTTCGCGACCTTTTTTCTCGTTGCGTACCGCTGATTCGATGTTGTGCGAAATGATATGAATCGCTTCGATGTGAAACATATCGGAAAGTTCCCAAGCGCCCTGGGTGATGTAGCCTTCGATCGCGTGGGTCAAAGCATCCATGCCCGTCGCGGCGGTCAAGCCTTTGGGCATCGAGGACATCATGGCGGGGTCCACTACCGCAATAATCGGCATATCGTGCGGATCGACACAAACAAACTTCCGGTGTTTTTCTTCATCGGTGATGACGTAGTTGATCGTCACCTCGGCGGCAGTTCCGGCCGTGGTCGGGATAGCGATAATCGGCGCGCATGGCTTCGTGGTCGGGGCTACGCCTTCAAGCGAACGGACATCGGCGAATTCGGGGTTGGTTGCAATGATACCGATGGCCTTTGAAGTATCCATGGAAGAACCGCCGCCGATGGCAATAAGGTAATCGGCTTTGGCTTTCTTAAAGGCGGCAACACCGAATTGGACATTTTCAATTGTCGGGTTCGGTTTGATGTTAGAATAAATCTCAAAATCGAGATTGGCTGCTTTGAGCAACGAAGTCACTTTGTCAGTCACGCCAAACTTCAGAAGACCAGGGTCGGTGCAAACTAGGGCTTTCTTAAAACCGCGTGCCTTGACCTCCGGGACGACATTGTCGATGGCACCGAAACCATGGAAGCTGGTTTCATTCAGGTTGAAACGATAGGACATGAATACCCTCCTTTATTAAATTGGTATTTCTTTACTAATTTTTATTGTACCACATGGAAAAACCGCCATTCTTTCATTTTTGGAATCAAGCCAAAGCATGCGGTAAATATAGTTTTTTTGCCTTCAATGGCCTCCAAGTCCTTGAACATTTATGACAAACGCGCAATTCCCGTATCAAAACCACGTGACCACTCAACTTCGCGATGCCAAGCGTCCCTTCTTTTGCTAGCCTTAGACTGTTGTTTGTTGTCACTTTGGGGCCTTGGCGACGGATATCGTTAATGGCGAACCTGTCCTGGTTACTTAGCGTTTCCACGAGATGGTCTGGATCAACGGCATCTACTGGTGCGAAACTGCAAAGGGCCGGGGTGCATCCCCAGGAGGCATCGATATTCGGCTCAGGATTTCGTCACCGGGGTCGACCGCCATTCCTCCGTGTTGGTCGTCGTCGAGATTTCAGGGAATGGCGACGAAATACCTTCAAGGTTATCTCGATCTTTGCCGCTTCTTGAAGCAGACGAAGTACAGAAAAGACGAGAGGAACGTGATAATCTTCATGCTTTCCTTCGCCGCCGCCTCGAAAAGCCGTTTCGGAATAAAAAATCTCTACGATTACAAATAATCACGCGATATGCCAAACAGAGTTTTTCTTTATATTTCGCGACTGAAAATTTTCGGATTTCCAACTTAACAAAGCCGATAAAACCGATGCCATCATAGCATCGGTTATTTTCCGTTTTGGTGCCGCCTTCCGGGTTCGGGCCGAAGACCTGCTGATCACAAATCGGCCAAGGCCGTAGGACGGGATGTCCCACGGCGTTCCATTCCGTTCCAAATCGGGGCGTTTTTCCCTAGGCCCCATTAGAGATTTGGAATCCAAAACGCTGTTCTTATTTGGAAACAAATGTTTGGAGGGGGCTTTGAGGCTTCTCAGGTATGCTCATGACCAGTTTGCCCTCTTGAACCAGGGGGATGATAAATTTGCTCATGGCATAATTGACGCCCACGCCGAGAAAGGCCGCCAGTTCCGACCGTGTTTTCGGCTTTTGGCAAAAAACGAGAATACTTTCTGGGTCGGAATGGCCCCTTTCTTTCAGGTAATCAAGGTTTTTAAAGACAACGATGAATTGCCCTCTCTTGATTTCGAAAATTGGACGGGGCAAAGAAAAGTCTTCCAAGGCTTTGCGGATCGTGGGAATCCCGGAGAAACGATTTTCGGACTCGCCAAGGTATTCCATCGCTGCCACCAAAGCAGGATTTCTCGTTTCTGGAGCGACTTCGCCAAGTCTCTGAGGGTCAACGTCGCCTAGGATGCCACCCGGATTCTTGATTTCTAGACGATCGTCATACATTTGGACCGAAACCGGGATGCTGTCGCTATAACGGCTGTAGTCCCGGTGTTCGACGGCATTGAGGAGCGCTTCGCGAATGGCGATTTCGGGGTACTCAAAACGATCAGCCCTTCTTCCGTCTTCGCCAATGATAGTGTAATGCTTCAAATTTGCCAAAACAAAATCATAGGCCTCGCCAATCATTTCCCCGGCCGCGCCTTTGAACGATTTGTTGGCCGTGAACCGCGCTCCGTTATCCGCCAACGAGCCCATTTCTTTCCCAGGGACCCGGACGACGTTAATCGAGAGCCTTGGAAAATAAGCATCCGGAAAATGGGAAAGGACAACCAACCCTGCCAAAGTCGCCTTGCCTTCCTTTACCAGCCCCAGAAGCTCAAGAGATTTCCCGTCAGCGATAGATTGAAGGTTCGGACGGTCTTTGCGAGCGTTATTCAGCAATTTGCTCTCGAGCGCAGGATCGAAATCATTCACGGACGCTTCTTTAATGATGCGAAGGTCTTCACGCGTGCGGTTGTGCCAAGCGTCATAGGAGTAGATTTCGAATTCGCTCATCTTCTCATCGGCTTCGCCAACCCGGACATAAGAACCGCCCAGCCTTCCGGCAGGGAGGTAATAGCACGGCCTCTTCGCGTAAGCGCAGGCGGGGATTTCAGCCGAAACGACAAAAATCCCTGGCTTAAATTCCGCCTCCGTAAAATAGGCTCTCACGGGAGGCTCCATCTCGGCACACTGAGACTGAATCCTCTTTTCAAGGTCGACCACATCATAGACCCCGTTGACATTGAAGTTGTTTTCTTCGTCGATCCCGAAGAGGATGGTTCCTCCTTGATCCTGATTAGAAAAAGAAGAAAGGGTATCCCGGCATTTTGGGCAGCCCCCATCGGCCTTCTTCAATTCGATGGTTTGAGATTCAAACTTCCGATTGATCACCCTGCTTACCAAGGCTTTTAATTCTTCGGCTTCCATGGCAATACCTCCTAAAAATCTAATTAGATTCTAAAACAAATATCAATGTTTAACAATTGTTTTATTATGTTTAACAACACATTTTTAATGTTTAACAAATTAGGTGAGGTCACCTCTCTGATATCAAGATCTTATTGTTTCGATTGGCTCGATGTTTTATGACGTGATTTGCATATTGCGCAATATTTTTAGTATCCATATTTGCATATTGCGTAACTTTTTATCAGACAGCCGTTTTCGCAAAAAGAATCGATTCCTTGCCCTCGCCTACCATCGCCTACTCTCGCCTACTTCCATCTTTTTCAATGAAACAAGGCTACCTTTAAGACAACGGCAGCCAGAAAAAAGTCAAAGGAACATCGTCATGTAGAGAGGCAGGTGAAGATAGTCCCCCTCCTGCCTCAAATCGCCTTTTCCGATGATAAGCCGCTCTTTGAGGCGGCTCGGGTATTTGCCCACGAATTTGTCGATCGAGGAATGGGTTTGGGCCGAAGAGGATTTCACCTCAATCGCATCCAGCTTGTAGCCGTCCGCAATCAGGAAATCGACCTCATAGAGATGATGGTCTTCGGGATCGGACTTCACGTAAAAGGAATGGTAATGGGAATGATGGCCACCACTGAGTAAGGCCTGACACACCGCGTTCTCGAAAATCATACCCTTATTGATGACCAGTTTCCCAGAAATCAGGCCTTGGTAGACCGCTTCACCGGTCTTGGCATCGTCTTTGAGGATCTGGCTGATCAATAAGCCCGTGTCGCAAAGATACATCTTAAAGGCGAAAGGGTCTTCCGAGAGCCCCATGCCCACATTCGGATCGGCGACGTTCCGGACGAAAGTGGCAAACTGCGACTCCTCAAGGAGCTGAATCGAATGGGTGAGCGTCTTGGCATCCCGCCGCATCCCCAGTTTTGAAAGTGGGAAGGCGACCCGATGGCTCGTCAGGAACCAAGGGATCGAGCGGAAAAGCGGAGCCGAGACGGTTCCGTATTTGTTGTCAAAACGGACGAGATCCTTCTCGTAGAGTTCGAGGATGTTCCGCTTGGCCCTGTCGGCAGCCTGAAAAGTCCCTTCTTGGAGGTAAGCCGCAACGGCCTGGGGCATCCCACCGATGGCGAGGTAAGCGTAATAGTCCCGCATCTCGGAGAGGTTTTCCTTCTCGCCGAGCGGCTTCTTCCCCTCGAAATAAGTCCGCAAAAGCGGGACGGTTCCTTCATCGCCTTTGGCCCAGCGGTATTCCTCATAGTCCATTGGACGAAGGGTCACGCTCTCCTCCTCCGAAGGAATGACGATGTCCCCCATCGATTTCTTGGCTTTTCCAACATCGTCCGGGTCAAGCTCGCTGATCCCGATGAGCGAGCCCGACTCCAGATAACGGAACCGCTTTTTGGGATCTGCGACCAGACTCTTGATGGCTTCCCTGGCGGCGGGGAAACGCTGAATTTCATCGAAAATAATCAAAGACCCCGGTTTCAGAACGTGGCGGGTAAGGATGAAGAGACGGGCGAAGAACTCGTCGAGGTCATTCAAATCCAGCGAAAACAGATCTTTGATGTCCTGCGAGGTTTTTGAAAAATCCAAAAGGAGATAATCCGGGAACTCCCGCTTGGCAAAGTCCTCGGCCAAGGTCGTTTTCCCCACCCGTCGACTTCCTTCGATCAAAAGGGCCGTTCCAGCATTATCGTTCTTCCATTGAACCAAGCGATCATAAAGTTTTCTTTTGAATACCATTTTCCTAGCCTCCATCGAATGAATTATATCATCATTTACAAATTGCTCAAAGTTTTATCTATCAAGTTTCGCAAATTGCTCAAATTTTTTAATTGGCGAATTTGCAAATTGCTCAATATTTTATAAAAGGAAAAGAACAGAAATGTAACGAACCTGATGGGCCAGACGCGATGATCATCCCCAAAGCGGAAAAGCGGGAATTGTCGGCTCTTCCGATACGAATAAATAGAAAAGAAATAGAAAAAGGCGTTTTCGCCTGCCTCGCCCAGGGGGAATAAAGGAGCGCTCGTTTCCTTGACGAATACAAAAAATCCGACCCCTTCTTAGGAATCGGATTTTCCCGTTTTGGTGCCGCCTTCCGGATTCGGACCGAAGACCTGCTAATTACAAAGGCGGTCTGAGGCCATGCGGTTGTGTTACGTTATGTTCCAAATCGTTCCTTTTCTTCCCGCCGGATGTGGGTTTTATATGTCGTTTGTGTTTCTTTCCGTTTCAAAGCGGTTCAGCAATTCGGGGACAATTGGCGAGAAAAATTTCTCGCCATCGTTCGCTTTTGCATCCCCTTCCGCCAAGCTTGGGGATTACTTCGTCAAATTAGCCTAGGATTTTTTTGACACTTCGACGATCCGCTCACCATAGATTTTCTTTTGATGAGCGAGGAAGACCTTGTAGACGTAATAGTTACCAATCACCCCGAGGGTCCCCACTCTTCCGAGCGCATAGCCGAGCAAAGCCATCATCAGCATGAATCCTTTGATGAACTTTCCAATGATTCCCTGCTCCTTTTTGAACCCGAAAAGTATGGGTTTGTTTAATAATCTTTCCAAGTACGCAGTTTAGACTTAGTAAGTAAGGTTTACTGTACTTTTTGGATGCCATCATTAAAAAATTCCAACATAAAAAACGAGCAAAATGTATTATTTCGGGAAATAATCCAAAATACTTCACAAAGAAAAAATCAAAGATTCTTGAGCTGGAGGAAGTCGGTCATCGAAAGGTGTTTGATCCCTTTTCTGTCTAAGGCAATCTTGTCTTTGGAGACAACGTATTTCGGATAAAAATCCGAAATGGATTCCAAATTGCCGAACTCGCGTTCTTTATTGCCTTCGTTAATCTCATAGGCGACTTGGACGTAAGCCACGATATTTCCGCCCTTGAGGGCAACGAAATCAATCTCTTTTCCCTCATTCACTCCTGTTTTAACTTGATAGCCTTTAGCGATGAGATCGTTATAGACCAAGGTCTCGTAAAGCGAGCCATAAAGATCGCTCACCAGGGGTTTTTTATATTGGACGAAGGCAGGGTCCACCGCATAAATCTTGTTGTTCACCTCCAGCTCCCGCAGTCCGATGACATCGTAACGTGGAGACAAAGACGCGATGCAACTTTCTGTAATAGCCCTCAGATAATCGAGTACAACGGGAAGGGAAATATCCATGCCGTCTTTGGCGATTCTTTCTTGGATGTTCCGCCCACTGACAGCCAAAGAGGAGGAAGATAAGGCGTAATCGATGACCTTATCAAGATAGATGGAGTTTTTGATCTTTTTCCTTAAGACGATGTCTCGTAAAACGATCGAGTCATAAAGCGACTCGAGCATCGTTTCCTTGTTCTGTTCTTCCTTTTCGAGAAAAACGAGGGGAAGGCCACCCCATTTTAGATATTCCGAAAAAGAGGCCTCGTCGCTTTGGTAGCGGCCCAGTTCTTTCATGAACGCGACGTACTCGGAAAAGGAGAAAGGCATGATCCGAAAAGGAATCGTCCGGCCCCCAAGTTCCCCTTCTTTATCGTCATTGAGAAGCGAAGAGTTGCTGCCCGTAACGAAAATCGAAACGTTAGGATACTTCGTTTTTAGAGAATTGACGACTTTGCTCCAGCCCTCGCAGAATTGAACTTCATCAATGAAAATGTAGTAGCGGCCTTCATCTTTGATTTGGCTTTCTAAATAGGTATAGAGATTCTTTTTGTCTTGATAGTCCTCGTTCTCCAATAGTTCGAGACTCAGATAAATGATATTGCTTTCGGGGCAATTTTTGCGAAGTTCGGCCATGATCATTTTCAGTATTTCGGTCTTCCCGCATCGGCGGACGCCGCTAAGGATTTTGATCTGTTCGTTGTTGTAAAATGGCCGGATTCTCTCTAAATACATTTCTCTTTGAAACATCGTGGTATCTCCTGTCAATAATATTTTACATGAATGTTATTATTAATCAATCATGTAAATTATTCTTTACACAAAATATAAAATGAAAAAACCAAATTTTGGTTTTAACGGTACCTCTTTTATCAGCAGAACATAAAGGAGGACCCCTAATTCGCATTTTCAAGAAAGGATTTGGCTCAAAATAACAGAATGTTTTCTGCACTTCGGCAACAATTGGCTAGAAATTTGACCGTTTTCTTTACGTTTCGAGGCTCGATTTTCGAAGGAATGCTTCTTTGAAAAGCCAATAAAAAACCGATGCCATCGTCGCATCGGTGATTTCTCGTTTTGGTGCCGCCTTCCGGATTCGGACCGAAGACCTACTGATTACAAATCAGTTGCTCTACCAGCTGAGCTAAGGCGGCAAATGTGGCGTAAAACGCCGATAAAGATAATACCACCCCGCCTTAGCGAGGGGAAACCTCTTTTATCAACGAATTAAACTAATGGGGTTTTATTGAGGATAATGAAGGCGAAAGCCGGCGTAATGCATCCGCTAAAGGATGAGCCAAAAGGGCAACGACCACGGCGGTCACAATTCCGGAAACGAATCGAAGGAGCGTCTCGAGCCAGACAAATGAGAAGGGATAGCCAACAATGAGGGCGTCGAGAAAGAGGACACCAGTATTGATAAGGGTCACCGCAAACGCGGCCACCACCACCGTCAAATAATAGGCAAATGCGTGGTGATCAAGCTCCAAGGACTTCTTGCGATAAAGCGCCGCGGCCCCGGCCAAGATCAAGGCCCGCACCACCGGGGCCACAAGCCAAAGCGGTGTCGTCAACGTGATCCCATAGCTAAAAACCTGAATCAAGAACTCGCCTAAGAGGGCCACCATTACCGTGTCGCCGAAACCTAAAAGAAGGGCGCTCACCAAAAGAGGAAGCGAGGCCAAGGTCAAATGAAGGTTGCCAAAACTCAAAGTGATCTTTGCCAAAATAAAATAGAGGGCGATGAACATGGCTTGGAGCGAAATATGGTAAACAAGAGAACGCTTCATCTCTGCCTCCTTTCCCCCAAAATCATCAGGGACCGCGGCATTGTAGCATAAGTATGACGAAAAGGTGCAAAGAAGAGAAAAACCCCAGGGATCCCTAGGGCTTTTTGTCGAATGGTGGGTGTTACTGGGATCGAACCAGTGACCTCTTCCGTGTGAAGGAAACGCTCTCCCTCTGAGCTAAACACCCAATAACGTCTAAGAGATGAAACAGGCCCCGAATGTTGCATCGGGGCCTGTTTTTGTCGATTTGGTGGGCCTTAATGGGCTTGGACCATCGACCTTGCGCTTATCAAGCGCACGCTCTAACCAGCTGAGCTAAAGGCCCACTTGCGCCCGAAAGCGCCCTAATAATATACAACGGGAGAGAGGCAGGCGCAAGCATGGGATGAAGCCGCTTTTTTCATTCCGTTTCTTTCGGGGCCTTTGGGGCCAAATTCCGTTCATCTTTTGCCCCAAAGAGAAAAGCGAAACCCAAAAATGAAACCCCGGCAAGAATCCAGAAAAAGGTGATGAAAGACGTCGCGGTGTAAATCGCCGATGAAGCGAAATTGAAGGAGCCGACGAAAATATCCATCGCCGCAGAAACAAGCGCCATTCCCCGCGTCAGGAGCGAAGGGGGGAGAATCGCTGAAAGATAGTCGACAAAAGCGATGAAAAGAAGGGCCCCGCCGACCCCGCGACAGAAGTAGTTGGCAAAGGCGATCGGATAAGGATCGGAGAAAATAACGATGGCAAGGGAACTAAGGAAAAGGATGAAGGCCCCGAGCAAGAGACAGTTTCTTTCGCTGTGGAAGAGTTTCTTGATCGGAGCGTAACAAAGCACCGTCACGGTCTCCACCGCCACCCGGAAGGCATTAAGCAAGGAATAGGCGCTATCGCTCAAGCCCAAAGAATTAAGGTAGAGTGGCAGAATGTAGCCCTGAATTCCCATCGCCCCGTTAAGAAAGATATAAAAGAAGAAAAAGAAAACAAACGACGAATTGTGAAAAAAACCGCTTTTGGGGCCGACAGAAGACAAAACGATTTCGCTTTCTTCGTCGGGGTAGTCGTGGACAAAGAAAAGCAAAATGAGACAAAAAACGTAAACCCCGGCGGCGCAAACGAAAATCCAGCGATAGCTCAACACCTGGAGCAAGAAATAGATAACCCCGAGGGCCACGCCGAAGCCGATGGAACCATAGATGCGGAGTTTATTGAATTTTTGCCCATTTCGCTTGAAGCAATATGACCCGGCCCCATCCTCAATCTGATAATAGACCCCATTGGCAAACGCCAGTAAAATCACCGTAGCCAATAAGGCCGGATAAACGGTAAGGAAAGCCAAAAGAAGCACCCCAGCTAACTCCAAAAGCACCAAGAAGCGGAGGAGGAAAAGATTGCGGTGAAAGCTTTTGGCGAAGTGGCCGATCAGAACACTGCCGAGACAAGCGGCGAAAGGAATCACCCCAAGGGCGATGCTGACCTCGAGAGTGCTAAAGCCGAGCGAGACCAGATAGAGACCATAAAATGGCGTGAAGAAAGCGTCGGCGAAATAAGCCGCGAAATAAAGGAAGCGAAACAAGAGAACATTCGTATCTCTTTTCATAAAATGACCGGGGTTTTGCTGGGGTGTTTCAGAAATGAAGATCCATGACGTTCTGCCAATGCGCAGTGATGGAAAGAACCGCTTGGTGGAACTTCGCGTTATCAGGGGCCGGATCTTTGAGGACTTCAACAATGAGGTCAGCAATCCGCTTGGCGTCCTCTTTCGAGCAACCACGGCTCGTCGAAGCGGCGAAGCCGATCCGGAGACCGCTCGTCTCGGTCGGCTTCAACGTGTCGCCATGAAGCATGTTCTTGTTGGCGGTGATGCCAATCGCCTCGAGTTTGAGCTGGGCTTCTTTGCCCGTCAGCTTAAAACTTTTCAGCACATTGAGGAGGAGCAAATGATTATCGGTCCCGCTGGCGACACAGCCCAGTTTCTTCAACTCTTCATCGCAGGCTTTGGTATTGGCGAGAACGCCTTGGATATAGGTTTTGAATTCGGGTTTGAGATCCTCACCAAAACAGATGGCTTTGGCGGCGATCACATGCTCAAGCGGTCCGCCTTGGGTATAAGGGAAAATGGCCTTGTTGACCTTTTTAGCCAGTTCTTCGCCGTTGGTGAGAATGATGCCTCCACGCGGCCCCCGAAGCGTTTTGTGGGTGGTCGAGGTCACGAGATCGGCGTAGTCGCACGGATTTTGACAAAGGCCGGCGGCGATGATGCCGGCGATATGGGCCATATCGACCATAAAAAAACAATGGATAGCCGAATGGGCATTATGCTTATCGATCTCTTCTCTCATCCGCTTGAAATCGATTGCGTAAGGATAGGCCGAATAACCCGCTAAAAAGAGATTGGGGTTGTCGCGATCGAGACACTGAGCGATCACCTCATAATCCAGATGACCATCAGAGCCCAAAGGATAGTGGGTGAAATGGTACATCTGAGCGCTGAAAGATACCGGAGCGCCATGGGTGAGATGGCCGCCATCATTGAGTTCGAGCGAAAGGACGGTGTCGCCGGGGTTGATCAAGGCGTGGTAGGCAGCAAAATTGGCTTGCGAACCCGAATGAGGCTGGACGTTGGCGAACTTGCAATGAAAGAGTTGGCATGCCCGTTCAATCGCAATGTTCTCCACCGCATCGACATTTTCGCAACCACCATAGTAACGATGACCCGGATAACCTTCGGCGTATTTGGCGGTAAAGATGCTGGCCTGGGCTTCGCGGACGGCGGTCGAAGGGTAGTTTTCAGAGCAGATCAATTCAATTCCTTCGTTTTGGCGCTGTTCCTCTTTGCGAAAATATGACTCAATGATTTCGTCTCCCATCGTTTTTCCTCCCTTGACGGTCTCTATAATCTTCCTTTAGTGTGGGCGAAACGCAAGAAGAAAGCGCAACCTTCGGAAAAAAATGGGTTGCAATTGGCCAAAAAGGCAATGAGCAACTCCTTAGTTGTTCCGCGATAAAAATGGCAACGCGATTCGTGATCCTTCAAGGAATGGGTTGTCTCCGTTTTGAATTTGAACTCAAGAAGCCTCCCAAAAAAGAAGGCTTCCCCAAATTGTTTCATTATAGTTTCCAGGTTATTCAGAAAACGCCGGAGCAAACAAAACGCTTCTTGCCGCTCGCCACCATCGTTAGCCTCAAATCGCCCTTAAGCAGTTTCAATGAGACGAAACGAAAAATCGATCAAGCAATCAAGTAAGCAAAAAAAGGGAACGAAAGGCCCGGCAGAGAGGGGTTTAACTCCGCCAGGCCTTTTCCCGATTGGGGACAATTTAATCTTCGCTTGGCACATCGCTCGTCTTCTGATAGAGAACGTAGGCAACGCTTTCCGTCCCATCGGAGGCGACACTCACGACTTTCTCATAAACGCCAACGAGGCTCATCGATCCCACCGCTTTGACGTGGAGGCTATAGAGGGTCTTGCCCTCTTCTTCATAACGGTTGATCACGAGTTTACTGAGCGGCGTTCGATAGACTAAGCGGCGCGCCATCGCATTCTCCGCTAAGAGATAACGGGTGAATGTCGCGTTCTGGAAAGCGGTATACGCATAGACTTTCGCCGTTTCGCTTCCATTCGTCGCCACCGCCTGTTCGACGGCTAAGAAACTGCCTTGGCCAAATAGACCAAACGAGGTCGTTTCCACGCTCTTGCCCTCTTTCGTCAGGGTCATCTCTTCGGCGCGGAAACGATATTCGGTGCCTTCCACGTAAGCTAAGCCATACTTCCACGTTCCGCTCACGCTGACATCGGTTTCGTCTTCCTCATCCTCGAAACTCCAACCGGCATGGAGCATCCCTTCAAAACCACCATGGCGGTAACCATAAAGATGGAGTTCAGATCGCTCGGTACTCTCCGTCGCGCCATCCGCCATTGAGGCAGATGCGTTCACTACAGCACTCGTCTCAGTGCTCGCATCGACATTTCCGATTTTGCTCTCGCCATAATAGAGGATAACGCTCTTACTACTACCATCGGGCAAGGTGTAAACGATCTCGTCTTTATGCTCGTAGCCTTCCTTATCCGAAGCGAGGACGTTGGTCTTAATCGTATAATCATCGAGAGCGAGGTTGTCGAAACTCGCCAAGGTGGCACTCGGATCACTCGGATCGAAATTGAGCGAGCCCTCCGCTGGCGCCGCGGCGGAGGTTTCTTTCTTCATTTGAAGAGCTGAGTTGCTCTTTTGACTTAAGAGAGCACTCGAGACCACCTCTTGCTCCAAGGAAGAAGGGGTTGAATTCTCCGAGGTTTTGAGACTGCAACTTGCGAGCACGGCAACACCTAAACTTGAGAGGATGATCGGCACAAGAATCTGTTTTTTCATTAAGGTTATTCTCCTTACACTTGGAATACGTGCTCGGGAGAGCCTTTGTTGAGTGAATCGGATTATCTAGTGATTGTGATTCCGTTATTCGTATAGATTCTTTGGCTATTTTTGTACAAAAGTGAAATTTTGCTAATCCCGGAGTGATAGAGGGAATACTGATTGGTGGTTGCTGCAAGGACTTTGAAGGTGGTCGTCGTATAATCGCTGGCGGAGAAACGATTGGCGATGATGAAGGGATAGTCCCCGTCCGCCCGCAAAAGGCGAAGCGAGAGGCTCGAGGTCAGCTGATAGGAAACAAAGAATTGGAAGGAGAAAAAGAAACGGCCTTGATTCTCGTTTTGTTCGACGAGGGCGTAGTCCCCCGTTTCATTCTCATAAAGTTTGAGGCCGAAAGCGCTCTTTCCTTTGTCGTTGCTCCGCTGTGCTCCTTCAAAGCGCCGGACCAGACTGCCATCGACCAATTCGCCCTTCAGAACGTTCCAGCGTTCACCGAGCAAAGTAGCGTTGAAATAGAGATCACCAACCGCAGGGATGCTCATTTTATTCGTGTAGGTCCCGTAGTTGCCACTATAGTCCACGCTTTCAAGGGTGAGCGACTCCCCCACCCCCAAGAAAGTGGAGCGGATCGGGGCCTCAATCCCTTCGTAGGATTCGACCGCTTCCGCAAAAGGCGTTAACGAAGAAGACGATTGGTAAAGCCCGGCCACGCTTGGAGAGTTCTTTCCACTGACTAAAGGATAAAGAGCAGCGACTTCGTAACCGAGGATATCACGATCGTTCTTCAGCGGCGAAATGGTGATCTCACTGCCGACGATGTCGTCGTTAATTGAGGAAACGCCCGGGGTTTGTTTAGTGAATGCGCTTGGAATCAGCACCGCCAGGGCCACCACCGCGCAGGCGAGGGCACCTAAGGCTCCGAAAAATGGCGCTTTATAGGAATGATGCTTTTTCTCTTTTTCTTTCTCACGATAAGCCGAAAGGATCTGATCCGCGCTGGTCTTGATCGGCATCGGAGAATTCTGAACAGAATCGTTTAGCTTTTTTTCGAATTTTTCATCCATAACGGATTCACTCCTTTCTGTAATTTATCGATGCTTTCGCTGTAGGTGTAGGTCAGGGTCCCAACTGGTCGGTGGACGATCCCCGAAATCTCTTTGAAAGTCAATCCGCTTAAGACGTGGAGGGTATAAACCTGGAATTCGAAGGGAGTCAAAAAACTCTCAATCTCCTTCAGTAAAGGCTCAGCCTCGTCCTCGCTCGGGTCGTCCCTGCCAACGAGTTCAGCATTGTCGTCCTTGTCGAGTTCGTATTCGGGCTTGACCTTCCTGAGATAATCGATTGCCTCATTCCGAGCGGTCGAAAGGAGGTAGCTCATCGGATTGAGCTGACAGGAAATCTTGTGGAGATTCTCAAGGAAGGAAACGTAGGCATTCTGCATCAGATCCTCGGATGTCGCGTAATCGTGAGTAAAAGAATAAATAAGGAAATAAACCCGCTTCTTCGTCAGGTCATAGAAGAGGGCGAAATTCGCAGCGGGATCTTTTTTAAGTTCATGCGAAGCTTTCCGGATCGCTTCGTTTTCTTCCTCGTTCACTTCGCTCCCCTCATTAGGTATACGGATGGCGAACACATTTTGTTGAGATTTTCTTCGATTTGCAAGAAAAAGCCCTCTCTTCCGGGGAACGGGTTTAGGGGATCCGCGATAAACGAGCGAAAAAAAGAAGCAACAAAGAGGAAAGGAGAGGTTGTAGAGGCAGCTTACGCTGACTCGTACACGGCAAAAGTCACGTTGTGGGTGGTCGAACCAAGAGTTTATGAATCGCTGGTGGAAATGCCGAAATTTCCGCCATTCACAGGGGAAGATGTTCCGTTTTTGAACAGAAGAAAGCCAGTGATATTGGTAAAGAAAACACTCTTTCATCCGCTGAAAAATTGGCAGAATTTGCTCTAGCCATTCGCGTGAAAGGCAATGAGACTACCGTTTTTATAGACGCCGAAAACTTGCCAAGTGCAAACACTGATTGCAAAGAGAATTGGTTGGAGAAACCCGATGAAACCACGAGGAGGCATTCGCTCGTGACGCCGGCGGCATTGAGAGGATGGTCCTTGTTGCCATAAACTAACGCCGGCCAAAACCAAACCGGCCGCAACCGCGGAGCCAACCATCATTATTGACTTTTTGCTTAACGTCATAGCGATGCCCCCTTTATCAACTCGTTTATCCGAGAAGCTTCTTTTGCCAAAACATTAAAAAAGGAAATATGAAACGAAAGTACTCACCGAAAAATAACCAAAATGAAATGACGCGCTTGCGAAGAAAAAATAACTTCGAGCAGGGTGACCACGAAGATAAAGCCGCTCTACAAAAAAAGCATCCTCTTTATTATAGAGACAAGAAAAGCCCAACCGGAATTTCCGATCGGGCTTTGTTTCTCTGAAGTCGGGCGAACGATTAACGTTTGCTGAACTGCGGGGCGCGACGCGCGGCCTTTAAGCCGTACTTCTTGCGCTCTTTGGCACGGGAGTTACGGGTTAACATGCCGGCAACCTTGAGCGTCTTGCGATCTTCGCCAGCGACAAGTAAGGCGCGGGCGATGCCAAGCCGAATTGCTTCGGCCTGACCAGTGAAGCCCCCACCGACAACTTCCGCTTCGACGTCATACTTGGCGTCAGCGGCAGCGAGGACGAGCGGCTGTTTGAGGTTCTGAACAAGAGTCGCATACGGCATGTACTTGCTGACTTCGACACCATTGACGAGAATTTTGCCCTTGCCCGCAGTGATGTAGACGCGGGCGATGGACGATTTACGACGTCCGGTTCCGTAGAATTTCTTTGCTTCTGCCATACGTTTTCTCCTTATTTCTTAAGCTCGAGCTTGATTGGCTTTTGTGCCTCTTGCTCGTGCTTTTCATCCTTGTAGACGAAGAGCTTCTTGTACATCTGACGGCCTAAAGCGCCTTTCGGGAGCATGCCCCAGACGGCCCGTTCAACGAGCTCAGTCGGAAACTCTCTCTTCATGACGCCGGCCGTACGGGTGCGAAGACCACCATTGTACTCGGAGACGTTGTAATAGTTCTTCTTGTGCTCGCCCTCGTTCTTGCCCGAAAGGTAGACTTTGGCGGCATTGATGACGATGACATAGTCGCCTGTATCCTCATTCGGAGTATAGGTCGGCTTGTTCTTGCCCATTAAAATCTGAGCGACTTGGCTCGCGAGACGGCCCAACGGCATATCCGTGGCGTCGACGACGTACCAGGCGCGTTTCACTTCGGCGGGCTTCGCCATTGTGGTTTGACGCTGCATAATTTTGTTCCTTCTTCCTAGTCTTTTTAGCGACTGTACTTTTGGAGATTAAACTTTACCGGGGTTCGCTCTTTTTCAAGTTAGTGCCGTGTAGTATTATCCATACCTAAAGGTATGTTGTCAAAGGAATTGTGACCCAGAGATTAATTTGCGGCGATTTTGATGGGTTTTTCACCTTGGCCGAGGTGATTAAGCAGTTGGGCGCGGAACCAGGGAAAGAAGAATTGACCCAAGAGGTCAACGAGTAAAAGCTCGACGAGGAAACCAGCGGTGGTGTCGCTCGGGAAATGGGCGCCCATGATTGTACGAGAGAAGGCGACGAGGGCGGCCCAAACATAGACAAAGAGACGAATGATCCACTCTTTGCCTTTGAGCGGATCAAGGAAGGAACTGGCCCCAGCCAAAACGATCCAACAAAGCGCGTTCATCGTATGGCCAGAGGGGAAAGAAGCGGCGAAGTCGGAAAAATAGCCGTTGCAATTTAGGTGATACCATGGTTGAAAGTAATCAGCAGCGTCAACGCCGTATTGGGCGTAAAGATGACGCCAACGCGGCCGGGCCCAGCAGAACTTCAACAGGTTCATCAAAAACCAAGTACTCGCATAAAGAATGATGAAATAGAAAGCGAAGACCACCGCTTCTTTCGGATTGGAGACTTTGCTCTTGAAAGCAATGAGAGCCCCGAGGCCAAGGTAGGCCACGGTCACGGGAATGGCAATCCAAATACCAGGGTGGAAAGTGTAAGTATTGTCTTTGTTATTGAGATATGAATGAATCTGGCCGCCACCATAGCAAGCGAAGAAAAGCGTAACCACCATAAAGAGCACGCCCCACCAAAAGGAGCGCGATTTGCTGGAGGTATCGCGAAAACGGAAAAGCCAAAAACCGCAAACAACCCCCAAGAGCTGTAGCGGGATCTCCCCGCCAAGCTCACCCATCCGCCCAAAGACGTTATGGGTATCAAAAAGCGTTTGCATGATCGGCAAATCGTAAAAGGCGAACAAGGTTAATAAGACCCCGGCCAAGGGATAAAGAATAAAACGTTCCCATTTGCTTATTTTCATCGTTTGGCCTCGTTTCTTGGCTTTTATTATCGCGCAGGATGAAAAAATAATCATTGACAATCTTTCCCGCTCTTTTAAAGTTAGTCCAAGCCCAAGGAGGGTGGTTATGCTCAACAAGAACACTGCAAAAAAACCAACCAACTGCGGCTATTATTACTACTATTACTATTACGCTAAGGATATCGCTTCACGATAGCCCTGCTTAAAGTGATGGTAGCAGGTGGGAAAGCGATAGTGATATCGCCCAACACCTGCGCCAGTAAGAGTAATGAATGCCTTCTTGCGGAACCCAGGTGTCGGACACCTGGGGTTTTCTTTTATAGGAGGTAAACATTATGAAAAAGAACCTGATGATCTTAGCCGCTCTGACGCTCTCTTGTGCTTCGCTTGTCGCCTGCAATTCGACTAGCAAAACCATCGGGGTTTTGAAAATCGGTTCCTTCGATGCCCTCAATAACGCCGAAACTGGTTTCGTCAAAGGCCTAGAAGACGCTGGCTTTGCCAATGGCAAAAACATCACGCTGAAGAGTGACAACGCCAACGGCGATGGCGCGACGGATACCGCGATGGCCCAAACCTTAGCCAGTTCTTGCGACATGGTGCTTGGCATTTCGACTACGAGTGCCACCGCTTTGAAAGCGGCCGTCGATGCAGTCGGAAACGCGATTCCCGTCCTCTTCACTGCCACGACCGATCCGGTCGGCGCTGGGTTAATCAAGAGCATGAAAGAACCTGGCGGCAATGTCACCGGAACCTCGGACCTCGGACCGATCGAGGCGGAAATCAATTTACTCAAGAACTTCACCACGATCGACACCGTCGCCTTTCTTTTCACCCAAAGCGAATCGAACTCCGTCGTTCAAGAGAAGATCGCCCAACCCCTCATTGAACAAGCCGGTTGGACTTTTGTGAGCAAGCCAATCACGGCGGCCAACGAAATCACCAGCGCGGTCTCGAGTTTGTCGAGCGACGTCGATGTTCTGCTCATCCCGACCGATAACACAATCGCTGAGAATATGGCCAACGTCAAAGCGGGCAACGAAACGCGGACGGGCCATCCCCTCATCGTCGCTGGCTGCGATTCCGGCATGATCGATGGATCGGTGATCGCCATGGGCGTCGATTACTACAAATTAGGCGTGCAAACCGGGGCAATGGCCGCCAAAATCCTGAACGGAACCAAGCCAGCCGATGTGCCAGCCGAATACAACACCGACGCGGTCATCAAAGTCAATAAAACTTGGGCGACGAGTCTCGGAATCAGCATTCCGAGCGGCATCACGAGCACTTCTGGGGTGGAGATTATCTGATGAGTTTCGAGTGGCTAAATTTCTTTTTCTCCCCCATCAGCAATGGCTTGATCTTCGTTTTGCTCGCCCTCGGGGTCTTCATCGCCTTTCGGGTTCTTGACATCGCCGACCTTTCTCTCGAAGGACTCTTCCCCTTCGTCACGGTCCTGACCTGTTTCTTAATCCGGCAAGGTTGGCACCCCCTTCTCGCCGTTTTGCTTTGCCTGCTAATCGGTGCCCTCACGGGAGTCCTCAATGCCTGTTTGGCCCTTTATTTGAAGATTCCGCCGCTTCTTTCGGGCATCATCATGATGAGCGCGACTCTCTCTTTCGCCTTGGTCTTCATCTACTATAACGGCGGTTCCCCCAGTCTTTTAGGGGATTACCCAACCTTGTTTAAATGGCTCTCGAAAGCCTTGATTGGCGCAGGCTTAACTACCTTCTGGGGGACGATTCTCAGCAAGATCATCGTCGTCGGGGCGATTGTCGCCCTCGTGATGGTCTTTCTTTATTTCTTCTTTGGCACCGAACTTGGCTTAGCCATTCGAGCGGCGGGCAAAAACAGACAGATGGCGCGGGCCAATGGCATCTCAGTCAAAAAGATGACGATAATCGGCTTGGCCCTCTCGAGTTCCGCCGTCGCCTTAGCCGCTTCGCTCTATGCCCAAGCCAACCTCGGTGGAACCGCTCAGGATGGGCAAGGGATGATTGTGATCGGACTGTCGATCATCTTCCTCGGCGAGGCGATTTTGCCCCACCACAGTTTCAAGACTCATCTTCTCGCGATCTTTGGCGGATCGTTCATCTATTGGTACATCATTCAAATCCTGATGAAACTGATGGATTTCATCCCAGGTGGCAGCAACTACCTCACCTTGTGGAAAGCCCTCTTGCTCGTTCTCGTCTTAGCCGTTCCTTATCTCGTTCTTCAAGTCAAAAAACGCCATGCTCACCGAAAGGAGGAAGAAAGCGATGCTCCAATGCCAGAATCTCTATAAAACCTTTCATCCGGATGGCAATCCCCTCAACGACAAAAAGGCTCTCCAAGGGGTTTCACTCACGATCCATGACAATGATTTCGTCGCCGTCATCGGAGGCAATGGCTCAGGCAAGACAACCCTTCTCAATTGCATCGCCGGCGTCCACCGCCCCGATCGGGGCAGTTTGATGCTTGATGAGATCGATCTTCGTGATTACAAAGAGCATGAGCGGGCCAAATGGATCGGCAGGGTCTTCCAAGACCCGCTCCAAGGGACGATCGCTGATATCTCGCTCTTCGAGAATCTCGCTTTAGCCAGTAAACGGGGGGAGAAGGCCTCACCCTTCCGTTGGGCCCTTAGCCGAACGAAAAAAGAAGAATTCCAAGCACTCCTGAAGCCTCTAGGCTTGGGCCTCGAGGATCGACTCGATGCCAAAATCGGCAGTTTCTCAGGGGGGCAAAGACAATCGATCACTCTTTTGATGGCCACGATGCGTACGCTCAAGCTTCTTCTCTTAGACGAGCACACGGCCGCTCTCGATCCCAAGACGGCGAAAACCGTGATGGAACTCACCAATCAAATCGTGGAGAGCCGTCACATCCCGACTTTGATGATCACCCACAACATGAAAGATGCGATCGCCTATGGCAACCGCCTCATCATGATGAAGGAGGGCAAAATCGTTTTCGATTGCGAAGGCGAGGAAAAGAAAGCGCTGACGATTGAAACGCTCGTCGAGAAATTCGCGAGCGACGACAGCATCGAAACCGATGGCATCTTCTAAAACAAAAAAACGGTGGAATTGCGGAGATTTTTGGCGCAAAACCGCCGTCTTTTAGCAATCCGAAGCCAGCGGAATGCAAATAATTTGAAGGTTCCTAGAAATCGCATGAGAAAAACTAATCCTAACTTAATTCGCTGTGGCACGCGAAAAGTGGTCGTCACACCCGAAGCCAGCATCCTTTGATTGAAAAATTCGCCACGTCAGTTTCTAAAGAATGCGCATCGTAGGCAGCACTCGCCTTGCCCGAGTCGGCCAAAACGATTGTCGTTGGTCGAAGGTCGGTGAAACCAGCCGTCACGATTCAGCACAAGTAACTCCAACGAAATAATTATTTTATCTTTTTTCTTCGCAATTATTGCCTCGGAGATTTTTCATTTTTTTCTTGGATTGATGCAAAACAGAAGAAAAAAGCCTCGGAGATCGCTCCCCGAGGCTGCCCCTAACAAATTAGATGTTACCGACGTTGTGATAGACGGCCTGAACGTCTTCGCATTCGTTCAGTTCATCCAGCATGTCTTGCATCTTCTGCTTATCTTCATCGCCGAGAGTGACATACTCATTCGGAACGAAGGTAACTTCGGCGGTATCGAAATCGGTGATATTCATGCCTTTGAGGACATCCTTCGCCTTTTCGAAATCGCTCGGATTGCATTGAACCTCGACTTCGCCATCGCCAAACGTGACGTTGGTGACGTCAACGTCGCCCAAGACTAAGTTATCTTCGACATCTTGGCGCAGTTTTTCGTCGCCTTTGAAATCGAGAACACCTTCCATTTGGAAGTTGTACATGACGCTGCCCATCTTGCCCCCCTTACGGGTGACGATGGTACGAACGTTGACCAAAGCACGGTTGACGTTATCGGTCATCGTATCGACGACCAAAAAGCTGCCGCCCGGCCCGAAGAACTCGTAACGGCCCATGATATAAGCAACCGAGTCACCGCCTTTGGCTTTTTCGATCGCCCGTTCGATGACGTCGCGCGGAGTGGTTTTACGATATTTTTCGATGGCACTTCTTAAAGCGAGGTTGCTATCAGGATCCGGAATGCCGCTTTTTGCAGCAGCATAAATCTCCTTGGAGGCGCGCATGTAAATCGCGCTCTTGGCTTTCGCGGTGGCTGCCATGGCGGCCGCTCTGACTTCGAAATGTCTTCCCATAAATCCTTAAGCTCCTTTTTTAGCCGAGGGTATTCTACCACTCACCTTATCGCTATAAATAGCGAAATTTTCGACCTATTTGACATTAAAGGGCAAAAGCAAACGGTCATGGTAGGCCAAATTGTGATCATCGATGAACTGGCGAACCCAATCGAAAGGCGAGGTTAAGAGCTCATTCGGATCATGGTCATCAACCCCGATGATGACGCTAGCCCCGCTCTCCGAAACCAAATCCCAAAACTCAGGATAAGGATAGGCAACATCGATTTCTTCGCCCAATCGATTGCGGCGACCCCAGCGCGAAGGACCCATGTTGACTTCGAGCGGCATTTTCGCGTCGATCGCGGCTTCGATGATCTCGCTGGCGCACTCTTGGGCCAATGCATCCCAATAGTCATACCAAATCATGAACAGATCAGGATGGGCAACATAAATGAAAAGACCGCTTTTGATGCCGGCAATCAAATCCTTGGTGTAACGGAGAGTCGCTTCTTTTTTGTCGCTCATCCGACCATAAAAGGAGATGAGAGGCGAATCGCCGTCGATGAAACAATGTTGCCCCAAGAGGAGATAATCAACGGCACCTGAAGCTAAAAGATCGTGATAGTACTCCTGGTATAAATCCCCATACCACTCCGCCTCGAAGGCGAGGTGAATTTCCAGTTGTTTCGCGTATTTCTTTTGCAAATCCCGCACGGATTTAAAATAACCTGGAGCCAAAGAATAGTCGCCTCGCATACCCGGCTGAGGCCGATCTGGCAGCATAACGTGATCCGAAAAACCGAGGATCTTATAGTGACCTTCGATGGCTTTCTTGACATATTCCTCATCCGTACCGCACGCATGTCCACAACGGAAGGTATGGGAATGGTAGGTGTAATCCAAAGGTTGGTTTTTCATCAATTTATCCTCCTCGAGATCTTTGAAGAAATATTAGAATACAGGTTTTTTATTCGGTACGGAAAGAAAATCGCTTACATCGGTTTTCTCATTGTTGACGACTCGACGAGGCGGAAAGGCAAATCCAGACGGTTGGTGTAATTCAGTCGATTCTCATCGAGGAACTCGCGCGCCCAATCAAACGGAGCGGTCAGCAACTCATTTGGCGCATGGGCATCGACCCCGAAGATTGCCCGAGCCCCAGCTTCGGCCGCCAAAGACCAAAATCCAGCGAAAGGATAGGCATGGGGCGCAGGTAGCGGCGCCGGTTTTTGATCCCGCCACTTCGAATGGCCAACGTTGATCTCAAGCGGAATTCGACTGGCGACCGCAGTTTCAATTAAACGAATCGAACACTCCTGAGCGAAAGCGTCGAATGGGCCGTACCACTCCAAGAAGCAATCGGGATGGGCAACGCAGGCAAAGAGATGGCTTCGCATCCCAGCAATCAAGTCTTGGGCATATTGGGCTAAAGCAGCACGCTTATCGGTTAACGAGGAATAGAAAACAAACTGATCGCCTTTGAAGAAACCATGCTGGCCGAGAATCAGATAATCGATCTTTCCCGTGGCGAGCAAATCGTGGTAATAGCCATGGTAACGGTCGCCGCACCACTCCGCCTCGAAGCCGAGATAAAGCTGAATGTCCTTTTGGTATTTTTTCTGCAAACCCCTAATCGATTGGAAATAATCTTGGGCCATTCTCGGATCACCTCGCATACCAAACTGGGCGTAATCGGGCCAAATCACGTGGTCGGAAAAACCGAGGATCCGATAGTGGCCTCCAATTGCCTTCTTCACGTAATCTTCATCGCTCCCACTCGCATGCCCGCAGCGAGAGGTGTGAGTATGGTAGTTGTAATCAAAGGGCGTTCCCATAGATAACCTCTTCTAAGCACAATCCTTCAGGAGGCGCTTTATACGAAATAATTTTTCTTTCGCTGGGGTCAAGTAATTGTTTAACTTCGTCAAGACTCATTTTTCCAATTGCCACTTTGAAGGCCACTCCGACGAGAATCCGAACCATGTAAGTCATGAAGCCGTTGCCGCGGAGAATCACCTTCATGTGACCGCCCTTTTCATCGTAGACGAAGCGGATCGGCTCGATCGTCCGGATGAAATGGTCTTTGTCTTCGCTCTTGCTCGTGAAGTCCATGAAATTGTGCGTCCCTTCGTAGAGTTTCATGCAGCGGACGAAGAGAAGAAAAGAAAAATGGGGCCATTCGAGTTGGAATTCCTCAAGAGCCAAGGGATCGCGCTGGCCATAATGGAAAGAATACGAATAGACCTTCCCCGATGAAGAATGGCGGGCGTCAAAAGCCGACCCCACCTCCCGTAGGCTCAAAACGACGATGTCGCCCGGCAAGAGGCGGTTGAGAGCATGAACGAAAGCACTGAGATCCGCGATGGGGTCAAAATCAAAAGAGAAGGTCTGACCTTTGGCATGGACGCCGGCATCGGTCCGCCCCGCCCCATGAATCGTGATTTCTTTCCCCGCGAGTTGACTGAGAGCTCCTTCGAGTTTGCCTTGGATCGTTGGGTAATCTTTCTGCCGTTCAAACCCTTTGTAGCCTTTGCCGAAATACGACAGGACCCCGCAATACCTCATACAAGATTCGTCCCCAAGCCAAGCCAAGTGACAAACCCATCGAAGTGGGTGACGGAAACATAGATGAAGAGGGCAGCGAATCCCGAGGCCAAAACCGTCCAAAGGAAATCGAGCCAGGAGAAATGAAGCTGGCGATAACGGGTTCGTTTGGCCTTCGGATCATAGCCGCGGCATTCCATCGCATTAGCCAAGTCGTCGCTGCGGATGAAAGAGGAGACGAATAAAGGCACGATGAGGGAAATGACGGCCCGGAACTTGGCCCCGAGCTTGCCGTGTTCGAAATCGACGCCGCGCGAGGACTGGGCTTTCATGATTCGATTTACATCTTCAAGGATAGTCGGAATGAAACGAAGAGCCAAAGTAATCGTCATCGCCACGACGTGGGAAGGAAAGCCAATCCACTTCAGCGGGGTCAGATACCATTCGAGGGCGAAGGTGAGATCGAGCGGCTTCGTCGTTGCCGTCAAAATGAGCGAGAGTTCGATCATCAGCATCAAACGGACGAGAATCCGGCCCGCTTCAGCGAAAGAATCCCAATAGACTTTGTAGTTCCACAAGGTGAAAGCAACACCCAAACTCGAGGTGTTCCGCGGCGTTAAAATATAGATAATAAGCAAAAAGATGACCATAAGCCATAAGCTTTTCAAGGAAGACAACAGCTGGAGGATTGACATGTGAGAGGCCAAAAGAAGCCCAGTGATCAAAAGGAAGGCAATGCCCGCCATGACCGCCACCATCTGCCAAGAGACAAAGGGCATGAAAACCGCCACCATCAAAACGATCAAACAAAAAATCTTGGCCCGTGGGTCCATTTTATGAAGAAAAGAATGGTAAGGGATGTAGCGGCCCATCGCGAAGCTATTCATGGTGGTACGCCCCTTTGATCGCGATAGCCAAATCAGGAATGCTGTGGAGATTCGCCGTATCGATTTTTAAGCCAAATCCCCGCAAATCCCTTGCGAAACGATAAACATCGGGAACCTCAAGGGAGTACTGGGTCAAATCTTTTCCAAAGAGTTCATTCGGATGGCATTGAAGGACCACTTGACCATTTTCCATCACGATGACTTCTTCGGCGTAATGAAGGACCAGATTCATGTCGTGGGTGACCAAAATGATCGTCGTCCCTTCTTCGTGGATCTTTCGGAACAAGGTCATCGTTTCTTCGGCTGCCCGCGGATCGAGGCCGGCGGTCGGCTCATCCACAATCAAGATCTTCGGGTGAATCGCCAAGATGCCGGCAATAGCAACCTTTCGTTTTTCACCGCCCGAGAGTTCGAAAGGCGAGCGCTGATAAAACGTCGGATCGAGGCCAACGACGCCGAGGGCTTCATGGGCTTGCTTCAGCGCTTCTTCATTTGTCACACCGAAATTCTTTGGTCCAAAGGCAACGTCTTTTTCGACTGTCTCTTCGAAGAGCTGATACTCAGGGAACTGAAAAACAAGACCGACTTTTTGCCGCAGCGCTTTGATATCGCGGCTTCGCTTCTTTTTTTCGGCCGAATTAACGAAATCATCAATCACCACTTCGCCGGAGGTCGGATGAAGCAAAGCATTCAAATGAGAGATCAAGGTGGATTTGCCACTGCCTGTTTTTCCGACGAGGGCAACAAAGCCGCCCTCTTTGATCGTGAGATTTACATTCTTCAGCGCCTCGTATTGGAACGGGGACTTCGGGTTATAGACATAAAAAACCTTGGAGAAATTTATCGGCATAAGAATTCCTCCAACTCGCGTTCGTTATTGATGGAATCCGGAACCGAGACCCCTTGCCGTTTCAATTCATTGACCAAGGCAATGAAAAAGGGGCAACTCAGGCGGATGTCATTCAATTCGTGTTCGTGGGAGAAAACCTCTTTCGGGGTTCCGTGGAGCATCAAACGTCCTTCGTTGAGAACCAAAACCTCATCGGCGTGGGAGGCTTCTTCGACGTCATGGGTGATGCTCAAAACCGTCAACTTCGGGTTTTCTTGCCGAAGCTTGAACGTCAAATCCAAAATATCTTTTTTTCCGACCGGATCAAGCATTGACGTTGCTTCATCGAAAACAACGAGATCGGGTTTCATCGCCAAAACACCAGCGATGGCGACCCGCTGCTTCTGGCCGCCCGAGAGATTTTCCGGGGCGCTGTCGAGGAAAGCTTCCATCCCGACTTCTTTGACATATTGGTTGATGATTTCTTCCATCTGGCCGCTTGGGACCTGTCGATTTTCAAGGCCAAAAGCAATGTCATCGCGCACCGAAGCGCCAACGAACTGGTTATCCGGATTTTGGAAAACGAGTCCCATCCGCGAACGAAGCGAAGGCAAACTCTCGGCGGTCAATTCTTGGCCAAAGAGCTTAACGTGGCCAAAAAAACCTCCATTGAGGCCGGCCAAAACTTTGGCTAAGGTCGATTTACCCGATCCATTATGCCCAATGAGAGCAACGTAACTGCCTTCTTCCACGGAAAAAGAAATATCGCGGAGAGCCGGATTTTTCCCATCGTAGGAATAAGATAGTTTTTCAACTTCGATTATCTTCATGCTTGGTTTTTATGCTTCCGATAAATCACGTATTCGTTGATGCCAACCGTCAATAAAAACGCTCCGATGAAGCAGCCTAAGAGAGTCCATAAGAGCCAACTGGGAATGCCGTTTTTATTCGCTAAAACGCCCAAAGTTACCGCCCCGGCAAGCAGATAGACGATGAGAATCACGAAAAAACGGTACCAAAAGCCCTTCTTCATTCCTTGACGCTAATCGACAGCGTCTTCCCTTCGTAGGGCCGCACTTTGACGCCTGCCATATCGAACAAGCGACGTGAAGCTTGGAAAACCGTCCCATCGGAATACTTGTCCGAAAGAAAGACCACTTCCTTGATGCCAACCTGGATAATCGCTTTCGCGCATTCGTTGCAGGGGAAAAGCGTTACGTAGAGGGTGCAGCCATTGAGATGGGCGCCATCGCGCGTATTGAGAATCGCGTTGAATTCGGCATGGCAAACATAAAGATACTTGCTGTCCAAGCCTTCGCCATGCCCCCAAGGGATCTGCTCTTCGTCGATACCACGAGGCATCCCGTTGTAGCCGATGGAAACGACCTTATGCTGGTCATCGACAATACAAGCGCCAACCTGAGTAGAAGGGTCCTTGCTCCGAAGGGCAGAAAGCTGGGCGATACCCATGAAGTATTCTTCCCATTTGAGGTAGTCGTCACGATGTTTTTCAACCATAAGTTCTTCTCCTTTCGGCCTCCTAATGATAGCCATCTCGCGCGCGGAGTTCACGTAGAAAGACTCTTCGAAGAAGACAAAAAGAAGAAAAAGGCGAAACGAAGGGGGGTTTGCGGGCGAAATTACTTAATTTGGGCGATGAGGGCCTCATAAGGACGCAGGAACTTTTTGAAAGTGAAGCCTGCCCCGAGGTAGTTCGAAAGCAAAACCTGACCCCGCATCGAGCGAATGCTCTTTGGCAGCATCTGGCGTTTCTTCGTCATATTGAGCAAGACAAATTCCATGTGGCCATCATAACTGCGAAAATAAGCCATGATGTTGCCCGGGGTCGCCATCGGACCAAAATCGCCATAACAAAGGATCGGATCTTGGTTGCGGAGAGCAATCATCTTCTTGTAAAAATTCAAAACGCTGGACGGGTCGCCTTTTTCGGCTTCGGCGTTGATGCGAAGATAGTTCGGGTTGACGGGGAGCCAGGTCGTCTTCGAGGTTGAGAATCCCGCTTGAGGGGCATTGGACCATTGCACGGGGGTCCGGGCGTTGTCGCGGTTGAAATTCTGCACCCATTTCATCGCGGTGCGTTTCGAGAAATGGTATTTGCGAAGCAGGTTAAAGATGAAGGTATTGACAGGGTCGACATATTTTTCGGGCGTAAACATCGGATAATCCGTCATCCCGATTTCTTCGCCCTCGAAAACGAATGGCGTCCCTCGGAGAGTCAACAACATCATCGCGAGCATCGTTGCCGATTCTTTCCAATATTTTCCCGTATCGCCAAAGCGGGGTAAACTGCGATGTTGGTCGTGGTTTTCCAAATAGTTGGCGTTCCAGTCGACTTCGCGCTGCCAATCGAAAAGAATTTTCTTCAGTCTCTTCGGCTGATAGCGTTTTTGCCAAATCGGCAATAAGCCCTTGTCGACGTTCATGTGGTCGAACTGGAAGCACATATCCAGTTCATGATCGGTGAAGCGACGGGCATTCTTGAAATCGACATTATAGGTCTCCCCTACCGTCATCGAATCATAATGGGAGAAAACATCCTGATAAAGTTTTTGAAGAATCAGGTGGTTGCCATCTTTCATCAGATAATGTTCAGAACCGATGATGTAGGGCGTCTTCTTGCCGTCTTCGAGCGACTCTTTCCAGATTTGATTGATGACGTCGCAGCGGAATCCATAGATTCCTCGGTCGAGCCAAAAGCGGAGGAGCGATTCGACTTCTTCCAAGACTTTGGGGTTGTGCCAATTCAAGTCCGGCTGCTTCTTGCCGAAGATGTGCAAATACCAAGCGCCGGCTTCTGGCACGTAGGTCCAAGCGCTGCCGCCAAAATTCGAGGTCCAGTTATTCGGAGGTAAGGTGTTGTTGCTTTTCCCTTCGCGCCAATAATAATAATCGCGGTAAGGAGAATTCTTTTTCTTCGATTCGACGAACCAGCGATGCTCATCAGACGTGTGGTTGACGACGAGATCCATCACGATGCGGATATCGCGGCTTTTTGCTTCGGCGATCAAGCGATCCATATCGGTCAAGGTGCCATAGTCGGGATTGATGGCTTCGTAATCGGAGATGTCGTAACCGAAATCGGCGTTGGGCGAGCGATAGACCGGCGAGAGCCACAAGATACCGACGCCGAGGTTATGAAGGTAATCCAATTTGCTGATTATGCCAGGGATATCGCCGAGACCATCGCCATTGCTGTCGCAGAAGGAACGGGGATAAATCTGATAAACAACATGGGAGCGAAAGAACTTTTGATCCATATGCATATAGCCTCGCTTACGGAACTATGTTGCCACCTCTAGAGCAAAAGGGCAATTTAAAAGAGCCCAAAAGGCTCTTTCATCTGTTCGCAATTTTAGAAGCGTTTCTCCGGCGGGATCGTATAAGAGTTTTCCAAGGCTTTGCGAATTTCTTCGTTGGAACTCGAAAGAGCTAACTCCAGCGCAGCGGTGTAATCGCTTTCCGAGGACTTCTGTTCCAACGTCAAAACTTTTTTAGCCATACTTTTTCTTTGATCCTTCAACTCTCTATTTAGAATAAAGAAAAGAAAGAGGGCAAACAAGCGAGCAGGGTTGGACACTGTCAAACTTTAGGAAGGTTTCATCACGGGAAAACAACAAAACGACCTGGGGAGAAAGCAAAAAGAAAGGCAGCGAAGCTTTTCGTTGCCTAAAGAGTTTAACTTACTTTTAGAAACGGGTGAGAAGAATAAACTTATAGCCATTGCCATAGACACTGTCGATCCGGGCGCCTTTGATGTAGGCGAGTTTCTTGCGGATCGAGGAAATATGAACGTCAATGGTACGGGTCGGGAAGTTTTTCCCAGTTCCCCAAATCAGCTTGACGAGATCGCTCCGTTCAACCACATTCGGACGGGCCTGATAAAGGCAAGTCAGAATCTTCCACTCCAAAGGAGTGAACTTGACGTGATAGCGATAATACGCCAGGGTGCGGGCTTCGGGATCGCATTTCACAATGGACCCATCGCCACGTTGAATATCAATTTCAGCCATTCTATTTTCCTCCTAAGAGCGAGGTACCGCATCAGGCAATACCTTTGCCCTATGTCTAGTTTGGGCGATTATTCTTAAAAAGCAAGAGCAAAGTAAATACAAATAAAATTCCATCAACTGAAAAAAGAAGAAAAATCATGAAAAAATAGAAAAAGGAGGCCTCCATTACCGGCTTTTATACTGGATGCCGCGCTGGGGCTTTGACCCTGAATAACTTTGATAGCAACGAAACAAACGACCATGGCGAGAATGAGAACGCAAAAGAAAATAATCCAACCGACTTTTTCTTTGTGTTCCCGACGGATTTCTTCTTTTTCTTCTTCCGGGATTGCCTCATCTTTATTTTTATCGTCAACCAAAGGGCCATTTTGATCCGCTGTTTTTTGGGAGTTCCCACCCTCATAGGCATGGATGTAATGCTTAGTAAAAAGCAAAAGCCAACTATTAAGGAAAGTGATAAGAAAAACGTCAAGCGGCGCGCCGAGGAAGAGCATGGAAAAGAAGAAACCAAAATCGATCGGGAAGGAGTATTCCGTACCAGAGGCCAGCAAGTTGTACCAAAGCCAAAAAGCCAAAGCCTTGAGCAGATCCATCACCACCACTTCGGAAATGAGGGCAATCGTCGCGATCTCGTTGGGGGAGGGCACATCAGGATGCTCCAGAATCCGCTTCTGGTAATAGCGGTTGGTGAAATAAAGACCAACGCACAAGCCAACATCGAGGATGAAGCTGACCGTGAGGACCGCCGGCTTACCCCAATAAGCTGCCGCGCCAAAACTCTTATCGAGCCAATCGGTCAGATAAAAGATGAGAGCAGTAACCACGAGGAAGAGAAATAAGATGGAATAAAAAAGGTAAGGTTTGCGCAAAGCAGAGCGGAAATGCCGAGTTAATTTTTCAAGGAGCCACGGCAAAATTCCCAAGATGATATAGACAAAAGTGATAAGGAAATTGTAACTGCCGGTCGGCAAGCCGAAGGCAGGAATCAAGTCGGCAAGTCCGCCGACGACCGCCCCATAGAGCGGCCCTAAGGCCAGCGAAGTATAGATCACAAGGGCGGGGGTCAAAGAAAAGCGAAGAAAGCTGAAAGAACCCATCGGAATCGTCTTCGCGATAAAGGTCGCAATGACCGAAAGAGCAGTCAACATCGCGGCAAAGGCTATTTTTTGAGTCGGGGTCAGGTCTTTGCTCATAACATCAATTCGCTCTCCACATAGGCTTTCGCCAAGGCCGCGAAGGCCAAACTGCCCGTGATCAGAATCAGGTCATCCGGATATTTCACCAAGAAGTTGTTGATCACTTCTTTGTAGTCCGGGTTGAAAGAATAGTCTCCCTCATAGAGGAAATAGTCTTCCTCGTTGCGCGCTCGTTCCGAAGGGAAGGTCGTTAAGACAATCTCCTTGACATCGCGGTCAATCCGCGGCAGTTCTACCGCAATATTCTTGTCGCGAAGCGAAGCGAAGACCACGTGGATTGGCTTGCCCTCGGCAATCGGAAGAAGTGAGGACATCAGCGCTTCGACCGCTTCAGGGTTGTGGGCGCCATCGAGGATGATGTTGTGATGACGTTCCATCCGACAGGGCAAACTCGGCAAGAGAAGGCCGTGCCGCAGTCCATCTTCGCTAACCGGGAAGCGGGGCTGAAGGATTTTAATAGCCTCCACTGCCATCGAGGCATTGGAGAGCTGATATTTGGCTGGCGTCAAAATCTCGAGGTTCTTATAGGGTTGATATTCAAAACGGAAATGCGGAGCATCATAGACTTCGTTATGATAGGCATCGACCACGTAATAGAGCGAATGCTGGCGTTTCGCCAAATCCTTGAGAACGTTATCAGCGGATTCATCGAGCTGGCCCACGAGAACGGGGGCCTCATGCTTAATGATGCCGCCCTTATTGAGGGCAATCTCGCTGACGGTCCGGCCAAGGAAGGCCGTGTGTTCCAACGAGACGGTGGTGATGATGCTGAGGAGAGGAATCGCGCTAGAAAGATTGGTGCTGTCGGTCAACCCGCCCATCCCGCATTCGATGATGGCAAGGTCGACTTTTTGTTCGTTGAAATAGGTGAAAGCAATGTAGGTCTCGATCTCAAAAGAAGAGAGATTCGCCGACTTAATTTCCGCTTCTTTTTCGTTAAAAATCCTTGCAAAATCCTTGTCGGTTATCATTTCGCCATTGATTTGAATCATCTCGTTGACCCGGTAGAAATAAGGTTTTGAGAACAAGGCGGTCTTATAACCCGAGGAGCGGTAAATCCCATAGAGATAATTGGCGGTTGAGCCTTTGCCATTGCTGCCCGTCAAATGGATGAAAGGAATCTGGAGAGTCAGATGGACCTTCTCGACGAATTTATCCCAGTCCTCCCGTTCGTAGCGGCTCATCGTCAAATCCCGCGAGGCGAGATAGGCAAGCACTTCCTCATATGTCATAACTATTTTCCTTCCCCGTCGCCACCATGACGGATATCGCTCATTTTCCGTGAGAGATCGCGGTCCTTGATCGCCGCGCGTTTATCGTGAAGCTGTTTGCCTTTGGCAAGAGCGATCTCGATTTTGGCATAGCCGTGCGACAAAAAGACTTTGGTGGGGACGCAGGTGAGGCCACTGCCCTTGAGGTCATTGGCCAAGCGCCGCAATTCGGTCTTCGTTAATAGCAATTTCCGATCGCGCAGATGGTCGACATTGAAGATGTTGCCTTCTTTATAAGCAGCGATATGCATATTGGCAATAAACGCTTCGCCATTTTTCACATAGACATAGGCGTCGGTGATGCCGGCATTGCGAGCCCGCAACGACTTGATTTCGGTACCGGTGAGAACGATTCCTGCCGTCATGAAATCCGAAAGAAAATACTCAAAGTGGGCTTTGCGGTTCTCTAAAAGTAATGAACTCTCTTTCTTTCGTGACATGGCGTCGTGCTTTCTTTCGCCAGTTGATTATACCTTATCCCGCGCGGGGGCGCATCGCCAAGCTTTAGGCTTTCGCGATGGTGAGGGAGACACGGTAGGTCATCTCGCTGCCGACGGGAGTGCCTTTGATGCCATTGACCCGGATCGAATAAGGAAATTCTTTCCCGCTATTGAAGAGACCGCGCGTCGAGGTCACACCGCTCGAAGAGGAGGCATTAGTCTCGCTCCTGTTGTTGAGAAAGAAGGAGGAAAAACGAGCCATCGTGAAGGTACTTCGCTCATCCTCTGCTTCAAAAAGGCTGCCATTGTTGGCATAGAAGTATTCTTTGCCCCACTTTTCATAATCCTGATTGCCAAAAGTGAACTCTCCGTTGGCTTCAAGGAGGTGAATCAGGCGATAGCCTTCTTGGCTACTCCGATTGGCCGAGTTCGAAGCTCCGACCCGGTAGTAAGAAGAAGCCGTTGAAGACTTCACATCGCTCTTGAAGGTCGAAAGATCGACGTCGTAATCGAAAGTGCGGTTCACGTAATGGGCTATCCGAGCATCGACATGGGAGATTTTGACCCCGGGGATGAAAAAACCACGCGGATACTTATAGTTCGGGGCGTATTTGGTGGATGCATCAAGAGCATTGAGGCCATCCGGGGTAAAAAGTTCAATCATCAAATACTCGCCAAAAGCGCTGCCATTGTAGGTCTCTCCTGCTGCCGGAATCAGAATGAAATCTCCAGCGGTTTGGCTCTCCTCTAGTTCAAGAGTGAGGGGGAAAGAAAGATCCTCGGTAATGACATAAGGCCTGTTCCAGCCGAGGGCGAATTTACTCCAGGCATCGTGGTCGAGGATGTTGAGATCCATCATGTCGAGCCCACCGGTCGGCATCTCGTACTTGTAGGTGAGGTTGTTATAGTCGCTTTCATTCGGGGTATAGGCGTAGTAATCGTCGAGGCCAAGCAAGTGTCCCGTCTCATGAATATAAGTGTGGGCGTCGACCGTGGCAGTGACGCTGCTTGCCTCAACGCCACGATAAAGAAAATCATAGGATGCCCAGGTAAAAGAACGTCCAACAGGTGAATCCACATTGCCGTGCGAAGTGGCGTCGCGGGCGGTATAAGCCCAATAGCCTTCCCGCTCAGCCAAGTCACTGAGGCCGCTATTCTTGGCGCTGAGGTAATCCGGGCAGGCATAAATCAGGTATACCGCATCGATAAAACCATCGTGATTGACATCAAAATCCTTGCAAGAGTCACCTGTTTTGCTTTTATATTCCGCAACCGCAGAAGCCATCACCGAGCTGGCAGCGCTTTTCGAAGAATTGATATCATCGCTTTTGGCTAAGAAGTCGCTGGCGGCTCGGGAGACGAGATAAGGATCAGCGAGGGTAAAGGAGAGATGGAGTTGAGAAAAAGAAGATTTTTCGTAGAACGAACTCACCGACTCCCAATAATGGGTTTCTTCACTCTTCCCATTAAAAGCGGCATTCAAATCCCTTAAGCCGTTGGCACTCCATTTGTAATCGGTGAAGCTGATGGGCAAGACCAGACACTTTTCACTACCTAGCGAAAGCAAAGAATCGGAAGAGCCGCCTTGGCTCTGGAAAAAGAAATCATGATAAAGGATTGCCGAGGCGTCCTTTTTCTCAAGAAAAGATCCGGGGAGATAACTGTAGGAACCTTTAATGCTGACCTGCAAAGAGCAACTGACAAGAAAGACCACCGAGAGGGCAAAGGCGAGGTAATGATGAGGATGAATGCGTTTCATGAAAAACCCTGTACGGGTCAATTATAAACGTTTCTCCCAAAAACTACGGGACGACATTGTAATAAATGGAAACGAACATCAGAATCGTCCCGATAAGGACGAAGACGTGGAAAACGGTGTGCCACCATGGGCTATGTTTTTTGCCAATGCCATAGAGGACCGCCCCGACTGTGTAAGAGATGCCACCCATCAAGAGGAGAAACACCCCTGGATAAAACCCGCCCATCGCCAAGGCGAGAGGATACATTGAAATCACGATGATCCAGCCCATCAAAATGTAATCGATCATCGAGAAAATCGCGAATTTCTTGAGATTGCAGCTATTGAGGACGATACCAAGGATACCGAGGGCGAGACAAGAGCCGAAAATCGACCAGCACCAAGCGGGATTGGCCCGCAATCCCACCAAACAATAAGGGGCGTAGGTGCCCATGATAAGAACGAACACCATGTCGTGATCCATCACCCGCAGCACCTTTTTTCCGGTGTTTTTGCGGAGACCGTGGTAGAGGCAACTGAAGGTATAAAGGCAAAGGAGAGCAAAGACGAAAATCGAGCAAGCGACGATTGACCAAACATCACCGCTTCGCGCTGCTTTGAGAATTAAAAACGGACCAAAAATCAACGTGAGGATGGTTCCGGCACCATGGCTGATCGAGTTCCAGAGTTCCTGGGTCGCAGTGTAATTGGGAAGTTCAACATCTTTGGCTTTCATACGCTCCTATGTTAGAGGGCCCCTTCTGGAATTGCAAGATATTTAGTATTGAAAACTAGATGCGCGTATTTCTCAGTTAGCACCCGACATCCAAACCGCGGAATTTCCGAGGTCTAAATCGGCGGCGAAAATGAAGAAAAACGCTAAATTAATGTTAAGCGCACTTAAGATAATTGCCCAAAAAGATCGCTAGAAAAATAGCGATGAATTCTGGTTAAAAGTATTCATTGTTGTTTTTTCTTCTTCAAGCCTTAAGATAGACGCCAAGGCAAAATTTATGGTAACACTTTTACGCCGTCTCTTTATTAAGGATTATCAGAACGTCAATGATGAGGCCGTCCGCGTCAAACACGGCAAGGTCGCGGCGATCTTCGGCATCATCTCAAACCTGATTCTCGTTGCGATGAAAATCACTGCGGCTGTTTTGATTGCTTATGGCGCCTTTAACGCTTCGAGCGCCGCCGATAAAACCTTCAGTGCTTTCTTGCCGATGGCCCTCATCGCCGATGCAATCAACAACTTATCGGATATGGCCAGTTCGCTTGTGACTTTGATCGGTTTCAAGATCTCTTCAAAACCGGCCGATAAGGAACACCCTTTCGGCCATGAGCGAATCGAATATATCGCTGGATTGGTCGTCTCGACCATCGTTTTGGTTTTAGCGGTTGAACTTTTCCGTGATTCATTGACCAAGGTCATCAGTCACGAAGCCGTCGATTACGATCTGGCCGCGGTAATTGTCCTCGGCGTTGCCGTCTTGATTAAACTTCTCCAGTCCTATGTCAACCGAGGGATGGGCAAAGCTATCTCGAGCGAGGCTCTTAAAGCCACCGCTCTTGATTCTTTCACCGACGCGATTGCCACCTGCGCCATCATGATCTCGGGGATCCTTTGCTTAACTTTGAAATGGAACTTCCTCGATGGTTATATGGGGATCGTCGTCTCGCTCTTCGTTGGCTATAGCGGCATCAAGATGATCAAAGACACCGCCGATCCGCTCATTGGCGAGTCGGGTAACACCGAACTTGAAACCTCAATCATAGCCGACGTGAAAGCCCATCCGGAAATCCTTGGGGTCCACGACGTTCTCTGCCACTCCTATGGCCCGACCAAGTTCTTTGTTTCGCTCCACGCCGAAATCAACGAACGAACCCCGATGCTTTCCGCCCATGATTTAATCGACAATATCGAACGAGAAATCAAACATAAATACCATTGCGACATCACAATTCACATGGATCCGATCGCGGTTGGCGACAAGCTTACCGATGAGATCCACGAAGAAGTCAATGGGGTCCTACAGGGTATTTCGAAAGATTTAATGATACATGATTTCCGGATTGTGACCGGGGCCACCCATATCAACGTCATCTTTGATGTCCTCTTGCCTTACGATGAGAAAGTCACCCAAGAAGTTATTATGAAAGCCCTCGAAGATCACTTCAAAGACCAGACGCCCGAGCGTTTCTTCGTCGTGACATTCGACCGACCATTCTAATCTTTCAAGATGTAATGAATCGTCTTGCCGACAGGGTTCTCCGCAATGAACCCTTTTTTCTTCTCTTCCGCGAGAGCGCGAAGAACGGTTCGGGTCGAGACTTCACCCAAGGAAGCAAGATCATAAGCCGAGGCCCCACAGGGCAAGTATACCGCGCTGGCAATCAGGTGGCTGAGCAAAGGCTCGCCTATGGCTCCCTCGTATTTCTTCCGCAAATCAAGCGAATGCTGTTTCTGGCGCCGCAAGGCATAGATTTGCTCATCGTATTCGTGGGAAAGAACGTCAAGGAAGGCGTTGCAAAACGTCGTAAGGTCACTTCGATTCCGCGGGTTGAGAGTCGAACGATAGCCTTTAATTAAACTGGTCAAAGATTCTTTCTCGCATTGTGACAAGCAGAAGGCGAAGTAGGGCGAAATGTTTTGGTAAATAAAATAGCTGTCAAGATAGCGAAGCAACTTTGCATTGCCTTCGGCGAAGGGGTGAGCGTAGGCAAAGAAAAAATCAAACAAGGCCAGTTTGACGAAGACGTTAAGGTTCTCGAGCAGAGGAATTGAGAGAGCTTCCTTCAAGGCGTACTTGATGGAGGAAGCTTCCTCGATATAGGAAAGACGCTCATCGCCCGGGGGGATTGGTTTCATCCGGAAGAGAGAAGTGTCGGGTCGTTCAATCTTATTGAGGGAAATTCGCATCAAGAAATCATAGATATGGCGGAGGTCTTCGAGTTCGTTCAACGGAAAGCGAAACCCATCCTGAATCAAGAGGTAGCTCGACGAAAGAGCGCCGGCCTCCCCCGTTCCACCATGGAAAATATGAATGGCTTCAAAGACTTCTTTATCTGAATAAGGAATGCGATCGATCGCGAGAGAAGCACTGACCTCCTTGATCAAATTCTCCTCTTGACTCCAACTCATTTCGAGAGGGGTGAGCGAAGAAAGAAGGGCGTTCAGTTCGGCGTTTTTGGCCATCAAGTCATTGACAAGAAGGTTCTGACAAGAATCTTGATGATAAAAGCAAGAATAGGCATCGATCCTTAATTGAAAATGAATGGTTGAAGGATCCTTGACCGCTTTGAGGTAGTGTTTTTCGAAGGCGCTTGGCGACAGCGATTTCGCCTTGGCATAGGTGGAGACAAATTGGGCAGAATATTTTCTTTTCATTGGTAGTATTATGTCACTTTGTCCTAGAAAAAGGAGAAAAACAGCGACAAATTGAGCCGTGAGCATTCCACTTCTCAAAACGATATCGACAGGCTATAGTTAATTTGTCGAAAGGAGAAATTATTATGAAAGAATTTGAATTCTATCGTTGCGATCATTGCGGAAACGTCGTTGCTTTATTGGTGAAAGGCGGCGGAACCTTAACCTGCTGCGGCGATGCGATGACGAAGTTAGTCGCCAAAACCGCTGACGCCGGAATGGAAAAGCACGTCCCGGTTGTTGCCCATGAAAACGGCAAATTGCTCGCCAAATGCGGCAGCGTCCCCCATCCGATGACCGCCTTACACCACATTGAGTGGTTCGCTCTGGTCAGCAATGGCAGCGTCTCGTTCGTCTATCTGCCGCACGAAGGTGTTGAAGCAAAAGCCGAATTCCCCGATGTCGAACATGGCACCGTTTACGCCTATTGCAACATGCATGGGCTTTGGAAAGCCGAATTCTAATCGTCGACTACCCAATGGCTTAGGGGCTGATTGAACTGCCGGGCCCAAAGTAGACAAGCGAAAAAACTTGTCTACTTTTTTATTCCCGAATTAGAGAAAGATGTCTTGGGGGGCGAAAGGAGCGAAAAAGAAAAACGAGGTTCCGAGGAGAAAGCTGAATTCACGGTTACGAGTTGCAGAATGAAACGGAAATCGATCCGCTGCAGAATAACGAGGGCGTTCGAAGAAAGCGTTCCGCCGTTTCGACAATCAATACTTAACGACAAAATAAATGGAGTCTTCCGGGGCAACGCCATTATCATCGGCCTTTAGGTGAATCTGCAAGACATGATAAACCGGTTTGGTTGGATCTTTCCGATCCATCTTTTTGACCAGCAGTTGCCCTGAGCGGGAAGTCTGGCTCTCGCCTGAAGCGGAAGTTGCATTGTTGCTCGAAGACGAATTGCTCACCGTCGTCCCACTGGCGAAAGAAAAATAGGGGTCAGTTGGACAATAATACAAAATCGAACGTGAAGTTGAGGTCTCGGGGAGAATCGTCGCATTGAAAACGTAGAACATATACGAGTTTCCTGAGCCATCGACCGCATCCGCTTTGAATGGAACCTCCAAAGTCTTGTTCGCTGGATCAATTCCGTGGCTGTCCATATCCAATATCCGGACAGAGCTGATATAAATAACCGGCTCAATTCCCACCGCTTGAGTACCGATAAACGCAACAATGACCACCGAAAGAATGGCAACAGCTGAAATCAAGATTCCGACGATTTTTTTCATGTCATTCTCCTTTTTGATAAATGTATTTGCACTTCTGATGAAAGAGCGCGATGTTTAGTACCAAGAAAATCAAACCAATAATCATCAATTTGAGATAGCTTGATGCCACCCCGTCCCGCAAGAAAAGAAAGAACAAAACCGCTTGGACAAAAGAAATCACGAAAGCAGACAAAACGATGGTGCGTTCGTTGGCGCTTTCCATCGTCTCAGCACTGAAAGTGCTTTTGATCGAAGTGAAATCCAGCCCAGCCGCAAAAAGCATGTGTCCAGCATAGAAAGAGCAAAGCCCAATCGCGAGAAAGGCGACAGCCCCAGAATTGACCCACTCCGAGCCATCGGGAGCCAATTTCGTTCCAGTGACTTGCCCATACATGATGCAAGAAACAATGATAGAGGCAAACCCCATAGCCATCGGCAAAATCAATTTGCTGGCGAGAATGAGGCTGGCGGATCGAGGATACGAACGATTAATGAAAAAGGCTTTTCCTTCATCGGAATAGATATGGACAATGCTCCCGTTGGAATTTAAAACTACCAAAAGCAGAATCAGGATATTCACGACTGAGATGTACATGTTTCCGACCACCGTCGTGTTCATCGCGCCAAAAACCTTGTCGAGAATCGTGATGAAAATGGGCAAAAAGACAAAAACGCCGAATAAGCTCATGAACGTTCCGGGATCCTTGATTAGAAGGGTTATTTCTTTGCTCAATTGAGCGAAAAAGAAGGAGCGTTGATTGGTTTGGCGAATCAAAACGGCGCTATTACTGGTATATTCAAAAGACTCGCTAGCCAAACGTAAATAGAGTTTTGAAACAAGCCAGAAAACGAGAATGCCTGCCACGAGAATGATCCCCAAAAGCGAAAGAAAGGCCCAAAGGCTTTGGACGTCCAAAATTGGAACGGAAAAGCCGTTTGTGAAGCCCACCATCATCAAGGTAAGGCAATACAAGGGATAGGCCTTATCCCGATAATCCTTAAGGAAATTCTGTATCCGAGCGAAATAAGGACCCCAATTGGAAAAGATATCGATTTTATTGGGCAATAACGACATCAGCCAAGAGACAACGCCGATAAAGGAGGCAAAAAGAAGAACATAAACAATAAGTTCGATCAAACTATTCTGCCGCAGGAAACGACTGACGAAAAAACCGGGAACAGAGAGCAAAGCGGCCACTAACACTTCAGCCAAAACCACAGTAAATAAAGCCACAAAGAGCCAAAGAAATAAGGGAAGCGGAAAGCGGCTGATTAACATGTACGAAAACAAAACGGGGCCGATGACCATGACGGTCCTGGCATACTCAGAAACAAAGAAAACCGTCAAGCGTGCTAAGAAGACCGTCAAACCTTTTGCGGGATAGGTAATCAGCATGCGGTTGTCAGGACTGTAATAAAGAGATCTGGTTAATCCGATCGTCGCGTTGAGAAGGCTGAGGACGAGCAAGACGCTGACAATAAGGGCCGGGACCGTCTGCGGGATCAAACTCAGTAACGAAAAGACCCGGAAAAGTTCCGCAACGAAATATAAAAGGTAATCGAGACCAGTTAATGCAGCAAAGATGAGCAAAGAGGAAGTGATTTTGATAATCGAGGCTTTCCGTTCGGCCTTTCCTTTGAAGGAAAGTTTCGACGTGTCTGAAAAAAGGAGCTTGACCAAAGTCCAAAATCTCCGCAATTCGGACTCCTTTTCTTCCTTCTGTTGGAATTTTCGTTTCAAAGCATCGGCCATTTTCTCACTCCCCGAACCGTTTCTCTTCCTTCAAGAGAGCTTGGGCTTCTTCTTTGGTGTCGGCCGTCTTTTCCAAGAAGAGGGCTTCGAGGTCAATCCCTTTCGCATTAATCTCGTCCATCGAGGAAGCGTAGATAAGTTTCCCCTGCTTTATGATAATAATTTCATCGCAAAGATTGTGGACGACGTCGATTAAGTGAGAAGAAAAGAAGACGATATTGCCCCTCGCTGCGTGTTCGCGCATGCATTCCTTGATTTGGAATATCGAATTGGGGTCGACTCCGGTCATTGGCTCATCGAGGATCCAAATTTTTGGATCATGAACCAAGGCTCCGATAATGGTGATCTTTTGTTTCATCCCGTGCGAATAGGTTTTGATTTGCTTGTCAAAATGATCCCGCATTTCCAGTCGATCGAGAAGACGAGAAATTCTCTCATCACGGTCTTTTTTGCCAACGCTGTAGATATCCGCGACATAGTTGATGTACTGGCGCCCAGTCAGATTCTCGTACAGTGCATAGATATCGGGAACGAAGCCGATTTGCTCTTTGGCCTTCACCGATTCGTGAACCACGTCGTAACCGCAGACGGAAATCGAGCCTTCGTTGAAACCATGCATTCCGACGACCGCTTTGATGATTGTGGATTTCCCTGCCCCGTTCTTGCCAAGAAAACCATAAATCTTTCCGCCTGAGATATCGAAAGAAAAGTCCTCAACCGCCGGGGTTTTAGCATTGCCATATCGCTTGGTGAAATGGCTAATGAGGAGACGTGGCTCGTGGCTGTTTTCGTTTTGTTCCATCGACAGATCCCTTCTTTCTTGTACTTTTTCGAATTCCAATTGGCTCACATGATATTGGCGACCATTTTCATGCAACATAATCAACTCATCGGTCGATTTAAAAAGAATTTCATAGACGTACCACATTCCCAAAGCAAAAAGAACATAGACAGAAAAATAGGAAAGGAGATAGGGCCAATGCAGTTCGAAGGTGTAACCGTTCTGAGTCCAAACGAAATCCATCTTCCAAAGATCTTCGGCCCAAGTTCCAACCTTTTTGGCGATAAAATCCGAATTGATGAAAAAATAATCTGGGGCATCAATGCCATAAAGGGATTTCGTTCCCGTGTAATAAATGTTCAAAACCGCGACGAAAACAAAATAGACAGCGAAACCGGCCATCGAATAACCAAAGTATTTCCATTTGGGCCGCTCAAAGATTCCCAGTTCGATAATCAACACCGGCAATGTAGCGGCATAAATATGGTTAATGTAGAACTCGACAACAGGAGTCCCTAAGGTCGGCCAACTATCGGAATAGTTTGGCATCATCAAAGCCAAGAAAGCCCCAATGACGTTGATGAACATGGTGAAATAGAACAACCGATAGGAATGGAACGCCAATGTCAGGGGCATGATGTACATCGCCGTGTTACAAAGATGCAAAGGCATCGAATAAAAGTGTTGCCAAACCTCGATTCGCTTAACCGAGGCGTAGGCAAAAAGAACGGACAGGGCAATAAAGAAGAGGAAGGCCCGTCGATGGGTATAATCGAAAGAAAAAAGCAAAAGATAATAGAAAATTGGAAGAAGAAACGAAATATAGATGAAAATCCGATGGGTCAGATTGAATTTCTTGGCAAGCGGAAGATTGCGAACGTATTCACCGATCAGATTTTTGGGAAGATAGTCGTTAATCGTGGTCAACAAAAGAAGGAGCCAAGCGACCAAAAGGCCATAGCCCAACGATTTTGATATTTTGAGAGAAGGGTCTTTCAACCAGCTTTCCAAAGCGAAGGATGCCATCATCGCGTATTCAAACCCCATCAGGAGTGCTTGGGGAGAGAAAGTGAGCAAAGTCAGTTCGCCAGCGACACCCTCAAAACAGCAAGGCAAGAAAAGAGTGATCAAAAAGAGAATAGGTGTCACAACCCACTTCTCAATGTTGCGAAAAAGATCAGTTTGAACAAATTGGGCCACAAGCGAATAGATCATCGCCCCAACCCACCAGCAGTTCAAAATCGCTGCAAAACCCACCTGAAAGGGCTGCAAAAAAGTACTTTGGAGGGCAGAGACGTCTTCCAAATAATCATGTTTGCTCAGCGAGCGAATCACAAAGAGCAAAAAAAGCGATAACGCCAAGACGCAATGGAAGAACTTGTTTTGCCGGTCCTTTGCACTAAAGAATAACGAAAATGTATTGGCCAGTTTATGTCGATGATATTTCGGCGTGCGATCTTCAAAAAGACAGGGCAAAAAAAGGAGAAGAGCACTGAGAGCCAAAAAGCCGAGCGCCGCGGTCAAGAGATAAGGCAAGGCTCCCGGAAAAAGAAAGCTATTGACCAAGCCGACTCCCACGACAAAGGACAAGGCAGTAACGGCGATGATAATACTTTTTTTCCTTAAAACCATCAAAGAACCTATTTGCTTACGTTATTAAAGCCAAGAACGAGGCCAAACGGCGCGACGCCTTTATAAGTAGCAAAACCCGGAACCGTACCGGCACCGTTTGGAACATACTCGGCGCCGTTGGCTTGGCCGAGCAAGAAAACGGAAAGATAACGAGCATCGGCCGCTGCGGGATCAAGAACCGCGTCAGAGGCCTGATTAGTTGTCAAGAATTTGGAATTGAAGATCGAAGTGGGAACCGGGCTGCCAGATGAAGTGTCAAAGTTCGCACTCATATAGTGCTTTTTCCCCGCGCTATCGATGCTCCGGAAAACGGGAAGGCCATATTTCTGAGTGACGAACAGCTGTCCATAATCCGTGGTTTGAAGGGCATCCAAATAGGAAGCACCCGAATCACCGGGAATCTTTGCGACGCCGGCATTGACAGCGCTTCGCCCATCTTCGTAATTGATGTACTCGGTTCCAGCCATATCGAACGTCGAGGCCAAGGAGCCGTCGTTGGCGATGATTTTATCAATCGTTGCCTCGCTCTTCATCGTCAGGAAAATCATATTATAACGCTTAGTCTGCCCATCCGAATCAAGGCGAGACAAGGTCTTCGAAAGAGACGTTTCAAATAACGAACTGAAGGCGCCGAGGAGCGACATATAACTACTGGTCTGATAGATCTGGAACCAGCCACCCGTTCCGGTCACCCAGTTCTCAAGTTTGGTGTCGGCGTCTACGCTGACCTTATTCGACTCCCGCTCGGTGATCTGCGCTTCCGTCTTGCCAGAGATGTCATAGGTCGGAAGCTGACTGATGATCAACGGACCACCCGCCTTCAAGAGCTCAGAATTCTCAATCTTCAAACTCGAGCCGTGCTCGACGAAGACCATGGCGGAAAAGGAATTGTGCATGCGGGAATCGTTTATGAGCATATCGGCGGAAAGGCGCTTTAAAATGCCGTTTTCGTCGGTGTGGGACCAGCCGCCTTCATCGACAATGCCTGAGAAGAAGGAATCCACCACGACATCGTTGACGAAGGAATCGGTGTGGGTCTTGAAGAAGATGACGCCGCCTTTGTCAAGCGTGGTAACCGTTGAAATGCCTTGATTGCCCACCGCCGACATATCGTTGATGGTGATCTTAAAACCATTGCTCTTGGCGTCAGAGCCATCGTAAGTGTTGCCGAACAGCCCAGTTTCAGGAATGACGTTCACCCCCGCGCCAGGTTTAGCCCCCTTGCCATCATCGGTTTCTTCGACAAAAGGGAAGGAATCGCTGTCACCTGAAACGTTGCGAAGGGAGATCTTGTGGTAATTGCCATAAATATTGAAGACGGGGTTTGCCATGGTCGGAATGTGGCCGAAGACAATAGCCCGATTCTTCAGGGTGCCAACCATGTCGGCACTATTCGGCCCTCCCTGAGCCTCCGAAAGATCCTGCCAGACATAGTAATCAGGCAAATCGCTTTTGCGGATCTCGATATCGTTTTGAATCACAACATTAGCGATATCGGTGCTCGGGATATTGTTGGCCGTCCGAAAATTATCCAAACTCGTTTTTAAAGCCACATCCGATGTGTAATATGTCTCTTGGTTGTTGACGACGTTAAGCTCCTTGGCATTGGTGATGTTATAGCCTTCGACGACGCTCAATTTATAAGAGATCTCGGGGAAGTTTGTCACATCAGAGTTCTTGTCGTAAAGATAAGAGAGGACATAGTCCCCTATTTTGCCTGTTTTGAAATCGATCTTCCCAGTAGTCGTCAAAGCGTCGACGTCATCAAAGTAATCACTCAACTTCAGTTCGGTTTCCGTATCGCTTGCTGTCGTTAATTTAACCGAAACATTCGAGTAATCATTCATCTCAATGGTTTTCTTGAAGATCGGGTCATAGCCATAGATGACAGGCAAGAGGCTAATCGGATTCATGGTGGCGATTCGGAAAGGAGCGATGCCCATGAAAGCACTCGAACCATCTTTTATGGTACTGGCGGCGCCTTTAGAGGCCAAATAGGAGACATAGTGAGAATTCATCGACCAGTTCGTCGGAACATAGGTAGATTCCTTGCTAGCCACCGAATAATCCATGCTAGCAGTAAAGGAACCATCGGCGTTGGTGTAGGTAACCGTCATGATGGCTTTAGTTTTCACAGTCGCGGTGTCGATGGGCATGGTCAAGACGATGCTTGTTTTGTTCCCCGAATAACGAAGATAAGCAAGCTGCGTTCCGTTGGCGTTGTAGGTGTAGATGGCTAAATCATCATACGAAACAATTTCATTCTGAAAATAAGAGTCTTTCTGGGAATTCGGAACAATGCCGATTCTTGCAACTTTTAGGTCAGAATTTTCTACGACTTCATAAGTCATATTCGCAGCAAAAACTCTTCCGCCAGCAGTATAGGTCACGGTGAAAACAAAGCCGGCGCCGACTTTGGCTGTGGAAATCTCGGAATGGGTGATTTCGGAGGAGTGTTCAGAATATTTTAATTCAGTCAGAGCTTGGCCAGCCGCGTTCTTCGTGATAATAACCAACGTATCATAATTGATGGTTGCCCCCACCGGGAAAGAAGCTGAAATTGAGCCGTCCTTAATTGCGATAGCGGCAACGACAACGTCTTGCTGTGACGAGATAGGAGAGGACGATTCGGGGCTCGAATTCGAAGAAATGGCGGAGGAGTTCCCATCGTGATTGCAGCCCGTTAAGGGCAAGGCAAGCAAGAGGGCTCCAACCGCGATGAAGAAACAACGTTTGTTAGTGGACTTCATAAAATAAATTCCTTTTATGCTTTTTGCAACCGAGCCAATTTTACTCTCTTAGTTCAGGAATGATAAACAACTTTAAGTTGCCCTCAAGTCAAGGCACAAGAATCGATACTTTTCTTTCTCCGTATGGGGAGCAAAAGGGCAAATAAGCAAAAGAGAGCGAATTTCAAAAAGCAATAATTTCGAGTTTGGCGCATTTTGGGTGCCATCGTATCAATTTTAGTCGATGTCCGGTCACCACCCCAAAGACGATTTGGCAGAGGCGAGATGGCTCTTGCCAACCAGAAACTAAGGGCGGATCCCCCAAAGAGCAGCGGTTCTTCGGCCTCGTTTCTCGAGTTAATCAGTGACTCATGCGCCCCTCTTTTGTTTTCCCCCATTTTCCATTAAACTTAATCTATGAAACGAGCGTTGGTCCTCTGCGGCGGTGGCTCCCTTGGGAGCTACGAAGTCGGCGTTTGGAAATATCTCCGCGAAATCGGGATGAATTTCGACATCGTCACGGGCACGTCCATCGGCAGCATCAACGGCGCAATGGTCGCTGGCGATGATTTTGAAAAGGCCGAAACACTGTGGAAGAGCATTGCGGCCGACAAAGTCATGGTCAATGGAATAAACTTTTATAAGCGATTATTCAACGATCCCAATATGAACAAGCGCCTGATTGCCTTCGCCCGCACCTATGTCAAGAATGGCGGAGCCGATATCACGCCGCTTCGCGATCTCGTTAAAGCTAGCATCGATCCCCATAAAATCAAAATGTCGCCCATCACGCTCGGCGTGGTAACCACGGCTTATCCTTCCCTAAAAGAGGTCGATGTGGTTTGCAACGATCTTCCCGAGGACAAGATTCTCGATTACCTCCATGCTTCGAGCGCCTGCTATCCGATTTTCCCGATCTACAAAATCGACAAACACCGCTACGTCGATGGAGGCTATAACAATAACCTGCCGATTGATTTCGCTATCCGCCTCGGCGCGACGGATATTGTCGCGGTCTTGCTTCATGCCGTTCCAAAAGTCCCGCAACACAAAGAAATGATGGATCTCCCCTTCGTCACCATGGTCCGCCCCTCCCGCGATACCGGTTCGATCATGGATTTCGATGGCAAAGTTGAACGCGACAATATGACGCTCGGCTATAACGATGCCAAGAAGACTTTCGGGGCGGCCTGGGGCCGTTCTTTCACATTCGAAAAGGATGAAGCTTTTGCGCCGGTTTGGAGCGAATTCTCGCTTCGGCTAGCCAAAAAGCATCCGTACGACTTCGACAAGATCCGCAACGCTTTGGCTTTCGAGGGCATCGTCCCGATGGAAGCCAGGCAGATTTTTCAGCGGACGCTTGAGCTGACGGGAGAATGGTTAAACCTCGATTACCTTCCAATCTACACTTTCCCAGATTTCATCCAAGCCGTTGTCAAAGCCATCGAAGATGCCATTGCTCGTTCGACGGAGCCTCCTTTCCAAAAGAATTACGGTTTCGGCCTCCGTCTCAACAAAAATGCCCAGATAAAATTCATTTGCTCTCTTTACCATGCCGCCCTCAGCAAAAACAAGGCCACCGGGATCGATATGCTTTATGCTCTCAACCCCGAAACGGCTGCAATCAAAGAACTATTCTTTCTCTTGCAAGAAAAAGACCTTTTGCACAAGTAAAAAAAGTGTAAGAAAAGGGAGACCGGCTCGATCTCCCTTGTTCCTTGAAAACATCAAAGATAATACTTATTCAGGACTTTTAACGTCTTTTCGTCGAGTTCGTAGACCAAGGGTTTCCCGGTCGGGATTTCGACGGAGACGATTTGCTGAGCGCTCAAATGCTCAAGCTCCATGACGAGGGCGCGTAAACTGTTGCCATGGGCGGCGATCAAGACTTTCTTGCCCGCTTTGACGGCGGGAGCAATCGCGCTGTCGAAGTACGGCTTAACCCGGTTGGCGGTATCAACGAGGCATTCGGTAAGCGGCAAATCATTCGCCGTCATCTCCCCGCTCTCGACAAGATCTTGATATTTGGCTTGATTACCCGGGAAACGCGGATCATCCGGAGTGAGCTTCGGTGGCTGAACATCGGCAGAACGGCGCCAAATGTGGACTTGCTCATCGCCCCATTTCTTCGCCGAATCGGCTTTATTGAGGCCTTGAAGCGCCCCATAATGACGTTCATTTAAGCGCCAAGAATAATGCTTCTCAATATTCTCTTCGCCGAGCTCGCCCAACACAATTTCCATCGTGCGGTTCGCCCGCTTAAGAACCGAGGAGAACGCTAAGTCGAAATGATAATCGTCTTTCGCTAAGAGCTTGCCGGCGGCGTGTGCCTCCTTCACTCCGTTTTCGGAGAGATCGACATCGGTCCAGCCCGTGAACTTATTCTCGAGGTTCCATTCGGATTCACCATGTCGGATCAACACTAATTTGACCATGATACTTGGATTTCCTTTCCTAATTTCCGTTAATGATTATAGCGAGCGCCTTTTCTTAATGAAAGCAAGAGCCTTCTCGTAAGCAAAATTAATGAATAGTCCCGCCAATAAAGCAAAGATTACGGCGAGAGAAACGCCAATCGGATAAAGCGAGGGGTCAACCGCCATGAAGGAATAGATAACAAGATAGCCCAGATTCTCATGGATCATATAGATCCACATCGATGCGGAACCAAGCCACTGGAAGGGGACCGCTTTGAAGAATGGCAATTTCCCAAAGAGACAGAGGATAAAAAGCGCCAATAGACCATAAAAGGCAATCGCGCCGCCCCAGTGGTAATGCTCATCGCCATAGAGTTGAACCATGAGGAAGCTGAGGAAGGCCAATAAGAAAACCAAAGCAGCCAAGGTATAAGGCCATTTGGCTTTTGCCTTCCATGCGTCGTAAGTGAGACGAAGGGCGTAACCGATATAAAGAAAGCTATAAGAGTGATAATACCCAAGAAAAAGCATGTCGAAGAACTGATGAACGTGGGAGACGCCATTTCCCCAGCCGATATAGCGATAAGAAAAGGCGAAAACTCCGCAAATCCCCATCAGAATCGGAACGAGGTTAATCTTTTTGCGGAAGGGCCAAGCCACGAGATTCAAAAGGAAATAAAGGGTATAGAAGATCCAAAGATAGACAACGAACCAAAGATTGCCAGCCGCGTAGTTAGTCTCTTTCATCGCGAGAGGATAGATCAGGAAGTTGAGTCCCCATTCGCTCCAAGAGATATAATTCGGGTAACCGACAGGATAGCAGACAAGAAAGACAACGGCGGTCGTGAAAGCGTAGGGAAAATAGATCCGGAGGAATTTTGATTTGAGGAAATCCCAGGGCGAAGAGAAGGACAAAAAGAAGCCGGAAATCAAAAAGAAGAGGCCGACTACCATGATGATGAGATTGGGGTAAAGAGAATCAAGGTGATTCCAATAACCGAAGCGGACGAAATAAATTCCACCGTAATGGTAGGCGATGACGAGAAGGCACAAAAGGGCTCGAAGGCCGTTAATTTGTAGGTTTTTCGACAATCTCCGGCCTTCGCTGAAGCTCGCGAGATACGCTTCCATGCTCTTCATTATGCACCTCGGTATTGCAAAAAAGAAAACATCGTGTTTAACATACTGAAGTATATGGAAAGAATACTGTTTCAACTGGTCTCCTCCCACCGCGATCTCGCCGCCGCGAAAAGCGCGGCCGAATTGATCGAAGAGGAACCGACGCTCGAATCGGAAGTCGCTTCGGGCACGGTCGACTTCAACCGGATCATCGGGGTTGTCCTAACCAAAGAAACCGATGAGGATGAGCTCTTAGAAGAAAATCCCTGGATCGAAAAAGAGTTCGCCTATTCGAAGAACACCCATCTCAGGGTTCTGCCGATCATCCTCTACGATTCGACCCTCGAGGACGTCGATGAGATTTACGAGAAACACATCTCGGAGATTTACGACGACCTCTTCAGCGATGAGTTCAAGCCTTTGGCTTACGATGTCGCCTATCCAAACGTCTCCAACCGCGAACTCGTTCGGGTCCTCCGGCTTTATTACAGCAAGTAGAAACGAAAAACATAAAACGGGTTTGGAGTTCATCTGAAACGTTTCTTTACATCATCCAAAAATCGGGCTTCAAAAGCCATCTTCAGCATCGCTTCATTTCCATTCGCGATGAGCCCCCATTACGCCTTGATAAAGAAAAGGTTGACAAACTTGTCTTTTAAAAAAACCAAATGAGAGGAAAAAGAAGGTGAGAAAGCCAATCAAAAAACCGAGAACAGTAATCGTCCAATAGAGAGAAAGAAGTTCCTTTTGCTTGTTCCGATAGCCCTTTGCTTCCTTAAGCCACCTTTTCTTCGGCGGCGATAGTTTTACCTTTTCTCGGACTTCCTGAGGCGAAAAACTCTTGCCGCAACAAGGGCGAGAACAATCCAGACACTCCGGATCAATAAGCACCATTCCCTCACAATGGGGGCGCTGAACCGCACATTCCGCATGAAAATCTCCTGTTGGTCTCCACGCCCACAAAAAACGCCCCTTTGCTTATTTTTATTTTACCCCACTCTTCTGAAGGCGTATCGCTCACTTGAAGAAGAGCTAATGGAAACTGAAAAACCTTTCAAAAAGAAATTGGAGCCGGTTTTGCGAAGTTTTTGTTTCCGAGTCTTTTTGAAAAAGAAGCCCCGTTTCTTTCTTGTAAACACTTTCTTGGCTATATTTCGTCTAGACGCTTTATCGCTCCAGCAATTGAAGGTATAGTTGAGGACAAGGTCTTGGCTATGAAAAAATCTCTTGCCTATTTCCAATCCGGCGGTCCGACCGCAGTGATCAATTGCTCCTTGGCGGGCGTTCTCCTTGAAACAAGCCACCACCCTGAAATCGACGAAGTCTATGGCGCCAAATATGGAATCGAAGGCTTAATCAACGATGATCTGATTCGACTCGACATTTTGGATCAGCCGACCCGTGAGGGCTTGGAAAATACGCCGGGGGCCGTTTTAGGTAGCAGCCGCAAGAAGCTGCCAGAGGATTTATCCGACCCGGTCTACGAGAGAATCCTCACGACTTTAAAAGCGCATCATATCGCTTATCTTCTCGTCAATGGCGGTAACGATTCGATGGATACCTGCCATCGCTTGAGCGATTTTTTTATTTCCCGTCATCTGGACATACGGGTCTTAGGTATTCCCAAGACCATCGACAACGATCTCGCTTTGACCGACCACTCCGTCGGCTACCCTTCGGCTGCTCGACACGTTATTGCTTCAACCGCAATGATCATCGATGATGCCAAAGCCTATAAGAAAGGCAAGATCGTCCTCGTTGAAATCATGGGGCGTGACACCGGCTGGCTCACTGCGGCCGTCGATCTCCTTCCCGAGAAACGCCGCCCCGATTTGATCTATGTTCCTGAAATGAGGTGGGATGAGGATGATTTCTTGAAACGCGTCCAAATGGTTTATGAGCAAAATGGCTATGCCGTCTGCGCTTTGTCAGAAGGAATGCCCATCTGCCACCAAAACGACTGTGGCGTCGATTCCTTTGGCCACCGCCCCTTGGAAGGGTGCTGTCTCGCTTTGGGTCACATCATTGATGAGAAACTTCATATCGCTAACCGAACGATCGAGCTTTCTATCCCAACCCGTTCCGATCCTTATCTCCGCAGCTCGATCGACGTTAATGAGGCTAAAGGAACCGGCGCTTTTGCCGTCCAGCAAATCCTAACTGGCAAGAGCGGTCAGATGGTTGTTATCAAACGCCTATCATCCAAACCCTATCGTTCTGAATTCGCTTTAGCCCCGGTCGAAAAAATCGCGGATCAAACCGTTTATCTCCCGGCCAGCTATCTCCAAGATCCGACTCGTTTCAGCGAAGCCTTCCGAGATTATCTCCGGCCTCTATTAGGCGATGAAATCGTTTATCCAACCGCGTCAATTCTTTAAAAATCTTTGCAAATCTCAATCCGTTTTCTTAGCGGTGTTTTGAAAGGAAACGGGCGAGCCGCTCCATCCCCTCTTTCAGTTTGTCGAGGGAATAGGCATAGGAAATCCTAACATAGCCTTCGCCCAAGGGGCCAAAGGCGGTGCCGGAAATCAAAAGCAGCTTCTCTTCGGTAAAGAGGCGATTGACGAACTCTTCGCTCGACAATCCCGTCTTTTTGATGCAAGGGAAAACATAGAACGCTCCTTCGGGAGCGAAGCAATCAAGCTTCATCTCCTTGAGCGCTTTGATGAGATAGCGGCGTCTTTCGTCATAGGCCCGCTTCATCTTCGCAGTCTCTTCTTGGCCGTTTTTGAGGGCCTCTAATGCCGCATATTGGCTGATGGTCGGCGCGGCTAAGGAACCATATTGATGCACTTTGCGGATGTGGGCAATCGCTTCTTTCGGAGCGCAGAGGTAGCCTAAGCGCCAGCCGGTCATAGCGAAGGCTTTGGAGAAGCCGCTGATGTAGATCGTTCGTTCTTTCATCCCCGGCAAAGCGGCGATGGAACAATGCTTTTTGCCATAGGTGAGTTCGGAATAGATCTCATCGCTCACGACATAGAGGTTGTGTTTGAGACAGACTTCCGCGATTTTCTCGAGATCCGCTTTCTCCATGATGGCCCCGGTCGGGTTATGCGGATAATTGAGAACCAAGAGTTTACTCGCCGGCGTAATTGTCTTCTCGAAGTCATCGGGCTGGAGACGGAACGCGTTCTTCTCGTAAAGATCGACCCCCACCACTTTGCCACCGACCAAGGTTACCAAAGGTCCATAGGAGTTATAGGCGGGCTGAGGGATGATCACTTCATCGCCTTCGTTCAGAAAGGCCCGGAAAGCGAGGTCGATCGCCTCGGAGGCGCCGACGCTGACGAGAATCTCGCCATTCGGATCGTAATTGAGGTCATAGCGCCGTTTGACATAAGCACTGATCTCACTTCTTAGTTTTGGCAAGCCTGAATCATCAGCATAGAAGGTATAGCCATTCTGAATCGCTTCGATGCCCGCTTGTTTAATCTCCCAAGGCGTTTCGAAATCTGGCTCGCCGATGCTAAGAGAAATTACGCCGGGTTTCCGGAGTTGAGCGAAATCAATTTTGATCTTTGGGGGCTCAATCGCGTCGACCCTCATCGAAAAGAGGGGGCTCTTCATAACGGCCGCTCAACACGCTTGTCCTCGTCTGCCTTGTCGAGAATGATCTTATGATCTTTGTATTTGCGGAGAATGAAGTGGGTCGCAGTCGAGGAGATGCTTGGCAAAGTTGCCAGTTTCTCGAAGACGAAGGCGGAGATCTCCTTCATGCTCTTTCGCTCCAGCATCACGGCGAAGTCGTAGCCGCCCGACATCAGATAGACCGCCGAGACCTCATCGAACTTGGAGATTTCATGGGCGACTTTGTCGAAGCCGATGCCTTTCTGCGGGGTCACCTTGACTTCGATGAGGGCGCTAGCGAGTTCATCCGCCACCTTGCCCCAATCGATGACCGCCTGGTAGCCGATGATCATCCCGTCCTCGCTGGCCTTTGCCTTGAGGGCATGAATCTTCTCGGGGGTTAAGCCAAGCAAATCGGCCAACTCGTCTTCGCTGAGGGTGGAATCCTTTTCTAGGAGTTCCAACAACTTCTCGATATCTTTGTTTTCCATAGTAGGAAAATTATCACATAGGCGAGGCCAAATGAAAGGAAAAACGGGCGAAAGGTCTCCGCGAGTTTCCTTTTCCTCAAGAACGAAAGAGCGAAAAAAGAGGTTAGAACGTCCCGTCTTTGAAGAAATTGATTTGGTTCAGTTTGAACACCCGGGGATCAAGTTTCCCATCGAGAGCGCTTTCGGGGCTTTTCATGTCATCCTCGTAGGTGCAGATGACGGTCTTGCCATTCTTGCGGTAAAGATCGAATTTGAAGCGAATCTTCTCCCGGTAGTCCTCGCTGACTTCCTGGAGGCCAAAGTGTTCCAGATAAATATCGCCTAGGCCTTTAAAGTTCGGCAAGAAGAAATCCGGTTTGATCACAACCATCTTCTCCGCCGCCCCATCGAAGAGGTTGGCAGCGGCCTCGTAAGCGTGTTGGTACTCTTTGCCATAAAAATAGTCATCGATGAACATTTCGGATTTGCTCTTGACCACATGGCCATCTTTGCAGGTGTAATTGCCTTCCCAACTGTCTTCGAGCACTTCGAATTTCGAACATTCAGCCACCTTGATGAAGACGACTTTGCGGGCATATTTACGGTAGCAATCGAGGCAAAAATGGTTGCCTTTCGTCGTCGGACCCCCGCAGATGATGCAGTGGCCTGGCTCGACGAGGTGGCTTTTGCTCGGAACGGCAAAGGGGTGGGCGAGATCGGCCTGCGGCGTTGGAGAGATCACGCTTTTCTCTTGCGGCGATTCCCCTGTCTTTTTCTCAGCCGTGAGTTTAGCGTAGCAACTCCGGCAATAGAGCAGGTGGCCGAGGGTGGGCTTTCCGCAGATCTTACATTGCCCCATCGTGCTTGTCCTTTTCTATACCATTCCGTTCAAAGCTCTCTAAGGGGGGTGTAGTAATAGGCGAATTCTCTTCTCTTTGGCTCTGGTAGCGTCATTTTGATGATCTTGACCCGTTTGTGATTCTTCTTTTCCATGCCTGATTCCTCTACTTACTAATAGACAGGAAAAGGCCATTTGTGCCCCTCAAAATGAAAATAAATCGTGAAATTATCCCCCTTCAGGAATTAATCATTGCGTAATCCTCAGATAGGGAAGCTGACGATGGGCGAATTAAGCTTTTTCAACAAAGAGCACGCTGACGAAAAAGTTTGTGGCAACGATCGATGAATTCGCCTTGTCCTTACAGCCGTTTTTCGCTGCTCATCTGGAGGATCTCGCTTATTTCCGCAAGCTCCAAAGCCCGGAAGCGATCATCCGTTTTGATGTGAAGTGGGTCGATGATTTAGGCCATGAACAGGTTAACAAAGGCTACCGCATCCATTGGTGCAACGCCTTAGGGCCTTATAAAGGTGGCCTCCGTTTTCATCCGTCCGTCAATCTCTCGATTCTCAAGATGCTGGCCTTTGAGCAGACCTTCAAAAACGCTTTGACCGACCTAGCGATGGGCGGCGGCAAGGGCGGGAGTGATTTTGATCCGAAAGGCAAAAGCGAAAAGGAAGTCGAGCGCTTCTGCCGAGCTTTCATGGATCAACTTTACCCTTATATCGGCATCGACACCGATGTGCCGGCCGGCGATATCGGGGTCAGCGGGCGCGAAATCACCTACATGTATGACGAATATAAGAAAAAATCCCATAAAGATGACGGAGCCCTGACGGGCAAGTCCCTCGCCGATGGCGGTTCTTTGCTCCGCCCCGAGGCGACGGGCTATGGTCTTTGCTACTACGCCGAAGCCTTGTTTAAAGACCGTTATCAAACCACCTTTGCCGGCAAGAAAGTCCTGATTTCCGGAAGTGGCAACGTCGCCACCTTCGCTTGCGAAAAAGCCCAACAATTAGGAGCGATAGTTTTAGCGATGTCGGACTCCTCGAGCTGTATCTACGATCCCCACGGCATCGATTTAGCGGCGGTAAGAGCGATCAAGGAAGTCAAACGAGCTCGGATCCACGATTATCTTTTATCCCATCCTGACGCGAAGGAATTGCCTTCAGAAGCCATCTGGAGCATCAAAGCGGATTTGGCTCTCCCTTCCGCCACTCAATTCGAAATCAAAGAAAAAGACGCCAAACTCTTAATCCAGAATGGTTGCCTCGCCGTCTGCGAAGGCAGCAACATGTCGGCAGAAGCCAAGGCGGTCCAAACCCTGATGAAGGCCAATGTCGCTTATGCCCCGGGCAAGGCGGCCAATGCCGGCGGCGTCACCGTTTCGGGCTTCGAGATGATCCAAAATAGAGCCAAGACGCATTGGAGCCGCGAGGAAGTTGATAGCAAACTCAAGGCGACGATGGAAAACATCTACGCCCAGGCGATTGCCCTCGCTACCACACCCGAAGAAAAGAAGAATTTGGTCACTTTAACGAATGAGGCGGCTTTCTTGCGGGTAATGAATGCCTTAAAAAAGTAATCCTTTATTCGTCGAATAAAACTCGGAAAATCCCTTGCTTTTAGCACTCGATACTTTACAGTGCTAAATCCCGTGCTATCATAGTCCCGATACCACAAAACGAAAGGGTTAATAACACGATGAAAGAAACCAAAGAATTCGCCACGGAGAGCCAAGAGCTGCTCCAGCTGATGATCAATTCGATTTACACCAACAAGGATATTTTCTTACGCGAGCTGATCTCGAACGCCAGCGATGCGATCGATAAGTACCGCTACCTCTCTTTGAATGGGGATAAGGCTTATCCGGATAAACCGCACCAAATCGACATCGTCATCGATAAGGCCAAGCGCAGCCTGTCCATCTCCGATGATGGCGTTGGCATGGACAAAGACGAGATCGTCTCCGACCTCGGCACGATCGCCAAGAGCGGCAGCAAGGATTTCGCCGCCAAGTTTAAAGAGGCGAAAGAAAAACAAGACCTCAACATCATCGGCCAGTTCGGCGTTGGCTTCTATAGCGCCTTCATGGTGGCGGACCACGTCAGCGTTTTAACGAAGAAACCGACCGCGGAGACCGCTTATCTTTTCACCAGCGATGGCGTGAAGGATTACACCATCGAAGAAGCGAAGAAAGAGGAGAATGGTACCACCGTCACCCTCTATTTCAAAGCGAACGAGAAGGAGGGAACCTCTTACGATAAGTACCTCGAAAGCTACACGATCGAAGAGCTGGTGAAGAAATACAGCGACTACATCCGTTATCCGATCAAGATGGATGTCACCACCTCGAAGCCCGCCCTCGATAAGGATGGCAAGGCCATCGAAGGCAAATACGACGACGTGATCGAAAACAAGACCTTGAACTCGATGATCCCCCTTTGGAAGAAGAACCCGAAAGAGGTCACCCCGGAGATGCTCAACACGTTCTATAAGAACAAGTTCGCCGATCCCGAGGATCCTCTATTGGCTTTGCCGCTCCACATCGAAGGTACCCTCTTCTATGATGCCTTGATTTATATCCCCGCCCACGCCCCGTATAACCTCTATAGCGAGAACTACGAGAAAGGGCTCGATCTCTATTCAAAAGGGATCTTCATCCAAGAGAAGTGCAAAGCCCTCCTCCCCGATTATCTCAAGTTCGTGAAGGGCCTCGTCGACAGCGATGATTTCGCCCTCAACATCTCACGGGAAATGCTCCAGAGTTCGCCGATGATGGAGAAGATCGCCGATTCGATCGAAAAGAAGATCGTCTCAACTCTCAAAGATATGATGGCGAAAGAGCCGGAGAAGTATCAGAAGTTCTTCGCGATCTATGGCGAGCACATCAAGTTCGGCATCTATTCGATGTATGGAATGAACAAGGATCTGTTGCAGGATCTCTTGCTCTTCCCGAGTCTCCAGCACGAGACGCCGATTTCCTTAAAGGAATACACCGACAAGATGGCCAAGGACCAAAAGGCCATCTACTACGCGTCTGGCAAGAGCGTCGACGCCCTCAAGATGCTGCCGCAGATCGAAAAGTACAAGAAAGACAACATCGATGTCCTTCTTTTCGCCAGCGATATCGACGAGTTTGCGATTTCGATGCTCCAGGAATACGCCAAGACGCCCTTCAAGAACATCGCCGAAGACTCGAAGGATAACCTCTCGAAAGAAGAAGAGACAAAATTACAGGATTTAACCACCACCCACAAACGGACCCTCGATGACATCAAGGATGCCCTCAAGGACAGGGTCGATGACGTCGCCTTCTCGAGCAAACTGGTGGATTCGCCAGTCTGCATCGCCACCAAAGAAGGGATGTCGCTCAACATGGAGAACGTCCTCTCGGAGCAGCAAGAGAAGACAAAGATCGGCGAGAATGTCCCGAAGGCGGTCAAAGTCCTCGAGATCAACCCCGAGCATGATCTTTGGAAGGCCATTGCCAACGTTGGCGATGACGACGCCAAGGTCAAGCAGTACGCCGCCTTGCTTTATGATGAGGCAATGATGCTCGAAGGCTATGACGTCAAAGACAAAGGCGCCTTCGTCAAGAATCTCAACGCCTTGATGCTCGAAGCGCTCAAGAAATAGCCGTGAACCGAAATAAGAGGGAACCCGCCATCCCCTCTTTTTTATGTTCCCTTGGCGGAGGAGGCAGCGTTCCCTAAACAAGAAACCTTCCCACTTTGCACGAGGCCAAATCGCTTAGCACTGAAAAAACAAAGAAAAAAGGGCAGTCACTTGCCCTTTCGAATTGTCCCGATTGTTTTATCGGAACGAGAATCCCGACCGGATTTATTGCGAATTGTCCCATTGGGAAGATTGTTTTTCTTCTCAAAGGTGCCTACTTGGCAATCACTTCGGACTTTTCTCATCACCACTGGCCTCCTTTCTCTTGTGCAACATGGGTGGCAAAACCACCGGATTCAAGTTGTCGTAAGCCGTCACAGAAGCAATCAAAGCAGACGCTAAGCGCGGAGCGCCAGAATCACTAACGAGATTATCTTGATATTTATTAACCCAACGCTCAAACCCTTGAGGATCGTTTTTGTAGAAATCAATGGAGGCCTGGTCAAAAACACCTGAGATTTCAAACGAAACAACAAGTGAAAAAATGGCGTTGGGATTAAGATGAACATCACGCGTATAAAGAATCGAAAAACCTTCTTTTGAAGCTCCCTTCACTTCCACAGTGTCAAAAGAAACGACTTGGAAATTCCCGTCGATTTGGGGTAACGATTTGAATTCAACACCCGCTAAATGAAGGCAAATGTTCTCTGCGGTAATCTTTTTTGTTTCTTCTTTTTCCATAGGAATTCATCCCCTCCTTAAGCGGCGTTATAACTCGCTTTACTCTGACTGCAAACGTTGATCGTCGATTTAACTTGATGAGAGCCCGGTTTAAAGACAACCCCATCGTCATTCATCCCCGATTGATGAAGCCCCGCTTTAAAAGCGGAATTCACTATGCAAACCAAAGAATCGAAATTGTTCCAGCCCTCTTGCCGCGATTGATAAAGATATTTGGCAAGAGCTTCGTTGACGATGGAATTGACGCTCATGCTTTCTTTCTCGGCACGTTTGATCAAAGCGGCATGAAGGGTTTTGCTCATTCTTAAGGTAACCCGACCACTTGGCTCTTCTCCCGATTCCTTGACGCGTGGAGCAACGATGGTCTTTCCTTCATCGGAAAGATATTCAAGATAGACGGCCAGGTTGTCATAAGCCTCAGCCATCGCCTCCTCGGCAGACACGCCCGAGCCAATAATGTCGGGATAGTCCTTAAAAGCAACGACATACTCTTGATCATCACTCGCAAAAGAGACCAAAGAGAGATCGAAGGGATAACGTTGAGCTTCTTTCTCAAAATCCATAATTTTTCCTTTTCCTTTTTTAATCTTCGTTTTGCTGAATCAAATCCCGTATCTGCTTGATGTAGGGCCGTTTAACGGGGTCGGCCATCGGAATCACAAGGGTTCTCGTGGTCCCATCTTTCATTGGGTAATCAAAGATGTAGTGATCACCCCTGATGCGTTTCAGGGTGAATCCTTCCCTCTCTAGAAAGGACAGGAGTTCCTTCTTCTTAATATCGGAAGGAACGATGGCGCGCATGATTTTATTTTTTAGTTCATCGCTTTTGCCCATGCTATAGTGACACTACAGGTGGTGTCATCAGTATTATAGCGTTTGTTGCATTTGGTGCAACGGTAATCGTTTCTTGGACGAGACGCGATTGCTTATTGTGGCAAATGTGCAAATGACGAAAAGGCAAGATTATCAGCCATTGGATATGGATAGACTTCGGTGTCGGCTAATTGCTTTCCAAAAAGAATGTCTGAGCAGGAAGCCCCCCATCAGGCTACGATCTTGATTGCCGACCCCTCTTTGCCTTTGCTGACGACGATCTGCAGCGGAATCGAACTCTCGAGGGCCTCGACGTGGGAGATGATCCCCACCAAGCGGTGCCCATTATTGGAAAGATTGGTCAAAATCCGAATCGCATTCTCGAGGCTTTCGGGATCGAGGGTGCCAAAGCCCTCATCGACGAACATCGAATCCAGCTCAATCCCGCCCGCCTTTTGCTGGATGATTTCCGAAAGGGACAAAGCCAAGGCCAAACTGGCCATGAAGGACTCGCCCCCACTCAAGGTGGAGACCGGCCTTTCTTTGCCCGAGTTATAGTCGATCACGTCGATCGCTAGGCCAAATTGGCCCACCCCGGATAAGGGGGCTTTCTCGCGGACGAAGACGTAACGGCCATCGGTCATCTCATTAAGTTTCTTCGAGGCGGAAGAAAGGATCTCATCGAAGAGTTGGGCTTGGTAATAGACTTCGAAGTCGATGTGGCTCGCCCCGCTCAGTTGGCCCGTCGCGGTGAGATAGAGTTCCTTGAGATCCAAAGCATTCTTCATATCGGAGGCGGCTTCTTTTTGGAGGGCGGCGATGCTCGTCAGGATATCGGCATTGCTACTTAAGCGTTCGTGCAGGCTACTATAAGCCGTTTGGGAAGAAGAGGCTAAAGCGCTCTTCTCGGATAAGGTTTGCTCAAGAATCGCCAGGTCTTTTAGCGGTTCGACATCGCAATGGCTCTCTTTGCCCTTATTGATCAAAGCTTGGCACGAGGAGACGGCGCCATCGTAGTTTCTTAATTCTCGTTCGATTGAAACGATCTCCACCGAAGTAAGAGCAAAAGGCTTGGCGTCGTTCACCGAAAGGAAGCCGCTTTCGGCTAAGGCGCTGTCGAGCTCGGCTTTTTCTTGGCTCAAGCGGGTCTCTAAATCGTGACCCTGTTTCCCATTCTGGCTTTCTTTGCTCTTTAACACCTCGAGGGCGTTCTCGGCTTGGGCTTTCGCGGCTTGGAGGGCTGCTTCTTTATTTTTGATCGCCCGGATTTCGTTCTCCCGCTTTTCGATTTCAAGGGCCACGCTTGCTTCGGAGAGGTCCTTCACCTCGGCTAATAGCCCTTTTAAAGCCTCTTCCTTGCCCGCTAGAGCAAGGGACGCCTCCGAGAGGGCTTTCTGTCCCTTCGTCTCATTCGGAAGCAATATGTCGCTTAATTCGCGCTGCTTCTTCTCGCTTAAGGCAATCGCCTCATCGTGGTCTTTGATCGCGGTTTCGATCTTGGCGAGTTCCGCGTTGACCTCGGCGATCGCCTTTTGGTTCGCGCCCGCTAAGGACGCTAAATGATCTTCTAAACCTTCGAGGACGAGGCTCTCCCCTAAGGCACTTTGATATTGGCTGGCCCACTCGTGAAGGAAGGTCTCTTTGCTCGAAGTGGCACCTTGGGCCAATTGGGCTTTCACGCTCAAAGCTTTCTCGGCTTCATCCCGTTCGGCTTTTTTCTTTTCGACCATGCTTTGGCTCGGGACTTCTTTTTCTAATGCGGCCGGATGCGGATGGGATAAGGCGCCGCAGACGGGGCAGCTTTCCCCCTCTTTTAATTCCGAGGCTAAAATCCCAGCCTGGCCAGCGATAAAGGCATTAAAAGCCTCTTGGTAAACGTGATTCGCCAACGCATTCGCCTCTTGAGCTAGGATGACGTCGTGCTGTTTCTTTGCTTCTTCCGCGACTAGCCGTTCGTATTCTTTGGCCTTCGCCCCCATTGCAAGGATCGCTTGGCCTCTGGTGAGGAGCGTTTCCTTTTGGCTCTTCCCTTGTTCAAGATGGCCCCCTTCGGCAAAGTGGGCATACTTCTCTTGAATGCTTTGAATCAGTTTCTCCGCGGCTTCTTTTTCTTTCTTGGCTTCATCAGCCGCTTTCTTCGCGGTTAACGATGCTTCTTTGGCCAAAGCGACCTCGCTTTGCGCCCGTTTCACTTGGGCAAAGAGGTCTTTCTTCCGGTGGAGATCGCTTAAGGAAGACACCGCTTGGGTTAAGGTCTCTTCTAAAGAGGGTATCTCTTTGCTATAGGCCCCATCAGCATCCTCTTTCGCTTTAACCGCTAAGGGGAGTTCCTTTTGGATCTCCTCTTTGTCTTTTAAGCAGTTTTCCTGATCCTTCTTCGTCTCTTCGTAAGGCTTATCGGCCGCGAAAAGGGCCAGGGCCTTCCGGGCGGACTCAACCGCTTTCCGCTTGCCATCGATCGTGGCTTTCTCGGCGTTAAGACGCTCGAAATCCGCCAAGGCTTTCAGGTAATCAGTTTTGAGGGCATTGAAATGAAGGGCGCTCTCCCTGGCTTCAATCGCCTTGGTTTTTTCTTGTTCCGCGTCTTTGGCCGTCTTCTCTAAGGCGGGTAGTCCCGCTTCAGCGACTTCTTGGCTGGCTTTAGCAACCGTAATCAGTTCTTCGAGGTTATCGGCGGCGTTCTTCGCGGAGAGTTTCTCGCTAAACGAAGTATCGTCGCTTTGGAAGGCTTGTAAGAGGCCTAAGATCTTGGCGTTTTGATTCTTCACTTTATCAGCGGCCGCGTTGCTCTTGCTCTTCAGCTCTTCTTTAAAAGACAGCAAATCATCAGTCTTGAGGATCTTGCGGAAGATATCGCTCCGCTCCTTGGTGTCGGCATTGATCAGTTTCTGGAAGCCGCCTTGGGCAATCATCATCGTCTCTTCGAATTGGCCCCTAGTTAAGCCGATGATCTCGATGATCTTGGCGTTGACCTCTTTGGTCTTGCTGAGGGGCTTCATCCCCTCGCTTTCGAGGGTGACGCTTTCGGGATCGAGGATGCTCTCCGCCCCATTTTTGCCTTTGCGGAGCGCTTTTCTTTCTTGGGCGGGATAACGGGTGATCTTATAGGTTTTGCCTTGATAAGCAAAGGTGAACTCGACGTAGGTCTTGTTGTCTTTATCGGCATACGAACTTCGCAAGAACGAAGAGTCCCGATAATCGCCGGTGGGCGAGCCATAAAGGGCGTAGGACATCGCATCAAAGAGGGTGGTTTTGCCACTGCCAGTCGGCCCATTGATCAAGAATAAACGATTACCAAAAACGGAGAAGTCAATCGTGACTTTGCCTTTGAAAGGTCCAAAGGCCGATAGAGTTAAGATAACGGGCCTCATAGCTTCTCCTTGCCTAAAAGAGCATGGATGGTTTCTTGCTGTCCCTCATCCATCGCCCTGCCATTTTGCTTTTGAAAGAAATCGTTAAAGAGCTCTTCTTTATCCTGGTGCTCGATATCGATTTTCTCAATCGAGGCAATCCCGCCATCGAGCCGTTCATACTCGACCGCGGCGGCATAAGGATAACGGTTCCGGAGTTTGCCCATCGGATCTTCGAGGGTAGTCGTGTCTTTGAGGACCGCGAAAAGATAAGCGTTTTGATCAAGGGGGGAATTCAAGATCTCTTCGAGCGTACCAGTAGCCACCACGACATTATGCAGATAATGTTCCGGCCGACTTTCGAGGGTGAGGTTCTTGCCTTCGATATCGACGATGGTGAAGGATTTTTCGATAGCCGCTTCGTCCTTATGGTATTTGAGAATCGAGCCGGGATAGCGGGCATTCGCCCCTAAAGTCTGAGGCCGATGGACATGGCCTAAGGCCACGTAATCAAACATCGAGAACAAAGAAGCCGATACCGAGGTCACATCCCCGATCGCCACCCCATCCTGGGCATTGAGGGCGGATTCGCTGCCCCCGACTAAGAGAGGCCCATTCACCGGCAAAACCATCTGGTGGGCCAACAAGATGTTGGTCTTACTGGGATCCACAGCCATCCGCTCGATCACTTCGCTTAGGGCTTCGGAGTAGGTTTTGACTGTCGTATTAAAAGCAAAATTAACATCGATCGGCTTAATAAAGGGCAATAAGTAGATATTGACGCCTTGATAGGTAATCGGCTTTAAAGAGGACTTCACGTCGGTACAAACATAGATCCCATTCTTTGCAAAGATCCTGCCACCGAACTCCAGCTTCTCCGCGGAGTCATGGTTGCCAGAGATCAGAAAGACCGGCACCCCTAAACGGTTGATCTCCGTTAAGAAATCATCGAATAAACTCGTCGCCTCCGCAGTTGGGATCGAGGAGTCATAGATATCGCCCGCAAGGAAGACCCCATCCAAATGCTCTGAGCGGATTAAATCCACGGCTTGGCTGAGGACAAACCGTTGGTCATCGATCAGGGGGAATTCCTTTAGGCGTTTGCCTAAGTGGAGGTCGGCTAAATGAAGGAAACGCATGAGTAACTATTATTGTAACCCATTCTAAAGAATCGGCGGGAGGGTTTACGAAGGATTTTTAGATGAGGGGTCTCTTAAGTCCCCTCATGGAATTGGAAGAAAGGAATTGGGATTCCCATTCTCCTTGATTCGCAACTTTTTCGGGATTTTCCGTTTTTCTTCAATAAATCGCAAAGACGAAAAAAGTCCCAATGGTAAGGGGGATCGTTAGGGCTTCGCATAATAGGCAACAAATCAGGCAACCGGCGTCAGAAGAACGTAGTCCATCGTGAACCAATCGCTGTCGCTTTCGCGGGTGACCTTAAGCGTGTGCGCTCCTGAGGAAGCGAAGGTCACATTGACCGAATTGGCATTGAGAGCCATATCGGTCCAACCCGTCGTCGTCCCCAAGGCAATCTTGGCGTTAAGGGCGGTATTTTCGTCCGTATTGATCGTTGCCACCGCCGCAGCAGTCGTGCCCGTTGAGAGTTTGACCTGATAGGTTCCGGCTGGGATGGTGATGTTGAAATCCACCCCTTGGCCTGCCACGTTGATGCCCGAGGCAATATAGCCGAGCGAGGCATTCGCTGACGTTGCCGGAGCGACCGAATCGGTGTGAATATAGCCTTCTTCGGCTTCGTACTTATACGAGATGGGATCGCTATAGGTGCTCGGATCGTAGGTCTGGCCGAGGCCATGGAGAACAAAGTAATCGAGCTCGGCCCAACCACCATAGGAAGGCGAATCGCTTGCGGTGCCGCATTTGATCACGCTGATGGTGTTCCATCCCTTGACGAGAGTCACGCTAGCGCTTGTCGATGCGGGGTTATAGGCGGTCGCGGATCCCCAACCGGTGTTGGTCGAATACGTGAACCGGCTTTGATAGACCCCATTAACGTAGATGCCATGATAGGAGCCAACCGACCCCGTGGTGTAATAAACATCGATATTGCGGGTACCCGCTTCGTAAGCGTAGTACGTGAATTCAACGCCTTGGCCCGCGTTATCGAGTGAACCGACATACGCTCCGCCATGAGCGAAGGAATTGCCTTTGTAGTTGCCTGTGAGGTTGTGCGTGCAATTCTCAGCTTCAATCACGCTATCGCCCTCGGCGGGCCGCAAGGCGCACGAATAGGAGAAAATGATTTTGTTCAAGGTCACTTCATCCGAAGCGGCAAAAACAAAATAATTCATGGTCTCTGGCAGAGAATAGGCCGTCCCGCTGGTTAAGGAAACGGCGGTGCTTAAAGCGGTTGGGGTATAGCCATATTGGAGAGTCAACATGCCAGTGAAGACGGCAAAAACGCTCCCGACGCCGGTGATCGAGTCGGTATTTTTAAGAATGCTGCCACTCGCGAGAACAGCAAAGTTCCCGCTGGCAGATTTCGCACTCGTCGCGCTGAAAGCGACAGGATAGGAAGAGGAATCGGTCAAGCCATTAAAGGTGAGAGCGCCATAGTTTGATCCAAAAGACGCACTGCCCTCTTTGAGGGTCAAGCTGAAGTTCGCTCCCTCCAAACCCCCGAGCGGCCCAATTGGCTCGTCAAGGAAGAGACGAGAGGCCGCTCCAGCGAAGCCTAAGGCGATGGCCGCGGCCAAGGAAGCGATGACGATGGTCTTCTTTTTCTCCATAAAGAACTCCTATTTTTATCTGTCTCCATAATAGGAAGCCCCCATCGACTTTTCGACTTCTCGCAAGCGTTTTAGTAAAGCGCTTACATCACGATTTCCGACTAATGCGGGCTCCTTTGGCAAAATGTCAAAGACGGACTTTATTATTTTCGGAAGTTAGCGATAGAGCGCCATAAAGGCGGGAATGAGGCGGAAACTTCCGAAAGATCCGCTCAGACTGCCGAGATCGAGCACAAGATTGTCGGAACTCTTTTCAAAAACGTAAGGAACCAAGACAACATCCCCGCCATCGGTTAAGCCACTTCCCGTTTTCGAGAGATAAAATCCACCATAGGAAGCCCCGTTCCGTTTGAGGCTGACGAACGAACTCGATCCGGCATAGCGATAAGGGATCACCAAGAGAGCCTCTTCGCCATCTTCGAGCCACGAGGGTCGAGATAAGCTCGTGGCGACTTTACTGTTTTTTGCCCCGTATTCTTCGGTTTGGAGGATCGGCGATGCCGCGGAGATTTCCTCTAAGGAAAAATCATCAAGATTATAGGTACCCTGCTTCGTTCTAACCCCCACTTCCATCGCCGAGGAAGTCGCAGTGAAATAAAGCTGGCGCGCGAGGTAGGTCTTGGCCAAAACAAAGCTGACGCTCGATTCTGTCTCCGCATCCTTGGCGTAGAGGGAGCCGGCTAGAAGATCATCACTCCGCAAAAAGACCTCGAGATGGTAGTTCGCGCCAACGCGAAGATTGCGATAGAGATGGCTCACCTCGCCAGCGGAAGCGGCATTGACAGCGAGCGAGGCAAAACCCGAATGGACGCTGGCCGAAGCGCTCGCGCTTTCTTCGCTGACGCTGAGAACGGCGTTTTTCGCCTCGAAAGAATCACTCGTCCGCTGCTCAAGATCATAGTTTTCGAAGAGATAGGATGGATTGATATGGGCTTCCTGATAGGGAATCACATAATCGTCCCCTTCGATGGAACCCCCTGATTTGATGAGGAGATTCTCCATGTTGCTTTGGTAGAGCGAGACAATATCCTCGATCTTTTCCTTGGCGGGGTAATCTGCGCCATGGATGCAAGGAGGATAGCCGGTGGCGGTGTCGTTGATATAAAGACCATCCCCATCATGGTAGATTTTGCTATTGAGAAGATCGTAGCCCTCCCCGCCTTTTCGGAAGCCGGTGATAATCCCCATTAAACCTGTGCAGATGGCTGCGGTGCAATCGCCATCAAAGCCCATGATCGAAGCGTATTTGCAGGTTTGAAGGTAATCGTTATTCCCATAGAGCCAGGCCAAAATCGCAAAGCCGCCGTTCACATTCGGATTCGTCATCACGTTGTCTTCGTGGTAGATCGGCAGTCTCTCGTTCGCCAATTCTTCGGCGGCCGCTTTGTAATTCGTGGGGTTTTGGTTATAGAGACGGATCGCTTCATCATAGAAAAAGCGCGGATGCGAGCCGGCGGGCAAAACAGCGGCGCCTTTTTTCAAGAGGGAAACCACGTTATCGTCAAAGAAAGCCATCGAATAAAGATAGGCGTAGAAACGAGCCCAGATGAGCGGATCGCCATAGCCGGTTAAGGAGGCGAATTTGTCGCTTAAGGCAAAGGCAACATCGCCCTGTCCTGGCGCATTCATCCCCAGGGTCTCGTTCTCGATATAGGACTCGGTGCACCACCCATAGGCGTTCCCGCTTTCAAGGGTGGCGGTAAATGGAGGCAGGGCCCCGTTTTTATTGATCAGACCCATCGCGCCGTTTCCGCCGCCCCAATCCCCGATTGAATAATGAGCCCATCCTTCTTTGATCGCATAGGAGGTGGCGCCATATTCCTTGAGGATGTGCTGGTTGAGAATATCGACGTGATAATCGTCATCGCTATTCACTTCCGTCAAGCCCGTCTCGCTGTCAACGCGTAAACGATTGTATTTGTTATTGCCCGTCGCATAGTCGCCAGGATAGAAATGGGCATAGTTCCCCGCATAGGGACCATCGAGGAAACTGAACCAGCTCTCAGGCATTCCCACTTTCGGATCGGGTCCGTCCTTAACGAACTCGTAGCCCGAAAGGAGACCCGCGAATTGGCCGAGAAGCCCGCCCAAAGCCTTCGCATGATACTCCGCTTTGCTCAGGCGTTTCATGACGAGGGGCGCCACGCTGGAAGAGTCGCTGCTCGGCGAGGAGACGGCGTCCACGCCCCGACAGCCACTCAATAGGCCGAGGGCAAGGCCGCTTAAGAGAAATAAGGGAACAAAACGCCTCATAATTCGCCTCGCATTCCTTTTTGCATCATCTCATCCATATAATCGACGAAATCATGAGCGCTGATCTCGCCATTGATCCAGGGCGCCATCTTCTGGTTGATCCGTTGATCGACGATGTTGTAATACGTGCTATAAGGGACGCTGACCGCGCTATCGAGGCCGCCGGTGATGACGTTGAGATAGTCTTTGATTTTACTCGAAGCCAAACCGGCGGTGTAGGTGGCGACATCGTCTTTGTACACCGGGAACCCACCGACTTGCTTTTCCGCCAAAGCCGCGATCGATTCGGCTCTTTGCAGGTAGCGGAGAGCAATTTGGTCTTGGATTGGGGTCTTCGATGTCTTAACGGCAAAGAACTCGTCGGTGAAAGTGGTCGTATGGGAAAGATAGGCCGTCGATTTGACGGGAATCGCCGCAATCCCAACGTTGAACGAGGTGTACTTAATCATGTCGTGAAGCTGCCAAACCCCATCGATGATCATCGCGATGTTGCCACCGAGAAAGCGATCGATTGCGCTCGAAGTGGCCGTGTCGCTCGTGCTTGGCATGCTCTTGTCCGTTTTAAGCATCGTATCGAACCAATCAAAAACGTCATAGAAACTCTGGGATTTAATGACGCAGTTGCCCTCTTTATCGAAAATATTCTCCCCGCCCGAGTTGACGCTGTACATGCCAGCGTAAGCAAGGTAAGGCCCGGCGGATAAACCAAAGTGACGGGAAGCCCCATCGCCACCCGAGAGTTTCCGAGCATCTTCGGCGATTTCGCTAAAGGTCGAGGCTTGGCTCCAATCGCCGCTCGGATAAGCTAATTTCGCGGTCGGATTGGCCGTGTTGTATTGGTCGAAAAGATCCTTGTTGTAATAAAGCAGCATGTGCTGAGTGCCGCTCGGAAGGCCATAATACTTGCCACCTTTATACCCGGTTCCTTGGAAAGCGGAAGTGTTGTATTTTCCCGTCGCAATCAACTCGTTCGCGATTGAGGAGAGATCCTGCAGCTGCCCTTTTTCAATCATGAGGGGGATGTGGCTTTCGGCGATGCGGCCGATGGTGCCGCCGATCCTTCCCGCCATATTGGAAGAGACTTTCGTGTAGTATTCATCCCACGAATCCGTTTTGATGACTTCCGGTTCGATCGTGATGTTTTTCCCATCAGCCGCCAGCAAAAGGTTGGCTTCATCGATCATCGCCAACCAGCCCGGGTTTTCGTTGGTCGAATTCATGATGGAGATCTTCACGGTGGTTGGCCCCGAGCCACTGGTCGAAGACTGGCCGCAGCTAGCCAAACTGACCAAAGCGACAAAGGCAAGCATCCAGACAATTTTTTTCATATTCTTCTCCTTTTTTATTTATTCCTTCATCCCCGTGGTTGCGATCCCCTGGACGAAGTATTTCTGACATGAGAGGTAAATAATGCCAATCGGGAGGATACTCAACGTCGAGGCCGCCATGATCCGCCCCCACTCAATCCCCGTCATGTGGGTCTCTTTAAGACCGGCGATAAATAGCGGCATCGTGATGAGATTCTCGTTCGTCAAATAGATCAATTGGCCGAAGTAATTGTTCCAGCTGCCGATGAAGCTGAAGAGGCCGAGCGTCACAAGCGACGCTTTCGATAACGGAAGGATGATGTTCCAGTACTGGCGGAAAAAGCCGCAGCCATCGACTTTGGCGGCATCGAGGAGTTCATCGGGCAAAGAGACCATGAAACTCCTTAGCAAGAAGACGCCATAGGTATTGATCATCACGCCTGGCACGATCAGAGGCAAGAAGGTGTCGGTCCAGCCGATCGTCGAGAACACCATGAAGAGCGGAAGCAAGGTGACTTGGCCCGGCACCATCAAAGTGGAAACGAAGAGGCCATACCATATTTTTTGCCCTTTGAAGTGAAGCTTGGCGAAGGCAAAAGCCGCCATGGATGAGGTGAAGAGCGTCCCCAAAGTCGACAGGCTGGCGATGATGAAGGAGTTAAGAAAAGCTTTCCAGATCAGCCCGTCCCCATAAGCGAAGATCGCTTGGTAGGAAGCCCAAGTGAGGTTGGTGGTAAACAAATCAACCGGAACCTTGAAGATATCGAGCGGTTGCTTGAAGGAATTAAGGATCATCCAATAGAACGGGAAGAGGCAAAGAAGCGAAGCGAAAAGGACGACGATGACAATCACCGCTTTCGGAGCATAATAGGCCAATTTGCTCTTTTTCATTCGAACACCAGCCTTTTCTTTAGACGGAATTCGACGAAGGTGACGATGCCAACGAGAAGGAAGAGCACCCAACTGGCCACCGCTGCCCGGCCGAGATCAGCTTGGGTGAAGGCATAGAAATAGATGTACATCGAAAGGGTGTAGGTCGCGTAATCCGGCCCGCCTTGCGTCATGATGTAGACTTCGTTGAACATATTGAAGACATCGATGAAGAGCATGACCGACGAGAAGAAGGTCACCGGGGAAAGCAAGGGCAAGGTAATCGAGAAGAATTTGCGGAAAGGCCCTGCCCCATCGAGCTCGGCGGCCTCATAGAGATCATGAGGGATATTCTTGAGCCCCGCGTCGAAAATGATGTAGTAATAGCCGACTTTGAGCCAGATGGAAAGAATGGAGACCGACACCTTGGCCAAGGCGCTGTCTTGCAGCCATTTGGGTGGGTTGCTTACCCCAAAAGCCGCCAAGACCGTGTTGAGAATGCCCCCATAGGGCTGGTAAATGAAAAGCCAAACCATCGCAATCGCCACCGTCGAAGTCACCATCGGCAAGAAGAAGGCGCTCCGATAGAAACGTTTGAAAGGAAGCGGACGATTGGTGAGAACGGCCAAAAGTAGTGAAGTGATCAAGGTTAACGGCACGACCATGATCAGATAGACAAAGGTGTTTTGGATCGACTTAAGGAAAATCTCGTCTTTGAAGACATAGAGGATGTTCTTCAAACCAACCCACTGGGGGAAATCAATGAAATTCCATTCGGCAAAGCAAAGATAGAAAGAGAAAAGGATCGGGAAAAGGACAAAGGCAAAAAAGCCAATGATCTGCGGTCCGACAAAAAGATAGGCCGCGATGTTTTCCTTTTTCTCGAGCCGTTTCATCTTCATTTTAGGAACCGCCTCCGATAATCCTTGGCTTGCTCAATGGTGAGTAAGACTTCTTTTTCGGCCTGGTCAATCGTAGCATCGATAAGAGAAAGGGTCGGGAGAATCCCTTGGCGCAGGGGGGTGCGGATTTCAGCGTTGGTGCCCAGTTCGTGGACCCCCGTCGAATGAAAGGCTACATCGCCAAGAGAAAGATGGGCGAATTCGCGGGCGAAAGGCGTGAAGAATCCTTCGTAAGGCACATCATGATAATTCATCTTGCCTTCGGTGTGGCCCGCCTGGAAAAGCGGCATCGCCATCACCAAAGCGTCGTAGGCGCCTTCGCCACTCACCAAAAAATCCTTTTTCAGGGTTTGAATCCGTTTCGAGAAAGCGAAGAGACCGGGCAAGTATTCGGCTTCGCGATCGTTGATATCAAGAGCGGCAATATCGAGGAAGGCGCCATCGAAATCAAAATCCCGAACGTTCCGTTCAATCTCATGATAGAGGTGATCTTGCCAAGGTTTTTTGGCGATATTGAGCGAGGCGAGTTCATCAAAATCGTAGTCGTGGCTCCCCGTCCAATCGACTGAGCCATTATGGCAATAGCCACCGCCGCAAAGATGGAACTCGCTTTGGGGGCCAAAGGTGGCAAAGTCCGGGGTTTTGCGTGAAACCAGATTGATCCCATACATCGCCATCACGTGAGCGCCTAAAGCGTGGATACCTTGGACAAGATCGACGAGCCCATCGCGCCCGCCCAGACGCTCTTCGGCATCATAATGGCCATAATCGTAGTAATAGCGGCCCTCCCAACCAGGCAAATAGAAGAGCACGTTCTTTCCTTCGAGGAGGGCGCAGATCCGTTTGGCATCCGCCAACGCGCTCTCATAGGTGTGGAAAAGATGGCCGGTAAAGCTTTCCATATGAAGGGTCACCACCAGCGAGACGTCTTTGAACCAGCTTGGGACATCCTTTCGTTTCTCAAAAGGAACGTAGCCATAACGCTCTTCAAGGAACTTCGCATGTTTTTCGTAGAGTCCGGGCAAATCGTCGGTCGATCCAAAAATCACTTTTGGGCTCACGAAGGTTGTTTCTTTTTTTGAGGCGATGCCCTCGACGACGAGATCGAGCCGCATCCCCATCCCGACCTTTTTCAGGTAGTAGCGGAGAGGGCGGACTTCCCGATCCTCAATCGCGAAATAGAAGTAACCCCCTTCTTTTAGGGCGAAGACAAGCAGACTCGAGAAAGGCGAACGCCAGCCCTCGGGATAGTGAAAGAGAAAGCCGCTTTCGCTGATCGGATGAATCCCATCGGTCGAATTGATCAAGTCCCCCAAGGGCAAATCGTCAAAACGAAGCTTGATTTCCCGAATGCTCTTTCCGAGCAAACTCGCTTTGGCTTGAAGCGAGCAAGGCTCAGTGGAAAGAAAGGTGATTTCCGCGACGCCTGGGACTTTCTCCGTATCGCCCCAAAGGAAGGAGCGGGAGCGGTAAACCCCTGCTTCATTTTGGAAGGAAGCGGGTTCGATCGTGTAGACGTTATCGTAAGTGAACACCTCGAAAGAGAGGCAGCCCCGCTTAAGGGGGATGTGATCATTCCTGAGGAGGTAAGAAAGGTCTTGCAATGCCGCCATAGGAACACCTTAAGCAACGACGCTGACAAAGGAGAGATCGACATAATCGAGCTGATAGATCGCACTGTCAGCGGCTTTGAGACAATAGAGGTAATTCTCGCCGGCTTCGAGGGTGATGCTGGCTGTGGTCGCGGTCGGCGTGACTTTGTTCCAGCCAGTGTTGGCTAATCCCTTGATCGTCGCGGGCGTCATGTCGGCAAAGTCGGCATCGTGCGTAAGGGCGATGGCGGCTTGGGAAACATAGAAGGAGAGATAGGCGCCATCTTGGCCCGAGGCATAGCCCGCCTTGAGGGTGTATTGCGCTTTCTCCTCGCTGTAGAAGTGCCATTCGACCCCATCGTAGGCGCTTTCGATCCCGCCCATCAGAAATCCATTGGAGTACTTGTTGGTAGCGTCTTCTTTGATGCAAGGATTCTTCACCGTGTTGAGTTTGGTATCGGCATTTTTCTTGCGCGGGCTGCCCATCTCGGCTTCTAAGCGATAAGCGGAAGGATGGCTGCCATACGCCGATAGATCATCGGGGTTGTATTCGCTCTTATCGCCATGGAGGACGAAGTAATCCAATTCGGCATAGGAACCCCAGTTGTCCGTGGAATCCCCGTTTTTCATGACGGAGATCGTATTCCAGCCCTTGACGAGGGGGATATTGACCGTCGCCATCGCCGCATTGTAGCTGGATGCGCCACCCCAACCCGTTTTCTCGCTGAAGGCGAAGCGAGCGACGCTGACGCCGTTGACCCAGACATCGTTATAGGCCGGGTTCATATCGGTCGTGTAATAGGCGTCAAAAGCGAAAGTGCCAGCCACGGGGGATAGGTAATTGATATAGACACCCTGCCCCGCATCATCGACGCCCCCGACATAGGCTCCGCCATGGGCCAGGGTGTTGTTGCGGAAATTCGAAGTATCTTTGCCCGTACCAAAGTTATAGAGATTGTTTTCGGCCTCAATCACGATATCGCCAAAGGCGACCTTAACCACGAACTCCAACGAAGCTTCGGGACTTTCTTCGAGGCCCTTATAGGCTTTGACTTTGGCAAGGAGGTTGCCAGCGAGTTCAAGGGAAGAAAGATCGACTTCGGTTGCCATTACTGAAGAGGAATAAACGCTTTCGCCTTGGTGGGTAATCACCACCTTATAGCCTTCGGCGCCAGTGACGGCATTGAAAGTTAACTTCCCGTTTTGATAGGCCAGCCCCGTGACCGCCGCTAAGGTGAGGGGATGTGAAACGGAGGAGGTGGCATCTGAACTCTTCCCTGACGCCGTTGAAACGGTCCCTTTCCCACATCCGGATAAGGCCAAGGTGGCAAGAAGGAGGGCGAAGGCGGCAACGTTTTTCTTCATCATATTTTTCTTCCTTTCTTTTTTATTAACTCTGTCCCAAATATAGATGGACAGGGAACTTCGAGATAACTGGCTTATCGCCAGGGTCACGGATGGCCTCGAGCAAGGCATTGACGGCCGACTTGACCATCAGGGTATAATCGCTTTCAATCGAGGTGATGTCGAAGACCGAATCGTAGAAATGGCTGGTTCCGTTGAATCCGACGAGTGAGACATCATCGCCCTTGAGGCGGTTGAGCGTCCGCGAGGCCAAAAGATCATCGAAGCAAAAGATCCCATCGAGCCCCCTCAGAATCGCTTGGTCGAGCGAGGATAAGTCACTGTCTTCCAAGCGGACGACATCGAGGAGGCCAAGGCGCTTCGCCTCATCGACGAAGCCTCGATTCCGAATCGCGTCAAAATCGAATTGTTTTGCCCCGATGTAGGCCAATTTCTTTCGATGTTTTTCCTTAATCAAGTAATCAGCAGCGATCTTGCCGCCCTCTTCGTCATCGCTATAGAAAATCAAAAGTCCTTTCCGATCGACGTAACGGCCGAATAAGAGCATCGGCTTCTTAGCTAAGCGAGCCATCTCCACCGCTTCGGCGCTCGGAACCAAGAAGGTAATGATCGCGTCAATTCCCATTCCTAAAGCGTCTTTAATCGAGGACTTCGTCGCGTAAAGTTCGCTGACAGGCATCAGCAAAGTCTGGTAGCCGTGTCGGCGCAATTCTTTGATCAACCATTCGCTGACCATCCCGAAATATGGCGAGGAGAGCGAATCGAGGAGCACCGCTACCGTGTTGGTTCGTCCGGTCGCCAAATTGCGAGCGGCCAAATTGGGGACATAGCCTAACTCAATCGCCTTCAAGCGAATCTTCTCTTTGGTGGCTTCCGAAATATCGGCGCAATCCCTCAATCCACGGCTCACCGCCCCAATCGAAAGATCAAGCTCTTGCGCAATCTGTTTTAAACTGGCCTCGTTTTTTTCCATAAGTAAGCCCTTTCACATCATAAAAGGATAATCATTATCAGGAAATATTCACTAAAGCGTTTTAGTAAATACAATGACGGAAAAAGGCCGAAAAACGGGGAACAACTCGTCAGATGAAATGAAATGAGAATATTTTTATAGTTAAGGGACAAAAGGCCGAGAATAGCCAAAACAGCCCCTGAGATAACCATAATTCAAGAGCGAAAAGATGAATGGAACTTGATTTAGGCAGCAGAACCGATTGCGCGTTTCTTTGAACGAACGATTGCCTAAAAAAGCCAGACCCAAAGGAGACATTTTTGGCAAACGGGCCACCGAAGAACCCGAATACCTTGTTGCTTGGTCGCCCTTTTATCGAAGCAAGGCTTCCCGATAAAGGTTTGCAGACTTGCCGAAAAAGTATCTGATTGGAGAAATGGTGTTAATCGTCTCTTCGATCTCTTTTATCTTTTGTTGCGCCATAAAAATATTCCTTTTTGTTAGAGCGGCCATGGCATCAACTCTCTTGGAGTGGCAAGGATCCGAATCTCTATAAGATGGCGATAGGTATCGAAGATTGCAAAAGCAAAGAGGAACCGCCCCTATCGAGCAAAAGGGTTAATCCAAAGTGACATCCTGATTAGACCGAACAAAGATATCCAGCCGTGAATCAACATCGATTTTCGTCACAAGCCAGTTTTTGCGAGAGCAAACGTTAATGAAATCATCAATCCGATTGAAGCCGTTGATTTCTTTCAAAGTGACCACGAGACCAAATCGGATATTTCGACCATCCAGAGGATTCTCCCGATTCTTGTCTGTTATTTGAATCGCCCAATCGTTTTCTCCGTAACGTTTTTTAGCGATGGGCTTTCCTTCGACAGCCTCGCAAATGTGTTTGACGTTATCCCATTTTCTAAAGAGCAGACGGGCTTTCCGTTCGTTCGTCCCAAAATCATCGGGCAAACTCTGTCTATCATCGTTAATTGTTTTTATCGTCTTCCCATCCCAGCGGCCAAACGCGAGATCCAATTCTGTGTTCGTATAATCGACCCCTCGACTCCTTGAACAACTTGGCGAATAGCACAATGTTGCTTTGGCTTTATAAGGATATTTGTCTTTGATGACCGGAACCGGGAGATCGTAGGTGTAGGTGTAATACTGTTCGCACTTCCCCGAGATAAAGAAACGAATTTCGTCATCTTTTGACTTAACGACATCAAGAATGCTGTTGGGAACGACGCCATAACCAAGATAGTTGGCTTGAGGATTGTCGGCTTCCATATCCCACCGGGCCGCCGAATCGATGATCAAAGCTTTTGCCACGCGAACATCCAGCCCGAGAATGTCGATGAGAAAGGAAAGTTTTCGCGCAATCCAAGGTGCGGCAAAACTCGTCCCCGAGGCCTCGCGCCTTCCCCAATTGTCCCAAACAACCATTTTCTTCTCTTTATCGCCGCCGAAACAAGATACGTCCGGCTTTCGAAAGAAGGACAAAATAGGACCCCGGCAGGCATAACTGGCTGGTCTTTTAAGCTCGGATGAGGAATTGACAATCAATGAATTGATCGAATCGGCGGGACTCCCAACAATTTCGGAAGTGAATTTTTTGGATCGATTGGTCGCCGCAATGACAAAAACAACATCGAATTCGTTTTGAATTGCATCAAGCTCGCTGGCGGCCAAAGAAATAAAATTCGGGTTGACGCTGGGGCCGCTCCCCAAGGACAAATTCCAAACCCGGATGTCCGGATTGTCTCTGACGATGCTCCGGATTTTTTTTGAAAAGGCAAAAGAATCAGCGCCGCTATGACGAGCGATCCCAAAATGGCGAACGCGGAATCGCCCGCAGTCATCATCAAGTTCGGGATTGAGGGAGGGGCCATCGACGATCAAGGAAGAAATACTGGTTCCGTGCTCATAATCTTCGGAAAAGGCTTCGATTTTTTGGGAGGTAAGGTCACGAAAATCAACCCAGTCAGAGAAATAAGCCCTTTTTTCGAAAAGGGTATCAAGCACGCCGATGCAAGGCTCGCCATTGGGCTTGGGGATCGCCGGGGCGTCTTGGTTCACATCCTCAAAATCATCATGGTACTCAAATTTAGAAAAATCGGCCATCGCGATAAGATAAGGGGCCTTTGATTGCAAAGCAACAATCTCGGCCGGCGAGAGAAAAAGCCCATCCCCAAGAATGCGATTGGCGTCGATCTCTGGCAAAATCCTCCGAAGAACATCGGTGAGGGATTCCCCCGTTCGATAAAGCGAAACAAAACTAGGTTCCGTCGTGTCAACGTTACTAGAAGGAACGTCTAGTTTATCAACATAAAACGAATCAACGCAAAGCTGTGAAAAAGAGGTTTTCGAAAGGCCCATTCTCGCAAAAGAGTTCCTTTGCGTTTCGATTTGATCAATATCCGATTGAACGAACTCCATCTCGGTCGGTTTAAATTCCTGAAAAATGGCAATGACGGCCTTAAGACGATCGATAGAGTCAAGAAGAACTTCGCGAGGGACGTAATAAGTAATAATGTGCTTCGGGTCGGTTGCAGAAGAAAATTTCGCGCCGACAATATCTTCGCTCGGATTCCGCGATCCACGGGCCAATAAACAACGGATCCGGTTACTTTTCGCAATGGTTCTCGTGTAAAAAACACTGACCAAGGCGCCCTGAATAATGCTATTGTCGCTCCAAAAACGCGAAAGCGAGGTAAGATCGGCGATCAACTGAGATAAATGGGCAAGTTGAACGACGCCGCCGCGCGGTAGTTCAACCGGCCCGGGCCGCGAAGGGTTCGGCCGTGATTTGAGAATCCCTTGAAGTTTTAGCAAATCATTCATTCTTTCTTCACCTCCCGGGCAACAGTACTTTTAGAAGATTTCGTTAGCAACGCTATCTCGCGAACGGTGAAACCAATTTTTCGTAGCCCTTCTGCCGATTCATTTTGCAAAGAAGGCGCCGCCGCGTGAAATAGACGAACGAGATAATCAAAAGGATCGCTTGGATCGCTGAAAGCAATTGAAGTTTTGATAATGTTCTCCAAATCGCCGGGATAGGGAATCGGCTTCATGCAAGCGATAATTTTGGAAAAGAACCTTTCGTTTTTCCCGATGCCGCGATAAAAAGGAGATAATTTATCAAAAATCTGAACCGCTATCCCCGCAAGATCCTTTTGGGTATACCGATTGAAATTAATCACCGCATCGAAGCGACGCACGAGAGCTTTATCCAAATTTTTATAAAGGTTGGTCGTCGCAAAAAGAATCACATCTTTGCTCAGATCATCGAACTCGCGCAAAATGGCGCTGGTTGCTCTTCCCATTTCGCGAAGATCGTTCGCATCGACGCGGTCAAGCGCGATGGCATCCAATTCATCAAAAAGAATCATGATGTGATCCGGATGAGGAAAATCCCGAATCTCCTGAAAAAGAGAAGCGACATTCTTGGTAGTTTGTCCTAATTTGCTATCGACTATGTTATCGAAAGCGACCGCATAAAGATCGCGGTGTAAGACACGTGATAATTGCCGTACGGCTTCCGTTTTTCCCGTTCCAGGAGCGCCTTCGAACAAAAACTTATTAACCCCGCGCTTTCCTTTGATGGCATTGGCAACACCAATCAGATCCGCCTCAATGGAACTGGGCAAGAAAAATCCTTCAACACTCGGTTGGACTCGCTTAAAGAACATGAGATTCTCGTTGTTCATCTGGGGGATGAAGGTATTGGCGTCAGAAAGCAAAGAAATAATATACGAGGCAATTTCCTCATCACCACTTTTGCTGAAGTCGTTGGCAATTTCATAGGCCTCGCTTCGGAAGCCCGAATCATTGCCTTCGCTGTAATACTTAATGAGATTAATAATGTTTTTTTTCTTCATAGTTCGTTTCCTTATGTAGTATAGCATATGTGGGACTCAAATAAATGTTTTTGGGACACAGTATAAATATTCTTATTGATAATCCCCAACAACACTCCAGTAAAATTAAAGAGCCACCAAGAGAAGAGTGACTCTACCAACCCGGAACATCATCCTATTCCAATCTTGATGTCTCGGCAACACTTCCTCTCTGTGAACAGAAAGGACCTCGTAGTAAATGCGAGGAATAGTCCAATGAGAGTAAAGAATATTATCGGTTCATCGAATTCACTGCCGCCAGCTGGCTACAGTAGTTGGCTTGATTTTTGGAAAGCCCATTACCATGGTAACCAGCCGCTTCGTTGCGCGGCGTACGGTCACGGAAGCGAGCACGCCGACTTGGTTGGCGCTCACGTCAAAAAAGTCGATAGCTCTGACAACAGTTGGTACATTGTGCCGCTTTGCAAGGCGTTGAATGCTTCAACGGAAGAGTTCTACGTCAATGACGACATGATGGTCCCGGAAAACCAAGACTAGTCTAGCGGCTTTCTAGCCACCCAAAATCACCCCTCTATTCGGACGAAACCGAGTAAGGGGGTGTTTTTGATGAAAACTCCATAAAAAGTTGAGTGATGTTCCTTCTTCAATAGATTATGAGAGGCGAAATACGCGACGGAAGCGATAATTTCGATGCTCTCGCCGTTCCCGAGGGAGCTGGTCAAAACGATAACCTGCGACAACGGGAAGGAGTTCGCCGGGTGGAGGCAGATCGAGGCTGCCTTGGGGTGCCGGGCGTATTTCACGGACGCCTTCCGCGCGTGGCAGAAGAGGGACGAACGAGAACGCGAACGGGCCGCTCAGGCGGTTCTTCTCGAAAGGCCACAACCCGTCGAGGCGCAATCAGAAACACATCGAAGAGAAAGTTGAGCCGCTCAATGATCGGTCGAAGAAATGCATAGGCTGGAAAACGCCCGAGGAAACGATCCTTGAAGCGTTGGCCAAACATCGCGCTTGAAATGGCAATTCACCGTACAGCAAATTCTTTCTCTTTTGGCTCATAAAAGAAAAAGATAGTTTTTGGTGTCTCGGCCTCGGCCGAAAGTTACAATGATAAAAATGGATGATATCTATCGCCTATGGGAAAAAGGATGGCCGGGACATTCTCGAGAAGAGATGGATGCCATCATCGGCCCTTTTGGTCATCCTTTGGCAAGCCCAGATTATGGCCAAGCTTTCGAAAAGAAAAAGCCGTATACCAATCGTTTGCTCTATAAATTCTGTGGCGATCCTTCTGAGAAAGGCGGCTACGCTCTCGGGAATCTCGAAAAGGACACTCTCTACTTGGCCTCTCCATCTCAGTTAAACGACCCTTCGGAGGCTTGTTTTGCTTTCGACATCGAACGTTTCTTAATCGAGAATTATGGCTATTCCCGCCGCTACGACCACCAAGGGATTTTCCCCGGCCTGTTCCAAATGGCCTTTGGCAGTTTCGGTGACCCGATAACCCCCGCAGCAATCCCCATCCTAAAACCAATCTTCCAGAATTCGTCTAAATTGCTTAAGACAACGGATCCCGTTCTTCAGGCGGCAAACGAAATCAAGGCGGTGATGGCCAAAGACGGGAATGAGACACTCTTCTACCATTTTCTAACCCGAAAGCTCACCTTCGACGATTTCATCGCCTTTTCGTTCTTAATCGTTGATGATCCCCGCCTTCCCTCTTGGGCCAAAACGTTCGGAATTCCTGAGTCAGCAGACCAAGCACGTATCCTTGATACCATCTTCACCCGATTCGAAACCCCGCCCTTTAGCGAAGGTGACGCGCGCAGCGCGCTCATCATGGCCGGAGAGCTAATTCACTATCCCGAGACGGCAAAGATGATTCAAGCCTACGACGCCTTTGCGGCATTAAGAGAAGCGTCTTTGGAGAAGTGGGACGAAGAAGTCGCGTCCACAATCGGCATCGCCTCTTTGACTGAAGACTACGACAATCCTCTGATGTGGGCCCACTACGCCAAGGATTCACGCGGCTTTTGCCTTGAATACGATCTGACCAATCCCTTGTCCGGTAACGAAAACGACATTGCCTATGCTCGGGGACACTTAGTCCCTGTCCGTTACTCCGACGAGAAACCCCGATGGCATTCCGAAGAAGGTTCGGCATCCCAGATGCGTTTCAAGGATCTGCTCGCCTTTTTCTCAACCAAGAGTTCCGGATGGACCTATGAGCACGAATGGCGGGTTATCAGCAACCTGAACGAACATCCTCGCGAATTAATCATCCGGCCCAAGGCGATTCTAGTGGGCCCAAAAGCCTCCGAGGAAACCAAAAGAATCCTTTTAAGGGCTGCCCAGGACAAAAAGTTGCCTGTTTATTCTACCCAAGTCGACCCGCAAAATTACCACATTCGCCGAAGCGCGCAGTACATCCTAAAATAGAGGGGCGTTTCAGCGATCAAGCATCAAGGATACCATCGAGATAAGTAACGAAATCCTCATTGCCACGCTCGTCATAAAACATCAGAAAAACGATGATTTTCTCCAAGAGAACGTAATCGGAATAGGTCAAAGCCTCCGCTCCAGAAGGATTGCCATGAGCGACAGCGTTGCGAAATGCAGCTGCTCTTTTGGCAAAAGCGTCATAGTCGCACCAATGGGGTGGACGACAGAAGATTAACAAGGATTCATTTTTATCAAAAAGTGTTTTGATGTTGAGCTCATACGAATAAGTAAATTTAGAGACCGCCCGCTTGAAATCTCGGTATTGCTCTTTTTTGGCATGGATGGAGTTTGGATTGGAAATCAGCCCTTCAATCTGGGCGATGATTTCGGCTTGGCACTTCTTCCGCGCTTGGTATTTTGGCCCTGAGACCAAATCGGGGCACTTTTGTTCGACTAAGTGGTCAAAGGAAAAGAGCAAAGAAAAAATCCGATTGTAATCGAAAGCGTTGCTCTCTTCCCTTTTCAAAAAGGTTGGATAGGCGATATCTTGCTCAAAAACGGCCTTGCCTATCTTGAAAAAGGAACCTTTGCCTTCGGCCCAATGGGGGTAACGGATAGTTTCAACTGGGACAAGCGGCGTATCAATTTCAAAAACTTCGCCGCGAATCCTCCCACGAGGAAACGGAGCCTTCTAGCAATCCCATGGTCGAGAAAGCTTTTCGAACCGATCGGAAAGGAAAAACGAGATAGGCGAGCCGGAAGGCCTGATGGATTTTCACCAGCCCCTCTAAAGCATAAAATTGTTTTTTTGGACAACGCGATTCTTTTGCTTGAGGGAGCTTCTTCCGCTTTTTGCTGTTATAATAGCAGCAGTCTTTTTTATATAGGGAGGCCCAAGAATGTTTGGCAACTGGGATGATCGCTCTTTAGTCGACGCCATCAAGGTCCGGGATACCGGAAACTTCAACTGGTCGACCATTTTCTTTCTGGCGGTGGTGGTTTTCATCTATTGGGATCTCATCCACAAGAAGGAATGGAAGATGGTTTCGGCCGGCATTTCCTTATACTCCGTCCATTGGCTTTGCGAGATCTGCAACGCCCTGATCGCCAAGATCTGGGGCTATCCTCTTTGGGCGGTCACCAACGATTCGACTTCCTATATTCTTCTCATCGGAGTCTCGGTGGAATTATCCTTCATGTTCTCCATCGCCGGCATGGTGGCTTGGCGGATGCTTCCCGAGGACCGCAGCAAGAAGATCTTGGGACTGCCCTGCAAATGGTTCGTCGTCATTTCGATGAGCGTCCTCTTCTCCCTCATCGAGATCTTCCTCCACTCGACGGGCAAGTTCATCTGGGTCTACCCATGGTGGGGCGCCTTGTTGGTGTGCGTGACCGTTTACGTGCCCTTCTTCATCGCGGCGGTCTTCGTTCCCGACCGTTCCCCCAAATTCCAGAAAATCTTCCTTTCGTCCTTGGTGGGGCTGAACGTCCTTCTATTGGCCGTTTTGGTTCCTCTCGGCATCATCTGAAAACACTCTTTTGGCAAGCCGCTCCTCTAAGCAATTTTTCGCCTGAATAAGGCCACTTCGGGGGGTAGGCAAGAATGCCCTTGGGCGTCCCGCTTTGAGGCGGTGGCCTTAACCCTCTCGCCCCTGAGGGCTTGAAAGGCTCTCCTCTTCGCCTTTTTCCCTTGACGAAGATCGCTCGGCCTCTTGAGCCAGATCATGCCGGGAATGGCCTTTTGGGGCTTGCTCCCAACATCGGCCCTCGGGAGGGTTTCCCGCGTTTTTTGATCAAACGCCATGATTTCCTCAAGCGGGCCGACAAAGGCGAAAGAGGCAGTCTGAGGCGAGAAGGCGAAACGACCCTCCGATGAACCGTGGGCTTCTTCGACAACCGCAAATCGGCGCGGATCCGGTTTCGAATCCGCGGGTGAAAAGGGATGGGGAGGATTCCCCTTTGGCCCTTTTTTGGAAACCCCGATTCAGCGAGAAACAGAAGGAGCGTTAGCCGAAGAAGAAAAGCCATCTTTTTTCGAAGGAGTAATGGCTTTGGGGCTTGAAGAAGAAAGCGAAATAAGCGAAAGGGATCCAATAGGTCAGGAAAGCGCAACCGGCGAGGAAGAGGATGACGAGCCCCTCGAGGGCGAAGCCGGAAAGATACTGCATCGCCACATTGTCCGCCTTCCAAAGGCTCCACCACAGAATCAGATTCGGCTGCGCCCAATAGGCCGCCCCGCTGTAACGGCCCCCAAAGGACAAAATCCGGAAGAAGCGAAACCGACAAAGATAACGGCACAAGAGAAAAAGGAAAAGCGAGGAGGATAATCCCGCGCAAAAACGCAGCGCGCGCATGCTGTCAAGGCTCGTGTCCCAATAGAAAGCTCCGGGGCAAGCCAAGGCAATCAGAAGGAAAACCGCCAAACATCCAACCCCGACGCCGATCTCAGCCTTTGGGAAACGAGGTCTCAGGGCATCCGCATTCCGATAAGCAAGGAAGAGGCCATAGCCCACGAGGTAATAAACGGAATACTGGCGAAACAGCCCCGTTCCAAGGTAGATGCCATCCGTCCCGCCATAGTTAAAGGCCAATAAAAGGACAGCGTCAACGAGGACGCTCGTGAGAACGGGCAGGAGCCCTTTGATCATCGGGTTATGAAAGAAATGGCCGATATAAGTGCCAACGTCAAAGAAAACAACCATCCAATACAGCACGAAGAAAAACCAAAGACCCTCGGAGGGATTGTTCAGAAAGTGGTCGTAATAATGGGGAAAGTCCTCATATTGCCCAAAGCAATAGACGCGGATCAAGGCGAAAGTGATGATGGGCCAGAGATACCAAAGAGCCTTCTTCAGAATCCCCCAAAGCAAAAGATACCAGCGATTCAGCTTCTCTTCTTTGGTGTGGACGTAGCCCGCCACCAAAAAGAAGAGCGGCATCTCGCTGAGCCAGAGAAAGTCGTTCAGGGGCGTCGCCAAGAAGGCGTTGCCCAGGAATTTGCGGAGGCAATGCCCCATCATGACAAGCAGGATTCCGAGGAGCTTCAAAAGATCGAGCGAAGATATGCGTAAGGGTTTTGCCTGCGAAGAAGAAGTCATCTTTGATTATCCTACACCAATTGCGAGGAGGAAAAGAGGAGCTTCCCGAACGAAAGAGACGTATTGTATCTGCGTCTTGGCCCTCTTTTTGCAGCCAACGAGGGGTTCGTGATCAACGGAATCGAGTCAAAGGCGATGGCCGCAAGTCCACCAGTCCTGACAAGGATGGGATTCGGCCGTCGTACGTCACTCTCCCTGCTGGCGAGCGGACCCATCCTTTCAAAGAAAGCCTGTCGACCCCCAGCCCGCGAGCCAGTGCCCCTTTTTAAAAAAACGATAGGGCCACTAATCTATCCCAAGGAAACAGCCAAGATGTTATTATAGTAGCCAATGATTACCGGAGTGGCATTAACGTACCAATTAGACGAGAAGACGACCGTCCCCTGCGAGGACTTCTCCTTTCAGAGCGGTGTCACCTATATCTCCTACGCGAAGAAGGATATCTTCTCGGCCTTGTCTTTGTCCTCCGTCCCTTTCGTGAGCGGATCCTTGTCCGTCGATGGGGTGACTCTCACCCCCACCGGTTTCACTGGCGGAACCGCCAAAGTGATCAAGCTCGACGTCAAAGACACCGGGTCCTTAACCTTAGTGATGTTTTACTCAGGAAGCGAAGAAGAATCCGCTAAGGCTTTCAGCAAATTAGCCTCGCAATTAAAGGCGATCAAATTCCCCGCCGAGACCGAGGAAGACAAGAAACAGAAACTGGTGATGCTAAAGACTGTCTTGTCCCTTAATCCGATCTCCTATATCCTGATCGACCTCAATGATCCCCTGACCCAGGCGAATCGGGTCTTATGGGAGTTAATGTTCTTAGACTATAAAGGCACCGCCTTCTTCTTGTCGGAGAACCCCGCAAAGGCCTCGACGAAGGCCAAGGACGAGAAAGTCCCGCTCAAGAAGGCTCTTTATCTCCCCTACCGGATCCCGTTACTCCTAACGTCTTTCTTGGCGATCTTCTTATCCGCCTATGCCCAATCGGAGAAGATCAAGCTCTCCTCGAAGTGGGTCTTAGCCTTGGGGGCCGCCATCATCTTCTTGATTGCCAATATCGTCATTGGGGTCTTCTTATCTAAGAAGATCGTCACCAAGGATACGAAAAAAGAGGCCTTAACCTCTTTTGAGTTCATTAGTACCATTACGAATGTGATCGGGATTGCCCTTGCTTTATTAGTCGCTTGGCTTCTTTCATCCAAGCTGACCTTCTTGGCCGATGGGGTCTTCAAGGGTATGGGCTTAGCGTTAATGACCCTCGTTGGGGCTGGCCTAATCTTTGCCCAACTCATTATTGGCCATGCGGTTTTAACCAATAAGCTCATCAAAAGGGAAGAACCGCTTCATTCCTCTGAATCGAAATAATCTTTTTTCGATAAACCAACCCCCTTGATTTTCCCGAGAAGGCTTTTTGAGTAAATTAATGAGCGCTCGACGAATAGGCTTCGCGCCTTAGGTTCAGGCGTTCTTTTCGCAGAAGCCGTCGTGTGGCTTCGAAATTAAAAATTGCAATGGCGAGAGCAAGTGTTTTAATAAAGATAATGTCAATTCTCCCTAATTCAAATTCGGATGGGCTTCTTGCGACCGCCCATTATTTGCAATCATCTTATTTTCCAAAGAAAAATTTTTCAATTTTCAACACTCGCCTTATTCAAAACTTCCCGAAAGAAATCGATAAAAACGGGGGCTTGGAAAACGTTTTAGGAATAATCCACGAAAACTTCGCTCTCCTCGAAAGGTCAAGCACAATCTATAGTCTTTTAGAAGGATTTACAAAAGTGTTGCTGGCTGAGGCTCTTGTATAGAGTCTTTGCTTTATAATATTTTTGCCAAACAACCGGGTTCCGCGTGGCCGCGCTGAAGCGTTGTTTGGCGATAACCTCCTGTT